>JABLTL010125712.1_pt1 | contig 116313 bp, 116 predicted proteins | sample 7160151 | NCBI WGS metagenome assembly JABLTL01 (sample SAMN14651223, study PRJNA627086) | human gut metagenome | isolation source: feces | host: Homo sapiens | reverse complement strand
TTATACTATATCGCGCAGCGCTAAAGCTCTTTTATCCACGCGCATAGCACGTGGTATTATTAAACGCCCTAACAGGCATTTAATAAAAACCTGCGAAAATCTTCGCAGGTTCAATTTGTGATATTTAAATTAAACGAGTTCAATGTATGCCATTGGAGCAGCGTCACCCTTACGAGTACCTGTCTTAACAACACGTGTGTATCCACCGTTGCGATCTGCATACTTTGGAGCTACTTCGTCAAATAGCTTCTGTAGTACTGTCTGAGACTTAGCTTCATCAGCAACAACGTTTCTGATATAAGCAGCAGCCTGACGGCGTGCATGTAAGTCGCCTCTCTTACCAAGAGTGATTAATTCATCTACTACAGAACGCATATCCTTAGCCTTAGCTTCTGTTGTTTCTACTTTACCGTAGAGAATAACGGAAGTAGCAAGGTTTCTGAGCATAGCTTTACGATGATCAGCGTTTCTACCAAATTTACGATTCCACATATACGTTCCTCTCTAATTAGTCAAAGGATTTGAAGCCCATTCCTAATTCAATAAGCTTATCCTTTACTTCTTTCAGTGATTTCTTACCGAGGTTTCTGACTCTCATCATTTCATCCTCAGTCTTCTGAGTCAACTCATCAACAGTCTGAATACCAGCACGCTTCAAACAATTGTAAGAACGTACGGAAAGATCAAGATCTTCAATCATCATCTGCTGACCCTTGTTTGGTTGCTCTGTTGTACCTTCCATGATGACATTATCCATATTGAGAATGTCTTCATTGATACTTGCGACGATATCTAAGTGATCAATCAGAATCTTAGCTGCTAAAGAAAGAGCCTTCTGAGGGTTAATTGAACCATCAGTCCAGATTTCCATAGTCAAGCTATCATACTTAACATCTTCACCAACACGTGTAGGTTCTACATTGTAGGAAACCTTTTCAATTGGTGTATAGATGGAGTCAGTATAAACTGTTCCGATTCCCTGAGATGCACCTTGATTTAACTGCTTGTTGATGTCTGCAGAAACATAACCACGACCATTCTTAGCCTTTAATTCCATTTCTAAAGTAACATCTTTTTCAAGGTGAGCGATTTCAAGGTCCTTATTCAGGATTTCAACCTGAGCTGGGCAAATGATATCTCCTGCTGTAATAGTACATGGTCCTTTAGCTGAAATCTGTAAGTCATAAACATCATCATCTTCGATTGTCATAACCAATTGTTTCAACTGAAGGATAATCATGGAAACGTCTTCTCTAATACCAGGGATAGTTGTAAATTCATGATAAACACCATCAACCTTGATTGAGAATACCGCAGCTCCCGGTAGGGAGGACAGCAGGACCCTGCGAAGCGCATTTCCGATAGTTGTACCAAATCCTCTCTCTAATGGAGAGAGCACAAACTTACCGTAGTTCTCTGATTCAACGTATTCTTTAACTTCAAAATCAGCGCGTTCAAATTTCTGCATGCTTCAATCCTCCTCTTTTATTTATTATCCACGTGGTCTCTTTGGTGGACGGCATCCGTTATGAGGGATTGGTGTAACGTCGTTGATAGCTGTAATTGTTAAACCAGCTGTCTGCAGTGAACGAACTGCAGCTTCACGTCCAGCACCTGGACCCTTTACATTTACTTCTACGGATTTCATACCCTGCTGAACAGCTGCCTTACCAGCTGCTTCAGATACTAACTGTGCAACATAAGGTGTAGACTTACGTGAACCCTTATATCCTAATGCACCAGCAGAACTCCAAGATACTGCGTTACCTGCTTCATCAGTAATTGTAACGATTGTATTGTTGAATGTTGAATGGATATGAGCGACGCCCTTAGCGACATTTCTTTTAGCCTTCTTCTTACGAGTAACGACTTTTTTATTCTTATTAGCTGCCATTTCGTCCTCCTATTACTTCTTCTTATTAGCTACTGTACGACGTGGTCCTTTTCTTGTACGAGCGTTTGTCTTTGTACGCTGACCACGAACAGGTAAGCTTCTTCTATGACGAAGTCCTCTATAAGAGCCAATTTCCATTAGTCTCTTGATATCGAGTCTTCTTTCAAGACGAAGGTCACCTTCAGTCTTGATCGCATCAATCTGAGTACGAATAGCTGTTTCTTGTTCATCTGTTAGTTCAGATGCTCTAACTGTTTCATCAACACCTGCAGCTGCTAAAATCTTCTTAGCTGTTGTAGGTCCAATACCATAAATATATGTGAGGGATACTCCAATAACCTTGTTACGTGGAATATCGACACCAGCAAAACGTGGCATAGTTTATTCTCCTTTTCCCTTTTAATTAACCCTGTCTCTGCTTATGCTTTGGGTTTTCGCAGATTACCATAACAACGCCCTTGCGCTTAATAACTCTGCACTTATCACAAATCGGTTTTACAGATGGTCTTACTTTCATTTTGTTTGCCTCCTCGGACAATTGTCTATTTTATCAGAAAAAACTTGATTTGTCTCCTGATATTTTTAAAAACCTACGTATTAATTTGGATATTTCCGGGGAAATGATACTCTCTTAAAATGCGGATGTACTTTAACATGCGGATTTTACAAGAAACGTAGGTTATCATTTCCATAATATTCGGAATTTTCCATGTTAAGAAATTGAATGATACTGGGAAAGAAGAACTCTTCCCCAGATCATTTTTACTTTAATTTAGATAAAGCTTCTTTAACCTTTTCAAATACAGCTGCTGTTTCTTGAGAAGCATCGATATATGAAACAATACCACGCTTATCATAGAAATCAATTACAGGCTTTGTACTCTTTTCATAACCATCCATACGAACTGTTAACTGCTCAACAGTATCATCTTTTCTCTGTGTCAATTCGCTACCGCAAACATCACAGATACCTTCAACCTTGGATGGCTTATTATGAATGTGGTAGATTGCACCACATTTTGGACAGATTCTTCTACCTGTAATTCTTTCAACAAGTGTATCGAATCCAACTTCAAGTGCGATCACACACTCAACTGGTTTTCCAATTTTGTTTTCAATCTTTTCGAAAGCTTCTGCCTGAACTAATGTTCTAGGGAAACCATCTAATAGATATCCTTTTTGGCAATCATCTTCTTGAAGTCTCTTTTCAACCATAGCAATAATAACATCATCAGGAACTAAATTTCCAGCATCCATATAGGATTTTGCTAAATTGCCAAGTTCAGTGTTATTTCTAACATTGTCTCTCAACATATCTCCAGTGGAAATATGTGGAATATCGTATTCCTTCAGGATGAGATCGGACATTGTGCCCTTTCCTGCTCCTGCTGGACCCATAATTAAGATATTCATCCTTTTTTCTATACCCTCTAGTGATTTTATCTTAGGAAGCCATGGTATGCCTTTGTTGTAAGTTGACCTTTCAACTGAGCAATTGTTTCCATAGCAACACCTACGACGATAATAATACCAGTTCCACCAATTGAAATACTGGATGGAAGTGATGTAAACATAGGAAGAATGTAAGGAAGTGTAGCCACGATGACAAGAGCAATCGCACCTAACACTGTAATTCTATTTAACACCTTATGTAAGTATGTTTTTGTTTCATTACCAGGTCTAATACCAGGAATGTAAGCACCAGACTTACTTAAGTTATCTGCTACCTGATCAGGATCAACCTGAAGATCAGTATAGAAGAATGTAAATAAGAATGTTAATACAGCATACAAGATAAGACCAGTTGTACTACTTAAAGATAAGTATGTCTGCAAAGTCTTATATAGATCCTGATTGAAGAAACTGATAACAATCTGTGGAGCTGTCATAATTGACTGTGCAAAGATAACAGGAATAACAGATGCAGAGTTAATCTTCAATGGAAGGAATGTAACGTCATTTCCTCTTGTATAAGAAGAACTGTTTGTATACTGAATTGGGATTTTTCTGACTGCTGTCTCCATTACAACAACGAAGACAATGATGATGATATATAACAGTACAAATAATGCAAACTGTAAGATACCGTTGAACAATTCACCCTGTGTAGTACCACCGGCTAATACGTTCCACACCTGCACAAACTGTGAAGGCATATTTGAAACGATACCTGCAAAGATAATGATTGATAAACCATTACCGATACCTTTCATAGAAATACGGTCACCTAACCAGATCAAGAACATTGTTCCAGCCGTAAGTACAGTAGCCGTATATAGATATCCAGAAAGATTTGAATTTGCTAATACGCTATATTGTTTATCAAAACCATAGACTAAGGAGTAAGCCTGTACAAATGACAAGACAACTCCTAAATATCTAGTGATTTTTTCCATTTTCATTCGACCTGTCTGTCCAGATTTTGTCATTTCAGTTAATGCTGGAATAACATCCATGGATAACAATTGAATGATAATACTTGCTGTGATGTAAGGAGTAACACCCATTGCAAACACACTTAATCTTTCAAGTGCACCACCACCAAGTAAATTCATCATACTCAGTACAGAGTTATCTGAAATCTGAGAAGCCAGCTTTGTTGCATCAACACCTGGCACTGGGATTGCAGATCCGACGCGGTAGATCAACAGCATCGCAAGAGTAAAGAGAATCTTGTTACGAATCTCTTTATTCTTAAACATGCTGGAGAACGTGCGCATCATAATTAGAGCACCTCAGCTGTTCCGCCTGCTTCTTCGATTGCTTTCTTAGCGGAAGCTGAGAACTTAGCAGCCTTAACTGTTAACTTCTTCTCTAACTTTCCATTGCCGAGAACTTTAAGTCCATCGAGTTCTTTCTTAACTAAGCCAGCAGCCTTCACTGCAGCAAAGTCAACTGTAACACCATCTTCAAACTTGTTGAGATCTTCAACATTAACGATAGCGTACTCTTTGCGAGTAAAGTTTGTGAAACCTCTCTTTGGCATTCTCTTAAAGAATGGAGTCTGTCCACCTTCGAAACCGATAGCAACACCGCCACCGCTTCTAGAATTCTGACCCTTCTGTCCCTTACCGGATGTCTTACCATTACCGGAGCCAAGACCACGGCCGATTCTCTTCTTTGTTGAGCGAGCTCCTTCTGTAGCTTTTAATTCATTTAGTTTCATACCAGAGTCCCTCCTTATCTGATTTCAGCGACTTTCTTATCGCGAATCTTAGCAACTTCTTCAACAGTTCTCATAGACTTGAGAGCTTCTAATGTTGCATATACAACGTTAACAGCTGTTCTTGAGCCGATAACCTTTGAAAGTACATCAGATACACCAGCAAGTTCAAGAATGTTACGAACTGCACCACCTGCGATAACTCCAGTACCTGGAGCAGCAGGAGCTAGGAATACTGTACTTGATCCGTGAGTAACCTTAACGGAATGTGGTACTGTTCTTGTACCTTCAACAAGATTGCATCTGAATACATTCTTGTTAGCTGCTTCTTCAGCCTTACGGATTGCATCTGGAACTTCAGTAGCTTTACCCATACCGAAGCCGATACGACCCTTATGATCACCTACAACAACGAGTGCTGCGAAACGCATTCTACGTCCGCCCTTAACAGTCTTAGATACACGGTTAATGGAGACTACAACACTGTCGAATTCTTTTGGTTCGCGTCTTTTGAACTGTGGACGACGACCATTTTCTTTACGCTGTGGACGTCCTGCTTCTGTATTTGCAGTACGTACTTCTGCATTTTCGTTTGGCATTTCTATTCTGTCTCCTTTCCTTAGAACTTGAGTCCTGCTTCTCTAGCAGCATCTGCTAAAGCCTGAACTCTTCCGTGGTATACATAACCGCCTCTATCAAATCTGATAGATTCGATGTTGTTTTCCAGGCACTTCTTAGCGATTGCTTCGCCAACCTTCTTAGCTGCTTCAATGTTTCCGCCATTTTCAAGCTTGAGTTCTAATGATGAGCAAGAAAGAAGTGTCTTTCCTGTTGTATCATCAATAACCTGAGCATAGATGTTTGTATTAGAACGGAATACATTTAGTCTTGGGCATTCAGGAGTACCATTTACGATGCGGCGTACTCTCTTATGACGACGGATACGCTCTTCATTTTTCTTTTGCATTTTAAACATATCTTACTCTCTCCTTCCCATTACTTCTTAGATGCAGCTGTCTTACCTTCCTTACGACGAACAACTTCATCCACATAACGGATTCCCTTTCCACCATAAGGTTCTGGCTTCTTAACTGCTCTTACGTTTGCAGCAAACTGACCAACAATCTGCTTATCAATACCACTTACGTTGATTGTTGTGTTATCTGGTACTTCAACAGTAACGCCTTCTGGTACTTCAATATTTACTTCGTGGGAGAAACCAACGATCAAGTTGAGTGTCTTACCCTTTAAAGCTGCACGGTAACCAATACCTACAACTTTTAACTGTTTTGTGAAACCTGTAGAAACACCTTCAACCATTGTTGCAAGAAGTGCTCTAGTTGTTCCATGTAACTGTTTTGTATGCTTTTCCTCGTTAGGACGCTTGACTGTAATGACATTTTCGTCAACAGAGATTTCCATCAACGGGGAAAATGTCTTTGTAAGAGAACCCTTAGGTCCCTTTACAGTCACCTCATTCCCTTCAGCAATTGTTAATTCAACGCCTGCAGGAACGGTAATCGCTTTATTTCCGATACGTGACATTTAGTTTTCCTTTCTCTTACCAAACGTAAGCGATGACTTCACCGCCAACGTGTTGTTTACGTGCTTCTTTATCTGTCATCATTCCATTTGATGTGGAGATGATAGCAATTCCTAAACCATTTAATACCTTAGGTACATTGTCGCCCTTTGCGTAAACGCGTAGACCTGGCTTAGAAATTCTCTTGATGCCTGTGATGACCTTAGCGTCATTTGCACCATACTTAAGAGTAACGACAATCTTCTTTTCGATACCCTCGCCTTCAACGGCATAGTTTTCGATATAACCTTCAGATTTCAAGATCTTGGCAATTTCTACCTTAACCTTAGAAGATGGAGTTACATCAACTGTTGTCATGTGAGCCTGAACACCATTACGGATTCTTGTCAGCATGTCAGCAATAGGATCTGTCATATTCATGATTCGTTACTCCTTTCTTACCAGCTTGCCTTCTTAACGCCAGGAATCTGACCTTTATAAGCCAATTCTCTGAAGCAGATTCTGCAAACTTTATACTTTCTCAATACAGAGTGTGGACGGCCACATCTCTCGCAACGTGTATATTCACGTGTGGAGAACTTAGCCGGTCTTGACTGCTTAACTTTTAAACTTGTCTTTGCCATTCTATGTTCTCCTTCTATTACTTAGTAAATGGCATACCCATTTCTTTCAATAGGGCATGTGCTTCGTTGTTTGTCTTAGCTGTTGTTACGATGACAACATCCATACCTCTAACCTTGTTAACCTTATCAAAGTTGATTTCAGGGAAGATTAGCTGTTCTTTAACACCAAGTGTGTAGTTACCACGACCATCGAATGCTGTTGCACTTACACCGTGGAAGTCTCTTACACGTGGAAGAGAGATGTTGAATAGCTTATCTAAGAATTCATACATTCTTTCGCCACGAAGAGTAACCTTACAACCAATTGGCATACCTTCACGAAGCTTGAAGTTCGCAATGGACTTCTTAGCCTTTGTGATTACTGGCTTCTGACCAGCAATCTGTGTCAATTCTGCTACAGCTTCATCTAAGTTCTTTGGATTGTCAATAGCATCACCAACACCCATGTTGATAACAACCTTAACGATCTTTGGAGCTTCCATTGAGCTGGAGTAATTGAATTCCTTCATTAAAGAAGGCTTAACTGTTTCAACGTATTTCTGTTCGAGACGGTTCATTATTTCTTAGCCTCCTTTACTTCAATACCGGACTTCTTAAGTACTCTTACTTTTTCGCCCTTATCATTTGTCTTGTATCCAACTCTTTCAGCGGACTTAGACTTCTTGTCATATAACATGACGTTAGAAGCATCGATTGGAGCTTCCTTTTCAACAATGCCACCTTCAGGGTTCTGCTGAGAAGGCTTTAAAGACTTCTTGATCATGTTGACACCTTCAACAACGATCTTGTTTGTCTTTGGGAATACTGCCTTAACTTCAGAGATAGTTCCCTTGTAGTGACCTGTGATAACCTTAACTGTATCGCCTGTCTTGATCTTCATAGCGGCCTCCTTATAAAACTTCTGGTGCAAGGGAAACGATCTTCATATATCCCTTTTCACGAAGTTCTCTTGCGACCGGACCGAAGATACGTGTTCCGACCGGTGTACCATCTTCCTTGATAATAACAGCTGCGTTATCATCAAACTTGATATAAGAACCATTGTCACGGCTAATACCGTAAACTGTTCTTGCAATTACAGCCTTGACAACCTGTCCGCTCTTGACAGAACCGTTAGGAGATGCACTCTTAACAGCACATACAACAACATCACCGATTGTAGCTGTCTTACGCTTAGAACCGCCTAAGCATCTGATGACTAATAATTCCTTAGCACCAGTGTTGTCAGCGACGTTCAATCTGCTTTCGTTCTGAATCATTGCCTATTTCCTCCTGTGCCTTAAAGAATTACTGCCTTTTCAACGATCTTAACTAATCTAAAGTGTTTGTCCTTAGATAATGGTCTTGTTTCCATAACTTCTACAATGTCACCAATTTTTGCTTCATTGTTTTCATCATGAGCCTTGAACTTTGTAGAAAACTTAACATGTCTGCCGTATTTAGGATCAGCCTTAGATGTAGTGATCTCTACGACGATTGTTTTGTCCATTTTATCGGAAACAACTGTTCCACGAAGGACCTTACGTCTATTTCTTTCTGCCATCTTCTAGCCCTCCTTATTGTGCATTTGCACGTTCTGTAATAACAGTCTTCATACGTGCAATTGTCTTCTTAATATCCTTGATACGAGCTGGATTCTCAAGAGAACCTGTAGCCTGAGCAAATCTCAAGTCATAAAGTTCTTCCTTGAGGGAAACAACTTCTTTTTCGAGCTCTTCGTTAGAGAGGTCTCTGATTTCTTTAATATTCATAATTACTTCTTAACCTCCTCACTCTTTTTTACAAAGCGTGTTTTAACGCAGAGTTTATTAGCAGCAAGTCTTAATGCTTCTCTTGCAACTGCTTCATCAACACCTGCTACTTCGAAGAGAATTCTTCCCTTCTGTACAACTGCTACCCAATGATCAGGAGCACCTTTACCAGAACCCATACGTACTTCGAGAGGCTTCTTAGTTTTTGCAAGCTGTGGGAACACCTTGATCCAAACCTTACCACCACGGTTCATATAACGAGTCATAGCAATACGTGCTGCTTCTAACTGAGCACTACTTACATAAGCACCTTCATCAGCTACAAGACCGAATTCACCAAATGCTAATTCACGACCAGCTTTAGCGCGTCCTTCATAACTTAATCTATGAGGTCTTCTGTACTTTGTTCTATTAGGCATTAACATTAGTCGTTACCTCCTTCAGCTGCTGTCTTTTCAGCAGGAGCTGCGTTTTCAGATGCGGCATTTCTAGCTGCACGTCTGTTTCCACGCTGAGGGCGTCTGTTGTTTCCACGTCTGTTGTTATCTCTTCTTCCAGCTGGAGCTTCTGGTTCCTTAACCATCTGACCAGGTAATACTTCACCACGGCAGATCCAAACCTTAACACCTAACTTACCATAAGTTGTATGTGCTTCTTCAGCTGCATAGTCGATATCACTTCTTAATGTATGGAGTGGAACGACACCTCTAGAATAACCTTCGGAACGAGCGATTTCAGCTCCTCCAAGTCTTCCCTTACATAGAGTCTTGATACCCTTTGCACCAGATCTCATTGTCTGCTGAATTGCCTTCTTCTGAGCAATTCTGAAAGACTGACGGTTTTCGAGTTGTTCGCAAATCTTACGAGCAACTAAACGAGCATCTAAATCAGGATTTGCTACCTGAACGATGTCCATCTTTACATTCTTACCTGCTGTTAACTTAGCAAGCTTAGCTCTTAACTTAGCAGCGTTGTCTTTGCCGTTTTCGTCAGCCTTGCCTGTAACTGCACCAGGTCTAGCACAACGGATGATAACCTTAACATCCTTCTTGCCTGTACGTTCAATTTCGATTCTGGAGATGTAAGCATCCTTGAGTTCCTTTTCGAGGAATTCACGGATCTTTGTATCTTCGTTCAGAAGATCTCCATAATCAGCCTTATCTGCATACCATCTGGATTCCCAATCGCGGATGACACCGACACGCATGCCGATTGGACTAACTTTCTGTCCCATATTCTGATCTTCCTCCCTTATCTCTCATCGCTAACCACTACTGTGATGTGGCTAGTTCTCTTAAAAATACTTGAAGCAGAACCCTTAGCTCTAGGCATGAAACGCTTGAGGACAACACCTTCATTTGCGTAGCATTCCTTGATATAAAGGTTTTCAGCATTTAGCTGATGATTGTTTGTTGCATTTGCTGCAGCGCTCTTTACTACCTTGTATGCTTCAGCGGCTGCCTTGTTAGGTAAGAACTTGAGGATAGCTAATGCTTCTTCAACGTTCTTTCCACGAACGAGGTCAAGTGCCAATCTAGCCTTACGAGGAGTAACACGAACTGTTTTTGCTGTTGCTTTTACGTCCATCTTTATTTCCTCCTAATTAAGCGGCCTTATCGTCACCGTGTCCGCCGAATTTTCTTGTAGGTGCGAATTCACCTAACTTATGGCCTACCATATCTTCTGTTACATAGACAGGAATGAATTCCTTACCATTGTAAACAGCGAATGTATGCTCAACGAAGCTTGGGAAAATCGTTGAACGGCGTGACCATGTCTTGATTACTTCATGTTGATTAGCCGCATTCATTGCATCAACCTTCTTTAAAAGGTATGCATCACAGAAAGGGCCCTTCTTAATGCTTCTTGACATTACTCATTCTCTCCTTCCAATTACTTTCCGTTTCTTCTTCTCACAATGTACTTGTTGCTAGAAGCCTTCTTGTTACGAGTCTTAACACCCATAGCCTTCTTGCCCCATGGAGTCATTGGAGACTTACGACCGATAGGCTGTTTGCCTTCACCACCACCATGTGGGTGGTCAACTGGGTTCATTGCTGAACCTCTTACATGAGGACGAACACCTAAATGTCTAACTCTACCAGCTTTACCCCAGTTAATTAAGGAGTAATCACCGTTGCCTACAACGCCAACTGTTGCACGGCAGTTATCATGAACCTTTCTTACTTCACCAGAAGAAAGTCTTAATGTAACGAATCCGCCTTCGGAACCGAGGATCTGAGCAGAACATCCAGCAGCTCTTGCCATCTGTCCACCCTTACCAGCGATAAGTTCAACGTTATGAACGAATGTTCCATCTGGGATATTCTTAAGAGGCATTGCATTACCAATCTTGATATCGCAAGCTTCACCAGAGATTACCTTGTCTCCAACATTTAAGTTTTCTGGAGCAATGATATATCTCTTTTCACCATCAGCATAGTGAAGTAATGCAATGTTTGCATTTCTGTTTGGATCGTATTCGATACCAGCTACAACTGCTGGAACGTTATCCTTGTTTCTCTTGAAGTCAATGATTCTGTACTTCTGTTTAGCACCACCGCCTTGATGACGGGAAGTGATACGGCCTGTATTGCCGCGGCCACCCTTCTTGTTTAATGGAGCAAGTAATGACTTTTCTGGAGTACTCTTAGTAATACGTTCATTGCTAAGAGAAGTCATATTTCTGCGTCCGTTAGAGGTTGGCTTGTATTTTACGATTGCCATTTTTTCTTTCCTTTCGCATTTATCCGGAGATAGCGATTTCCTCCGATATTGTAACTAAATCTCTTTAGTCATTGTTTTCGCCGAAGATGTTGATTGATTCATTTTCAGCGAACTTGACATAAGCCTTCTTATAAGCTCTTGTCATACCTTCGTAACGTCCAACTCTTCTCTTCTTTGGATGTACGTTAACTGTGTTTACAGATACAGGTTTAACATGATAGATTTCAACGATTGCCTGAGCAATTGCTGTCTTGTTAGCATTCTTTGCTACTTCGAATGTTACTGTATTGTTATCAGCAGAAGCAACGCTTGTCTTTTCTGTGATAATTGGTCTTACGATAATATCGCGTGCGCTCATGCGAACACCTCCCCTGCTTTAGCAGCAGCAGCTTCTGTGAATACGATCTTGTCAGCATTCACAATGTCATAGACATTCAAGCTGGAAACTGTTACTACAGTTGCATTTGGAACGTTTCTCATAGAAAGGTAAGCATTGTCGAAGTCTTCAGATGCTTCAGCAACGAATAATGTCTTTCTTTCGAATCCGAATGCAGCAAGTAATGCTACAGCCTTCTTTGTCTTAATCTCATCAAAGCTGAGATTTTCTAATACTGTTAAGTTAGCTTCAGCAACCTTTTCGCTTAATGCAGAACGAAGTGCTAATCTTCTAACCTTACGGTTTGTCTTTAAGTTGTACTTTCTTGGATGTGGTCCAAATGCGATTGCGCCGCCTCTCCACTGAGTTGCTCTTGTGGAACCTTGACGTGCTCTACCAGTACCCTTCTGACGGAATGGCTTCTTACCTGTGCCAGATACAAAGCTTCTTGTTAGAGTGCTATGAGTACCTTGTCTTAATCCTGCCTGGTAAGCAAGAATCGCATCATAGATTGCCTGCTGATTTGGTTCTACAGCGAATACAGCATCAGCGAGTTCCATCTGCTTTACAGACTTTGCTTCCTGATTAAATACATCAATCTGTGCCATGCTTTATCCTCACTTTCCTTCAGCAACTGTTTCTGTTGCTAATTCTTCATTGATTGTTTCTTCAACCTTTTCAAGTTCTTCTTCAACAGAAGCACTTTCATAAGAGATGAGTTCAACAGCTGTTACTTCCTTCTTAGGCTTAACTGTTGTATGGATTGTTACAAGACCTCTCTTTGGTCCTGGAACATTACCCTTAACAAGGATGTATCCTTCTTCAGCATTAACCTTGATTACTTCGAGGTTCTGGTTAGTTGTTGTATATCCACCATACTGACCAGGCATTGCTGTACCCTTGTTAACTACACCGTTGTTACGTCCGTTAGTTGCTAATGAACCTTGGTGTCTGATGTTCTTGGATCCACCGTGTGTCTTAGGTCCCTGGTGAGCATTGTTGCGAACGATTGTACCGTTGTAACCATGTCCCTTAGAAGTACCCTGAACATCAACGATATCGCCTGCCTTGAAGATGTCTGCTTTTACTTCAGATCCAACTTCGAGGTTGAGCATTTCATCATAGTTGAATTCCTTGATGAACTTCTTAGGTGCTGTGTTAGCCTTCTTAGCATGTCCAATTGCTGGCTTGTTTGAACGTTGTTCCTTAACGTCTTCGTAACCGAGCTGAACTGCTTCGTAGCCATCAACATCCTTTGTCTTCTTTTGAAGTACGACGTTTGGCTTAACTTCAACGACAGTAACAGGAATCAGTGTTCCTTCGATCGTGAAGACTTGAGTCATACCAAGCTTACGTCCTAAAATACCTTTCATTTAATTTCACCCGATTCCTTTCTTAAAGTTTGATTTCGATATCAACTCCAGAAGGCAGATCAAGTCTTGATAATGCATCAATTGTTTCTGCACTTGGGCCGATGATCTCAATCAGTCTCTTGTGTGTACGGATCTCGAACTGTTCACGAGAGTCCTTATACTTGTGAACTGCACGTAAGATTGTTACAACCTCACGTTCAGTAGGCAGCGGAACAGGACCGACGATTTTCTTTGCGCCGTGGCTTGTTGCAGTCTTAACGATCTTTTCGCTAGCTGCATCTAAGCTTCTGTTCTCGTAAGCCTTCAAACGAATTCTTACAGAGTTCTTTGCCATGAATTTTTCCTCCTTATATTCACTCCCCTTAGGGATCGCTCTGTGTGAGTTCCCCGGTTATCACGCTATCGTGACAACGCATTTCAGCGTGCCGGCAACTTCCCACTTCTACGCGAGTGCTCAACTATATTACTACTATCATTTATCCAATGCAAGCCTTTTTTTAATTATTTTTGATATTTTTTCTCTTGTCCACGGTTTTCAGCGTGCCATTTTGTTCTACTATGGCTTATTTATGCTATATTTCGTTTGCATATTTGTATTATATTCTCATTTTTTATGGCTCATTTTGTATTCTGGAAAGGAATATGTCCTAGCAACGCGTATCAGTGTGTCAAGACTTTTATGCTGAATTCATTGATTTTCGCATATATATGCTTTCATATGTATGCTTTTGTATGCTCTCTTCACATTTTATAGTTTTCACAAAAAATAGAGAGCAATTTCTCACTCTCTAAAGAAAATATGTAAATTTGGGTTCTCATTCACGACATTTCCAAGCATCATCAGCACTTTAAATGCATACGAATGATCACATATATACCTGATATTCTCTTTCGTTAATAATATTTCTACTCGATCTTTCACTTCTGATAAACTATCCGCAATTGCATCCAATGTATTTCCTGTATAAGAAGGTAAATCAAACTCTGATTTGAAATAGGAAATTGCCTTCTCTTTATTTTCAATTTCATTTCCGATTAAATATATTGTCTTGTCATATTCACTATTCATATTTTCACCGTATCTATTCTATACACATTTTCTAAGAATCACAAAAAATCATGTACCCTTTTTGATACATGATTTTTTGTTTATTGAATTTTATTTAACCAGGCTTCCATTTCAGATGCATTTGCCATAGAGGATAATGCGCCAGCTTTTGTCGTTGTATATGCAGCATATGCATTTGCAAATTTCAGATATTCTTCAAATGTTTCTTTTGATACTGCTTCAATATTTTCTACACCATCTCTTAACAATTGATATTCAAATGCTCCAATAAATGAATCGCCTGCACCTGTCGTATCAACAACATCTACGCAATACCCTTGAGATACTGCTTTTAGATTTTTTGTATATACTGCAGCCCCATCTTTTCCCATTGTGTATACAACACATTTCGTATTTCCCTGCAGTAAATCTGGTAGTGCTTCTTCAATATCTGTTTTTCCTGTGATGAATTCCAGTTCCTCATCAGATATCTTTACAATATCAGCAAGTGGTAAAAATTCCTTCACAGTATTTTTAAGACATTCTTCACTTTTCCACAGTGAAAGTCTTAAGTTCGGATCAAAGCTGATCAGAAGTCCCTTCTCTTTTGCCATCGCAATCAATTTACGATGTGCTTCTTTCATACTTGATTCCACAAGATCTACACTGCAGAAATGAATCATTCCACAATCATCAAGAATGTTCTCTGGAATTTCTTCTTCTGTAAGATGCAAATCCGCACTATTCTTTCTATAGAAAGCAAAGTCTCTATTACCATCTTCTCTTAATGATACAAAAGCTAATGAAGTTTCATATTCACGATCACGCAAGATTGCAGAAGTATCAATTCCACTTTCTTGTAACGTTTCAACGATATAATCCCCAAAAGCATCTTCACCAAGTTTTGTTAATACTTTTGCTGGAAGTCCCATCTTGCTTACTGCACCCGCAACATTTGCTGGTGCACCACCTGCAGCTCTATGAAAGGAAGGAACATCTTTTAATGCAAGTCCTTTTACATCAGGCACAAAATCAATCAACGCTTCCCCAATAACACAAAGTCCCTTTTCTTCTGTATGATTCACAGAAAATTTATGCATCTGGTATAGATCCATTGTTCCTTCTGCTTCACCATCAAACAAGAATTCTGTTTCCATGCCATAGAATCTACATGTAAATACTTTGCTTCCGCCATTCACAAATATTTCAACACTTGTCGTATCCATAAAGATTTGAAGATCAGATAGTTTTCCACAATGAACTGCTCTTTCACTTCTTCCATATCCATTTTTATCAAAGGATAGTTCTAATACATCATTCTTATATGATAATGTTAGTCCTTTTCTTAAATGCATCTTAAATGTATTGCATATATCAAAATGCATATCACATTCATATTGCAGTTCTTCCCAGGATACATTCTCGTTCAATGAACATGTCTTATGACTTCCACGTAATTGATAGATCTCATCGATTGGTTTCTGGCATAGATTGCCATTCTTCACAACAAGTTCTCTTGGAAGTGTTAATGCATGCTGCCATTGATGATCCACTGTTGGATTTGTATAATCCGCATCTGGAATTCCTAACCAGCCAATCATGATTCTTCTTCCTTTTTCATCCACAAAAGTTTGTTGTGCATAAAAATCTGTACCACGATCTAACTGATGAATTTCTTTTACTTCAAAATGATTGTTATCAAAGTCAGCATCAATCTTCATCCAGCAGGACTGATGAACATTTGCATAATCTAATCCGTTCTGTTCTACACCTTGTGGACAACAAGTCAAATACCATTCACCATTCAATTCAAATAAATCTGGACATTCCCACATATATCCAAATGGAACTTCTGTAGTGATTCTATTTTTATATTTCCATGTATTTAAATCATCTGATTCATACAATAAGACCAGGCCTTTTCCTTGCTGATCTCTTGCACCTAAAACCATGTAATACTTTCCACTCAAAGAAAATACTTTAGGATCACGTACATGGCATGACATGTCTTCTGGATAATCTTTGCTACTCAGCACGCATTGCTTTTCACTCATTGTTACACCATCACGGCTTGTTACATGAATTGTATTTGACCCTCTGCCAGAATTGATATAATCATAGTCTTCACGATCGAAATATTTTACATTTCCTGTGTAGAAATAATGAATCGTATCATTTTCAACAAATGCAGAACCTGAATAAACGCCGTGCTTATCAAGCTCATGATCAGGGAATAATACAGGTGCTTTTTCTTCATAGTGAACAAAATCTTTTGTTGTATACAATCCCCAAAGTTTCATCAAACCTTCTGTATCAAATGGATCATATTGATAATAGATACGATATTCTCCATTCATTTGATGTAACCCATTTGGATCATTCAACCATCCACTTGCCGGCATCAAATGATACTTCAAGCTTTTTTTATCACTTCTAGCGCACTCTCTCATCTTTCCATTTTCGAGATACCAGTTACGATAATCTTCTTTTGTAACTTTTGAATATTTTTGAATCATTACACATTCTCCACAATATGAATTACATTTGTAGACGCATCTGCAGATGCATTTGGAATTGTTTCCACATTTCTATCGTCTGCTTTTGTAACAACTAACATAGTCTGTGTGCTGTATCCTTTTTCACTGATTAGATCTAAGTCCATCTCAGCAATCTTCTGTCCCTGCTGAACAGTATCTCCTTCTTTTACAGATAATGTAAATCCTTCTCCATTGAGATTCACTGTATCAATTCCCATATGAATCAATACTTCTACACCATCTTCACTCTCCAAACCAATCGCATGTTGTGTTGGAAAAATCATTTTTACTGTTCCACTAACTGGTGAATAAACTTCTCCACTGACTGGTTCAACAACAACACCATTTCCCATTGCTTTTGAAGAGAATACCGCATCTGCTGCTTCGCTGATATCTTTCACTGTACCTTTCATGCAGGATGTAATGAATTCTGTTTTTGTATTTTCTTTAACTTCTACCTTCTTTTCATCCGCATGATCTAAATCATATTTCTTAAAGAAGAAAGCTGTAAGAATTGCAGAAACAACCATAGATAATACTAAGCCAATCATAAAATTAGCATAATCTGATGGTTTCATTGAAATAATACCTGGAATACCTGCTGCACCCATTGCCTGTGCAAGTACTTTTGTAGCAGCACAATATGCACTTCCTGCAGCAGATCCTGCCATTGCAGCATAGAATGGATATTTTAGTTTTAAAGTCACGCCAAACATTGCTGGCTCTGTAATACCTAGCAATGCAGAAACACCTGAAGCAGAGCAGATTGATTTTAACTTTTCATTTTTTGTCATGAATAATACTGCTAATACAGCTGCACCTTGTGCTGCGTTATTCATACTTGCTGTTGTGAAAATAAAACTGCCTCCTGTATGTGCAACATCTGCAATAAGCTGTGTTTCAATCGCAATAAAGCTATGGTGCATACCCGTCAAGCAAATTGGAGCATAGAATAAGCCAAATAATCCACCGCCAATAAATCCAAGTGTGTTATATCCCCATGTAATACCAGCAGCTAATATATTTCCTGCTTCTCTTAATACCGGTCCAACAAAAATGAATGTTAAGAAAGAAGTCACAATAATAGATAACATTGGTGTTGTTAAGTTATCCAGCCATGTTGGCGTAACTTTATGAAGCTTCTTTTCAATTGTTGCTAAAATAAATGATACTGCTAGAACTGGAAGAACTGTTCCCTGATAACCGATTGCCGCAATCCTGAATCCGAGAATATTCCAATATGGAGGTTCTGCAATGCCAATGTTATATGCATTCAATAGATCTGGATGTACCATGATCATACCCATTGCTGCACCTAAATATGGATTTCCTCCGAATTTCTTTGTAGCACTAAAGCCGATAAGTACTGGCAAGAATGTAAATGGTGCATTCGCAAATGTATTGATTGCCGTAGCTAATCCATTCCATTGTGGATAAATGTCAATGATGGATCTGCCATCAAACATGCCGGCTGTTAATACATTATTCAATCCCATCAATAAACCACCTGCAACGATTGCTGGAATGATTGGAACAAAGATATCACTTAACATCTTTACAAATCTCTGTAATGCATTTCCTTCTTCCTTTGTTTCTTCTACAGCAGTATTTGTATCAAATCCTAATTGTTTCTGCACTTCATCACATACAAGACTTACAAGTCCAGATCCAAAGATGATCTGAAATTGTGTCTGTGAAAGAAATACACCTTTAACGCCTTCAATATCACTAATGACATCTTCATTGCGTAAATGATTGTTACGAAGCTGAAATCTCAATCTTGTCGCACAATGTGTAACGGAGATGATATTCTCTTTTCCACCTACATTTTTAATTACTTCTTGTGCAATTCTTACATAATCCATAATTTTCCTCCCACCGGAATGGAACCGGTTCCGTTATTATTATAATTCTCACAATTCTTGTGTCAATAGTATTTTTGAAATCGGTTCCACAAATAGCAAAAAAATACATACTTCCTTCCTGAAAGTATGTATTTCGTATTTATCGTTTACTCACACTTCGTCTTTCAATGAATGAATAATGAATAATTTGCTTTTGTTTCACTTCACGTCCCTCAATCATATCTGTAATTGTCTGTGCAGCAAGTTCTCCCATTTCATAAGAATCAAACATTAATGTCGTTAATTCAGGAACAATCAACTCACTCTCTTCATATCCACCAAATCCAATAACAGATACATCTAAAGGAATATGATATCCATTCTTTCTAAGAACACGATACGCACCAAATGCTAATCGATCCGTTGCACAAATGATTGCATCAATATCATTATGTTCTGTTAATAATTTCCACGTTGCATTCTGTGCATCCACAAAACTAAAATCACTGTATTCAATATTGATTGAATCTACAGAATATTTCTCCAATCCATCCAAAACACCCTGTTTTCTTAACACACCAACCGCATGATCATTTTCATCCACTGTAATAAAACCAATTTTTTTATGTTCTTTTTTTCCGATATATTCCCCTATAAACTTACCCGCATTATATTCATCATTCACAATGCAAGGGACTTGATCATCTTCCTGTGCCAAAATAATTACAGGTATATTTGTACTATCAATCAGTTTATGATGCTCTTCTGTAATTGAAATAGAACTTAAAACAATTCCATCTACGCCAAGGTTAATTAATCTAGATAAATTCTCTAATTCTAACGCAATATCATGATCACTATTACGAATAATCGTTACATAATCACGATCTCTCAGATATCGATCGATACTTGTAATGACACGCGAGGTTACTTTTGAGTTCAACGTTGGAAGAATAACACCAATCATTCTACTTTGCTTTGCATTTAATCTTGCAAATGCATTAGGATGATAATCATATTGATCCACGATTTCTTGAATTTTTTCTCTTGTACTTGCTTTGACACTTCCTCCATTTAAATAACGAGAAACTGTACTTTTACTCACGTTTACTTTTTTTGCGATATCATCAATTGTAATCTTTGCCATACGCTTTCACCACCAATCCTATCCGTATTTACTCGCCTTCATATAATTGTTTAAAAGTATCATAATGATCTTCTGTATACCAAATATCTCCGTCTTTTGAATATACGATTCTTTTCTTCCCTCTAGAAGTTTTTCCTTCTGTATCTATATCACACTCATAGTATACATCATCGACAGGCAAAACTTCTTCGTAGTTTCCATACCGATCACCGCCAATACTTTTCCCAGGTAATATTTTTGACAAAGCTCCAGATTCCCAACCATGCAATCTAGCTTCTTTTTTTGTCATGTAATTCGATGGAAGATGTGAATACGTATGAATATATAAAGCAACTTCCTCTTTTTGATCTGTTTCAATTGTTTCACTAATACTTTGCGATTGATACGTTTTCGCTGATTCATTTAAAGGTTGAGGAACACATCCAAAAAGTAAAAAAGAAAATAAAAATACGATAGAAACTTTAAATTTATGAAGCATATTATTGATTACCCAAGAAATATTGCTCTATTTCTTTAAAATCACGAACGATTGGAACATTCAAATCAGAAATTGGTCTTCTTTCATAACAATACCATACAGGCTGCATTCCAATTCGCATCGCACCAGACAAATCTGTAAAGAATGTATCTCCAACCATTGTTGCCTCATTTGGTGATAACTTTAACTTATCACAAGCAATCTGGAAAATTCTAGTATCAGGTTTTTGAATCTTATAATCTCCAGAAACAACAACTTCATCGAAATACGGTTCTAAATGGAGTGATGAAATTTTTTTATGTTGAGAATGTGAAAAACCATTAGAAAGAATTGCTAATTTATAATGCGTATGCAATTTGTTCAACACATCAAAAGCATCATCAGATACGATTTGAAATTCGTCAAAATGATCATACCAATATGCTCTCCAGTAAGAAACATCTAGTTCTTTAAACCAGTGCTCTTTCATTTTTTCTAGCACATAAGCTTTATCACTATGACCAAATTCATCCCAGATCATGCATCTTTGAACCATTTCTTCAACATCCAGATCAGTTTTGTCTTTATTCGCAAGCGTACAAATCATCCACTGATACATATGATATGCAGAAGCATATCTCTTCGTTAATACACCATCGTAATCAAATATAATTCCTTTAATCATGTATTTATATTACTACAGACGCAAAAAAAGAGATACCCAAATTGGATATCCCTCACGTAACAATAAGAATTAAATTAAGCTTCGATTTCTGTAATAGAACCGGAACCTACTGTTCTACCACCTTCACGGATAGAGAACTTTGTACCGTTTTCGATAGCGATAGGAGCAAGAAGTTCAACTTCCATAACTACGTTATCACCAGGCATGCAGAGTTCTGTTCCTTCTGGAAGAGTGATTACACCAGTAACGTCTGTTGTTCTGAAGTAGAACTGTGGACGGTAGTTAGAAACGAATGGTGTATGACGTCCGCCTTCTTCCTTAGTTAATACATAAACCTGAGCCTTGAACTTTGTATGAGGTGTAACGGATCCTGGCTTAGCAAGAACCTGTCCACGTTCGATCTGATCACGGTTAATACCACGGAGCAATGCACCGATGTTGTCACCAGCCTGAGCATAGTCAAGAGTCTTACGGAACATTTCGATACCTGTTACAACAGTCTTAGATGTATCCTTGATACCAATGATTTCAACTTCATCGTTTAAGTGTAATTCACCACGTTCTACACGTCCTGTAGCAACAGTACCACGACCTGTGATTGTGAATACGTCTTCAACTGCCATTAAGAATGGCTTGTCGTTGTCATGTGTTGGTGTTGGAATGTATGAATCTACAGCATCAAGCAATTCCTTGATAGCTGGTGTCCACTTTGGATCTCCCTGAAGAGCCTGGAAAGCAGAACCACGGATTACAGGAGCGTTGTCTCCATCGAATCCATACTCAGAAAGAAGTTCACGAACTTCCATTTCAACAAGGTCGATCAATTCTTCATCGTCAACCATGTCGCACTTGTTTAAGAATACAACGATAGCTGGAACACCTACCTGACGAGCAAGTAAGATGTGTTCACGTGTCTGAGGCATTGGTCCATCAGTAGCAGCAACTACGAGGATAGCACCATCCATCTGAGCAGCACCAGTGATCATGTTCTTAACATAGTCAGCGTGGCCTGGGCAGTCTACGTGTGCATAGTGTCTCTTTAATGTCTGGTATTCAACGTGAGCTGTGTTGATAGTAATACCACGTTCTTTTTCTTCTGGTGCACCATCGATCTGGTCATAAGCTTCGAAAGAAGCCTTACCATCTTCTGGGTGATCAGCAAGATACTTTGTGATTGCAGCTGTAAGAGTTGTTTTACCGTGGTCAACGTGTCCGATAGTACCAACGTTAACATGCTCTAAGCTACGGTCGAATTTTTCCTTTGCCATATTGGTTTTTTTCCTCCAGTTTTTTTACTTTTTAACTTATTCAGTCTGCCATCATTTTATATGATGGCAAACTAAATTACAACATTTTTTATTCCAAACAGAATATTACTTAGAAGCGTGTGCTTCAATAATTTCCTTAGCGATATTCTTAGGAACTTCTTCATAGTGGTCCATCTGCATTGAGAAGATACCACGACCCTGTGTAAATCCACGAAGGTCTGTAACGTAACCAAACATTTCAGCTAATGGTACGAATGCCTTAACCTTGATTGCATTGCCTGTTTCTTCCTGTTCACGGATCTGACCACGTCTCTTAGTAACGTCACCCATAACTGCACCTAAGTATTCAGATGGAGCAGTAATATCTACAGCCATGATAGGTTCTAGAATCGTTGGGTTACATTTCTTAGCAGCTTCCTTAAGAGCTAAGGATGCAGCAATCTTATATGCCTGTTCAGAGGAGTCGACATCATGGTAAGAACCATCGAATAGTTCAGCACGAATATCAACAACTGGGAATCCAGCAACAAGACCATTTGGAAGAGCTTCTTCAAGACCTGCCTGTGTAGGCTTGATGAATTCCTTAGGAATTGATCCACCAACAGTCTGATCTTCGAATTCGAATCCCTTACCTGGGTTTGGCTTAAATCTAATCCAAACATCACCATACTGACCGTGACCACCGGACTGTCTTACAAACTTACCTTGTACTTCAGCTTCGGACTTGATTGTTTCACGGTAAGCTACCTGAGGAGCACCTGCAGTTGCTTCAACCTTGAATTCTCTTCTCATACGGTCAAGAATGATATCTAATTGAAGTTCACCGACACCGGCAATGATTGTCTGGCCTGTTTCTTCATCAGTATAAGCTTTGAAAGTTGGATCTTCTTCTGCTAACTTCTGTAAAGCAGAATCCATCTTCTGAGAGTCAGCCTTTGTCTTTGGTTCAACAGACATCTGGATAACTGGTTCTGGGAATACCATCTGCATCAATTCGATTGGTGCATTTTCAGCACAGAGTGTATCGGATGTTGTTGTGAACTTAAGACCAACAGCACCAGCGATATCACCAGTATAAACTTCATCGATATCAGCACGGTGGTTAGCGTGCATTCTTACAAGACGTCCAAGTCTTTCTCTCTTGCCCTTTGTAGCATTTAATACATAAGAGCCTGCGGAAGCATGTCCAGAGTAAACTCTGAAGTATGTTAATCTTCCTACGAATGGGTCAGTTGCAATCTTGAATGCAAGAGCTGAGAATGGTTCATCATCACTTGGCTTACGAACTGCTTCTTCACCATCAAGTAAATGACCCTGAATAGCTTCAATATCAGTTGGAGCTGGCAAGTAATCTACAACAGCGTCTAATAACATCTGAACACCCTTGTTCTTATATGCAGATCCACAAAGAACTGGGAAGAATTCAGAAGTCATAACACCCTTACGGATAGCAGCCTTGATTTCTTCAACTGTTGGTTCTTCACCTTAAAGAACCTTCATCATGAGGTCTTCATCATAGTCAGCGATAGCTTCAAGTAATGCAGCATGCTTCATTTCAGCTTCTTCCTTGAACTGTTCATCAATTTCGCCAATCTGGATATCTGTACCTAAGTCATTTGTATACATTTCCTGTTTCATTGTAACTAAGTCAATGATTCCACGGAAACTTGCTTCAGCACCGATAGGCATCTGAATAGCAGCTGCCTTAGCACCTAAGCGATCACCGATAGAGTTAACACTCATATCGAAGTCAGCACCAGTAGCGTCCATCTTGTTAGAGAAAACGATACGTGGAACTTTATATTCAGAAGCCTGTCTCCAAACAGTTTCTGTCTGTGGTTCAACACCAGCCTTTGAGTCAAGGACTGTTACAGCACCATCAAGTACACGTAAAGATCTTTCAACTTCAGCTGTGAAGTCTACGTGACCCGGTGTATCGATAATGTTGATCTGACAATCTTTCCAGTGGCATGTTGTAGCTGCAGAAGTGATTGTGATACCACGTTCCTGTTCCTGAGCCATCCAGTCCATCTGGGAAGCGCCATCGTGAGTCTCACCGATCTTGTAAATCTTACCTGTGTAATAAAGGATACGTTCAGTTGTTGTTGTCTTACCAGCATCAATGTGAGCCATGATTCCGATATTACGAATCTTGTTTAATGGGAACTCTCTTGGCATTTTTAGCTCCTTTCTCTAATTACCAACGGAAGTGAGCAAACGCCTTGTTTGCTTCAGCCATCTTATGAACATCTTCTCTCTTCTTAACGGAAGCACCTGTTCCATTAGCAGCGTCCATAATTTCGTTAGCAAGTCTTTCTTCCATTGTGTTCTCATGACGGAGTCTTGAGTAGTTAACGATCCATCTGAGACCCAATGTTAATTTTCTTTCAGCAGATACTTCTACTGGTACCTGGTAGTTTGCACCACCTACACGTCTAACCTTCAACTCTAATTGAGGCATAACGTTTCCGAGAGCCTTTTCGAATACTTCCATAGGGTTCTCGCCTGTTTTCTTTTCAATTGAAGCGAATGCATCATACAAAATTGTCTGTGCTGTTCCACGCTTACCATCGATCATGATCTTGTTAATTAACTTTGTAACTAACTTTGAGTTATAGATTGGATCTGGTAATACGTCACGCTTTGCTACATAACCTTTTCTTGGCATATTAATATCTCCTCTCTATCTCTTACTTCTTCTTAGGTTTTTTAGCACCGTATAATGAACGGGACTGATTTCTTTCGTTAACACCAGCACAATCTAATGTACCTCTGATAATGTGGTAACGAACACCTGGCAGATCCTTAACACGGCCACCTCTGATCATAACTACAGAGTGTTCCTGTAAGTTATGTCCTACACCTGGAATATATGCTGTAACTTCCATACCGTTGGAAAGTCTAACACGGGCATACTTTCTTAATGCAGAGTTTGGCTTCTTAGGAGTCATTGTACCTACACGAGTGCAGACACCTCTCTTCTGTGGGCTGCTCAAGTTTGTAGGTTTCTTCTTCAAACTGTTGAATCCTCTGTTTAATGCAGGGGACTTTGACTTGTAAACTTTATCAGTACGGCCTTTACGTACTAACTGGTTTATTGTTGGCATTTTCTTTCTCCTTTCGCTTATGCACACACAACCGTGTGCGTCATTCTTAACCTTATTTTTTGGCTCTACCAAAGTAAAGCCAGTTTTTGCTAAGCTTGTATATATTACAGTTGTCACCATATATCTGTCAATACTTTTTTGTAAAAAAAGTTTGTCCACACATCCGTGTGTGCCGAATATTCAATTTCAGCATAACAATCAATGTATTTTTAACACTTCATCACAAATAATTTCTACGCACTTGCACACACACGCTTATTAATAAGATAAGGTGCATATTCCAAATTCCTTTTATGCTATAATAGCTAAAGCAAGGAGAATTTTTATGGCAAAAAAAGTATGTGATTTTTGTTTATCCGAATTAGGAGGATTATTTAATCGTCCGGAAAAGCTGGCAGATGGACACTATATTTGTAAAAACTGCAGACAAACCATCAGTGAACATGGTCTTCCTGTGAAATATGATATCTTTCAACGTATTGTTACTGCACAGCCACATATGAAAGATATGATCATGGATACATACTTGGAAACAAACAAGCCAGAAGATGTCATTGCGCGTTTATATCCTTTACCTAAGATCCTATTACATGAAGGAGAACATTGTATCAATGCCATTCGAGCAAATTTACGTGTTTCTCCAAGCAGTATTCCAAATGAATATTCTCCTAGAAGTATTGTGGAAGTTAGAAAATCTACAATCAATAATATTCCAGATGCCGTCAGCAAAAAAGAATCCATGAAAATTGAAGGTATGCTGTACGAAACAGAAGCAGCTGTTTACTTCATGTCTGAACATATTATCAACTGTCATAGATTAGGATATGTTGTTAGAAATACAAATGATACAGACAAAATCAGAGTTGTAACGCCAACAAAAACATTCACTTACGCAGTAGAAAATGCAGAAATGTTCTTCATTAGAGAAAGATTCTATCAGAAAGTGAATGCCGCAAAGAATCATAAGGATGAACATCTTATCTATATCAAGAATGATAATGAATTAAGAATTACACCTGGCGTCTATGACATTCCTCGCTCTTTGCGCCCTGGCATTTACCAAGTCAAGGCATTAAAAGATGCAGGACTGCATGTCAAAGATTCCCTTGGAAGAATCACAGACTACTATGAAACAGAAGATTCAATTGACTTGTCTAATGGTGGAACACTGGAAGTCACTGGTGAATACGAATTAAAGTGGATTGGTGAAAAAAGATAAGTATATAAAAAGTGAGCCTAAATCAAAAGGTTCACTTTTTCTTTTACATCTTTATATCACTCATTGAGTAAACACTTAGTGCAAGTGTTGATAAGTTATGTAGATATGCTGTAGAAGAAGGTGGCAATATGCCAAGAATTCCTAGTGCAATCAATGTAGAATTGATTGTCATGATTTTGTGATAATTTCCTTCAATTCTATTTTCCAGCTTTGTACTCAAATTTCGTAAAGCTGCAATTTTTGTGATGTCATCTGCAGGTACAGTTATATCTGCAATCTCACGTGTGATTTCAGCACCATTTGATATCGCAACCGCAACGTCTGCTTCACTCAAGGCAAGCGCATCATTAATGCCATCTCCAATCATGATTACTTTCTTCCCATTACTCTTTTCTTTGCGAACAAACATTGCCTTATCTTCTGGCAGAACTTCTGAATAATATGCGTCCATACCAACGATTTTTGCAACAGCCTTTGCAGTTCTTTCAGAATCACCTGTCATCATCACAAGGTTATGTAAACCACTCTCATGTAAAGATCGAATCAATTGTTTGCTTTCCTTTCGAATTGGATCTTCAATGAGAATTACCGCAACAAGTCGATTTCCAATTGCCATATACAAATGGGAATATTCATCTGGAAGATTGTTAAATTTTTCTTCTTCACCTTCAGATACTATACACCGCTCATCATCAAACAAGAAATGATGTGACCCAATCAATACTTTTTGTCCATCAATAGAAGAAACAATTCCATGTGCAACAACATATTCCACCTTTGAATGTTTTTCTTCATGCACAAGACCTTCATCTGCAGCTGCTTTTACTACCGCATTTGCAATGGAATGTGGATAATGCTCTTCAAGACACGCAGCAAGCTTCAGCATTTCTTTTTTATCATTTCCTTCAAAGGTAACAATATCTTTCACCTTTGGTGAAGAAACAGTTAATGTACCAGTCTTATCAAAGACAACCGTATCAGCCTGACTTACTGTCTCCACATACTTTCCACCTTTGATCACAACGCCCATATTAGAAGCTTGTCTCATCGCAGATAATACCGCAATTGGAATTGACAATTTTAATGCGCATGAGAAATCAACCATCAAAACAGAAAGAGCTTTGTTTGTATTTCTTGTAAGTGCATAAGTGAGTGCTGTACCTATTAGAGAATAAGGAACAAGGTGATCTGCCAATTCTGTAGATCGATTTTCAAAGTCCGATTTCATTTTTTCAGATTCTTCAATCATATTGACAATACGATCATATCTGCCACTGCCACTGATAGAAGTCACTTCAACAATACATTCACCATCTTCCACAACTGTACCCGCAAAGACTGGTTTACCAGCATCCTTATTCACAGGTAAAGATTCACCAGTCATAGAAGCCTGATTCACTTCCACATTTCCTTCCAGAACAATTCCATCGAGTGGAATCATATTGCTTGTACGAACAACAAAACGATCGCCCTTCTTAAGTTCGTTTACAGGAACCAATACCGAAGCCCCATCATCCAGAACTTTCCATGCTTTATCCACATTCAATGACATACTGCGTGCAAGATCATCAACACTCTTCTTATGTGTCCATTCTTCTAATATTTCTGAAAGTCCAAGCAGGAACATCAAGTCGCCTGCAGTATCAAAGTCGCCACGAAGCATACTAATCAAGATTGTCGTTGCATCCAATACGCTCACTTCGATCTTTCCCTCAAGAAGTGCCTGTACACCAGGCACAATAAATTTCCAGCTCTTTGCAAAAGAAATTGCACTTCTTAGAGGAAGTGGAAAAAACATTCTTGTTACTGTACGTCTTAATGTATGATAAATCACTTTATCTTCGTATTCTCTTGCAAGTTCACGTCCAGTATGATTCGGAACAACATCTGCATTCTCTTCATAATGAAAAGAAGAAAGCAGAGAAATAATGTTCTGTCTATCCGTATCAAACAAAACAATGACATCTGATGTTCTGTCATTGACCTTAACATCTTTTATGCCTGTCTGCTTCTTTAGATAGTATTCCAGAATATCCGCCTGCTCCAGTGTCATTCGATACTGAAGCATATGTACACGCATGCGTCCCTTTGATTCATGTAGAATCTGGCACTTCATAGATTACGCGTCTTTCTCTTCGCAAGATTCAAGAAATGCTTTTGCATCAGCAATCATTTTTGCTTCTTTTGCCTGTGCTCTTTTTTCATTGATTTCTTTTGCATCAACGCCAATATCTTCACAGTTTTCTTTTAATGCTGTATAAACCTTAGCTACTTCATCAACACCTCTCATAGCAGCAGCTGTACAATGTGTATAAAGCTTTTTTGCATCATCACTTGTCAAAATTTTTACACCAACTGTTCCAAGTAAAACACCATATCCAACGAGTCTCGCACTTAATAAATTCATTTTTATACCTCCTGCCGTTTCACGGTTTTATTAAAAAAGAATTATAAAGCCAAACATGCGTATTCGTTAGTCTAACATTTACTTTTTCACTTTGTTAGCTAACATTTCAGGCTGATAAAGAATGATACACTACTGAAAAGACACAGGCTCTTTTACAAACCTGTGTCTTTTTCATTCATCAATTATTTAAAGTACTCAACAGCACTCTTGAAGATTTCATTTTCTAGATTTTTATCTGGAATATTGACATACATGTTGTCGCCACTTCTTTCAGAGTGACCCATCTTTCCAAATACTCTTCCATCTGGTGATGTAATACCTTCAATTGCTAAATAAGAATTATTAGGATTGAATCTAACATCACTTGTAGGATTGCCATCTAGATCAACATACTGTGTAGCTACCTGACCATTTTCAATGAGCTGCTGCAGTACATCATCATTCGCAACAAATCTACCTTCACCATGAGAAATTGCTACAGTATGAATTTCACCTGGCTTTGTATGTTTCAACCAAGGAGACTTATTGGAAGCAATTCTAGTTCTAACAAGCATAGACTGATGTCTGCCAATTGTATTGAATGTCAATGTTGGGCAGTTTTCATCTGTATCAATGATCTTTCCAAAAGGAACAAGACCCAGCTTGATCAATGCCTGGAAACCATTACAGATACCGCACATCAGACCTTCACGGTTATCAAGTAAATCCGTTACGGCTTCTTTTACCTTAGGGTTTCTAAAGAACGCTGTAATGAATTTTGCAGAACCTTCAGGTTCATCACCACCAGAGAATCCACCAGGGATTGCAATAATCTGTGATGCATGAATCTTTTCAGCGAATGCATTTGCACTTGCTTCAATATCTGCACTTGTCAGATTCTTGATAACAAAGATTTCACACTCTGCGCCAGCTCTTTCAAAAGCATGTGCTGTATCCCATTCACAGTTCGTTCCTGGGAATACCGGAATGAGTACATGTGGTTTTTCCACTGTATAGCTTGCATGCAATGTTTCATTAGCTTCATAGTTGATTGGCTGAATTTCCTGCTTTGGATTGACATCTGTATATGGGAATACAGGCTGAAGCTTATCTTCATATGCCTTCTGTAATGCTTCTAGATCAACTTCACCTTCATTGGATACGATCTTGTATGCATCGATTGTTCTGCCAAGTAATGTACCTTCTTCTAAAGTTCCATCTACTTCTACCATGAATGCACCATAGCATTTATCAAATAAATCATCTACCACAAAGGAAGGATCTAGTTCAAACCCAATCTTGTTACCTAATGCACACTTGAGAATACCTTCTGCAAGTCCGCCATTTTCCAATGTCCATACAGATAATGCCTTCTTATCTTTAATGATAGATTCCATCGCATCAAATGTATTTCTAACATTTTCCCAGTCTGGATTGCCATATGCATCATAAGAAGGTTTCAAAACATACACATGATGTCCTGCACCCTTCCATTCATCAGAAACAGCTTCACTAGCCTTACATGTAGAAACAGAGAATGCAACTAACGTAGGTGGAACATCAATATCTTCGAATGTTCCAGACATGGAGTCTTTTCCACCAATTGCACCAATTTCTAATTCCTGCTGTGCTTTTAATGCACCTAGTAAAGCAGAGAATGGCTGACCCCAACGTTTAGGATCTGTATACATATGACCAAAGTATTCCTGGAAAGACATCCATGCATGATGATAAGAACCACCTGCAGCTACGATCTTGGCAATGGAAGAAATGACAGATTCCTGTGCACCAGTAAATGGATTTTCACTCATTTCATATGGATCAAATCCCCAAGCCATCAAAGAAGCAGTATTTGTTTCCGCATTCAATACTGGAATCTTTGCACACATTGCCTGTGCTGGTGTTAACTGTGTCTTTCCACCAAATGGCATCAAGACTGTACCTGCACCAATTGTAGAGTCAAATCTTTCCACAAGTCCCTTCTGGGAACAAACATTCAAGTCAGATGCCAATGCTTCCATTCTTTCCGCAAATGGTTTTGTTTCCATAACGACCTGCTTCTTGCCATGGTCTTCAACCTCAACATCTGTATAACGCTTTGCACCATTTGTATTCAAGAATTCTCTTGAAATGTTAACAATATCAACACCATCAAGATACATGATCATACGAGCTTCTTCTGTTACTTCTGCAACAACAGTAGATTCCAGATTTTCATCACTTGCAAGCTTCTGGAAATGATCTGCATCTTCTTTTCTTACAACAACTGCCATTCTTTCCTGAGATTCTGAAATAGCAAGTTCTGTTCCATCAAGACCTTCATATTTCTTAGGAACCTTATTTAAATCAATATGTAATCCATCCGCAAGTTCACCAATCGCAACAGATACACCACCTGCACCAAAGTCATTACATCTCTTGATCAGCTTTGTAGCTTCAGGATTTCTAAACAGTCTCTGCAGTTTTCTTTCTTCAGGAGCATTTCCCTTCTGTACTTCTGCACCATCTTTTGCAAGGGAATCAACATTATGAGACTTAGAAGAACCTGTAGCGCCTCCGCATCCATCTCTACCAGTCTTTCCACCTAGCAGGATAACAACATCTCCTGCTTCCGGTCTTTCACGAACAACATTTTCACTTGGAGCTGCCGCAATGACACCGCCAACTTCCATTCTCTTAGCAACGTATCCTGGATGATAGATTTCAGTAACATGACCTGTTGCCAAACCAATCTGGTTACCGTAAGAAGAATAACCAGCAGCTGCTGTTGTAACAATCTTACGCTGAGGAAGCTTTCCTTCTAATGTATCTTCAATCGGGAGTAATGGATCTGCAGCACCCGTTACACGCATTGCCTGATAAACATAGCTTCTACCAGACAGAGGGTCACGAATTGCGCCACCTAAACATGTAGCTGCACCACCAAATGGTTCAATTTCAGTAGGATGGTTATGTGTTTCATTCTTGAACATCAATAGCCAATCCTGATCTTCACCATCAACATCAACCTTGATTCTTACAGAACAAGCATTGATTTCTTCAGATTCATCCAAATCTTTCAACTTACCCTCTTTCTTAAGAGCCTTGACGCCAATTGTTGCAAGATCCCACAAAGAAAGTGGCTTTTCTGTTTTTCCTGCGTAAACTTCTTTACGTAAATCAAGATAAGCATCATATGCTTTCTTGATATTTTCATCCTTGATATCAACATTGTTGATAATTGTATTGAATGTTGTATGACGACAATGATCAGACCAGTATGTATCAATCACCTTAATTTCAGTGATTCTTGGATCTCTCTTTTCTTCATTCTTGAAGTAATCCTGCAGGAACTTGATGTCTGCAAGATCCATAGCCAAACCATTTTCACTTCTAAATGCTTCCAGTCCTGCTTCATCTAAATCAATAAAACCATCCAGAATTTCAGGCAAAGCTGGCTTCTCATAATTCTGATGAATTGTTTCAGGTTTTTCTAAAGAAGCTTCTCTTGCTTCTACTGGGTTAATCAAAGTCTTCTTGATCTTTTCTTTATCTTCTTCTGTAAGATTACCCTTGATGTAATACAAACGTGCACTGCGAACTTCAGGCTTTTCCTTCATTGTAGCAAGCTGAATACATTGAGAAGCAGAGTCTGCTCTTTGATCAAACTGACCAGGAAGATATTCAACAGCGAGTACCCATTCATCATCTTCAGCAACAGGTGCTTCTTCATAAAGTGTATCTACCTGTGGTTCAGAAAGAATTGTTCTTTCTGCCATTTTAAAATCTTCTTCATCAATATTTTCAAGATCATAGCGATTGATGACTCTAACATTATTTACATCATCATTTAACAAAGCAATCTTCAGATCACTCTTCACACCATTTGCTTCTGTAGCGAATGGCTGTTTCTTTTCCACAAAGCAACGATATACGCTCATTTACTTTCTCCTATTTCTTTCCAATATCTGTACGATAATGCATCTTGTCAAAGCCAATTTCTTTTACAGCTTCATATGCCTTATCTAATGCATCTTGCAAGGTAGCGCCCTTAGCAGTAATGCCAAGTACTCTTCCACCATTTGTATAGAATTTACCGTTTTCCTTCTTTGTTCCAGCATGATATACAATGACACCATCATGCTGGCCATTTTCATCTAAGCCATGGATTTCAAATCCCTTTTCATATTTCACAGGATATCCACCACTTGCTTCTACAACACAAGCACAAGCTTCTTCACTCCACACAACATCAACATCTTTTAATGTTCCATCGTGACATGCTTTCATGATTGTAAGTAAATCAGAATTCAACAAAGGTAATACAACCTGTGTTTCAGGATCTCCAAATCTACAGTTATATTCCACAACACGTGGTCCCTTTGGTGTAAGCATTAAACCAAAGTACAGGCAGCCTTTAAATGTTCTGCCTTCAGCATTCATTGCTTTCACTGTTGGAAGAAAGATTGTTTCCATACATGTTGCCGCAATTTCTTTTGTGTAATAAGGAGAAGGTGCAATTGTTCCCATACCACCAGTATTGAGACCCTCGTCATTATCATATGCACGCTTATGATCCATAGAAGAAATCATTGGCTTCACAACATTACCATCTGTAAATGCTAGAACAGATACCTCTTTACCTGTCATAAATTCTTCCACAACGACTTTATTACCACTCAAGCCAAACACATGTTCAACCATCATTTCACGTAAAGCAGTTTTAGCATCGTCCAGTGTTTCACAAATCAATACACCTTTACCAAGTGCAAGACCATCTGCTTTGATAACAATTGGAAATGTATTCTTTTCTTCAATGTAGTGCAATGCATCTTTCTCATTATCGAAAGTTTCATAATCTGCAGTCGGAATGCCATACTTCTTCATCAGATCCTTAGAGAAAGCTTTACTTGCTTCAATGATTGCTGCATTGGCTTTAGGGCCAAAGCAAGGAATTCCTGCTTCTTCCATCACATCTACCATACCTAATGCTAGTGGATCATCTGGTGTAACAACGCAGAAATCAATGGCATTTTCTTTCGCAAATTTCACCATGTTTTCTTTATCTGTTGCCTTGATATCAACACATTCTGCATCTGCACTGATACCACCATTTCCTGGCGCACAATAGATTTTTTCAATTTCTTTATTTTCTTTCAATTTACGGATCACTGCGTGTTCTCTTCCGCCAGATCCAACAACTAATAATTTCATTGTTCTATACCTTCTTTATTAATGATGGAACAATCTAACACCATTAAATACAAGTGTCATATTGTATCGATTGCATGTATCAATGACATTGTCATCACGGATAGAACCACCTGGTTCAACAATGAATTCAACACCACTCTTGTGTGCTCTTTCAATATTATCTCCGAATGGGAAGAAAGCATCAGATGCTAGAGAAACTCCATTCATCTTGCTTAACCATTCCTTCTTTTCTTCCTTTGTGAGTACTTCAGGCTTTGTTTCAAAGAAGTTTTCCCATGTACCATCTCTTAATACATCTTCATATTCATCAGAGATATATACATCAATTGTGTTATCGCGATCAGCTCTACGAATTCCCTGTTTAAATGGTAATGCCAATACCTTTGGATTCTGTCTCAGCCACCAGTTATCAGCCTTATTTCCAGCAAGCCTTACACAATGGACACGGCTTTGCTGACCAGCACCAATACCAATACACTGACCATCCTTTGCATATGCAACAGAGTTAGACTGTGTATACTTCAATGCAATTAAAGCAATCATCAAATCTCTTTTTGCACTCTCAGGAAGATTCTTATTTTCACTGATGATATTTGTTAATAAAGATTCATCAATCTTGATATTGTTTCTACCCTGTTCAAATGTAATACCAAATACCTGTTTATGTTCAATTTCTTCTGGAACATAGTCAGGATCAATCTGAACAACATTGTAGTTTCCCTTTTTCTTCTGACGCAGAATTTCTAGTGCTTCTTCTGTAAAGCCAGGTGCAATCACACCATCAGATACTTCCTTCTTTAGAAGTCTAGCAGTATCTGCATCACATACATCAGAAAGTGCAGCCCAGTCACCATAAGAAGACATACGATCTGCACCACGTGCTCTTACATATGCACAAGCAATCGGAGACAATTCTTCCTCATCTACGAAATAGATCTTACGATCCGTTTCACTCAATGGAAGTCCAACTGCAGCACCTGCAGGAGAAACGTGCTTGAAAGAAGCTGCTGAAGGAAGTCCTGTTGCTTCTTTTAATTCTTTTACAAGCTGCCAACTGTTTAATGCATCTAAAAAGTTGATATAACCTGGTTTTCCATTTAATACTGTCACTGGTAATTCACCATCTTCTACATAGATACGAGATGGTTTCTGATTTGGATTACATCCATACTTCAAAGCAATTTCCTTAGCCATGTTCTTTCTCCTTCTTACTTATTCTTATTGAAAATCATTGTTTTTGTTTCGCCTGTTTCAATATTCATATGACATGTATATAAAGAAACCTTATTATCTTCATTCAATGCTTCCCATACATGATTTGCCCATTCATCAAACTTTTCATGAGCCATATCCCAACGAATTGGTTCTCCTTCAAAAGAAGGAATTGGATTACCATTTGTCTTATATGTTGTAATCAAATGCCCAACACCATTTTCTGCTTCTGGATATTCAAAGAAATAACGGCCAACTGCACTGCCTTCAAGATTCATACTCTTTAAGATTGACATTTTATATCCAGCACCTTCTACAAGTGCAGAAATTCTTGGAGTCCAGTTTGGTCCATCTGGTTCAAATGTTCTTGTACGTAATGCATCTTCAAAAGTCTTGCCTTCTTTTAATGCATTCCAGATTGTATCTGTCTGATCACCATTTGTAACGATTGTCTTGTTTTCAAGCTTTCTAACCGGGTGATAAATAATCAATGAAGGATCTTCCATCTTACTTGGATCAAATGCTTCTGTTCTGATGCCATCTTCTGTTTCCAGGAATACTCTATTTCTAGAATTGCTGCTTCTTCCCATGATCCAGTAAGCAATACGAATATTTTTTCCACATGGAGTTCTGCCAATTGCGATACCACGACCTGGGTATTCGTTATTCTTCAAGTAATCCATTAAATCAACGCTCATTTGTTTTCTCCTTCATCTAATTGTTTTGCAATATCTTCACAGGCTTCTGGCAATAAGATCCATTCCGCCTGTTCCATAACTCTACGTTGTAACGTTTCTGCAGTATCCCCATCTTCAATATATACTGCTTTCTGCTTTAGAATTCTTCCACCATCCGGAATTTCATTGACAAGATGTACCGTAGCACCTGTCACTTTCACACCTCTAGCAAGTGCAGCTTCATGCACTTTCAATCCATAGAAACCTTTTCCACAGAAAGAAGGAATCAAAGATGGATGAATGTTGATAATTCGATCTCGATATGCCTGGATCACTGTTTCTCCTAAGATACTTAAGTAGCCAGCTAATACAACCATATCAATATTGTGTGCATGTAATGTTTCCACAATTGCTTTATCAAATGCATCCTGGTTTTCATATGCTTTACGTTTCACAACAACAGTTTCAATACCATTATTTTCAGCACGCTCTAGAGCATATGCAGAATCATTAGAAGCAACGACCAAAGTAATCTTTCCGTGTGGGATCTTTCCAGCCTTTTCAGCGTCGATCAGTGCCTGTAGATTTGTTCCTCCACCAGACACCATGACTGCGATGTTTCTCATTCAATCACCACAGAGTGATCACCCTCACTCATTTCACCAATGACACTTGCCTTGATACCAAATTCATTCATCAATGCAATTGTCCTGTCAGCATCTTTACCATCAACAATGACAGCCATACCTACACCCATGTTGTATGTATTAAACATATCATGTTCAGCAATATTTCCCTTTTCCTGAATGAGTTTGAAGACAGGCAATACTTCCCAGCTTCCCTTATGAATCACAGCATTCAAATTATCACCATATGCACGTGGCAGATTTTCATAGAAACCACCGCCTGTAATATGAGAAATAGAATGTACATCTACTTCTTCTAACAGCTTCAAGATTGGCTTAACGTAAAGCTGTGTTGGTTCTAGCAAAGCTTCTCCTAATGTCTTGCCATTTAATTCATCCTTGTATTTTCCAAGCACTTCTGCATTATCAATATCAAAGACTTTTCTAACAAGAGAGAAACCATTGGAATGTACACCAGTAGATGCTAATCCAACGATAACATCACCCTTCTTAACATTCTTCTTATCTAAGATATTCTTTTCATCTACAATACCAACTGTAAAACCAGCAAGATCATATTCTTCTTCTGGCATCATACCTGGATGTTCAGCAGTTTCACCACCAACAAGTGCACAGCCGCTTTCAACACATCCATCAGCAATTCCCTTTACAATTGTGGCAATCTTTTCAGGAACGTTTTTTCCACATGCAATGTAGTCCAAAAAGAATAATGGCTTTGCACCAGCACAGATAACATCATTCACACACATTGCAACGCAATCGATACCAATTGTGTCATGCTTGTCCATCAAGAAAGCAAGCTTCAGTTTTGTACCAACACCATCTGTACCAGAAATAAATACTGGTTTTTCATATCCTTTGAGATCTGGAGCAAATAGACCGCCAAATCCACCAATACCACCAAGTACACCTGGGATTTCTGTACGCTTTACATCCTTTTTAATGAGTTCAACAGATTCATAGCCGGCAGTAACATCTACACCAGCTTCTTTGTAAGCATTTGAATAACTTTTTTCCATGTCTTATAGCTCCTTGATCTTTTCTTGTATTCCTGCGTCTTTCTTTAAGACAGCTTCACTTTGCTTTTTTCTATCTTCAGCAATCTTTTCAGCTAAAGATTCATCAGATAATGCAATGATTTCTGCGGCAAGATATGCTGCATTCTTACTTCCATCAATTGCCACTGTTGCTACTGGGATTCCACTTGGCATCATGACAGTCGCAAGTAACGCATCTGTTCCTTCTAGAACTGCTGATTTTAATGGAACACCAATGACTGGTAATGTTGTATGTGCAGCAAGAACACCTGCTAAAGCAGCAGCCATGCCTGCACCTGCAATAATGACGCCAAATCCATTTTCTTTTGCATTTGATGCAAATTCAGCAGCCTGCATAGGAGTTCTATGTGCAGAATATACATGCACTTCATAAGGAATATCATAACCTTCTAATACTTTAACAGCTTTTGCCATAACTGGCGCATCAGAATCACTACCCATAACAATTGCGACTTTTTTCATTTTAACCTCCTCTAGTAGAATCAAAAACAGCTAACGGAGTAATTCCATCAGCTGTTATTTTCATCGTTATTTAGACAGTTTGATACCGCAGATAAGATTGGATAGTTTACTAGCATCCAAATCTGTAATGTTATTTGTTGTTCTCAAAGATGTGACAATTAATTTCATTAGTTGTTTTCCTTCCTCTGATACACAATAAATACTACGGTTCAAAGACGCTATTATGTTATTAGAAAATAGGAAAAAAGTAAAGGAATAATGTCTCTTTCATACATTTTTCTGTAACAATTTCTGATATGTCAGATTGATAAAGAATGCACCAAGTGGAGCAGTTAATAAAATTGCACACACTGCAACTGTTAATACAATATTTCCACAAGATAATCCCATTGCTAAAGGAATAGAACCAATGGCTGCCTGTACTGTTGCTTTTGGTGTATAGGCAATCATACAAAAGAGTCTTTCTTTTCTTGTTAATGGTGTTGAAGTAACACAAAGATACACACCAGTCATTCTAAAAATCAAAGCTAGTACAATGATTAAAATCGCACTCGTACCTGCCTTTAATGCATATGTTGGATCAACTGCTGCACCTACAAGCTCAAACAATAATATTTCCGCAACAATCCACAATTGAGAAAATTTATTGGATAAGTTAACAGATATCTGTTCTCTTTCAAAATGAATCATTGCACTCATTGCCATGATTGCAAGCAACCCAGAATATCCAAAATAGCCAGTACATACATCTTCTGCTTTCACCAGAATAAATGACAAAGATAATAACACAATCACTTTAACTGTATCTCTAACATTCACTTTATCAAAGAAGCGATTCAATACATATCCAATGAGTATCCCTGAAGCAACACCACTGATAATGGAGGTTGGTATTCTCAAGAAATTCAGTGCATCTAAGGAACCAGAAGATGCAAGTGATGTAAATGAAGTAAACAATACAATGACAAATACATCATCCACAGATGCACCTGCCATAATTAATTGCGGAATACCTTCCTTTGTTCCATATCCTTCCTCAATGAGTTTCAACATGTTAGGTACAACAACAGCTGGTGATACTGCAGCTAAAACAGAGCCAAGAATCAAAGAATCTAATAATGAAAGATGCAGAATGAGTGGTCCTAATAATGCAAATCCAATGATTTCAAAGGTTGCTGGCAGAAAACACATTAATATTGCTGGTCTGCCAACTTTCTTTAATGCATCCAAATCCAGATTCAATCCCGCACGGATCAAAATAATGATCAACGCAACCTTGCGAATCGATGCAGAAGCGTCCAGTATCGAAGCATCAATCAACTTAAAACAATATGGCCCTAACAGAATTCCACATAGCATAAAGCCAAATAATGGTGGAAATTTGATTTTCTTAAACAAATCTCCAAGCAATAATCCACAAAGTAAAAGTAAAGCAAAACTAAATAACATAAACACCCTTTCTAGCAGGCAAAGAAAAAAGCTGATTCCCTGCATGATAAAAAAACATTGCAGAAGTCATCAGCTGTAATAGCGGTTTGGAATTTCTTCCTGGAAGACATCATTTCCACTAAATATATTAACCCTGATTTACAAATTTGAGAAGCAGTAATTTTGTATCTGTTGCGGATAAAAGAACAATTTTATCAGCCATATTTGTATGGAAACATTGTTGAGAATTAATGATCATCTGTCGATTATGGTAAAACAATGCACATTTTCCTTCCACAGAACAAAGAATCAAATTATCATTACTGCTCAACTCCATGCGACTGTTCTTTCCCATATGTATTGCATCTAATTGAAATAACTTATCGTTCACAAGTTTTTTCTGAGAAATATCAGATTCTTTTTTATCAATTAAATGATTGATTGACACCGTTTTTCCAAGCATATTCCCCTCACAGAAATTCGCAGTATAGCGCATGGATAAAACAGTAAAGACAGTATCTTCTTCTGCATACCAGCTCACTAGCGTATGCGCTGGACGAATCCAGAAGTCTCCTGGTTTCAAAATGATTTCTTCATAGGAATTTCTGTCTATATAATATTTCAAATGCAATGTTCCAGTATTACATGTATAAATTCCAATATGATGATATCTCTCTGGAGAACCGGCAGTATTTGCTCCCATAGAAAAATGAGTAATTCGATACCCATTTTGTTGAAACGAAGTATTTTCAATAATCGTATGTGGTTGAGGCGCATTGTTTTTATCAATGAAATATATATCTTCAATCTTTCTCATGTGTTTTTCTCTTTCTACGAATGTGGTTGAGGTTCCTTTCAAAAGAACCGTTGTTTAAAAGCTCCGCGACAACAAGCTGCATAAATTCACTCACCGTGCACGAACGAAATGATTGTGTCTGTTCATAAGCTTTTAGTAAATCTTCTGGTAATATCATATAACCAATTCGAATAGAAGACGAGATTGTTTTTGTAAAAGTGTTCATATAAATCACATGTTGTTGATCTAAAGAGAATAGAGTTTCCTGTGATTTGATGGATTTCGTAAATTCTGACTCATAATCATCTTCCACAATAATCGCATGTCGTTCATTTGCCCACTGGATATATTCACGTCTTTTGGATGCATCAGTTGTTGACCCTGTTGGAAACGAATGATATGGCGTGACATGCAGAATAGAGGCTGGCGTTCTTTCCAGTTCTGTGGACAAAATACCATTTCTTCCAAGTTTCAACAAATCTACTTTCACGCCACTTGCACGATAAATACGATAGATTTTTTCATACGATGGTGATTCAATGCCATAGATCTTACTTCTTCCAAGAAGATCCACAATCAATGAATACAAATATTCACTGCCTGCACCAATAATAATCTGTTCCGGTGGAACAATGAGATTTCTACTGCGTGCTAGATATTTACTGATTGCATTTCTTAAATAAATATTGCCTTTTCCTTCACTTCTAGATGGAAGTTTGGAATGCATCATCCCTGTCACTTTTCTACATGCCTTTACAAATACACTCGCTGGAAAAGTTATATCTGTATTCTCAAATGGCACAGAGATATCCACAGGCGTCACTTCACTTTCAAAAACATCTCCTACCTGATATGAAACGTAATATCCACTTCTTGGTCTAGATTCAATATACCCTTCATCTACTAATAGCTCATAGGCATGTTCAATTGTAATCAAACTGCAGTTTTCTTTTTGTGCCATTTCTCGCTTTGATGGAATTCTGGATTGATATGGATAAATCCCATGAATGATTTGATTTGAAATATTTTGATATACGTGGATATATGCTGGTGTTTTCTTCATTGTTTCATTATAAAAGAAAAATATATTTTTTGACATTTGAAAACAACTATAGTATTATCACTACCGCTAAAACTTCATGTGAATTTTTCTGGGGAATACCCCACTTTTCGTCACATATTATTGTGACGATTTTTTTATGGAGGTGACAACAATGAATCAAACATACATGAAAGAAAAAAAGATATTGCCACTTGTATTCACAATGTCATTGCCAATGGTATTGGGAATGCTTGTCAATGCACTATATAACATCGTAGATAGTTATTTCGTTGCACAGATTTCTGAAAATGCAATGACCTCAATTTCTCTTGTTTATCCACTGCAGCTCATCGTTACTGCAGTTGCAGTTGGGCATGGGATTGGTGTCAATGCCATTGCTTCTTTCTATCTAGGAGCACAAGATCAAAAGCGTGCAAATGATACTGTTTCTTTAGGTTTATTTCTTTCCATGATCCATGGCATTTTATTAACTGTTGGATGTATTGGTGTATTGCGACCATTCTTGCATTTATTCACAACAAATCCTGAAGTCATTCAAAATGGAATCACATACGGAACACTTGCATTCCTGTTTAATTTTCCAAACTCTATTGCCATTGCCTATGAAAAGATCTATCAGGCAGAAGGAAAAATGACAGTTTCTATGATTGCAATGTTATGTGGATGTATCTGTAATATTATTCTTGATCCAATGATGATCTTTGGTATTGGCTTCTTTCCTGAAATGGGAATTGCTGGTGCAGCATTAGCAACAGGAATTGGGCAGGTACTTACACTTGTCATTTACTTGATTATCTACTACACAAAAGAATCTCAGCTTCGCATTCATTTTTCAAAAGAAATGTTCCAGAAAACAATCTGTAAACGAATCTACAGTGTTGGCTTGCCAGCAACAATGAACCTGTCTCTACCATCCATTATGATTACACTATTGAATGGTATCCTGGCAGAGTTCTCAGATATGTATGTACTGGTTTTAGGAATCTACTACAAGTTACAGACATTTATCTATTTAACAGTCAATGGCATTGTACAAGGTATTCGTCCATTAATTGGATATAACTATGGTGCAAAAGAACATGAAAGAGTGAAAAAGATTTTCTTTACTTCATTGTTACTTGCAGTTTCTATCATGTTTATTGGAACATGCATCTGCTGGCTTTTTGCAAATGATCTCATGCATTTATTCACACAAAACACAGAAACGATTCATGCTGGTGTTTCTGCATTGCATATCATCAGCAGTGGATTTGTCATTTCTTCCATTTCTGTCATTGTCTGCGGTGTATTAGAAGGTCTTGGAAAAGGAAATCCATCTCTTGTTATTTCAGCACTTCGCTATATTATTGTCATCATTCCTGTATCCTATGTATTATCTAGATTCTTAGGAGCAAGTGGTGTATGGCATGCATTCTGGATCAGTGAAACAATTGCATCACTCATATCCATCATGATCATCAGAAAAACAATCCAGTTTTAAACTAAAAAAGGAACATTCACTTCAAAAAATGAATTGTTCCTTTTTTGATTAGTTTAATTTAAGATCATTTTCTTTGATCCATTGTTTCTCACGTAGAATATTACAGAAGATAACACTCAATACTGCAGGCAAGATAAAAGAGATCATGACTAATCCAATCCAGTCAAACGCTGTAATTGCTTTTCCACTTGCCAGCCAGCCTGTATATACACCAATCTGACCAACAAAACCACAAGTACCCATACCAGAACTAACTGCTGGACCATTCATTTCTAAATGGAAGATACATGTTGCGATAGGTCCTGTAATTGCAGAAGCAAGAATTGGTGGAATCCATGTTTTTGGATTCTTGATGATATTTGGCATCTGAAGCATACTTGTACCAATCCCTTGTGATACAAGACCTCCAATCCCATTTTCTTTATAGCTCATGCATGCAAAACCAATCATTTGTGCACAACATCCAGCAACTGCAGCTCCACCGGCTAATCCTGTTAAGCCTAACGCAGCACAGATTGCTGCAGAAGAAATAGGAAGAGTTAATGCAATGCCGACAAGTACAGATATAAGAATACCCATTAAGAATGGCTGTAATTCTGTAGCCCACATAATTAGATTTCCAACAGAACTAGCAACTGCACCAATCGCAGGCGCACATAATACACTCAATCCAACACCAGCAAGTATTGTTGCTGCAGGTGTGACTAGAATATCCACTTTTGTTTCTTTGGAAACTAACTTCCCAACTTCACTTGCAACGATAGCAATCAAGTAAACAGCTAACGGTCCGCCAGCGCCACCTAATTCATTTGCAGAAGCACCCACTGCAATCAATGAGAATAATACAAGCTGTGGTGCATGCAATGCATAGCCAATAGAAGCTGCCATTGTAGGTCCAGCAACACTGCTTGCATATGTACCTGCATTGACTAGAAACTCAATCCCTGTCTGCTGCCCTAATGTTTTAATGATTGTTCCAATCAATAAGCTTACAAATAAACCTTGTGCCATTGCGCTCATCGCATCAATACCATAACGATGTGCTGAGATAATGACATCTTTCTTTTCAAAAAAAGATTTAATCTTATCCATTTTATCTACCCCTTTGCGTAACTATTAAACAACGATACGCGTATAAACACAATAGTCATATTGACAATTTATTTAAAGTCATTTTGACAATAACTATGTTTTTCAAAAGAAAAGATATCCATTATGGATACCTCATCTGTTTCTTAGCTTTTGATCAACATATGCAGCTGCAGAGATTGCCGCAATATTTCCTTCACCAGCAGATTTAATAAACTGATATGGCAAGCCAACAATATCCCCTGCCGCAAAGATACCAGGAATATTCGTTTTCATTTCACGATCAACTTTTACAGCATTACCTTCTACCTGTAATCCAGGAACCAACTGTGTTGGAAATTGTGCCGCTCTTAATACAAACACACAATCTGTAGAATATTCATTCTGATCCGTCACTAAAGTATTTGCTTTCATCATACCTTTGATCTCAACAGGTTTTTCATTCACCACAACAATATTGTCATGCTTGAATGCAATCTCACCCTTATACAAAGGAATATACTTCACAGAATTACATACTTCACCAAGGAATTCAGCTTCACTTTCTTCTTCCTTTGAACCGCCAATAACAATTACATCTTTTCCTTTATATAATGGTGCATCACATGTTGCACAATAGGAAACACCTCTGCCTAAGAATTCACTTTCTCCCTTGAATGGTTTTCCCGCAACAACGCCACTTGCCAGAATTACGCTTTCAGCTTCCACCATTTCATTATTACTTAGCTGCAATGCAAAATAGTCACCCATTGCATATACTGTTGTTACTTTACATTCTGTAATTTCAATTCCAGCATCATGCATTTGATTCGTAAATGCTTCTGCCATCTGTTTTCCAGTTACATTTGATAAGCCAAGATAGTTTGTAATTGGATGATCAATCACCTGCATCTTGTTAGATAAATCTTTTGTGCCAAAGATCTGAATGGATTTATTTCTATTTTTCGCAGTCAAAGCTGCTTCTAGTCCTGCAGGACCACTGCCAATAATTGCGATATCTACTCTTGTCATATAATTTTCTCTTCTTTCATTTTTAATTGTACATTTTACCTGCTATTTCGCAAGTTTCATGCTCGTTTCTATTGTGTTCTTGTATAATGGTTTGCATTAAGAGGGAAAAGATATGAATTTAATTACACCTGAAAACTATGAACCAGTATTGTCTGTCATGCAGACACAAGAAGCAATCAAATATATTCGTGATACATTCCAGAGAGAATTCGGAAAAGAACTAGGATTATTAAGAATTTCTGCGCCTTTGTTTGTCACAAAATCTTCTGGTTTGAATGATAATTTAAACGGAATTGAAAGGCCTGTCAGCTTTGACATTCAGGAACTGCCTGATGAAAGAGTTGAAGTTGTTCAGTCTTTAGCAAAATGGAAAAGATTTGCGTTAAAGAAATACGGTTTCAAGGAACATGAAGGTCTTTATACAAACATGAACGCAATCCGCAGAGATGAAATCGTAGATAATCTGCACTCCGTCTATGTTGATCAATGGGACTGGGAAAAAATCATCACAAAAGAAGAAAGAACAGAAGAAGTATTAGAAGCAACAGTCAAAGAAATCTTCAAAGTAATCAAGCATATGGAACATGAAGTCTGGTATAAATATCCAGAAGCAGTATGTCATTTAGCTGATGAAGTATATTTCATTACTTCTCAGGAACTAGAAGATCGCTATCCAGATTTATCTGTCAAAGACAGAGAAAATGCCATCACAAGAGAACATAAATGTGTATTCATCAAACAGATTGGTCATCCATTAAAAAGAAGCGGAAAACCACATGATGGTAGAGCTCCTGACTATGATGACTGGAATCTCAATGGAGATTTATTATTCTGGCTGCCTTCTTTAAATCGTGCACTGGAAATTTCTTCTATGGGTATCCGCGTGGATGAAGACACTATTGTTTCTCAATGTAAAGCATCTCATTGTGAAGGTAGACTCACACTTCCTTATCATCAAATGATTCAAAACAAAGAACTGCCATATACAATTGGCGGTGGTATTGGTCAATCCAGACTCTGCATGCTTTTATTAAATAAAGCACATGTTGGTGAAGTACAAGCTAGTATCTGGCCACAGAAAATGATTGATGAATGTGAAAAGCACAATATCCATTTGTTATAAAATACTAGATTTAACTGATGAAATCGAAAGCGGGGTATTCAGGGCTCATGAAAACAGAAATCAAAATTGAAAATATCAGTAAATCTTTCGATACTCAGCAAGTACTAGATCATATAACTATGGATTTCCAACGTGGATATATTCACTTATTGAACGGTAATAATGGCTGTGGAAAAAGTACTTTGTTGAAAATCATGTATGGTTTGATGATTCCAGATGAAGGAACAGTTTACTGGAATGAGAAAGACATCGAAAAAGTAGAAATGAATACTTAAATCATATTGGCATTGTTACGGCGGATGATCGTTCTTTATATCATAAATTATCTGCATATGAGAATCTGTATTACATTGGCAGAATCCAAAACATTCCAAAGAAAGAACTCGACGAGCGCATTGTTTCTTTACTAGATCGATTACATCTAAAAAATGATAAAACGCTGGTAGAAAACTTTTCTACTGGAATGAAAAAGAAAGTTATGGTAGCACGTGCATTCTTAAATAATCCAGATATTATATTTGCTGATGAAGTTATGAATGGTCTAGATAAAGATACATGCATGATTGTTGAAGATATGCTGCAAGAACATGTTCAAAATGGGAATACTGTATTTCTTGTTTCCCATACAGGCATCCACAATACCAATCACGTCAAAAACTATTTGATAGAGGAAGGAAAGATCAAAAATGTTGAATCATTTGAAGAAATTTCTGAAAGTTGATCTCCGCTACAAATGGTTATTGATCAATCTTGTTTTTGGCACCTTTTTTATGATTGCACCTTATGTTTATATGGTTTCCCCAGATCAGCAGGTAGTCACATTAAAAGGTATGTTATGCTGGTTTGGACTAAATCAAGCTTTTTTTGGTATTGGTGGATTCATGGAAGAAGAAAGAATGGATGGCACTTTTACAAACCTGTTTCTATACCCCGTGCAATTCAGACAATATTTCATTGCCAAAGCATTACAGATCGGCATTGAAAGTTATCTTATTTCATTACTACAGATTTTTTTCTTTTCTCTCTGCAATGTTCATATTCCTGATCTTCTGCATTTTATTGTTATTTTATTGATCAATGACATTATCACAGCGAATATGGGAATCCTATTCCTTGGTTTCACTCTGAAATTCAGAAAGCTTGGATCAGTCAATGCACTGGTTCAACAAATCATTGGTTTTTTCAGTGGATATTCCACGGATATTAAAAGATATCCACAAATCATTCAGTTTGTATCATATGTCATTCCATTAACATATACGATTTCTCTAGCAAGAAACAATACATTTACTATTCACCCATTGTGGTTACTCATTCCTGTCATTCTTTCTTTTGCATTTGCAATGTTTGGCTATGCAATCATTCAAAATGATATTTCAACATTAAGAAAAAAAGGAGATACAGAACAATGGTAAAAGCATTCACTCTTCTACAGATGGAACTGAAGGAAAAGTTTCGATATAAAATTGAAATCTTCTCTGCTAGTACTGATGCTATATTGCTGATATTTCCTTCGATTGCCATTCTTTTATTCGGAAATCTAGAAATATCTGGAATTCGTAGCAAAACAGAATATATCCAATACATGTTATTTTCATTAATTCTTTGGCAATTTGTGGAAAATATGTGGTCAGCTGTATTTGAAATCCGTCGAAAGCTAAAAGAAGGAAACTTTGAATATATGATGAATATGCCTTTGAAAGGTATCCATTATGTATTTGGATGGGCTGTCAGTGGTGTTGTTTCAATTGTATTTGAAATGATTCCATTGATTGTTATTTTCTTGCTTACTTCATTTCATTTACTCACAGCAAAAAGTATTCTTTCTTTTTTAGGGATTACATTGATCATGGCTTTTGGAACATATGGCTTTGCGGAAATATTAATGGGATTTGCGATCTACTTCAAAGAAGCAGATCAATTCATTTCTTTAATCGCAAATATTGCACCATTTTTGGGAGGACTCTATTTCCCAGTCATCCAGTTAGCCGCTCCATTTCTTGCCATTTCTCTTCTCTTTCCATTTACCTGGGGTCTAGATCTTGTAAGAAACCTCTTATTTGGAAGTTCTCTCATTCTTCCATTGCATTATGAAATCATTGCATTTGTAATTGTAAATATACTTTATACATTCGCCGGAACAAAGATATATGATGCAATGATGAAAAAAGCAAGAAAGAATGGATTATCTAAATTCTAACTACAAAAATATCTTTTTGAAAGAAGGTTGTAACACCTTTGAACTTTTCTTTGTTCAATCGTTACAACCTCTTTTACTTATACACTTTTATCTTCTTTTTTAGATGGTTGATTCATTGGTGCTCCACCACCCATACCACTATCTATCGTTTTATTTTTCATCTGGTTTGGTGCAATGCTTCTTTTCCTTTTTATCAGTATTCAGCTATCACATATTGCTTCAAAACCATTAGAAGAAGCAATGGAAAGAGAAAAACAATTCGTTGCAGATATCTCTCATGATTTAAAAACTCCACTTTCTGTAATATTAGCAAACAATTCTATTTTGATGGAAAATCAAGATGCAACGGTAGGAAGTGTATATCGCTGGATCGACAGTTCTCAAATAGCTGCGAAAAGAATGCAGCAGTTGATTACACAGATGTTAAAACTCGCAGATGTTGAACGGCAAAACATTACAGTTCCATTAGAAGAAGTTGATGTTAGTAACATAGCAATGAAAGCAAGTCTGCAATTAGAATCTCTTGCATATGAAAAAAGTGTCACTTTGGACACTGAACTTATTCAATCATGTGTAATACAGGCAAATGAAGATTACCTAACGCAAATCATAAGCAGTCTATTAGAAAATGCTTTGAAATATGAACCCAAAACTGGAAAAGTTTTACTGAAATTAGCACAGGATAAACATAAAACATGTATCTGTGTTCAAAACTTTGGGACAACGATTGCTCAAGAAGATCTTCCACACGTATTTGATCGCTTTTATCGCAGTGATAAAAGCCGTACAAATGAAACGGAAAGCTTTGGTTTAGGACTTGCCATCACAAAAGAAATGGTCAAGAAAATACATGGTGAAATTTCTGTTACGAGTAATCCACAAATAGGTACAATATTTACAGTCACATTTCAAAGATAAAAAAAGGCTTGCCACATTGTGAACAAGTCTTTTTCAAGGAATTATAGAATTTCAATGAACTTCTTTGTTTCTTCTTCCTTCTTTGCTTCTGTTGGTAATTCAATCTTCAAAATACCATTTTCGAAGGAAGCATGAATGTCTGAATCCTTGATAGCATCAGATACATAGAATGTTCTACTGCAAGATCCATTGTATCTTTCCTGACGAATAACTCTACCCTTAGCATCCTTTTCTTCATTGGATTCATTGTGTTCAACAGCGACTGTCAAGTTACCATTGTAAAGAGAAATCTTAACGTCTTCTTTCTTTACACCAGGCACTTCAATATCAAGAATATATTTTCCATCCTTCTCATGAATATCTGTCTTCATTAAAGTATTGTTGTTCATAACTGGAGCTCTGAACATGTCATCAAACATATCATCAAATAAATTTGCATTTCTACGGTCTAAATATCTCATATTTTTTCCTCTTTTCTAAGACCCTTTCGTCTTACAAGTATTAATATACTCTTCATTTTAGCAGAGTCAATAGTAGAGTGCTAAATATTTTAAATTTTTTAATGACATTTTTCATTTTTGCTTGAATTATATGCATAAATAAGAGCTTATTTGATTTAGCACATTTTTGTATTAAGTGATAATAAATTACTATTCATTTCCTATATACCATATATGTATCATTGCTATTGTACTTCTTTCTTTTTTCAACATATACCCAAATCGGCAAAAGAGAGTAAAATGAAAACAAGAAAACCAGGTAACATTGAAGTATCAGAAATCGGAATGGGATGCATGGCTTTCTCTCATAGATATGGCGCAATTCCTTCTAGAGAATATGCAATGGAAGCAATTCACAAACTCAAGAAATTTGTTGTTGATGAAAGAAATGGTTCTTTATTGATCAAATCTATGTCTTTAGATAATTTAAAAAGTATCTTATAATCACTATTTCAAAGGAGATTCATATGGGTGGATTTGGTATCGCAATTCTTTTCAGCTTATTTTCATTTATCTATTTATTTTTTGTTGCGATAGCTATTGGTTTCATATTGTATTTGCTATACAGTTACGTATTTCAAAGTATTGCATGCATGTGTATGTTAAAAAATATTGGATATGCATATCCGCTCACTGCCTGGATTCCCTTTTACCACAAATATTTATTAGGAAAGATTGCAAACAAACAAATCTTAGGTGCCATCTCAGGTGTTCTATCATTCATTTCCATTTGTCTATGTGTTCATTTTTATATACACCTAGATTTTGATAATGTTCTACTTACTATTTTAACAATCAGCTTAATAACTACTTCACTAATTGACACTATCATTGCACACCAAATATACAAAACACATACAAAATATGCAGATATATTCACTATATTTACAGTTCTATCTTTCGGCATATTAAAACCCATATTCTTATTTATCATTAGAAATATGGGCATATAACAATCAGCTGAATCTTTCTATTTTATCCTGGATCTTTTCAAGCTTTTTTGCTGCACGTAAAGCAATTGCACGTGGTGTCTGCATAGAATCAAACAAGATAAAGATTGCTTCTTCATCATAATCAATTTTCTCTACTGTACCATCTTTAAACACTGGATGTCTAACACGATCCCCTTCTTTGAATTCCAGAGAAGATGCACTTGGAATAAATCTTCGATTGACTTTATCAATGTTATCCAATGCTTTTTGAATATATGCATCACTTGGTTTTTCTGTATATTCCAGTAATACTGGATCAATATCAAAGAGAAACCTGGAAGGAAATCTAGATGTATCTCCAATATTCCTTCCGCCAGAATCTGATAAGAATAATCCCTTCTCGCTTCTTGTCACCGCAACAAAAGCAAGCCTTCTTTCTTCTTCCATGCCTTCAATTGTTCGTATCTTTCGAGATGGGAAAATACCTTCGACAAGCTGCATGATAAATACATACGGAAACTCTAGACCCTTTGCCGCATGGATTGTCATCAATCTCACCTTTCCTTTTTCAATTGCCATATCTGCATTTGTAAACAATGAAATATGTCTTAGATACGACACAAGATCTGTTTCTTCTCCAACGGTTGTTTCCCATTCATAAATGGATTGTTTTAATTCCGCAAGATCATCTAAACGATCCTGTGCACCTTCTGTACGCATCATTTCTTCATATCCAGATAGATCCAGTATCTCACTGAGTAATTCAGATACTGGTTTTTCATTCATATGATCTGTATATGAATCTATCAGTTGAATCAATGCCTTTGCTTTTGTATTAGAAAACAAAGCTTCATCTACATTTTCTTTCAAAGCATCATATAAAGATATATGTTTTTCATCTGCATATTCTCTTAAGAATTTCATTCGTTTCTGTCCCAGATTTCTTTTTGGGACATTCGCAATACGCATAAAGGATAAGTCATCTTTAAATGCAATCAATCGCAAATATGATAATGCATCTTTAATTTCCATTCTCTCAAAGAATTGTACGCCTGAATAAATCATATACGGCATCTTTTCTTTGATCATTTCTTCTTCTATGACACGCGTTACGTAATGTGCACGATACAATATTGTAATCTCTCCAGGATTTACACCACTCTCACTCAAATGACGAATTTGAGAAATGATCCACTGTGCTTCTTTTCTAGGATTTTCTGCATGATGCACGACAACCTTATTTCGATGCGGCAGCATGGGAATCAAATCTTTTTTCATACGATTCTCATTTTTAGAAACCAGAGAATTCGCAACATCTAAAATTTCAGGTGATGAACGATAATTCTTCATCATCATGATTGTCTGCACGCCAGGGAAATTTTTATCAAAATCAGACAATGAATTTACACTTGCGCCTCTCCATGTATAGATTGTCTGATCAGGATCACCTACCACAAACAAATTATTATGATATCCACAAAGATTCTTCATCAATTCATATTGTGGAGGGTCAATATCCTGAAATTCATCGACCATGATATATTCCAGTCTCTTCTGCCACTTCAGTTTAATTTCCGGAAACTCTCTAAAAATATACAATGACAAGAAAATCAAATCATTGTAATCTACCGCAAAACATTTCTTCTGCTGGTAAAGATAACCATAGAATAGAATATCATCTGTTTCTGTAGCTTCCATGTATTTCTGATGTAATTGATCAATTGACATTTGAATGAGATATTCATAGTACATTGGTTCTTTGATACATTTGCGCATTTCAAACATATCTCTTGCATTCTTGAATGTCATATCACGCAATGTGAGATTTCTTTCTTCATAGATCATTTTTAACATTGCATCAATATCACTGTTATCTAAAACAAGGAAAGATTTTGGATATTGAATGGCATAAAAATCTTCCTGTAAGATTGACACACAAAAAGAATGAAATGTACACACAAAGCCAGTATCATTATCATCTGTCAGCTGATGAATTCTTTCTTTCATTTCTGCAGCTGCTTTATTTGTAAACGTAACACAAAGAATATTGCCTGCACGAATTCCAAGATCATTGACAAGATAAGCAAAACGATGTGTTAAAGCACGTGTTTTACCACTGCCTGCTCCCGCAATCACACGAATATAACCTTCTGTTGTCGTAACTGCTTCGATTTGTTCTTCATTTAATCCTTCCAATACATCGTCTACCATAATCATTCCTCAATCTTTACTGTCTGCTAACAAAATTGTATCACATACAGCTTCTCACAAATGCTTCATTGCTTTCCAATAAAAAAATGTTGTATTCAGCATTTACATACCAAATACAACACTTGTTTTACTCAATTGCAATGTACTTTTCGACTGGTTTTGTTTCTTCCTTCTTTGGAACTTCAATTGTTAATACACCATTTTCGAATTTTGCATGAATATCATTTTCTATGATATCTTCACCTACATAATAGCTTCTTGATAAACTTCCAGCATATCTTTCCTGTCTAATCAATGAACCATTCTTATCAGTTTCATCTTTATCAAGGCCTTTTTCTGCAGAAATTGTTAGATAGCCATCATTCAGTTCAATCTTCATTTCATCTTTTTTGAATCCTGGAAGATCAATCAACATTTCATAATGATCTTTCATATCACGGATATCTGTCTTCATTAAATTCTTTTCATGATGTCCAAATAATGGATTACTTCTTGTAAATAAGTCTGGGAATACATCAAAATCATCATCGAATAAATCTGGTAAATACTTTTTCATAAACAACGCCTCCAATTTTTAATAAGCGGTGCTTTTCAAAGCATCTCTTGTGAGATCTTATTTGATCTTACACTGTTATATATAGTCTTCTTTTTAGCAGAGTCAAGAGGAGAGTGCTAAATTTTTTGGAAATTTGTATACTATTTCTAATAATTTCAGAGTCAAAAAGTCTTCCAACTTAAAAACCAGGCTTTTACCTGGCTCATTCCATCCACAATATTTTTCCACACGATACAGATGTGTCTACTCGTTCATTGAATAAACAAGCATCTAAATGCTTGGCTTCAAACCGATAATTTGAAAATATACCCAATCTTACATTCCGAAGGCTATTAACCAGTGCATAGCTTCTTGTTTAATGCCACCTTCTTGTACTTTTCCAGTTTCAGGGTCTATGGATAAATGTCCAGAAATATAAAGGACGCCATTATAAATCACTATTTAAAGCAAAACTCTGTATCAAATTATTATTTCCACACAAAAGATATCAATGGTGGAAAACTTGTTCGCTCCTCTACCCTTCTAATACGCAAAGAAGATGGAACTTTAGATGGTGCACTTTGCATCAATCTTGATACAGAACCATTCACAGAAATGATTTCATTTCTACAAAGCTTTCTTCCAGAGCATTCTGCTTCTCTAAATTTTTCAAAAGAAACAGAAGTTCCACAGCTTAATGAAGAAGAAAATGTTTCTGTCATGGTTTCTTCTCTGATTGATCATATCTTAAAAGATATTTCTTCAGATTCAACAAGAGAAGAACGTGTAGAAAAGATTCGTTTCATGGAAAATAAAGGTATTTTCTTAATGAAGGGAAGTGTTGAACAAGTTGCAGAGAAGATGGGCGTTAATAAAGTAACAATCTACAGCTACTTAGATGAAGTACACGGAAAGAGAAGATAAAAGCAGGCATGATTTTCATGCCTGTTATTAATTAGTCTAAATCTTCACCGTTTGTTTCAATGACTTTCTTATACCAATAGAAAGAATCTTTTCTTTCTCTATGGAAGTCACCATTGCCATCATTGTCTCGATCAACATAGACGAAACCATAACGCTTTTTCATTTCACCAGTAGAAGCAGAAACAAGATCAGTGCATCCCCACATCGTATAGCCCATGAGGTCAACACCATCTTCAATTGCTTCTTCCATTGCCTTAATATGATCTCTTAGATAGTTAATACGATAGTCATCATGGAACTTGCCATCTTCACTTCTAACGTCATTTGCACCCAATCCATTTTCAACGATCATTAATGGAATTTCATATCTGCCATAGACTTCATTCAAATAGATTCTTAAGCCTTCAGGGTCAATCTGCCAGCCCCATTCAGAACTCTTCAAATATGGGTTTCCAACACCAGAGAACATATTTCCATTTGTCTTTAATACATCTGGATCAACAGTTGCTGTAGCAGACATGTAATAAGAGAAGCTATAGAAATCTACAGTACCTTCTTTTAAGATTTCAAAATCTTCTGGTTCTGTTCTAACTGTAATGTTGTTGTCTTTGAAATATCTCTTTGCATAGTGTGGATAATGTCCACGAACCTGCACATCTCCACAAAACCAGTTAGACATCTGCATAGCACTCTGTGCTGCTCTTACATCCTTTGGATTACATGTATATGGATATGTCATGTTACCAGCAATCATTAAACCAATCATAAAGTCAGGATTGATTTCATGACCAATCTTTACTGCCTTTGCGGAAGCAACAAACTGATTATGAAGTGCTGTGAAACGATCACTTCTTTCTTCTTCTGTTTCATTTGGATTAAACATTGGTTCATGGTCTTTGCCCAGCATACCTAAAGACATAACGCGTCCAAAGAAGTTACAGCCACAGTTGATTTCATTGAATGTCAGCCAGTACTTAACTTCATCTTTGTATTCTGTAAATAATGTTGTCGCATACTTTACAAATGCATCAATGCATTCTCTGCCAGCCCATCCATTATATTTTTCACTAAGTCCCCATGGTAATTCATAATGAGAAATTGTAACCAATGGTTCAATGCCATACTTATGACATTCAGCAAATATATTGTGATAGAACTGAAGACCAGCCTGATTTGGTTCAGCTTCTTCACCTGTTGGGTAGATTCTAGCCCAGTTAATACTTAAACGGTAGCACTTGAATCCCATCTCTCCATATAAAGCAATATCTTCTTTGTAATGATGATAGTGATCTACTGCATCATGAGAAGGATAATATACAGAAGGATCAATTTCCTTATCCCACAAACGTGGTGTAGAAACTGTTCCGCCTCTTACATGATCTGGTACAGAAGGGCCTTTGCCATCTTCTTGCCATCCACCTTCAAACTGGTTAGCAGCTGTAGCGCCACCCCATAAAAAACCTTTTGGAAATGCCATATTATTATTCTCCTTTATTTAACGTATAAAAAAGACATTTACATGCCTTTTTTATATTTTACCGCCTGTAAATGCCTGACCTTCGATAAGAACTCTGAGCATTAATACTGAGCCCCAAGGCTGCTTCTTAACTAAGCTCTTTGTATAGCTTGCTAAATCACCATGTGATCCATCATCTTCAACTTCAAACTGCATTTCGATTGGAGTCTTCATTTTTACAAATGTGTACTTTGGTGATTCCTGAGCAAGTAATAATTCTTTGATTTCATCTTTCTTCAATGCTGAAGAAACGTTAACTAATGCCATATATATTTTCTCTCCTTTAATTAGTATGTAATTATTATATCATGTAAGCGTTTTATGTCATGTGAAAATATATTTACACAACTTTTCACAATCCAATTTCTTTTCTGGAATTTGATAATATTTTCATGACTTTCAAAGAATTTTCCAGCCACAAAGCCATTGTAGAAGTATCTTTTTCTTCAATGACAGAAGCAATCTGTTCAAATTCATTTCGCATTGGAGATTGTATTTCTTCCACATCAATATTGACCACTTCATCTTTGAGATGCAGAGTTAAATTCTGAATGATTCCAGGTCTAGAATCCATACTAATATATCCTTTTGTTCCTTGAATCATAATTCCATTGTGAGATGCACTGTCTTTTGCTCCTGTACATACCGCAATATATCCCGGATATTTCATGATCAATGTACCACTTGTATCTACACCATTAAAACCAATATTTGCTTCATAATGTGTAAATACAGGTTTTCCAAATACACCTTGTACAAAATGGACATTATAAACATTGATATCATACAAAGCACCACCATACTGATCAGGATCAAACGCAGGTAATACTTCTTGTCTTAAATATGCATCATATCTACTAGAATATTGTGAATAGTTACACTGAATCAATTTAATCTCACCAATACGTGAAAGAACAGTTTGAATATTCTGATAGTTTTTACTATATCTAGACATGATAGCTTCAAATACAAATACATTGTTTTTTCTTGTTAGTTCATAGAGTTCCTGTGCTTGTTCATACGTAGAAGTAAATGGTTTTTCAACAATGACATGCTTATGCGCTGATATTGCTTTCTTGGCATATTCATAATGCAAAGAATTAATTAATCCAATATATACCGTATCAAAAGAATCATCTTTTAAAAATGCATCATAGTCTGTATACAAAGAAGGAATTCCATATTTTTCAACAAGCGGTTTTCCTTTTTCTGCATTTCTACACCATAAGCTGGATACGATAATATCTGTATCCTTTAATACAGATAATGCCGTTTTAACAATGCCACCATTACCAACAATTCCAAGTTTCATACATTTATCCTTCAATCAATCCATAATACACAAATGCATTCCAGATACCATCATCAAGAATATCTGTTGTTACATAATCTGCATGCGTTTTTGCTTCTTCAGCAGCATTTCCCATCGCAACGCTTGTTCCACAAACCTGAAACATTGGAATATCATTTGCACTGTCACCAATGCCGATGGCATTAAAGGATTCTTCATTGTAATGATCTAATACTTTTAAAATTGCGGTACCTTTTGTTACATTTCCATTTGTCACTTCACCAATACACAAGTTTTCTTCTGGATGTTCTACAGATTTTGTTAATACGAATGGTTTTTCTAGGAGTTCTGCAAGTTTTGGATATAAAGGCAGCCAGCTAGGTCCATACGCACAGATTTTATAAATACTATCATTTTCTTCAGAGCCGAAACTTTCTGGATATGTTCCATTTTCCATACACAACGCAACCTGTTTATCATAATCCGTTTCGCCGCCAGAAAAATATCTCAAAAGATATTCATAGCCAACTTTTGAGCAGTAAGCACCTGCAGCACCTTCTAAACAATATCCTAAACCTGCTTTCAAAATCTGTTTTTTTATACGAGATACATCTCTTTGTGCAATTGGATGATCATAGATTCTTTTCCCATCCGCATAAACCATGCCGCCCGCACCTAGAATAAATCCATCAACATCATAGTTTAAATACTTTTGAATTTCAGAAAGAGATCTGCCTGTACATAAAAAAATCTTGTGTCCATTTTTTCTCGCAAGTTGAATTGCCTTTTCAGCACTATCTGGAATTCTACCAATTTTTGTGGAATACAATGTTCCATCAATATCTAAAAATATAATCTTTTTCATAATAAGATAAGTATAAATGAAAAAAACAGAAATCACCGAAAGATTTCTGTTAAATATAGAAATTCGTTAAGCCAATCTTTAATTGACCTGTTGTTGGATACATTCTGATATGTGAACCACGCATGATTCTCAGGGAATCGTCTGGCTTTAGGATTTGCTTCTTGCCATCAACTTCAACAATTCCTTCTCCTTCATAGCCAAAAATCATAATATTTCTTGTTAATTCTCTTTCAAAAACACAATCATTCTGATCAAAGCACACAATCGTCACATCAACAAATCCACTAGAAATAACATTTACTGTAGATCTATTGCCATGTTTATATTCGCCTAATGCCGCTGTAGAAAAAACTTCACCAATTTCTTTGATTGTATGATTTACAGTCTGGCCAAGCATGACTTCTAAATACACTGCATTTTCTAAAGCTTCTAAAACAATGACACGTCCTGTTGGCGTTACAATGCCATCATATTTATTTAATTCCTGCATATGTGGAATGCCACGTTCATCTTTGATCGTTATACGCATTTTTCCCTGTTTTACAAATAACATTTTATAAAAACCAAATGCTTCTGGAGACATACTTGTACCTTTTCCCAAAGAATAAATATGTACCCCTTCCATAATCTGTTCTTGAATAATCGTTGAAGGAAGTGGCTGATTTAGCTGTGCCAGATTAAATACTTCACCGATTGGATATCTCATAGTTTCTGCCCCAGTATATAGCCGTATTCAGCTTCTACCAGGATTTCAAATCCCATTTTCTGATAGAAATTGAATGCACGTTGATTATTTTTTGCGACACCAACCATGATTCCTGGAACATGTTCTTTCTTTAATGTATCTAGTAATGTATGCATCAATAACGTTCCACTGCCTTTTCCGCAACAATCTTCTAAGATATCGACATGCAAATGTGCTGGATATTCTTTTTGATATGCTTCATATTCTGAAATATCACAACGGAGCACAAAGGAAGGTGCAACCTTCTTGATCTGTTCGAAATATTCTTGGATATATTCTTTAAAAGATGCATAGCTTTCTGCACATAAGATATATCCCTGAATTTCTTCTTGATCATCTTGTAAAAGGAAACATTTCCCATGATCCAGATATGGATCACAATACATCAGCAAAGAGAACTTTCTATGTTCTTCATTCACTAAGTTATCAGGACTGCCTGTATGAATACAGATCTCATGACACTTATCTCTATATTTTTCTTCAAATGGTATTACTCTCATAACAAAGACATTTTAACACAAAATCATACCTTATGAAAAAACAGCCTCACTTATTGAGACTGTTTCATCAAATTACTTTTCAAATGTATCTGTTAGATCATCACCATTGCTAGCGATAACCTTCTTATACCAGTAGAAAGAATCCTTACGAGAACGATTCATTGTTCCCTTGCCTTCATCATCCATATCAACATAGATGAATCCATATCTCTTTCTCATTTCTCCTGTCCCTGCAGAAACGACATCAATGCATCCCCATGTCGTATAACCAATCACGTCAGCACCATTTGCAATTGCCTTATCCATTGCTTCAATATGCTTTCTGTAGTATTCAATTCTGAATGGATCATGAATGGAACCATCTGCTTCAACTGTATCGAAAGCACCTAAACCATTTTCAACGACCATCATTGGTAAGTTATATCTCTGGTAGATCATTTCTAGATAATACTGTAATCCATCAGGATCAACAGCCCATCCCCAGTCAGAATATTCAAGATATTCATTCTTTTGACCAGCAGAGAAGTTACCAGATACCTTATCTGTTACCTTATGTGTAGTTACTAAAGAAGACATATAGTAAGAGAATGTGTACATATCTACTGTACCTCTTGCTAAATCTGTCAAGTCTTCTTCTGTAATGTCTAAATGAACGTTATGTTCATTCCAAAGTCTAGTTACATATGAACCATATCCACCTAAGCATTGAACATCACCACAGTAGTAGATATTCTTTTCCCACTGGTGCTGACAAGCCAAAATATCCTTTGGATCACAAGTTGCTGGATAGTTTGTAATACCACAGATCATACATCCAATCATGTTAGATGGATCAATTGCATGACCAATCTGTACTGCCTTTGCAGAAGCTACAAATTGATAGTGCAAGTGCTGATAAGCTTCCTGATATTCTTCATCACTATGATTTCCACCAGCAAAATCTAAGAACATGATTGTGTTGTTGATTTCATTAAATGTTAACCAGTTATGAACAAGTCCTTTATATTCTGTAAAACATGTAGTAGCGAATCTAACAAAATGTTCAATTGTTTCTCTGTTTGTCCATCCACCGCAATGTTCTTCAAGATACAATGGTGTATCAAAATGCCAGATCGTTACTAATGGTTCAATACCATACTTCTGCATTTCTTTGAACATATCACGATAGAATTCAACACCTTCTTTGTTTGGTTCTTTTTCTAATCCTGTTGGATAAAGTCTAGACCAGGAAATAGACATTCTAAACTGTTTGAATCCCATTTCAGCAAATAATGCGATATCTTCCTTATAATGATGATAGCCATCAACTGCTTCATGGTTAGGATAATGATATTCATCCAATACTGCATACTTTGCACCTTCAGGAAGTTTTTCATTTCTTTCTAATGTGCCATGATTACCGTCTTTATCAATATATGTAATCTTTCTATTTTCATTGACTGTACCACCTGTTGTAACGTCAGTCATTGCTGGACCTCTACCACCAAGGTTCCAACCACCTTCATACTGGTTTGCAGCAACTGCTCCGCCCCATAAAAATCCTTCTGGAAAATGTGCCATTTTTTTCTCTCCTTTTTTCTACATCTATTTTATCAAAGCGTTTTCAAAAATTGTGTATATTTGCTCGAAATAACATACAAAATACATCAATAAAATGAAAAAATACCAGATGCCCATCTGGTATTGATTCTTCTTTCGCATGATTATGTGTTTGAGGAGGACACATCTATGCTATCTTATCCGGTTCATTATGCCATTTTTACGTTTGCCCTTAACGTAAATACCGGATGTTATCACCAACCATCGTAAAGAAGTGTTTTATTAGGAAAGAGTAATGGTTAGCTCTAACTAACTATTATGTTAGCAAACACTAACTTATATGTCAATGCTTTATATAAAAAAATCCATATTACTTAAAATATGAATTTATATAATCTTAAAATGTTGTAAAGCTTTTTTTATTCCATCACATTCAATACGTGCAGTAATATAATCTGCCTGTTCTTTCAACTCTTCCGCAGCATTTCCCATTGCAATTCCATACTGACACACTTCAAACATACTTGCGTCATTCATAGAATCTCCAAAGGCATATGTCTGTTTTTTATCACATCCAAGCATCTCAATCACTTTTTTACATGCATGTCCTTTTGTGATACCTTTCATTGTAATTTCTCCAGTTGTTGCACCACCTCTGCCATAAGATGCAGTTGTAGAAACATATTCCAATCGATCATCTTTATGCTTCAGCCACTCTTTTTCAATTTCATCAGAAGCAAAGCTAACATCACTTTCAAGAATTGCTTGCCCCTGATAGTCATTTAGAGGCTGCATATGAAATACACTCAACAATTGTTCCACTGATACATCTGAATGCATTGCTGATTTCTTCACGCTCTCTATCATTTCATCATATTGATTTGGACTCGCAAAAAATTCATCAATCGTACTCATCATGATTTCGCCATGAAATTCATCCATTACCTGATGTACAAATTCCTGCACCAGTTCATCCGTTATAGGTGTTAAGATTGGGTTTTCACCTTCCAGAAGAATTCCAGCACCATCAGAAAAGATATATCCATCAAGCCCTAGATTACGATACTCTTTCAATCCTCCAAGATTTCTTCCAGAAGATATCAAACAACGATATCCATTTTTCTGTGCCTTATGAATTGCTTCTAAACAAGAGGAAGATGGCATAATTTCTCCATGTTCGCTATCCACTAAAGTTCCATCGATATCAAAAAACAAACAACCACTCATATTAATTCAAAATGCTTTAAAGCTTTATAAATGCCATCACTATCTGCTTCATCTGTCACATAGTCTGCATGTTGTTTGATTTCATCTGTACCATTTCCCATTGCAATGCCTGTTCCACATACTTCCATCATTTCTAAATCATTGGAACTATCACCAAAACCATATGCATTTTCTTTTTTTCCATGGAACAATTGTAGAACACGTTCAATACCAGAACCCTTTGTCACGCCATTGGCAGTAATTTCTCCACCCGTTCTACCTAAAGATGCATAATATCCACCAGCAACAACTGTATGTAAAGATGGTGGAACACGTGCAAAGAATACATCTGCAATCAATTCCGTCTGAAATGAAAAATCAATCTTCTGTACAGGTTCATTTTCATATTCACTGATATAAGCCATAGATCTTCTTTTTCTAAAATCTTCTAAATCTTCTCCTGCATGGCGCACAGAAAAGAAGTGGCTCATACGATTTCTTTCCGGTTCATTTTGATATGCATATGTTGTTGTTAACAAACCATATCCGCCACCCAGGTTATCACAGATCGTTCTAAGTCTTTCCACAGTTGCAGGATCTAAGTTTCTTGTTTCTAAAATTTCTCCATCATACGCAATTCCTGCACCGTTACAGAAAACAATGCCAGGGAAAGCCAACTGATCAAAGTATTCTTGAGCCATACGATAACTTCTGCCTGTACAAATAAAACAATGATGTCCATTTTTCATTGCTTGTTGGATTCCATCAATTGCACTTTGTGGAATTCTTCTTGTTTTTGGAGCAATTAAAGTACCATCCATATCAAAGAATAAAAACTTTTTATCACTCATATTTTTCTCCATTCATCATTTCCAGCAACGACCATGTGCCATTGTGGTATTGAAATCTACAGATTCCTCCATTCGGTGTCGGATTGATTCCCTTTTCATGCGCTTCATGAAATAACTTTTTACGATCAATTCCAAACAACGTTTCTAACAATACTGTATAGTAATTTGCATGTGTAACTAATAATACGTTATCTCCATCCATCGCCTGATCCGTTGTATCACGCAAGAAGGAAACAATTCTTTTCTGTACATCTTCTTTGTCTTCTCCACCAATATCTTTATAGTGAACTTCATCAAAACGTTCCTGTTGCTCGCTGAAGTTTTCTGTATAGTCGCTGCCTTCTAGATCACCAAAGAAGATTTCTTTCAATCGCTCATCCGTATATGCATGCATATCTCTATTAGACAAAATAATATCTGCGGTATCTCTCGCTCTTTCACTTGTAGAAGAAAATGCCAGATCAAACGTTACGTCTTTTAATTTTTCACACGTTTGTTTTGCCTGCTTAATTCCATTTTCTGTTAATGGAGAATCGCATTGTCCCTGCAGACGGTGCAGTACGTTAAAATGCGTTTCACCATGTCGAACAAGATAATATGAAACTGTTTTAGGAAAATGCTTTTCCCTAAACTCTTCAGCACTGACAGGTTCTTCCTGCATTGCCCAGACACCATCTTCATATGTAAATACACAAATACCACAATTCGGCATCCATGGTTTTCCTTCCGCATTTCTTTTTTCAGCATATGCATGCTGATCAAAGTTTAATAATGTTTTCATTAAATGCATAATAAAACTGCCATGGGATACAATCAGAACATTATCATTATCATTACAGTCTTCCAGGATTTCAGAAAATGCTTTTCTCGTTCTTTGATCAAAGATTTCTGTCGATTCGCCGTGATACTCTCTCCAGTCATCTCTCATCGCATCACCCCAGATTCTGCTTTTAAATGCATCCATTGGCTGACCATCAAGATCACCAAAATCAAATTCCTTTAAACCCTTTTTATCAATTAAAGTAACATCATGATACTGACAAATGATTTTCGCAGTATCTAATGCACGTTCACTAGATGAAGTATATGCATGTTGAAATGACACTTGTCTTAAAACAGATGCAATTTCTTCTGCATCTTCAACACCTTTTTCAGTTAATGGGGAATCACACATTCCCTGCATTCTCCCAAGACGGTTAAACAGTGTCTGTCCATGTCTGACATAATAAAAGTTAACTTTCATACTCATTTGTCCCTCGCTCTAATTGTACTAAAAAACAGAAGAAATAAATTACCATTCTTCTGCTTTTATGCAAATATTACAAATCTTTTCAAAACAATACGCTGTAAAGTATCTTTCTTCCAATGGAATCCAACGATTCACAAAATCATCATACTTTTCCGGATTTCTTTCATAAAGTCTTTTTTGTTGGGTTTGTGGATCAATTGTTAAATAGATCAAATAGTCATAATACTTTCGTAATGCTGGATGCATTGCATAGGAACCTTCAATGATCGTTACATGTGTCTGCTTTACAGTTCTTTTCTCCTTCAATGCCATTGTTTTACAATCAAGTGGTGCAAATATAATATCAGCATTAGAATGTAATTTTGATGCAACTTCTTCAATGAAACGTTCTCGATCTACGTTACCACCAATTTCAGATAATCTTTCTTTTGTTCTTTGCTCTTTTCTCAAAAAATAATCATCCATATGAAATACATTGGCATGGAAATGTTGCGCCAGTTTATTTGCAAGTGTTGTTTTTCCAGAAGCACATCTCCCATCAATTGCAATCACAATATATTCTTGTGTATTTGCTTCAATTGCTTCAATAACTTGTTTTATCTTATCCATACTTGCTGCATTATATCATATCTTTCTAAATTACTTTAAATTCCAACCATTTTAATGAACGATATCTGCAGTAAAAGATGGCTGCACGAATCGTCCAGTCTAAACACATCGCAAATGCAATTCCAATCACTCCCATATTCAAATAAATTGCAAAGATGATTGAGAAAGCAAATCTAGCAAGTAATGTAGATGCAATGGATACAATCATTGTAAACTTCACATCTCCTGCCGCACGCAATCCATTACTCAAAGGTCCAGAGATTGGATATACAATTGCATTAAATACATTATGAATTACCACAAGGTAGAAAATCAAATGCAGGGTTTCACTAGAGAGTTGATAGAAATGCATGAATAACGGTGTCAAAGCTAAAACAATCAAATTCCACACAATCGATAATACAATTGCCAGTTTATTCAACTTCTTAAAATAATATTTAGCCTGCTCCTGATTGCCACTTCCCATGCACTGTCCAATTACAGTAATATAGACCGGTCCAAGTGTCACGCCCATCAAAGCAGCCAGTGACCAGATACTTTGTGCAACACCATTTGCGGCAATCTGATATGTACCAAACAAAGCAACCACACTACTCAATGCAACTTTAACAAACTGAAAAATACCATTTTCAATACCATTTGGAACCGCAATACTTAACACTCTTCTTAAAATATCTGTATCAAATGCAAATAAATCTTTCTTTGTATAATATGTTGTTTGATCATTTCTAAAGCAAAGATTTGTTATCACAATCGCACTAAATGCTCTAGCAATCAAAGAAGGAATTGCTACACCAGCAACACCAGCATGCAATACAAATACGCCAATACAATTGCCAATGACATTAATGATATTGGATGCTAAAGAAACATACATTGTAACCTTTGTCTTTCCCATAGAGCGGAACAAAGATGCACCTGCATTATAAATTGCAATGAATGGATAAGATAATGCTGATATTACAATATATGTAATACAAGCATCCATAACATCCATTTCTACTTTTCCAAATAAAGCAGATAAGATTGTATGATGAAACATGAGAACAATACATGTCAAAACAATAGAGAACAATGTTGAAAACATCAACAATTGAGAAGAAGATCGCACACTATTCTTTTGATCTTTATTACCAATATATTGTGAGATGACAACTGCACCACCTGAAGCTAATGCGGTAAAAAGATAGATAAATATTGTATTAAAACTATTCACAAGAGAAACCCCAGATACTGCAGCTTCTCCAACATAGGAAACAATAAATGTATCCATAATTCCAACTAACATCACTAATAATTGTTCAAAGAACAATGGTACAATCATATTTTTTAAATCTTGGTTAGTGAACATTAGTCATGAATCTTTCTAGATACGACCATCTTTACAAAATCTGTATCAAAATGCTTTACTGCTGTTCCAACATACCCTTTATCTAAAGAAGAAATCTGATTCATTTCATCTTCACTTAATACGAAATCCCAAATATCAATATTCTCTTGTATGCGTTCTATATGTGTTGATTTTGGAATTACAACAACACCTCTTTGCACATTCCATCGCAGCATTACCTGTCCAATACTTTTATTGTGCTTTAAGGCAATTTCCTTCAATACTTCATTATTGAAAGCATCATATCTTCCACCACCCAGTGGAGCCCATGCTTCTGCCTGTACATGGTATTCATTCATAATTTCTAACGCATGAGGCTGTGCAAAAAATGGATGTAATTCTACCTGGTTTACCATCGGTGGAATTTCTACAAAAGAGCAGAAATTCACTAATGTATGTGGGTAGAAATTAGATACACCAATTGCTTTTAATTTCCCTTCTTTATATGCATCTTCCATTGCACGATAAGCACTAAAGTAATCACCCATTGCCTGATGCAAAAGATAGAGATCCAGATATTCCAGACCACTCTTCTCTAAAGAAGCATCAATTGCTTTCTTTGCGGAATCATAATCTTTCATATCCTGTACCCACATCTTTGATGTAATAAATAATTCTTCTCTCGTACAAATTCCTTCACGAATTGCTTCTCTCACAGCTTCTCCTACTGCATCTTCATTTGTATAAGAGGCTGCAGTATCAATCAAACGATATCCAGCTTTAATTGCCTCTAATACAGATTGCTTACATTCCTCTTTATCACGCACCTGAAAAACACCAAAACCTTCAAGCGGCATCTGCAATCCATTATTTAATGTTGTATATTCCATTTGATATCCCTCTCTTTCCATCCATAGAATAGTATTTGCAAAGCAAGAAGTACAATAGCAAACATGTATTGTGCTATACTAAAAATGAATAGAGGATCTATGGATTTACACTTATTAGAAATATTACTGGCATTCAAAAAATACGGAACACTTTCTAGTACCGCAGAGGCTTTACATATCTCTCAGCCAACATTAACAAGAAACATGCAAACCTTAGAAGAAGAAGTAGATGTTCCTATTTTTATTCATGGAAAAAATACTTTAAAACTCAATGAGACTGGTGAATTTCTCGTCAAAGAAAGTGAAAAGCTTTTACATTCCTATGAGGTAATGCTTCAACAGCTTCATCTTTTAGATGATTCTTTAAGAGTGATTCATATTGGCTGCAGTGCCCCTGGACCAAAATCAGTATATGAAACTGTCATTCAATCTCATTATCCCACTTCAAAAATCAATTGGACATCCAATGAAAATGAAACTGAATTACTCGAAGGTTTGCAAAAACATACATTTGATTTCATTTTCATTCAAAAACAGCCATTATCCAAGGAATTCTACTCAAAATCATGTTTAAAAGAACAATTATTTACATGTGTTGAAAAAGATCATCCATTTATCAAATATAAAGACGGAATCACATTTGAACAGATGGATGGATATACATATCTACAAATTGAAGATGTTGGTATCTGGAAAGATATCAAGACTAAAAATATGCCTCATTCAAAAATCATCACACAAAAAGATAGAGAAGACTTAACCACACTTATCAACAGCAGTTCTCTACCTTGCTTTATATCTAATATTACAAATGAGAATTTTCGTAAATACCCAAATCGTATCCGTATACCAATCATTGATCCAGATGCAATACGAGAATTTCAGATCGTTTTGCCTAAAAAATCAACCTCTCGTTTTTCAAAATTACTTACAGATATAAAATTAGTCAAATAAGAGAAAAGACCCATACGGGTCTTTCTCTTTTTTCTAAAATTCATTAAGGGGATAGAAATCACTGAATGATGTTTAGGGGTTTACATTATTCAGGGCAGATCATTCCTGCACCTATAATATAGTGAACATCTATCTTACAATTATGGCATCTATTTGTGAAATTATGTGATTAGGCATTCCCCTGTGCTTTCATAAACACAGATAAGATCCAGTCACTATTAATACATGGGAATTGTTCATCTTCTATTTCAAACATTTCTTTGTTTGCTTCCAGCTCATCATGCAATCCGCTTACAGGAATTAAGAATGACATCCCTTTATCATCCATACGAATATCAATTTTCATTACATCATCTTTCGTATAAACATAATCAATCGACGTAACATCTTCAGCTTTTCCTTTTCTGCTATCAAGAAAATCAATAAAACTATCGTATTTTGCAAGTTCTACCGCAATATCATTCGCACCATCTTCAAAAATCTGAATCTTTTCCACAAATTCTTTTACCGTAGCACATCTTCTTAATGTGTATCCCTTTGCAATCAAAGGCTTCGCAAATGAAGAAAGATCTCCTAATTCCTTCGCGGATACCCAGATAATAAAACGATGCTCCGTATCTTCATACAACAAAGGATTTTGAATCATAAAATCACTATGACAATGTGGACAAGAATGTCTAAAGATATCTCCAGACATACATCTTTCTTTTAAATCAGGATCCTGTGATACATTGACTGTATTATAAATTTCTACATCAAATTCTTTTCCACAATATGGACATGTATACTTGATTGTTTCGCTGTTACTCATTGTGCCTCCATTAATTCTTTAATGATATTCCATGAAAGTCGATACCGATTTCATTTGTTTCCTGAATCAGTTGATTCATAACTTTCTTTTGTTCTGCATCTAAATGCTCCCCAGCAAACAATGCAAACAACCTCACACCATCATTTAAATATGGAAGTGCATATACTGGTTCCCCTTCATGCACACCAATTGCATCCTTTGGCTCTTCCAATAATGCACCAACTAAAAATGGTCCTTTAATTCCTGTAATACGCATTGGATATTCATACATGCTGAGGTCATGGATCATACCAGCATATACAACATCTGGATAATATACGTCACGAATTTCATCTAGTCTTGCATCTTCTCTCGATTTCAAAACATCTTCATCAATATTCTGATCCATCATTTCTAAGAATGGCTGGTTCTTTTCAATCATATTGCGATCTGCTTCTGCAACACGCATAGTTTTATAGTAGACTTCATCAATTGTGAAATCACCAAGCATTTTCTTATTCTTCAACCCTCTTGTACAATGCTCCCAGCTTTGTCCAACAGATAACACATTGAAATGAATCAAACCTTCTTCATCACAATACGAAGAACACAACACATAACAATCCTTTTCTGTGATTTTTACAATATCATTTAATTGTTCTGTTAATTCATCTGCTTCAATAGTTATGTATTTATGATAATAATCTGTAAAGTTATACTCTGAAACGATCATAATTTTCTCCAAATAAACAGGCAGGACCTAAGTCCCGCCTATTATATCATTTTTACTCTGTGATTAGTTATTGTTTGAATTTCTTCCAAAGATTCTTAATACATATAAGAAGATATTAATGAAATCCAGGTAAAGTTCAAATGCACCATAGATTGCAAGATTGTCAGCTAACTGACCATATCCACCAACACTGTAGTACATTGACTTGATTCTCTGCATATCCCAAGCTGTGAGTCCTAAGAAGATAATCACACCTAGATAAGATAAGAATAAGCTATCTCTCAATGCTGGAATAAAAATAGAAGCAATGGAAGCAATAACCAATGTAATCAATCCGCCCATCAGTAATGTTGAGAATTGAGACAAGTCTCTATGTGTTGTTGCGCCAATGACTGCACAGCTTCCAAATAATACTGCCGCAAACAGGAATGCTCCAAATACAGAAGCTGTTGTATAAACATATACAAGTGTTGAGAATGTAAATCCTGTTAATGCAGCATAAGCAAGGAACAATAGATTCGCTGTAGAGCTCTTCATTGTTGTAATCTGACTAGATAAGCCAATGACTACACCAAACTGTGCGAGAACTAGAATGATTGTTCCAATTCCACCTGTCAAGCTGTACCAGTAGTACCATGCATTTGTAAAATAACAAACTGCTGCAACCAAAGCTGTAACAGCTAAACCTAATCCCATTTTTGTAAAAACTTTTACGAGGTATGTATTCACATCATCCTGTGCAAAACCTCTTGCCTGTGTATTAAAATTTGTCATTTTATACACCTCCTTTTCATAGTATATTTAATAGTTTATATAAGTTTGAACGAAAGTCAAACGACAAGCATATGCAAATGTCTATGCATTTGTATGATACCAGTCTTGGATCATTTGATTTTCTTTTGCATTCCCATTTAAAACAAAAACACCAATTTTATCTGCTTCATCAATCAATATTTTCTTTCCATCAAAATAAATGGATACAATATTCTGTCGCAAGAATGGAACAAATTCATTTCCTTTATGATAAACAAGCCACTGATTCGATAATGAAAAATGCTTGTATGTCTGAAATACTTCTTGGTTAAATGCTTCTACAGATACAATCCTTTTTGTGAACTTACGATATTCTTTGCATCCATAAACATAACTCATCAAAATCAGCACTGCTAAAATAATCATTCCAACAAAAACAAATAAAATACTTTGACTTGTTTCATGTAATGGAAGTAATGCTGCCCATAAAAGAAGCATGACAACACTCCATATAACAATATTCTTTCCAACGATTGTATTACAAATATTCTTTTTAATTTTTTTCGTTATCATACTTATTCACCTTTCAGGAATGTCTCTAAATCATCCCAGATTGTGATTTCTTGTTCCATATCAATCCAATGCACTGGCATCTGGTTTTTAAACCATGTGTATTGTCTTTTCGCAAAGTTTCTTGAATGTTTCTGAATACAGTGCATCACTTCTTCACTTGTACAAGTTCCTTCAAAATAATCTTTCCATTCTTTGTAGCCAATACCTTCCATGCATGTATCCTCAAAACAAACACCTGCATCTAATAAATGTTTGATTTCCTGTTCCAGGCCTTTGTAAAACATATTTTCTACTCTCTTGTTAATTCTTGCATACAAATGTTCTCTTTCCATCGTGCAGCCTATGATATATGCATCATATAACAATTCATGCTTCTGTTCTTTTTCAATATCACTTTGCTTCTTGCCAGTATTTTTTTGAATTGTTAAAGAACGCATCACTCTTCTACGATTATTTGGATGAATCTTTGCTGCCTGCATTGGATCTGTTTCTTTCAGCATTTCATACAGCTGTTCATTTGTATATGCATCTAAGGCAGGATCATATGCTTCTTCCGCTTCATTTTCAAACGTATAGTCATACAGACAAGCCTTCAAATACAAACCTGTACCACCACAAATGATCATTGGTTTTTCACTAGAATCCATAAGTTCTCTCGCCATAGACTGAAACATCGAAACACTATAGGATTCTTTTGGAGATAAGATATCAATTAAATGATGTTTGATTCCCTGCATTTCTTTCTCTGTCACTTTTCCGCTGCCAATATCTAATCCACGATATACCTGAATGGAATCACCAGAAATAATTTCTAGACCATATCTTTTGGCAATTTCAATTGCGAAATCACTTTTTCCTACCGCAGTAGGTCCCGCAACAACAATTACTTTTTTCATCGGAACTCCTTTATTAGATCATTTACATCCATGAAAAATAAGACTGGTTTATGATCTACAGACATCATTGGTTCTTTACATTGTGATAACTTTTGAATCAATTCTTTCATTTCATCAATGGATAAATTACTTTTCTTTTTTATATGGGAACAGGCAATCTTCGCAATTTCCTGCTTTTTCATTTTCGCAAAATGCAAAGAGTCATCACTCTTAAATGCATCTATCAGATCCACTAAGAACTGTTCATCTATATCTTTCATCCAGACTGGCAGGCTGCGAACAATCAACGTATCATTACCAAATGGTTCAAACACAAGATGATATTCTTTACATACTTCATTGATTTCATCACATCTCTGTACAATATCATCACTTGTATGTACCGTCAACGGAACAAGTAAATCCTGCATCAACGCTTCTTGATCCATTTGATTTAAAATATCTTCAAACAACACTTTACGATATGCTCGCGTTTGATCGACAACAGCCAGTGCATGATCTGTTTCACATAAAATATAGACACGATGCAATTGACCAATCACACGCAGTTCAGGTAAAGGAACACTTTCTTCAACTTTATCTTCAGCAGGTTCCACTTTTGCCATTAAACTTCTAAGCAATGCTTCATCTTCTTCTTTTTCCTGCTGGATAGATTGTTCCACAGACACATCTTCATGTACTTCTTCTATAGTTTCTTTTTTTGGAAGTTCTATTTCTGGTCTCATTTCTTCTTCATCAAAAGATAATGGCTGATAGTATTCAATCTTTGCTTCTTTGACTTCTCTTACAGGAATGATATCTTCAACATTTAATGCCTGGTGTACCTGATCTTTGATCAACGTTTCTAGTTGTATTTCCTTGGAAATACGTACTTCCCACTTAGATGGATGTACATTTACATCTAATAGATGTGGATCCATTTCAATGGATAAAACACACAAAGGATATCTTCCACTCGGAATCAACCCTTCATATCCATCCTGAATTGCCTTATAGATACGATATGTTCTAACCATTCTTCCATTCAGAAATACATGCATCATCTTATTAGAAGCACGTGTAATTTCCGGTTTAATCAAATACCCAGTCACATGATAATCAAAGTCTTCAAAATCAACTTCAATTGCATTTTCACTCGCACTTCTGCCATATACATTAAACACAACTTCTAATAGATTTCCCTGTCCACTTGTTCTAAAAACATCTCTGCCATCATTAATAAAATGAAATGCAATTTCTGGATGAGATAAAGCAAAACGGTTAATAACATCTTGAATCAAACTAGATTCATAAGAAGCAGAACGCATATGTTTTAAACGAGCTGGTGTATGATAAAACAATCCTTCCACTGTAATTTCTGTCCCTTGATTACAAGGATATGGAGATGCACTCTTCTTTTCTCCATATGCAATCACAACACGTGTATTATCTTTTCCATCACTCGTAACTAAAGTAACTTGTGAAACAGAAGCAATACTTGGTAATGCTTCTCCTCTAAAACCTAATGTATGTATTGAAAATAAATCATTCTCACCTTGGATCTTACTCGTTGCATGACGCTTAAATGCCATTTCTGCATCTTCACTGCTCATACCACATCCATTATCACTGATCGTAATTTTGGAGATACCGCCTTCTTCAATAGAAATCGTAATTTGTGTACTGCCCGCATCAATGGCGTTTTCCACAAGTTCCTTTACGACACCCATTGGTCTTTCAACAACTTCTCCTGCTGCGATTAAATTCGCTGTTTGTGTATCTAACTGATGTATTCTTCCCATAACAAATATTGTACAATATTTCTATGCATTTAAAACAAGAATACAGATACGAACAAATTATCAAAAAATCTCAATTCATCGCTTGTCTTAAACCAATTCATTCCGAAGATGAAGCAAGAAACTATATCGAAGAAATCAGAAAAGAGTTCAATGATGCCAATCATGTATGTACGGCATATGTATGTGGTGAAAACAACATGATTCAGCGATCCAGTGACAACAAAGAACCAGCTGGTACTGCAGGCGTTCCAATGTTAGAAGCAATCCTTAAAAGTGATATTCAGGATGTATGTGCCTGTGTTGTTAGATACTTTGGAGGTATTAAGTTAGGTGCTGGCGGTTTGATCCGTGCCTATTCTTCTTCTGTTTCTACTGCACTGCAGCAGGCAGATAAAGTTGTGGATGTCATATTTCATCAATATTCCATTACTTATCCATACGAATTATCCGGAACCATGGAAAACTGGCTCAGAAGAAATACAAATGTTGTAGATTACATGTACGATGAACAGGTTACATGTCTATTTGAAACTGAAAACAATGATATCGAAACAGAAATTCAAAATTTAACTTCTGGAAAATGCACTGCAGAATACATTAAAGATGTAAAAAGAGAAAAAGACATTTAAAAACACCTTCTCAGTAAAATACCAGGAAGGTGTTTTATTTACATATTCCTTTGAATTTCAAGTATTTCATCAATGGAATATCCTGTCACTTTAGCAACCAAAGAAATGTCTAGATTTTCTGACAGCATATTTTTGCATATTGTCTGTTTCTCGCTTTCAGCCATATCTGCGGCCATATTTGCAGCCATATCTTTTGCTAATTCTTGAGCAATTCCACGAGCAATTCCTAGTGCTCTATGTTCTGCTTCCCACGCCACCATTTCTTCATAGTTCATATAGCTTTCTCTCTTTCTGTCATTTCGTTTGACTTCTTCAACAGCTTGCTTGATTTTTTCTGTAAATTCATCACTTGTCTGATTTGTTTCAAACAATCTAAGTAACGAACATAACAATTTATCTTTTGTAATACCTTTTGAATTCAAGAATATTGTAGTTGAGTGACTTTCAAAATTCAATTCAGGATGATCAACCAGTCCACTTTTATAAACATATCTTCCCTCATTCAAGCCAAAAAAATCAAAATTACATATAAAAATCACAACTGTTTTTTTCAACGATGAATACGACTCTCCTGGTCGAAAAGAAGCCACCTTTTCTAATGCATGGTAGTACTCTGCTCTTTCCAATAAATATTCTCGATACAATTGCAATTCCACGATATATATTTCTTTATCGCCAACAAATTTTACATCAAATCTTGTTCCATGAGAATTTAATCTTGGCTTAACATGGTGCTCTACACTTGCTTGTTGAATACTTTCAATCTTCCGATTCATACAAATTTCAATTAATTGTTTTGTTAACTTCAAATTTCTTTCATCCGCAAATACTGTCGGAAACATCCACGCATTCATAATTGTTATATCATCAATTTTGCTCATATATACTTTTTCCTTACACTATTCTTATTCACAAAAATTGATGTATTTCCAAAAAAAAAGATAAGAGATATATTCTCTTACCTTTAGAATCCTAATTCATCCGCAATCTTTTCAGCTTCTTCAATGACTCTTTCGAACTTGTCTAAAGCAATATTAATTGGTTCAAGTGTTGTTAGATCAACACCCGCATGCTTTAATTCATCCAATGGATATTGACTAGAACCCATAGACAAGAACTCAAGATAGTTCTTTAATGCATTTTCTTCCTTGTGCAAGATCTTTTCAGAAATAGCACACGCAGAAGAATATCCAGTTGCATATACATAAACATAGAACATGTTATAGAAGTGTGGAATTCTACTCCATTCATACTTCACCGCATCATCAACAACCATATCTTCACCAAAATATAATTTGATTAAATTCAGATACAGATCATTCAATGACTGTGTTGTTAAAGCTTCTCCTCTTTCACACATCGCATGTGCTTCCTTTTCAAATTCCGCAAACATTGTCTGACGATAAACTGTACCCTTGAATCCCTCTAGATATTGATTCAATAACGCAAGTCTTCTCCTAGGATCTGTTTCTTTTTCAAGCAGCTGATCAATTAACAGGTTTTCATTCACTGTAGAAGCAACTTCCGCAACAAACATTGTATATTCACTATACTGGAATGGCTGTGTATGATTTGTCAGCCATGTATGCTGAGAATGTCCCATTTCATGCGCCAGTGTAGAGACAGAATCTAATGTACCTGTATAGTTCATCTTGATGACAGGGTTAGAATCATATGTTCCTGCTGAGAATGCTCCTGTTTCTTTCCCCTTGTTTGGATAAACATCGATCCATTTCTGATCAAATGCTTCCTGTACTCTTTCAACATATTCTTTACCTAAAGGTGCTACAGCATCAAGAACCATACGCTGTGCTTCTTCATAGGAATATGTATCTGTAATGCCGCTTGTTAATGGTGCATATAAATCATAGTAATGTACTTCATCAAGCTTCAAGAGTCTCTTTCTCAAACGCACATAGCGATACATGAGATCCATTCTTGCATGTACTGTTTCAATCAAGTTGTCATATACCGTCTCAGGAATATTATCACTTGCCATTCTCATCTGACGAGAAGAATCATAATGTCTGAGTCTAGCTTCTGTTGTACATGTCTTAACATTACCAGCATAGACAGCTGTTAATGTATTGTTATTATGTGCAAAGCTTTCATAGAAAGAATCAAATGCATTCTTTCTTAATACACGATCCTGTGATGTTTGAAGAAGAATATAGTTCGCAGCTGTTACTTCGTGTGCTTTTCCTTCACTATCCAAAGCATCCTTAAATAACATATCTGCATATAACAATGCCCCCATAGCTTCTTCTGGCGTATTCAATGCTTCCGCAAAAGATGCCATGATAGCTTCTTCTTTATTAGATAATGTATGTGCTTTTGCACGAACAAGATTTTCCAGATAAATCTTATAGTCTTTTAAACAATCATCCTGAATAATCGCATGCAATGTTTCTTCATCATTGCTTAAAATTTCAGGTTCTGCATAGGAACAGATCGTCTGCATCTTAACAACTTCACTATATGCCTTTGCATACATTCCCTGTGCCTTTGTATCTCTTGTATCTTCAACTTTTCTTAAAGAAGCATAAGAGAAAATATCTGTCACTTTCAACATCACACCATATTCCGCATCCAGGAATGTCTTGATTGCGGAAGCATTTGTTAATGTGCCTTCATACTTAGCAAGATCTTCTACACTTGCTTTTACTGCTTCTAATGCATCTTCGAATTCATCATCACTGTGAAATAGCGTACTGAGATCCCACATGTACGCAGGATCCATTTCATTTCTTTCCTTTAAAACTTCACTCATTTCCTTATCCTTTCTTCACAAACATAATATCCATGTCTGTGTGAGTTCCTTCAATACCATCTACTGTACCACAATCTGTGTATTGCCATATTGAAAATGCATATGGATAGTCAGGATAGTCCGTATCATAATGTGCTACCCATGTTTCAAATTCCTGCATATATTCCAACAAGAAATACTGTTCCAGTAGACGAGCACTATTATAATTCATTGTCTGATATCCCGCATTCTGAATCACATGTAAAAAAGTCACCGCATTCTGCGTCCATGTTTCTTGACTCAATTGATCCACTCTGCCATTGCCCTCACCAGCTTTTTCAATATCAAAACATACCGGAAGATCAATCGCATAGTCTTTGATTTCACGCAATGTAAATTCAGCTTCTTCTCTTGCTTCCTCTACCGTAGCAGCCTGTGAAAAGAAATATACACCTACCTGTAAACCATTCTTCTTTGCCTGTTGAATATTGTAGTCAAAGTAAGAATCTTTATGAATTTTTCCTGTTTCATATCCACGATAGCCAACACGAATATATGCAAATTCTATTCCAGAATTCTTTACTTTTTCCCAGTCGATCCACTCTTGATGAGAAGAGACATCAATACCCTGCATAGATGTATATTGATCATCTTCATAAGACATACGATTTCCATCTTTTACAAGTTTTGACCAGTCATATGTATTTCGAATCAATGCACTTTCCACAGGTGTTTCTTCTTGTTCACGAACTCTTTGAAGATCCTTCAAACAGGAAGAGATTCCAAAAATCACTAAAGACACCAACAAAATAACAATTAGAACATTTTTCTTGTTAACTTTTCTTTTTCTCTTTCTTCTCTTTTTTGCCATATGTAAAATTATACTCTACAAACAGGCAATGAATTATTAAGTACTCATGAAGATATGCAATCCCACAATAACATGCGTATTTCTACACATTCAAATATTTCTTCACACATCACTTCCCCATGATATTTTTCAACGATTTGCTTGATTGTTGCCCATCCATATCCATGACTCTCAGCGGATGAAACAATAAATTCTCCATCTTTTAATACATTGTGATCAATAGAGTTTCTCTCAATGATTTTCAAGCAGTTTCCAACTTCACTGATTTCAAGAACGATATTCTTCTTGCTTCCAACGTGCTGCATTGCATTATCCAGCAAGTTTGATATTAATAGATATAAGTCACTATCTTCCATCTTGATTGTATGAGACAGTGTCATAACAAACGAAAACGTAATTCCTTTTTCTTTACATTGTTGCTTTGTATGATTCAACAATACATCTAACACAGTATTTCCTGTTTCTACTGGAATCAGGTCTTGATTGATTTCATTGAGATATTTTTCTTTCATTGTCTCATCATCTAATGCATTCACATAATGCTTTAAATCATGTTTGATTTTCAATAATTCCTTCTTTGTATTTAACAGTTGATTCGCAGAAATACTATTCTGTTTATACAATTCCGCAAGAATTTCCTGTTCCTTTAATTTTTCTTCTTCCTGAATTAAATGTATGGACCAGTAAATCAATACAACAGAGAAAATCATGAAACAATACAGACAAATACCTAAATACGATTTTGTCATTTCATCTGTGCACAATGCAATTTCAAAACAATCTAAAACAATAATCAGAAAAATCAGAAGCAAAGAATATACAGAATAACTCACAGATGGCAGATGCAGCTGTTTCCGATTCCATTTCTTATAAACGAAAAGCAAGATTCCCTGCATACATAAAGAAACGATCCAGGCAATGTGCAGATTATTATTGTGTAACAGCTTATAATCCAGATTGTTATATAAAATCATACTCACAACGTATATTGCCGCAGCATTACATACCGCAATACCACTTTCTAATACACAGCACGAAAAGAGATCTTCCGCATGAAATTTCTTTTTGTCAATGATAAAAAATACAATTTCCATCACTAAAAGAAGCATTGCGGAATAAATAGGACTAGTAAATATGTTTCTTCCATCCATCCAGAACAACAGAACAGAAAAACCACCAATCATACATATCTTCCCAGCTTTATTCATCAAATGGTTCAAAAACAAGACTCTAACTACAATCTGTAAAAATAATAATACTTTCATAGTCATCTCCGTAAGCAATATGTTATATATGCTCTTCTTATTTTTTCTAGGTTATTTTTAGGGATTTTCAAAGAAACACCATTTTTCATTTTGAATGTTCCATTGGACAACATATCAACGTTACATAAATTCACAATATACCTTTTGGAAATTCGAATAAAATCTGGCTGTTGAAATATCTTTTCAAATTGTTTTAATGTTTTTCTTTCGCGAAAACCTGTTTTGTTTTTTCGAGTGATGATACTTGCATCATTATCACAAACTTCAATATACATAACATCCTGATAATCAATTGACTGCACTTCACCATTATATGCATACACATATTTTCTAGTTGCTTTCATTGACTGAAGAAAACGATATAACATCATAGGAACATCATGTTTTAAATTTGCTTTACGAATAAAGCCATCAATTCCAAACTGCAGAATTAAATCATCATGATTTGAAGACAGATATATCTTTGCATCAGATTTAACTTTACGAATTTCATTAGAAATACAGACACCATTTCGATATGGCATATCAATATCAATCACATACAGATCAAAAAACACTGGATTCTCAACTTCAAACATTTCATTCATAAATTGCTTATCTGTTACGCATTGCACATAAAATGTAACGCCATCCATATAAACATGTTCAATTTCATCTTTGATCAAAATAGAATCCTGTACATCGTCATCAATGATCACCACTCTATATTCCATACTTTTTCCCCACTAAAATTTTACTATAGCTTTGCTTTCACTACGTCTCAAAATAGTCACGTTTAGCTCAATATTTCACATCTTCCAAAATAATTGCTTATACTATAATTAATAAAAGAAAACATCATTTCTTATTCCATTTTACACACAAAACAAAAGGAGGAAAGCAACAGATTACAATCTAGTTGTACATGAAACTATGAACAAAAAAACGAGTGGAAAGCTATATATTACAATTTCAATCGTATTATTACTTACTGGATGGCTGATTGCTCATTTCTTAGGATATCCACTGAGGGCATTTGCATTATGTAAAGGTGGATGGCCTGATATGATGTTTCTTAGTGAAGTCCTTTCGATAGATTTTATCGCACTACTCATTGGGATCCACGGTATTCTGCTTCTACACAGTAAAGATGAATAACAAAACAGAAGAACTTGCATGTAACTGCTTGTTCTTCTGTTTTTATTTTTATTCGTTTGTTTCAACCTGCTTTTTCTCAGCATTGATTTCTAACAGCTTATTTGTAAGCTCATTTTCAATCTTGGCAAGTTCCTGTTCAGCCTGTGCACGCTTTTCTCTGCCATCTTTTTGAATCTGTTGCACTTCTTCTAATGTAGAAATCAACTGTTCATTTGTATGTTGCAATGTTTCAAGATCAACAATGCCTCTTTCACTTTCCTTCGCTGTATCCACAGTTGCCTGATGCAATGTTTCCGCGTTTTTCTTGAGAAGTGTATTTGTCATATCCGTAACTTCTCTTTGTGCTTCCATTGCTTCCTTAGAATGAGAAATACCCAAAGCAAGAACGATCTGGTTCTTCCATAGAGGAATTGTATTTACAAGTGTAGACTGAATCTTTTCCGTCATCAGTGTATCGTTATTCTGAACGAGTCTGATCTGAGGTGCCATCTGAATTGAAATCTGTCTTGTCAATTCAAGATCATATAACTTCTTTTCGAATCTAACACAAGCCTGTTCCAGATCATTTGCTGCCTGTGCATCTTCTGGCAAGCCACTTTCCTTTGCTTTCTTTGTTAGTTCTGGAAGTTCATTCTCACGAATTTCATTCACTCTTTTCTTACCAGCTAAGATATACATTGTTAATTCCTTTGTATTCTGCTGGTTGCGCGCATACAATTCATCTAACAAAGCAATGTCTTTCAACAAAGTAATCTGATGATCTTCCAGCATCTTTGCAACTTTTTCAACATTTGCTTCTGCCTTGTCATACTTTGCCTTAAACTTTGTAACGGAATCTCCACCCTTATCAAATAGAGAAGCAAAGAAACCCTTCTTTTCTGTTTCATTTGCATCATATTCTTTCAATTCCACTACAAGATCACTCAATAATGTACCAATTTCACCAAGATCCTTTGTACGAACATTATTTAAAGCTGTATCTGAGAAATCAGATACTTTCTTCTGTGCTGCAGAACCATACTGTAAAACAGTGTTACTTTCCATAATGTCGATCTTAGAAGAAAATTCATTTACAGTCTGTCTTTCCACTTCAGATAAATTTGCTTCATCAATAGGATTTTTTTCAACAACTGTTTCTTCTGCCTGTTCTTCTTTTTGAGCTTCTTGTTCTTCTGCTTCAGGATCAAGTGTTAATTTGATTTCTTCAGCCTGTGCCTGTTTGTTTTCACTCATCTTGATTCTCCTCATCTTTCTCTCTTTTTAGAAATGATAAATGCTAATAACTTGATACATAGAATCGCTACAAGGATTCCAGAAACAAGTTTTATGTATTTTGAAAGCTGTGATTCTGATGTATTTTTAAAGAAACCCCACAGTGTAAATTCTGTATCTTCTGTTTTGACCTCTGCAGCATTTTTATAGCTGGAAGATACTTCTGCGATATTATCACTGTTTCTTTCCAGTTCTGAAAGATATGTACAGATTGCTTTAAAAGATTTCAGCTCTTTCTTCTTATATGTTAATACATTTGCACTCAATTTTTGAATCTTTCCACCATTCACATCATAATAACGCATATTCAGACTGCCATCTGTATATGAAGAAAGGTTTAATAAATCTCTTGCGGTAGATAATGTTGTAACAACAGGATATAACTCATCATTATGTACAGGAACATAATAATCATTCACCGCATCAACATATACTTCTTCTACATGGTTATTATCCTGGCGATAATCACTGTATGTATATTTCAAACCAGAAAAATACAACTGATTTTCTCCATCACCTTTTCTACCATACGTAACATCATATTCACAAAGCTTACGTACATCACTGCCCTTTAAGAATACAAGAATTAATGATTCCCCATAGCTGCCATCACTGCCTGTACCATTTGGAACAACATTATATGCATCCAATGCAGAAATAGAATCCTTTGTAAATGTAGACTGAATTTCCTTCTTGCTGATTAAACCAATCGCACGTTTCTTTACTGTTGGCTTCATATTCTGGATTTCTTCCAGTTTCTGATATTCAGGTGTATCTGGTGTAGGTGTTGCCTCTGCCTGTTCTTCTGTTGCCTCTTCTGCAGTCTGCTCTTCCGTATTCTTATCGACTAAAGACTGCGCTGCTTTCAACATCTGCTTTTTCTTAGCTTTCCAGGAAGCATACCACTGTGCATACCAGTCATCATATGCCAATGCATATGCATTTGTAATCAGATCCGCAGTATTGTTATTCAATAATTCATTCGTGCTATGGTCAACTGGCGTAAAGTTAAATGGATTTGCTGCCATTGTTTTACTCATAGAAACACCATAAGCATCAAATAATGCAGAAGATACCTGGTTTGTATAGTCATTGATTCTATACGCAACATCTGGGTTTTCTTCAATTTCACTTGTAACTGCGACTAACTGATATCCACTAATAGAACCATCCTCTTTATTGATGTCTAATACACCAAGATATTGTCCATTTTCTCCACAAGAAACAATATTTGTTTCTCCTTCTGTTTCAACTTTCCATTTTTCAACAACGTCACAAGAAGCAATAACAGTATTAATACCCTCAACGCTCTTTGCAATTTCATGTGCGAATGCATCACCACCATGAGCAATCGCAATCACATAATCACAGCCTTCATCATTCAATGAAGAAACAATATCTTTTGCTGTATCTACTGCGCTTTCCAAAGAGACATCATCACTAGAAATAGATTGCTCTTTCATCACTGAAAAGATACCAATTTTCTTCCCCGCTCTTTCAACAACTTTATATGTAGAACCACCCTTTTCAGCCAATGTACTCTTCAATGCCTTTCCAGCTTCACTGTCAGAATAATTCAGATTACCAGTTAATAATGTAGGAACCGTTTCATTCACACCAATCATATTAGCCAGTGTCTGTGTTCCATAAGTAAATTCTTCATCTCCTAATGCAATGGCATCATAGCCAAACATAGACATCAAAGATAAATCTGGTGCACTTGTAGAATTCAAACAGCTGAATGCTGAACCAGTAGAGAAATTACCACCATCAATCAACACCGTATTTTCTGTACGATTGAGCTGAATAAGATTTGCTAAACGAGAATAGCCGCCTAAAGTAACATATTCCTCATTATCTGCCTGTTTATATTGAAGAATATGATCCTGCAGATCACTTGTGAATAAAATACGTAGATTTGTATCTTCTACCGCTTTTTCTTCACCCTCTTCTGATATTTCTTCTATGTTACCGTCATCTTCACCTTCTGCAAAAACAGTAAATGACTGGATGCTCGTGAAAGCTAAAACAGATGACAATAATAAAGGAACATATTTCTTCATACACTCAACCTCGACCCATGCATTATATCATTATTCAAGCATCTCATATATACAGAATAGTATTATATGCATGCCAATAATTAAGATTTTTCCAAAAAGAAAAAGGCAACGTGTACCTTTTCCTTACTTCATCATACTCATAATATCATTCAAAGAAGGTTCATTGCTTTCCTGCTTTGGCTTTACTTTTACAGTATAGTCAAAATCTTCCTTCTTTAATTCCGTCATTTCTTTCTGATCTGTAGAATTCAGAAGTCTTTCTGCCTGTTTTAGAATGGCTTCTTCTACAACATTTCTAGCTAGACGACCATTGCCAGCTTCTTCAGCATTGATGGACTGTACTTCATCAAAGTATTGAATCAATGGTTCTTTCGCATCTTCACTGATTTCATATCCCTTTGATTTTGCCTGGATACAAGCAATCTGATAAAGCTGTGTTCCAGTGTAGTCATCAAAGTTAATTAAATTTGGAAATCTAGATTTCAAACCAGAGTTTGCTTCCAGAAATGTAGCCATTTCTTTCTTGTAGCCAGCCAATACGACAATCAGATTATCTCTATGATCTTCCATGGCTTTGACAAGCGTATCAATTGCTTCTAAACCAAACGAATCATCTTTTCCTCGATACAGAGAATATGCTTCATCCACAAACAATACACCACCCATTGCACTCTTGATCACAGACATTGTTAATGGTGCTGTCTGACCAACATATTGTGCAACCAGGTCCGCTCTTGTTACTTCTACAAGCTGCCCTTCACTCAATACACCAATAGCTTTTAAATAGCGTGCAAGTAACCTGGCAATGGTTGTTTTCCCTGTACCTGGATTCCCCGTAAAAATCATATGCATGGAAACAGAAGCACTCTTGAGACCTTGCTGTTTTCTTTTTTCCTGTAAAGAAATATGAGCCTGTAAAGAACGGATATAGTTTTTTACTTTATCTAGACCTACAATTTCATCCAGTTCTTTATTCACTGCTTCAATTTCTTCTGCACTGTTCTTTTCTCTTGATAATACTTGTTTCTTGCTTCCATAGACTGCATATGGCATGCCATCTGCTTCCTGTAAAAGAATTTCTTCATTGCTGCCTAAGTTCTCATTTAAAACAAAGGCTGAAATAGATACATAAAAATCATGAAAGACAGAACGAATTGCATCAATTCCCTGTGTTTTATCAAAATGTGTATGTACCCAGCAGCGAATACTTTCATCCACTTTCACATCAATATGCAGATTGTTTTTACATTTTTCAACAAATGCATCTGTATTTTGAATAATGATCTTGCTGATGGCTTCATCATCTAGCTGTACAAATGTAATGTCATCTAATACGTGATACATAAAGTCCGCACCAAATGCATTCTGCACGCCAGATACTTTTCCATTTGTAATAAACACAAGATATTTACCATTCACATGCAATGAATCAATCGCATCTTTCACAAGACCCGTCTGTGCTTCCACTAAAACACCTTTATTCAAGACATATCTCTTATTCAATACAACTTTTCCATCAATCACTAATGCATCCACCATTCTAAGAAATGATGCAAATGAAGATTCAAAGTTTTCAAAGCAAATCACAGAACCTTTGCCATTTAAAGCCTCATACAGATCCTGCAAGAAAATCTGTTCTTGTGAAGCAGATGTATAGCGAGACATATCCATCGTATATACTTCATTGCTCGCAAGAATGTTTCTTTGACACAATGCACTCGCCACTTCATGAATGGAAGAATGCTTTCCTGTACCACGTGGGCCGTGTACAAGCATCACATTCTTAATGCCATTCTCATTTTCACCCATCACAAAAGGACGACGGAACGCAACACAAACCTTTTTCACAGCTTCATCCTGACCAATAATCTTCTGAGATACTTCAGTTTCAATTTCCTGGAATACCTTTCCTTGATCAAATTCTTTGATCACTTCTTTTGCTGGTTCAATTCCATAATCATCTTTAAGCTGTTTCTCAAGTGTTTCTAAATCAATGTCTCTTTGTGTCTGTGCGCGTGCTGGTTCTTTCTGATTCAACTGTTCCTGCATTTGTTGAAGATCTTCTTTTTGTTTTGTTAAGATGCGATTCAACTCCTGCATTGCCTTATCTGCCGTTTTTAAAATTGTATCCGTTGTAGAAGGGGCAGCTTCTTTTTTTGGTGCTTCTATTGTTAGTTCAATGTTTGAATCATCTTTTTCTTCATATGTTCTTTTCTTTGAAAACACTTCGTTCCAAAGACGATTCTTTTCATCATTTCTATCACTCATAAATCATCTTTCCTGGCCGCTTGAGCGCATACTGCCATCACTAGTTAATCCATCTTTTTTCAATACTGCTTCTAATGTAGAAATATCTGCAGATAAATTAATGAAATCTTCATCTGTCATAGAAGAAATGATCTTAGCCATTGCATCATTGATCAGATGAATTGTACGAATCAATTTATTTTTTGTATCTTCATAAGAAGGATCAGTTTTTGCATACTGCAGATTACGATACTGATTCAAGATATTGATCAAGATTGGTAAATAATACTCATACAGTTTCTTCAGCTTATCTTTAGAATTTGGAAACTTAGACTCTAATGTCTGTACCTGTTTCAATAAAGAAGCCGTTTCATATAAACCATTGGAAATTTCTTCATCTGGAATATCATTATTCAAGCTTGTTATTTCTTCAATGAAATATTGTGCATTCTTTTCCTTCTTTACAGTTTCTTCCTTCTTTGGCTGTGGATTTTCTACCACTTCAGCATCAAATACTTCAGCCTGTAAAGGAGAATTTGCCTGCGTGGAATAAAGATCATTAATGATTGCAGAATAAGATTCTGGATATCTTCTCTGGTACTCATTCAAAGAACAGATATATGTATTATTACGATATACATCCAGGGAAGATAAAGAAGCATATTTTTCTTCTCTCAAACGTAATTCAATTTGGTCCACGACGCGAATGCTGTTTCTAGATTTAAAATACTGTCTTAAATATAAATTGATTTTTGCGATTTTACTGGATTGACTGCTGCCACTTCTTTGATATCTGTTTTCTCTTCGATAGGAGGAAAACTGATTGAAAGACTGCTCGTCAGAACTATTGTTTTTATATGTGGAAACAGAAGCAATCGCAATTCCAACAACGACCGCAATGATTAAAAACAATGGCAGCATAAAGCTCATGCCACCTGAAAAAACAAAAAATAATATTAACCAAACCCACCAGTTTGAATTTCTTCTTCTCATACTAAAAATACTCCTTTAGTTTGTCACAATTATAGCATATCCATTCTTCATTCAATTGTTAATATTATTAACACTTCCGAAACAAATTCATTGTAGAATATATCCATGAAAAAAATCATTGCATCGAGCGATCAAAAAGATCCTATTTTAAGAAAACTATCCAGAAAAAATCATGGTATTGTAACTGACACACAAATCATTCCTCTTTCTACTTTTCTCAAAGAAGAAAAAGATGATGATCTTGTTTTAAGTATTCAACTATCTAACAGATTATTACAGGCACAAGAACATTTCCCTATTTATCAGGCAATGTTCCTTTTTCCTGTATTCATTCAAGAAATCTTATCTTTTGCAAAGGAATGTATTCTATATTCAATTTCTGTAGATGATCTTCCAGAAACAAATGCGAACGAAAAAGAACTGAAAGAAATTCTCAACATTGCCTTTACTTTAGATTTCGCAGAAAAAGACAATGTAAAAAATGGAATTCCTGTTTCTTCAAATTCTATTTCATTACATTATCAATTCATCAAAGATTTCTACCACTATGATATCTATGAAAAACTAAAGAAAACATATGACTATGAAGCATACCCGTCTAATACACCAGACGTATCTTTAAAGTATGCACTAAACGCAAGAAGTGAAGCAGAAGCTATCGCACAGGATATCTGTAGAAAACAGATTCCTTGTAATGTGATTCTATCCACTGCTACTGCTTTACCTTTATACGAAGCTGTCTTCAGAAGATATAACATTCCATTTTCATCTTTAAGGCAGTCAAAGCCATTACACTTACCATTGCTTTTTAAATCATTAATTCTTTTTGGAATTCATAAAGATCGCAAATCATTTTTAGAGGCATTGAAATACAATGCATTCTCTCATAGAGTCAGTAACGATACATATGCATTCTTACGCGATACATTAACAACATATGATCTTCCTGATCCAATCAATCTAGAAAATACAAGCTACGTAAAAGACATCGAAAAATATCAGGCTTCCTATGAAAAAGCACAGGCATATTATGATTTGATCCAGGATGAAATCGATAATCTTTTGACATATACATCCATTCATGAATTCTTATTCCGTGCATTTGATATTGTACGCAAATCATCTTATCTGAAAGATCCAACTGAATTACAGGCTGGGATTTCAATGCGTCAGACAATCATTGAATGTGAACCATATATCCAAACGGAACAAGATCTTTTATTCTTAGCACGCTGTTTTGAAACACTACATTCCGATGAACAGGTTCTGCAATCCGATTTCTGTGTGATTACAGATCTAACACATCCCGTTGAGCCAAAACAAATCAGCTATGTCTGCTCTGTTTCTGGTGCAAACTATCCTTCTGTTCCAAAATGCAGTGGATTATTTGATGAATCCTATGTAGAAAAGATTACGAAATACCCATCTCGTTCTACACGTTATCAGCTCTATATGGATCAACTATCCTGGATTGAAAACAGTGCAGAAAAAAAACTTATTTATTCCACATACACAAATGACTACCAGGGAAAAGAAATTCAGTTGGCATTTGAAATTGAAAATAAATATCCAGACATGTTAGAGAAATGGAATCTTGTTTCTTTACCTCCAGACAAAAAGAAAAATCATGCCTTAACAGAAGAAACCGCAAAAAAACTCTTTGCTGAAAACAATTGTATTACTGGTTCTATTTCAACAATTGAACGTTATTTTGCATGTCCATATTCCTATTTCATCCAATCTGGCTTAAAAGTCAGAAAACAGGATCAGTCATGTGTTGACGCTAGAACTGTTGGCAATATTCAGCACGAATTACTGGAAACAAGTGTGAAAGAACATGGCAAAGACTATTCTAAAATTACAGAGGAACAGATTCGAACATATTTAAAAGATGCATTTGATGTATTAGATGCATTGCATCCAACAGAAACAATATTCAATCAAATCACAAAAGAAAGAATTGTACATGGTATTCAACAGGCACTTGTATTCTTGAATGATTTTGAAAATCATACTTCTTTTAAAATCAAAAGTGTTGAACACCAATTTCATGAACAAGTTACAGAACATGTTGATCTTGTTGGAAAGATTGATCGAATTGATCACTATGGGAATGAATTGATTCGTATCCTTGACTATAAATCATCTAGTAAATCATTAAGTGAAGCACAAATCAAATCTGGTCAGCAATTACAGTTAATGACATATATGATGATTGCGAAAAAGCTCTACAACGTAGAGCCAGCAGGTGCCTATTACTATTCTTTAAAAGATGAAAGTTATCAGGCAGATGCTAAAAAAGTAGTGAAGAAAGAGATTGAGGAGCAAGACTGGAGTGAAGAAGCAGAACTTGTTCGAATGCTTAATGAAAGAAGACTCAGAGGATTTACGTTTACAAAACGTTTGACAGAAATGGATGACGATGAAAAACATATCGTTTCTTTAAAAACACAGATGAGTTATGAACTCATTGAAGAGTGTCTAAAAGAAATCTATGAATATTTCTATACACACGTCACACAAGGAGAAATTGATTTATCTCCAACAGACAATGCTTGTCTGTATTGTGACTATAAGACAATTTGTCGATTCCATGGGGAAAGAAGAAAACCTGCACCCGTTTCTTGTGAGGATATCAGTTTTAAAGTCGGAAAGGAAGAAGCATGAACTTAGATATTGAACAAAAGCAAGCCGTTGAAGCTTTAGGAAAAAATATACTTGTATCTGCTTCTGCAGGTGCTGGTAAAACAGGTGTACTTGTACAACGATTAAAGAAAAGAGTCATTCAAGACCGTGTTCGTGTTTCTCGTATCCTTGCGATGACATTTACTGCAGCTGCAGCTTCTGAAATGAAGAAACGTCTTGCGAAAGAATTGCATACTGCCTTTCTGGAAACAACAAGCGATGAAGAAAAAGCATGGCTAAGTGAACAATTGGTTGAATTAGAAGCCGCAAATATCACGACCATTGACTCATATTGCTTAACAATCATTAAAAAATATTATTCTGTCATTGGATTGGATCCTGCAACAGCCAAGAAAGTCCTTTCCCAAGGCAGTGTGAATATTTATAAAAAGGATGCATATCTCAATACATTAGCGAAATATATTGAAAATGATCCTGCTTTATCCTATAAAGTCATTTCTTATTTTTCTGCACGTGCAGAAGATTACGATTCTTTATATTCCATTATCAATACAATCAATACACACGCACAAAGTACCATTGATCCAGATGATTGGTATCAACAGGCCATTTCTTCCTATGCACCAATTTCACGCATTTCAGATTTATCCCAGGCAACGCTTGAGAACTTCTTTTCTCGTCTTTCACTAGATTTAAATTGCCTGTTATCGTGTTTAAATCAAATGCGTTTTTACGGTGATGGTGATGAAAAAATCAAATTTGAAACGCTAGACCAGGAAGAAATCGCAATCCGCAATTGCATCAATGCCATTCAAGATCACAACTATTCTAAATATTCATATTCTTTAGAAAATCTAGCATTATGTAAAACAAGTCCTGACACAAAGAATGCTGAATATACTGCTTCAAGAAAAGCACTCAATGATAAAATCAAAGATTTATTAAAAAATAATTATGATTCTAAAATGATGATCCAGGATCATAATGATCTTTCTGATATCACATCTTATATCGTTTCCCTGGCAAAAGATTCATGGAATGCATTTATTTCATCCAAGCAGGAAGACGCTGTCATGGATTTCAGTGACATGGAACGCTATGCATATGATATTTTATGTGCGAATAACTACACAGTAGCGCATATCTTACAAGATTCCTTTGATGAAATCATGGTAGATGAATTCCAGGATACATCCGATTTGCAGAATGCAATCATTGATATGATTTCCAATGGACACAACGTATTCAGAGTAGGAGATGTCAAACAATCCATCTATCGTTTTCGACAGGCAAAACCTTCTTTAATGAGAAATCTCATGCATGATCCAGATACAATTCAAATTACTTTACGTCATAACTTTCGATCTATGAATTCCATTGTAGAGTTTTCCAATCATTTGTTTTCCAGGATCATGAATGTTGATGGATGTAAAGATTCCTATACAGAATTAGATACCGTTTCTGTAGGTACTGCGCGTCAGCAAGAAGAAATCGTTCCTGTTGAATTTACACTCATCAAGCAAGAAAAAGATGCAGATGAAGAACTTAGCGCAAAACAACAGAAAGCATACTGGATTGCGAAAAAGATCTTATTGATGAAAAAAGAAGATTCTGCATTATCCTTTAAAGATTTCTGTATTCTTGTACGTTCACATGCAGATAAAACTGTGATTCGTTCTGCTTTTGATTTCTACAATATTCCATATTTAATTGATGCAAGAGAAGGTTTCTATCAGTCTGAATTATGTCAGACAATTCTTTCTATGATTCGTGCAATCAAAGATCCTAGAGATTCGATTGCTTTAGTTTCAGTCTTAACGTCTCACTTCTATGATTTTTCTGATGAAAATCTAGCCCTTCTTAAAATTAGACACAGTTCTATTTATGAAGGTATTTCAGAAGAACATCCAGAAATCATTGCAGAATTAAAAGAACTCAATCATATTGCGGAAGATAGAAATATCATTGAATTACTCACACAGATTTCTATTCGTCATGATTTCTATAATCGACTTAACAACAATCAAAAAGCAAACTTTGATTATCTCTTTGATCAAGCCAGCAATGCAAAAGTAGATACGATCCAGGACTTCCTAGAAACAATGGAAGCAAGTGTCGATGAAAAATCATCTGAAGCTGTATCAAAAGGAAAAGATGATGACGTTGTTACTGTTACAACCATTCACCAATCCAAAGGATTGCAGTATAAGAATGTATTCCTGTGGAGCACTTCTAAAAATGACTTTAGAGACAAAAGCAGTGCTGTCATGATTGATGATGAATTAAAACTTGGCATCAACCATTTAACAATGCCATACCGTTTAAAACGTCCAACCATTCAAAGACTTGCTGTAGAGTATCACTCTAACTTAGAAGATATCGAAGAATTTATTCGTCTTTTATATGTTGCGATTACACGTGCAGAAAAGAGAATGTTTATTGTTGATACAACAAAGAAAGATATCTTAAAACAGCCTGTTGATCTATCTCTATTATCACAGCGTGGTGGTATGACTGCATTGATCTACAGTGCAATGAAAGATGATCCATATTTCAAACTCACAGAAGTAGATGAAATGGATGTCGAAAAAGAAAAGGAAATTCCTAAGACATATGTCAAGGAACTTCCACACTTAACAATACAGCCTGCACTTCTTTCTTCCTTGTATACTCCATCCAGTACAGAATTTAAAGAATTGCCTGTATTAGATGAAACAAGCAAGCTTGCGGGCAGTAAATATGGTACAAAGATGCATGAAATCATGGAAGCATTACCGAATAAACTATGGACAATGCAAGACTTAGAAGCTTATGCTTTATCTGCTACAGATAAACAAAGAATCCTGGCTTTTTCACAATCAGATATTTATCAACAATGCCTGTCTATGGAAATTCATAAAGAATTCCCATTCTATGTAGAACAAAATGGGGAACGTATTACAGGTACAATGGACTTTTTAGCAATGAATGATTCAAATATCATTCTCATTGACTACAAAACAGACAACGCACCAGAAACAGAAATCAAACAAAGATATTCCCCACAGCTGAAAACATACATGAAAGCATTATCAATCATGTATCCAGGCAAAGAAATCAAAGCATATGCATATTCTTTCCATCATGAATCATTCATTCAAATTTAAAGGTATCTCGCATTGAGATACCTTTGTTTTTATGCTATTTCGCTCACAGTATTTGTAACCATCTCTTCATACTGACGTGTATAAAGATCATAGTAATAGCCATGTGCCTGCATAAGTTCTGCATGTTTTCCTCTTTCAATGATCTTGCCATCTTTTACAACTAAGATAACATCAGCATCAACAATCGTTGATAAACGATGTGCAATCACAAATGATGTTCTACCTTTGATCACTGTAAAAATTGCATCCTGAATTGCTTTCTCTGTCAATGTATCAATAGAAGCAGTAGCTTCATCTAACACTAAAATCTTAGGATCCGCTAGAATTGCTCTTGCGAATGAAATCAATTGTTTTTCACCCGTAGATAACATATCTCCACCTTCACCTACTTCAGAATCCAAACCTTTATCCATTTTATCAATGACAAATTCCGCATTCACAAGTTTCAATGCCTTCCAGATTTCTTCATCTGTAGCATCTGGCTTACCATATCTCAAGTTATCTCTAACTGTACCTGAGAATAGATGAGGTGTCTGTAAAACATAGCCAATATTTGAATGCAGCCATAGCTGAGATCTATCTCTTGCATCTTTTCCATCAATCAATACTTGGCCATATGTTGGCTCAAAGAAGCGACATACTAAATTTACAAGTGTAGATTTACCAGCACCTGTTTCTCCAACAATCGCAACGTTTGTACCCTGTGGAACTTTCAAGTCAAAATGTTCCAGTACCATTTCATTCCCATCAGGATATTTGAAAGATACATCTTTGAATTCTACATCTCCATATAAAGTTTCCCAGTTTTCTTTCTTAGGATGGAATGTATCTCCATACTTTTCAACAACTTCAGCGCGATCCGCTACATCTGACTGTGTTTCAAGTAATGTTGTAAAACGTTCAATATTGACTTGAATTGCGATCAATCTTGCAATACCGCCAACAATACTCTGGATTGGTTCTAACATATTCAATGCATATGTCATAAATACAGAAAGTGTACCAATCATAATGATACCTTCCTGGTTAATCATTCCACCTTTCCATAGAATAATTGCTAATGTGATGGAAGATAACATTGTAACTAAAGAAGAGAACAATGCGGAATATCTTCCCGCAAGAACAGATGTTTTTTCCATATCATCAGAATCTACATCGAAGTCATGATTGATCTTGTTTTCAACAACCAGTGTCTTAATGGATTTTGCACCAGTAATGCCTTCATTGAAGTTTGAAGTGATTTTAGAGTTGATTTCTCTAATCTTGCGATTCAACGCAACCAGTTTCTTCTGAAAGAAAATAATCAGAATCACTGCGAAAGGAATAATCAGCATAATATACATTGCTAAATGAATATTGATGAGTGCCATATTGATCAATACAAATAACAAATAAGATCCCTGCCATACCATATCCATCATATCCCATGACACTAACTGTCCAATTCTACCCGTATCACTCATAACTCTAGCATGAACATAACCAACATTGTTTTGATTAAAATAAGAGAATGATAATTCCTGTAAATGATTAAATGATGCATTTCTCAAATCACGATTCACACTCATTTCAATCTTTCCAGCCCATGTTGTACTAACAAAATTCAAGATAACAAATACGATCAAAATCACAATATATACAATGATAAATGGAACAAGTGTATCTGTTGTTTTCAATGCAATAAAATGATTCAATGCATATTGATTAAACAAAGGATATATGGAATCAATCAGTGAAGAAAGAGCACCCATAATAATCATACTGATCATGATCTTCTTGTATGGTTTTACAAAAGGCAGCAGCTTTGGAATACCAAAATACTTGAGTTTTACATTCTTATTTTCGCTCATTTGGATACCTCCGAAGCACTTCTGCTTTGTAATTCATAAATCTTTTGATAGATGCCGCCATTGTGAATCAATTCCTCATGTTTACCCATCTCAACGATTTTTCCATGATCCATCACAACAATTAAATCTGCATTCATTAATGTTGTAATTCTCTGTGCAATTAAAATCACTGTAGAATTTCCAACATTTTCTTTTAACGCATGACGAATTTTAGCATCTGTTTCCGCATCAACTGCACTCAAAGAATCATCAAATACCATCACAGGAGGTTTCGAAATTAACATCTGTGCAATCGCAGTTCTTTGCTTCTGCCCACCAGAAAGTGTAACGCCTCTTTCTCCAACATACGTATCATAGCCTTCTTTAAAGTGTTCAATGGCATGATCCAGTGAAGCAATCTTCGCTGCTCGCTTTACTTCTTCACGATCCATTTCAGGCAAAGCAATGGCAATATTTTCTTCCAGTGTTCTAGAGAAGAGATAAGGTTCTTGTAAAACCATACCAATATTTGTTCTCAAACAGCTCAATTTAATATCTCTAACATTAGCGCCGCCAATTGTAATCGAACCATTCTCTTCTGGCAGTTCGTATAGACGATCCAGCAAATACATCAATGTACTCTTACCAGAACCCGTTCCACCAAAAATACCAACTGTTGTTCCTGCTTTGATTGTAAAGTTAATATCATCCAGGATTTCAGCACTTCCATTTTCATATTGGAAAGATACATGATTAAATGCAATATCCTGATGCAGATCGACATCCTTTGCACCTTCAACATCCTTTTCTTCTTTACTGTTCATGATATACATCAAACGTTCAATGGAAATTCCAGCTTTCGCCAGGTTTGCGATAACTCTGCCAATATTACGAATTGGCCACATTAACATTGTCGTATAGGAGTTAAATGCGATAAAATCTCCCGCACTCATTTCTCCATTGACACACAATACTGTGCCAACACATAAAACACTAAAAATCTGCAAATACGAAAATAAATCAGAACTGCTCCAGAAAGCAGCTAATAATCGCATTAGATGCACCCACATATTTGTGTAGTGTTCATTCTGTGCTTCAAATCTTTCTCTTTCATATGATTCTCTGCCAAATGCACGAACAACTCTAACACCTGTTAAATTCTCTTGTGCAATAGAAGAAAGTTTACCTTCTTCAATGTCTACCTTTTCAAATGATTTTCCAATTCCTTTATGAAAGAACAAGGAATATCCAATAATCATTGGAATAAAGATAGAAGAAACAAGTGTCAGCTTCACATTGATTGTAAACATGAAATACATCGCAAATGTAATCAAAATAACAATTCGGAATAAGAATATTAACTGTTCAGATAAGAAGATTTTGATCTGTTCCACATCTGACGTACATCTTTGAATAATATCTCCTGTCTGATTCTCAGAATGCCATACAAATGGTAAATGCAAGATGTGATTAAACAAATCATTTCTCATTGTGTGTACTAATTTCTCTGCACCTTTTGCATTCAAAAGATTTAAAAAGAAACGGAATAATGCACCTAATGCCGCAATACACACAACAAGCAATGCCATAAACCACAAATGCTCTTTAATCCACGCTGTCCCACCAACAGAAATTAACATTTTGTTTAACACTGCTGGCAGTTCTGTTACTTTATCTCCAAGAACACTGTCGACTGTAAATCCAATGATTCTTGGATTGATCATATCCATGAAAGACACAAGACATCCTGAAATGATCGCAAGAAGAAAATATTTCTTGCTTCCATTCAGAAAAAACAAAACCATCTGTCTCTTTGTTTCAAATCGCTTCCTTTCCATTCATTTCCCCTCTTTCTAGAAAGATTAGATTGTTTCTAATTTTGTATATCCTTCTAATTTTGTATATGTTTCTTCATTTCCAACAACACAGATACATCCTTCATCTAAAGCTTTCTTAAATACATCTGCGTATGTGGAAAGTTCTTCCCCTGTTGTTTCGATGATTGCTTTACGATTATTTTTTCTATCTTCATAACTTACGTTTGTAAAATAGAAGCGATCTGCAACTCTCACTTTTGATAGTGGAGAAAGCAAAGGTTCGCTTGAAGCAATCGTACCAATGATCATCTGCGTCAGATCTTCGTTGGAACTTGCTAATGAAGCAACTCTTTCATATACATGCTTATATGCATTGATCGCATTTGTAACGTCTGGATCACGATATGAATATGCCCCAATATTTCCATTCTGATTGACCGCAAATCCAGTGCCATAAGCACCTCCCTTCACTCTGACTTCATTCCATAAATAATCGTATGTCAGTAAATGAGAAAGAACATTTAACTTTGGTGAATACTTGCCACCAGTTTCTTCAATATTCTGATTGATTGCACTATAAGAAACACCACCAGTAATCTGAATAAACTCTTTCTTATCTTTTAATAATGGATAATGCATCTTAGCTGGCTGAGCATCTACGGTATATAAGCCATCTACAAACTTTTCAACAAATGCCAATTGATCTTCTCCTGTAATAGAAGCTGTGCAGCGAGCCTTTGAGAACAACACTTCCTGATACAATTCACATTCCTGAATAAACGTATCTATTTCCTTTTCAAAGTTCTTTTCTAGATTCTTTTCATAGATACCAGACTCATATCCACCAACATATTCTCTAAAGACACCTTCTGCACTATTATGTGCAGCACATCTTCTCATTGCGATACTTTGACCATTGGCAAGTAATCCTTGTCTAAAGGATTCATTATCCTGTTTCAAAAGAGGAAGAATCTTTTCTGGATCAAAGACTGTTTCTTTCGCTATTTCTAGCATTAAATCAATTGCTTTTTCAGTATTTTCCTTTAAACAAGAAGCTGAAATACCAAGCAATGGAATACAAGAATCATGTACCCCTGTTGGAGAATATGCATCCAGGAAGAATGATAATCCACCTAGATCTTTACGAATTGCACTTTGAATCTGTTCCACTGTCTTATTCTTTGTTGGAAGATTCGTAAATAAACTTGCAAAGAATCCTAATGATGGTAAATGATCTACAGTAATTCCTGCTAAGTTAAAGTAGAAATTCAAATATGTAATACCACTATCTTCTGCTGGATGTAATACAACATCGACACCATACTTACGAATGACTTCATATGGATATACAATTGGATCCTTTGAAATATCTTCTTTTGTCAGCTTTGGCAGTGTATCTAACTGTTCTTCTGTATCTGCTGTTGCCTGCCATGCATCTAGTGTTTGATTTAATGCAATGTATTTTGATACATCTTCTTTCCAGGAATCTTTTGCTTCCTTTAACTTTGCTTCTTCTTTTTCTACTCTTTCTTGAGAAAGCGTATAAGAAGGTACCGCAACAACTGTGGATAAATGATCTGACAGGAAGAATTCTTTTAACAATTCTTCAAAATATCCTTCGTCCACTTTCTTGCGTAATTCTTTAAATACAGGATTTAAAGAGAATCCTTGTGTAATATCCCCATCATAAAGCCATGTTTCTAATGCACGCTGTGCAAACATGACACCTGCAGGTTCATGCTTTTCACGATATTTGAATTCTAACTGGTTGAGTGTAGCTAATATTGCATCATGATCTAAACCATTTTCAATCAATCCTTCTGCACACTTCTTGATTGCTTGCATCACTTCATCATATTTCTCTTCATCAGTATTTCTAACACACATGACAATCCATGGCTGTTGAATGCCATCATAGATATCTAATTCAACATCTTCACCAAGATCTTGTTCAATGATTGCTTTTTTTAATTCAGATTCATTGGAAGATACAAGAATTGTTGACAATAATCCCCATGCCAGATTCTTTAAAGGCTGATCATAGGAAGATACAATTCTTGCCAACGCAATCTGTGTTCTATGTTCCTTGCTTTCATCTTTAGATAATTCATATTGCACAGTATGATGTTGTGCTTCTCTTTCAACTTGATTTGGAATAGAGAAATCCAATTCTTCCTTTTCATATTGAGAGAAATATTCATCATTGATAAACTTTGTTACTTCATTGATATCTAATGTACCATCCAGCCACACTCTTGCATTACTTGGATGATAAAACTTCTGATGTGTTTCAATAAAAGATTCATAGCTGAGGTCTGTAATATGTTCAGGATCTCCACCAGATACATATTGATAACAGTTATCTGGAAATAACATACGATTCAATTCATCAATAATCGTTTCATCTACAGAAGAGAATGCACCTTTCATTTCGTTTAAGACAACACCTTTATAAATTGGTGTATCTTCTTCATGACGAATTTCATAATGCCACCCTTCCTGATAAAAAATATTAGGATTTGTATAAATTGCTGGATGGAATACCGCATCCATATATACAGACATCAGATTCATAAAATCTTTATCATTTCTAGAAGAAACGGGATACAGTGTCTTATCTGGGAATGTCATTGCATTCAAGAATGTCTGCATGCTTCCTTTCAATAGTTCAACAAATGGTTCTCTGACAGGATATTTCTTAGATCCATTTAATACAGAATGTTCAAGAATATGGAATACACCTGTATCATTTTCAGGAATTGTTTTAAATGCAATCGCAAATGTTTTATTTTCATCTGCACGATGAAGCCAGGCAAGCTTTGCACCTGTCTTAACATGCTGCATTTCATACAGTGTACCTTTCACATCACTTAATTCTGTTATATTTTTGATTTCAAATCCGTTGATTACTTCATTTATTATCATTTCGATACCCTCACATGTCTTCTATTTTATTATGGATTGCTTTCTTTTTCTTCTTTTTTGACTAACATACTTCTATTTTTATACCAGAAAATGTAAGAAATTAAACCAACGACGCAAAATACAGCAGACAAGCAATACGCCGCAGTCAAAGAATGATCTGCCGCAACTCCAAACGAAACACCGGTAAAGAACATTCCTAAATGTTGAAATAAAGAATACAGTGATAACGTACTTGCTCGTGGTGTACCGTCAATGGATTCATTTTGAATATCATTCATCAATGCATATGTCATAGATTCTGCACACACCATACATGCAAATATAACAACAGAAAGAATTGCACTATGTGTAAAAATGATACCACTGGATAAAACTGCAGCCATTACAAACAGCATCATCATAAAATGATCTCGCTGAATTCTTTTTGTTATGATATCTAGTAAACCAGTACTTAATGAAACTAAGTTCATGATCATAAAGAGAATACCAAACCACTGTACGGGAATACCAACACTTTCATACTGCAATTGATTGTAATAGGTTGTTAATGTATGCATGGATTCTGTCAGTAACAAAGAAGCAATCAATACAGGCAGCATCTTTTTACATGTCAGTGCTGTTTGAATCAATGAATTCTTTGTTTCTTGTTCTTTCTTTTCTTCTTTGACATCTACAAGAAAAAACGAAATCACAAAGGAAGCAAAATGCATGATTGCAGTCCATAACGCTGCACCTCTTAAGTTATGTGAGAAAAACAATGAAAAGGATAAGGAAGCACAACACATGCCTAATGTTCCAAACATGCTCATTCTTCCAAATGCTCCAATGGCTTTTTCTTTTGGAACGCTAAGATACAGAAGTGCAGTATCACATCCAGATAAACCTGAAGATGCAATTCCTAATAAAACTCTTTCAATCACAAATCCCCAGAATGTCGTTGCTTTATAAAAAGCAAGCTTTGACAAAAAGAAGAAACCATTCGCAATCACGATTGTCTTACGATATCCAATTCGATCACAAATCAAACCCCACGGTACTTCAAATAAGATGACACAGATACAAAGTACACCATCAATCAGGCCCATCTGTGTTAATGAAATTCCACAATCTGTACGATATAACGTACAAACACTGCTATAAAAAACAAGTCCTTGCAAAAAAGCAAGAACATAAAAAATCAAAATATTATTCTTTTTCATATTCAACTCCTTAGCATGATAAAAACATCTATATTTACATATTCAGTTTTCTTACATACAAGGCACGTATTTCATAATAAAAAAAGTATAAAATAAAAAGAACTGTAAATCAACCTTCATGATACGAGGTATAAATCAAATATCTCATAAACAAAAGGATGGAAGAACCTCCCATCCAATTAATTATCGTATCCTTTACGAATCTTCTCCAAAAAACATGTATGTATTTTTGATAAGTTAAGTGCAGTTTACAGAAAAATAACATACAAGTTTATTTTCACTTGTTACATTTTTACAGTTGGATTACTTTTGTAAATCTATCTAACACTGACTGTTCTGTTCCGTGAGAAATCATGATCAGTGTTATATCCTTGCGACTCAACAAATCATTCAAAATATCTCTCGCACTGTCTGCATCTATTGCAGACAAAGATTCATCTAATACAAATATTTTCTTATTTGACACGTATGCTCTTGCTAATGCAATTTTCTGTTTTTCTCCACCTGATAAATTCTTTCCATTTTCCTGGATAAGATAATTTAAATTTCCACCGCAGGATTCATATAAATGTGTCAGTTTCAGTCGTTTAATAATATCTAAAAGTTCAGCTTCCCTGATATCTGTATATAAAGTCAAATTGTTCTTAAGACTTGTATTGAAGATATGAACTGTTTGATCCAGATACGCTACATCTTTTAAGATATCAAAAGAATGCAGTTCTTTTCTTTCTATGCCGTTTAATTGAATGGATCCCGTATATTTCTGGTCCACCAGAAATATCGTTTTGATCAGAGTTGATTTTCCACAGCCACTTTCCCCTAAAAGTGCAATAGAATCATGTGGTTCAATTGTGAAAGACAAATGATCATAGGAAATACTTTTTTCATCATTGAGCTGAACAGAAGTCAAATCTTTTACTTCTACTGGTTCAACAGCAGTTTCTCTATATGTCTTTTCTGTATAGTCTTTCAATTCCACTAAGTGTTCATTTGCTTTGATGCTGGTAATATCAGATAATACACTGCCAACTGCATTCATAAATGTTCCAGATAAAGAAGCAACAGATAATACTGCACCAATTGCTACACCTTTCGTAATAGAGAGATAAATAATCAGACCAAGTAATACGACCTGAGAGAATAAAGAAACTACTCCCATTACACATTTCACACCATTGCTTGCCTTATCTAAAGAATATCTTTTGTTTTCCAGACAACTGGATGCATTAGAAATCAGTCTTACAAATATATTTCCTTTCTGGAATATTGCATATTCCATACGTCCCTGCAGCTGATCTTCTACACTGGATACAAATATTTCATTCTCTTCTTTCAAAGCAATTGAGTGTTTTTCAACACCCTTTTGCAGCAGCCCCGGCAGCAGCATCATAACAGCAAACAATAAAATCGTAACAATTCCTACAGACCAATGTATGGTAATCAATGCCAGAAAAGAAAATATAATTGAGAAAATATCAGTAAATGCGTCAAAAACAGGATCAATCAAATTCTTATCCATCTGATTGATTACTTCTGTATTCTTCGCAACTTTACCAGAAATGCTTTCTGCTTTCCATTTGGCATTATCTGTCTGTGCAAATTCTTCAGCATACTGTCTGCGTAATGTATTATGTATCTTTGCTTTCAGTTTTGAATTGAAATTTTCAAGAATAAAATTCGAAATATAAAACAGAATAAAAACACCTAACAAGATACATATGTTACGAAGCAGAATATGCGTAGAATGAATTGTCTCCTCTGTCAATAGACTCCCCAGTCTATAGCTGCCAATAACATTCAATATGCTTGCAACAATGGATAGTAGAATTGAAATACAATACATTGATTTAAATCTTTCGAATAGTTTTTTCATAACTCCCAGCCTCTATCTTCAAAACATTTTCAATTTTTCTTTCGGAAAATGTTTTCATTATATCATATTAATTGTCTACATCAACTAATTCATGTCTCTTTTTATTCGTCAACTTCTGCCAAAATTTATACATCCATTGAAAAGAGCAGGTTTACTGTAACCTGCTCTTAAATTATTTTTACAAACACATGATATTCTTTTTTGCTTTATCCCAAAGTATCTTCTGCTGCTTGCTTGTTAATGCTACCTTTCATGATATCTTTCATCAACAATCTTACAGCTTCTTTGTTTTCTGACTCATTTCTTATAATCATTTCTATAAACGATATTTCTGTCATCGTATGTACCTCCAGTCGCTCAAACTGTTTGATGTGTTGAAATTCATTCAATTCATCATGTTATTTGAAAATCAAATTTTTGATACCTCATCCAATTTTGTTGCGACAATATAAATAAAAAGAACTGTAAATCAATACAGCTCTTAATATAGAATCTTATCAATAATGATTTCAGCTCTGCCAAGATTTACCTTGTCCCCAGCATTGATCTTACTTCTTCCTAAAGGAGGAAGTTTAGAGCCATTGATAAATGTACCATTATGTTCAGATACATCTTCAATATATAAATTTCCATTTTCTAATGTAAATCTTGCATGTCTTCTAGAAACTGCTGGTTCACTGATTGGTAAACCACAAGAAGAACTGTCTCTACCAATGAGTACTGGGAATGCATTGAGTGTTACCTGCTGCGCTTGTCCATTAATAATGACAGATACAACCATACCTCTAGGATTTGCTGGTTTCACTGCAGAAGCCTGCAGTTTACTTTCAATTGGATCAATCTCTTCCACTGGCTGTTTTACAATCACAGGCTCTTCATACACAGGCTGTTGCTGAACTCTTGCCTGTGCCTGTTTTTTAGAAACAGGTGGAATTTCATTTCCAGATTCATCTACATAATATGTATTCTTTTTCACTGCCAGGAAAATAACCGCAATACCAAGAACTGCTACCATACCAAGCAATGCAAATATAATCAACTTATCGATTTCAGGATTATCAAACATAATATTTCCCTCCACTAACATGAACTATCATACAACGAAATTGTTCATTTTACTATGATTTGAACATTAATTTCTATTGCTGTTAACCGCATCATAAATACGATTTTTACTGATTCCCGTCTTCTTTGCGGCATCTTTAACTGCATCTTTTGTGCTCATACCATTTTCAACAGATGCATTTACCATTTCAATGATTGTGTTCATGTCAATCGCTTTTGTTTTATCTTCATGGTTTCCATCCATGACAATAACCATTTCACCACGCAACTCATCAACAACATCAAGAATTTCAGAAATTGTTCCACGCAAGAATTCTTCATGCATCTTTGTCAATTCTCTAGCTAAAGTCATCTTACGATCACCAAAGACTTCCATACAATCTTTCAAACACTTTTCAATACGATGTGGTGCTTCATAGAAAATCATTGTCATTGGATAATTCTCATATTCTTTCAGTTTCTTAACACGATCTGAATGAGACTGTGGAAGAAAACCAATAAAGATAAATGGCTGTGCAACTAGACCAGATGCAACAAGTGCGTTTAAAAATGCACTTGGTCCACTCACTGGAACAACATTAAATCCTTCACTTGTCGCAAGTGTAACGATTTTCTGACCAGGATCATTGATGAGTGGATAACCAGCATCAGAAATCAAAGCAATATTCTTTCCATCACGTAGTAATTCAAGAATGCCATTCGCACTCGATTCTTCATTAAAGTTATGATATGCAATCAAACGATTATGAATATCAAAGTGCTTTAAAAGAGAACCACTTGTTCTTGTATCTTCACAGGCAATCACATCTACCTTGTTTAGGATTTCAATTGCACGAGGATTCATTTCATTTAGATTGCCAATTGGTGTTGGAACCAGATATAGCGTTGGCATTTCATTTTCAAATGACTTTTGACGATTCACGCATTTTCTCCATCTTTTTTCTTACGTCCAAATGTACGTACCGTTACATTTTTATTTTCTGCTGGTGTTTCCTGTTTTTTGCGGCTTGTAAATCTTCTCTTTTCAACATTAGCAGAATTTGAAGTTTCTTTTTTCTTGCCAAAAGAACGAACTTCCTTCTTCATTTCAGGCGCCTTTAAATCATAGTTTACATGTGTTGGTGCACCTTCAGGTCGATTTTGATGAATGATTGTCTTCTTGACTTTCTTTCCTTCTTCTTCCGGTTTTTTCTTGACGATGACACCTTTTCTTGGAATACCCTTTTCTCTTAGATCTTTTAATGTAATGAAGATTGCAGCTTCTCTATTTTCAAGCTTTGCTTCTTCATTCATAACATTCATATTTGTTAAACGATAGATTTCACCTTCATACTCTACTTGAGAACCAATCTTAGGCAAACCTTCTGTTAACTGTTTATAGTCATCATCTTCATACTTCAGACAGCATTTCAATTTACCGCACATGCCTGAAAGCTTATCAATATTTAAAGCTAATAACTGATTCTTTGCCATGTTAATAGAAATAACATCAAAGTGTGATTTAAATCTGCTGCAGCAGCATTCCATACCACACATGCCAAGACCGCCAACCATTCTTGCCTTATCTCTTTCACCAATCTGGCGTAATTCAATACGACAATGTAAACGTGCACCTAATCTTTTCAGGAGTTCTCTGAAGTCTACTCTTTGTTCAGCAAGATATACAAATAAGATCTTTGTTCGATCCAATGTATACTGTGCACTTAATAAATGCATATCCAATGCAAGATTTTCAATTTCTTTATTACAGATAGAAAATGCATCTTTTTCCATCTCTAGGTTTTCTTCAAAAGCACGGTGATCAAACTCCGTTGCTTTTCGAATCACAGGTTTTGTTGGAACATGCAGACCATACTTATCTACATCCAGACAATCTGCCTGTACCTGGCCCATTTCCATTCCTTGTTGTGTTTCTACAACGACCCAGTCATCTTTTAAATAATTACTATCCATTGCCCCAAAAGAGTAAGGTTTTCCTTCTCCTCTAAACCTCACCACAACAGAGTATGGATAATGAACTGCTTCTTCTTGTATTTCATTTGTTAGTGTCATTGATTCCTCCTAACTGATACAGTGACTGATACAACACAAGATTCAAATCGTTGTATCGATTACATGCATCTTTTTCTTCTAATGCGATTCTTAAAATATCGCAACACATCTTCTTTTTTTCAAAAGAGTTTTTGACTACATTCTGATACCAAAGTGGACCATCTAAATTTTCTGTAATGACATCATGTGCATATAACATCAATAAGTCATAGAAACTAGACAAGATCAAAAGATTTTCTTTCTTGGAAATATTTGTATCTTTTGCTTTACTTGACCAGTTTACTTCCCAGTCAACACTGAGTTCTTTTCTCTTCATACCTTCACAATTTAAAAATTGCTTCAACATTCCACAGACATGTTCAAAAAGTACTGTATTTTTTTGACTGTCTATATCATACATGTTCTTTAAATCAGCCATATCTTTTACAATATGAGACATAAAATATGCATCTTCTTGATTTACACCTTCCTGTATTAAATCATCAAAGTAATCTTTTGCACTTCTAGGCATAAATGGAAGAACAGTACATCTAGAAATAATCGTTGGCAGCATACGATTGACGTTGTCTGTCGTAAGAATCGCAGTTACACCACTTCCAGGTTCTTCTAAAAATTTCAACATGCTGTTTTGTGCAGAGATCGTTGCATTTTCTGCATTTTTGATGATATAGATTCTTTGTCCATTTTCTTCTAATGCTGTCTTAGAGAACTTTTCTTGAATACCATCAATCATTTCCTTGGAAATAGATTCATCTTTTCCATCAAGAATCATCATATCAGCATATGTACCTTCTCTAACTCTTCTACAAGTATTACATTCTTCACATGCCAATCCATTTTTTTTCTCACACAGAATACTTTGTGCAAGTAAAACAGCCGCCTCATACTTTGGTGTTCCATAAGGACCAGTAAAAAGATATGCACTTGATATACGATTTGTTTTACACGCATTATCCAGTGCACGATAAACGATTGGTTGTTGTTTTTCTAACAACTCTTTAATCATCTAATAGTCCTTTCATAATGGAATAACACTCATTGATAACTTCATCTACACTTTTAGAAGCATCTACAATAACCATTCTATCCTTGTACTTTTCAACAACTGCTTCATATCCTGCATGCACAAGATTATGGAAATCTTCACTTTCCTGATCTAAACGATCTAAAGAAGCACGATTTGCATTAATACGATCCAATCCCGTTTTAGCATCAATATCTAAATAAATTGTTTTATCTGGAAGTTTTCCTTCAATTGCGAACATATTAATGGAATAAACTTCATCAATTCCAATCTTTCTCCCATATCCCTGATATGCTAAAGAAGAATCTACAAAACGATCTGAAACGATAGTAATGCCCTCTTCTAAAGCTGGTAATACTTTTTCTACTAAATGCTGGCGACGTGCAGCAGCATAAAGCAAAGCCTCACATCTAGGATCCATTTCTGTATTCTTTGGATCAAGAATAACATCACGAATCTCTTCCGCAATCTTAGAACCCCCTGGTTCTCTTGTGTATCTTACCTGATATCCTTCTTTTTGAAGTCTTTCAACAACAGCAGTAGACACTGTTGTTTTTCCACTTCCATCAGGTCCTTCAAATGTTATAAATAAACCTTTTTTCATGCATTTCATTATAACACAACAACCATTCGCTTCCCTATCAAAAGAAGACGGTACTTTTCCATACCATCTTCTCATTGTTAAAAAACTAAATAGATTTTATATAGAATTCTTCCGGTGAACGAACGTCTTGATATGTTTTATTATTTCTCTTGTCTGAATCAAAATTTATTTCAATGTAATTTTTAAAGTATTCTTTGCATTTTTTTCTAATAATATAACTTTTTCCAATCTGTCGAGCTCCTTTAATACAAAGAACTTTTTGCTCATCAGATTTCAAATAATTTTCGATATAATCTTCTATTTTTCTATACATACATATCACCTTTTACTTTGTTCTACACTTTTTCCAACTTTTGAGAAGCTGAAAGCTACACTTTTTCCAAAATAGCAAGAAAAAGCTATAGCAGAAATCATCTACTATAGCCTGTTTCTTCAATTATTCACTTGTCTTTGTACGGAATACATAACGTGTAGTAACATCCATATCTGGGTTATTACCAGCGTATTCTTTGTACTGCATGTTCATAGACTTGATATCATCCATGATTTCTTTCAACATTTCAACTTCATCAACAGATAGATCAACCTTTTCTTTTAACTGATCTAATCCATCCTGTCTAAACTGTTTTTGACCATCTGCTAACTGTTGTGCACCATCGTTCAATGTAACGAATGCATCCTTGAGAGAATCAAGACCATCAGCCATCTGGTCGAAGGAATCACTCTGGTTAGCAACTGTCTGTGTACCTGTCTGTAATGAAGCCATACCTTCATTGATAGCTTCATTATTAGAAGCTAATTGTGAAGTCGCTGTCTTTACTTTATCAATACCTGTCTTAGACTGTTCAGCAAGAGCCTGTACACCCGTATTGACTTGATCAATACCAGCAGAAATCTTTTGAGAACCTGCAATCAATTGATCAAATCCAGTATCCATAGTAGTTTTCATGTTAGTTAGCACACCTAATTGATTTGTAGATCCTTCAAGTGTTGTCTTTAATGTATTCAATGTTGTCATTGCATCATCTACATCTGTACCAAGTCCAGCCAGCTTTTCTAATGATGAATCAATTGTAGCATTCATTTGAGAAAGTGTCTGCGTTGCCTGTTGTAACTGTGCTGGTAAACCAGCAGCATCACCAGATAATACTTTTAGTTGTGCAGCTAAAGTTGCTTTTTGTGTTTCAAGTGCTGCTTTAGAAGCATTCAAAGTATCCTTTGCAACTGTATCTGTACCATCATCTGGAACTTTTGCAAGAGCTGCATCAATGCTAGCGATAGATGTATCGATTGCACCAATAGATACTGTTAAGGAAGTAGCTGAAGAAGTTACGAATCCAGTCATTACTGTCTTGAGTCCAGTTAATTGTTCTGTTGCTGTAGAAAGTGTTGTCTTCAAATCAGTTAATGTTTTTGCATCATTTGTTAATGTATCTTTTAAGCCATTGAGTGTTGAGATTGCTGTGTCTAACTGTGTCATCATTGCAGTTACATTTTCAGAAGATAATCCAGCATCTACCTGTTGTTTCATATTCTGTAGACCAGCAGTTAAAGCTGCAGCACCACCTGTTAGTGAAGATTCAGGTTTTCCTTCTTCTACCGGTGTTGTCATGCCAAGAGAAATCTGATTTGCTCCATCAGGAATTGCATATAAAGCATTTACACCATCATTCAGCTGACCAACACCATCTGTATATTGCGCTAATGCAGCTTTCAAGCGAAGTGCACCACTATTCAATGTCAATGCACCATCACTTAATGTACGAATACTTCCTGAAGAACTTGTTAATGGATCAGATTCTGTAATCAACTGTTGTGTGCCATCTGCTAATTGCTGAGAACCATCAACTAACTGATCATCAGCATCCATTAACTTTGTAATACCATCTGTTAATTCTTCAATGGAATCACCTTCATCAAGAATATTAGAAATATCTTCTTCATTAGACATACCCATCATGAGATTTAATTCATCACAATCCGTAACATCACATTCAATATTGATATCATCACCAACACTTAATTGATCACTCACTTTAGAAAGGTCTGCAGAATCTAATGTATCCTTTAATCCAGGAACAGCTGCAAATACAAGCATCTGTTTAGAACCATCTGTAACGATCTTACCCTGATCACATGTTGTATTAGAGTAATGATCATTATTCAATGACAACATACCACCTGCAACAAAGAATGGATGAATAATAACATTCTTGCCATTGATTGTCTTTGTTTCAGAATTAACATTTGTTAAATGAATATTGATTTTCAAATGACCACTCTTACCTTTTAACTCTTCCTGAGATAATTGCTGACCATCTAATTCATAAGTAATCTGCATTGTTACTGGAAGCTGTTCTGTAGAATTTCCCTGATAGTAAATATCATTACTATCACTATTCCATGTATATTCACCATTGTTATCTTCTGGAACTTCATCTGTCTTGACATTCTTTACATCTGTTAAGTTCAGCTTTTCTTTTAAGTTTTTGATGCCAGAATCATTGTGCAGCCATCCAGATACAACGATATCAGAAAGAGATCCATCTCCATTCAATACAGCGTAAACTGTTTCTGTCTTCTTTGTAGAAGAAGCTGTCTGTTTGTCACTAGATTCATTTGTTTTAGAAGTATTTTCTTCAGCGTATACAGTAACAGGAATAGAAGCTGTTGCCATTACTGCACTCAGTACAACACTACCTGTAACCTTTAAAATATGTTTTAGATTCATAATTCAACTTTCCTTTCTTTTGGCCAGCCTTTTGTTGTCTTTTCAATAAACTTATGGAAGAAAATCAACAAGGATGGCAATACAAACAAGATACTAATTACTGAGATCAATGCACCACGTGCAAGCAATACAACAAGACTCTTGATCAAATCCATCTTTGCGAAGAATGAAACACCGATACATGCTGCAAAGAATGAGAAACCACTTGTCATAATAGAAATACTTGAACGCTTTGTCGCAATACGTGCTGCTTCTTTCAGATCTTTCCCAGCTTCCAGCTCTTCTCTAAATCGTGTTGTTAATAAGATTGCGTAGTCAACCGTTGCACCCAATTGGATTGTTCCAATAACCATACTTGCGATAAATGGCAATGTTGTCTTTGTGAAGAATGGAATACCCATGTTAATGGAAATCGCAAATTCAATTGTTAATACGAGAATGACTGGTAATGCAAATGACTTAAATGTTAATGCAACGATCAAGAAAATCAATGCTACGGACAATACATTTACAAATGCGAAGTCAACATTTGTCGTATTAATTAAGTCACGTGTCATGCTTCCTTCCCCGCCAATCAATGCATTTGGATCATATTTATGAATGATTTTATCCATCTGATCTAACTGATTGTTGAGTTCTGTTGTTGCAGATTTATAATCACTGTTCACCACAAGAAGCTTGTGATCATCACTTTGACAAACTTCTTTTACAATGGATGGCTTGAAGGAATCTGGAATACCAGGTCCAACAAATTCTTCGTAACTGATAATGTTATGAATACCATCTAAATCCTTGATTTGATTTGACATTTCTTGAATCTGGGATGTTGTTAAAGAATCATCTACGATTACAAAGTGTGTTGTTGTCATATCAAACTTATCTTTTAGCTGATTTGTTCCAATAATACTTGCGAAGTCTTCAGGCATACCAGAAATCAGATCATAGTATTGCGTCGTATGAGACTGTGCATAAATAAATGGAATAAATACAAGGATGAAGACAATTAAGATTTTCTTGTAATGTTTTGTTACAAATAATGGCTGATGCTTTAATTCATGAATGATTGTCTTATGTGTATATTTTTCAATTGGCTTATCAAAGAACATCAGTAAGCTTGGTAAGATAAATATCGTAGACAATACACCAAATACAACACCTTTTGCCATAACGATACCGATATCTCTACCTAATGTCAGCTGCATAACACATAGGGCTACGAAACCAGCAATTGTTGTAACAGAGGAAGAAGTAATAGATGTAAATGTTGCCTGAATAGCTTTTGCCATTGCTTCTTCATTATCTAAATGCTTCTTTTCTTCTACATATCTATGTAATAAGAAGATAGAATAGTCCAATGTTACGGCGAGCTGTAATACAACCGCTAACGCTTTTGTAATGTAACTGATTTGTCCTAAGAAAACATTTGTTCCAAAGTTATATACGATTGGGAAGATCATTCCTAGCATGAATACGATAGGAGCAACTGTACTTTCTAGACCTAAGAACAATACAACCATACATAAGATAACTGCGATACCTGCATAGATTGGCGTATCATGTTCCGTTTGATCCTTTGTATCTTCAGAGATTGCAGAAATACCACCTAGATAACAATCTTCATTTGATAACTTTTTAATTTCAGCAATTGCATTCATCGTTCTAGTAGATGATGTTGGTTCTTCAAATGTAACGATCATCATCGTACTATCACCAGAATAAAGCATTTTCTGAATGTTATCTGGAATTGCTTCCTTTGGAATTGTGATGTCCATGACATCATCTCTCCAAATACATTTTTCAACACCATCGATCTTGTTAATCTGATCTTTGATCTCTGCTGCTTCATGTTCAGTTTTGTTATTCAAGACAAGAAAATCTACACTGGAAAGATTGAATTCATCTCCAAGTATATCCTGCGCTTTCATTGATTCTGAACTAGCTGGTAAATATGACAACAGGTCATAATTTATATCTGTCTTCAAATATCCATATACACTTGGAATCAACAATAATATTGCGACTACTAAGATGACATTACGGAATTTAACGATCCATTTTGACAGTTTTTCCATATGAATCCCACTTTTTAATCCTTTCTTTTTACTACGCTGAAAAGTATATTGCAAAATGACCATAAGTCAATATTTTTATATACTCTTATATATACAAATGATGTAAAGTGTAAAAAAAATAGGCACAGAGTCATTTTTAGATGCAAATTTAAAACTTTGTGTCTATAATGAAAGCATGAAAAGTAAAGTTCTCGAAAACAAAAAGAAAAAGAAAGAAAGCTTATTAAATTCCGCATTTGAGTTATTAACTCAAAAAGATATCACTGAAGTATCTGTCAGTGATATTGTGAATATGTCTGGATTAGCAAAGGGCACTTTCTATCTTTACTTTAAAGATAAATACAATATTCGAGATGTATTGATTCAACAGGAATCTGAACATCTATTTAAAAATGCTTTAGATGAACTCAATAAAAATGATATTCGAAACTTTGATGATGCAATTATATATGTCATCAATCATGTATTAATTAATTTAGAAAACAATCAAAGTATCCTTCGATTCATTCAAAGAAACTTGTCAATTGGTGTCTTCCAGACAACTTTAAAAAACGCTATTACAGAGGATACATTCTCTATCATTGATGACTTCAAAAAGAGATCTCTAGAAGCTGGCTACCATTATGATAATCCTTATACGATTTTATATATGATCATAGAATTAGCAGGAAGTACCTGTTACGATGCAATATTACACGATATTCCTCTACCAATAGATGAATACAAACCATATTTATTCAATGCCATTCGTGCAATTCTTCACTCATCAGATACAACAATAAAACAGTCCTAGAAAAAAGGATATTGGAAATCTCCCAATATCCTTTTCATTATTTCTTAAAATAACGATTTAACATTCCTAAGAATGCCTGTCCATGTCTAGATTCATCTCTAGCCATTTCATGAATGGAATCATGTAATGCATCTAGATTCATTTCCTTGCACTTCTTAGCAAATGCTGTCTTACCCTTAGATGCTCCATTTTCAGCAGCAACTCTAGCTTCAAGATTTTCCTTTGTTGATGCAGAAACAACTTCACCTAGCATTTCAGCATATCTGCTGGCATGATCTGCTTCTTCAAATGCTGCCTGTCTATAGTACATACCAACTTCTGGATAGCCTTCTCTCATTGCGACTCTACTCATAGCTAAATACATACCAACTTCACTGCATTCACCAGCAAATTCATTTCTCAAGAATTCTTTCATGTCTTCTGGTAAATCTTTTGCGACACCAACAACATGTTCACTAGCCCACTCTAGCTTTTCATCTTCTTCTACTGGAACAAACTTATCCTTTCCAGCTTTGCATAGTGGACATTTCCAGTCTTCTGGAAGATCTTCCCACTTTACGCCTTCTTTTTCTTCGTCATAAATATGACCGCAAATTGTACATTTATACTTCATATAAACACTTCCTCTCTCTACGATTTAGATTAACACTTACTCAATAAATATCAAGATTGATTCACATAAATTTCAGAGAAAGACATTTTTAATTTCACACATTCAATATATTATAATAGATGAAAAGGAGGATTTTATCATGTTTAGAAATCCTGGTGGAAAAATTAAGTCTTACGCAAAAGTATTATTTTGGATTGGTGTTGTGATCAGCATTATTATTGGAGTGATTGAGATAGGTTCCAGCTTTGTAGCTGCTGCATATAGCTATCAAGGTTCTTTTGGTACTATTTTATTAGGTATTCTTGGCGGCATTTTGACTGTTGCCATTGGAACATTAATTTCCTGGCTGGCAGTCTTAACACTATATGCATTTGGAACACTGGTAGAAAACTCAGATGAACTTGTTCGCTTGAATGGTGGAATTCCAAGTGGAGATAAAACTGCTGAAAAAATCGAAGTACCAGAAAAAGTGCATCAATCATTACACAACATTCAAACAGAACCTGTTGTAAAAGCAACACCTGAAAAGCAAACAGAAGAACCTGTTGAAGAGGTAAAAGAAGAACCTGCAGAAGTTGTTGATGCTCCTGCAGAAGAAACTTCAACAGTAGACGAAAAGACTGTGGAAGAAGAAAATGTAGAAACAGAAATGAATGAAAAAGTATGTCCTAATTGTGGTGAGCATGCTGAAAAAGATGCACATTTCTGTAGAAAATGTGGAACAAAACTAGACTAATTTAAAACAGCTATCATCGATAGCTGTTTTACTTTACTCAAATATTCCACCAATTGTTATATTTGAATCTAATGAAGTAACGATTGCTTTAGATGCTTCATACAATTCATTCACTGTAGCGTAATCTTTATTGCATTGTTGTGCCTGTAATGTTTCATCACTTACATTTTTCATTGGATGAACCTGGACATGATATCGCAAAGCAGGATATGTACCTTCCATTGTTGTATACATTAAATCTGCTTTAACGTTGTCAATGACAATAGAACCGTCTTCTTTTTTTGTGATATCTAAACCTGCACATAATCCCACTAAATTTTCTTGATTTAATTGTGTTGAAATCAAATTCCCCATTGCATAGAAAACCGGTTTATTATTTACCCATTGGAATGGTTGAATCACATGTGGATGATTTCCAACCACAACATCTGCACCTGCGGATGTCAATTGATCCGCTAAAGTTGTTTGTGTACTATTCACTTCATGTGAATATTCTGTACCCCAATGCATAGATACAATGACAACGTCATTTTCACTCTTTGCCTGCTTGACTTTTTCAAGCATTTCTTCTTCATGTCCTGGATAGTAGTTCACTTCCCATGAATAATCAGGATTAATTCCATTTGTATGTTCACAATAGGCAAGAAAAGCAATTTTAATACCATTCACTTCCATTGCAGGAATAGCATTATATTCATCTTCTGTACTGTTCGTTCCACTCATTAAAACATTTGGCTGACTGTTCCAGAATTCTCTTGAACTTTGTACGCCTCTAAATCCCTTATCCAGGCAATGATTATTTGCGGTAGAAATTAAATTAAATCCTTTTGAAACCATATAGCTTCCAAATTCTTTAGGAGAATTAAACGTTGGATAGCCACTTAATCCTAATTCAGTACCACCAAGCAGTGTTTCTTGATTGTAATAAGCTAAATCATAATTTCCAACAGCATTTAATACTTCATCAAGCTGTTTTCCAAAATCAAATGTGCCATCTTCACTTTCAGCATCTGTATAAACAGAATCGTGTAATAACCCATCTCCCGTCAGAAATAAAGAAACTTTATTTTCTTTTGGTTCTTCTGTTTCTACTGGCTCATTTGTTGAAATAGCACTTGGATCCTTTCTTATGACTGTTTTATCTTTTTTATTTGCAATCATATGAATCAAAGAAAAGCCACCAGCACATACAACAAGCAAGCTAACTATAACAATGATCAAATTACCGATTTTAAGTTTTCTCTTTCTTCTACTCGGCATAGTTTCCTCCAGATATACCGTAATACTCTTCCATCGTCATATTTGGATCAACATTATATAAAGCTGCTGCTTCTTCAACACCAATATATCTAAAATGCCATGGTTCATACATATATCCTGTAATATCTTGCTTTCCATCTGGATAACGCATTACAAATCCATATTCATGAGCATGTTGTGCAAGCCATTGTCCTTCTGCAGTATTTTCAAAATCACGATTTAAGTTATATCCATTTGCTTCACATGAAATATCTGCTGCTAAACCAGTCTGATGATCTGAATAGCCTGGTCTAGAAGAATATGTATCTGCAGCTTCCTGCCCATCCCTGTTAACATAGTTGTCATAGAGCTGTCGCTGGAAATCTTCGCCACGATACGCTGTGGTAACAACTGGATAAATACCTTCTGCATTTGCCGCATTAAACATGTTTGCAATCGCATCCGCAGCTTCTTGTCTCATCTGAACATCACCATACGCCGTAGAGACACTTAAAGAAACAAGATCACCTGGGACATATCCATCTGGCAGTTTATGTTTTTTGTTTGCAAATACAAGTACACTGTCTGTACTTGTAAATCTTGGATCCGATTCTGGATCCATCGTTGGCTCTACCGTTGGTTCAACTGTAGCTTCAGGTGTTTCAGTTGGTTCTACAGTACTTGTAATTGGTCGAATGTCTTTTCCACTATCTTTGATCAATATAAATCCGATAATTGTCAGTAATGCTACAAACATTACCACAAATGTTACTAATAGTTTTTTTGTCATGTTAATTATTCTCATGATCCTATTCATGCATGTTAGAAATCATATATTCTACGATCTTTGCACAATGCACGGCAGCTTTTCCTTCAAATTCTTCATAAGAGACAACTGTTTCTTCATCTGCTTTATCAGAAATCGCACGAATAATAACAAATGGAATATCATTTAAATATGCTGCTTCTGCAATTGCACATCCTTCCATTTCAACACACTCAGCATTGAATGTGTCCTTGATCCAGTTTTTCTTATCTTTTTCAC
>JABLTL010191819.1_pt1 | contig 117748 bp, 121 predicted proteins | sample 7160151 | NCBI WGS metagenome assembly JABLTL01 (sample SAMN14651223, study PRJNA627086) | human gut metagenome | isolation source: feces | host: Homo sapiens | reverse complement strand
ATATTATCAATTTTATCATTTGAACTAGCTATTTTTTGGTCAACAATTAAAGTAAATTCTGAACCTTTATTTTTTTCACTTCTTACTGTAATTGTTCCTCCTATTAAGTTAACCATTTTTTTAGCTACATCTAATGTTACATATGATTCATCAACTTTATCACTAATATCGTTTTCATCTGTTTTACTTTGAAATAATTTATTTATATCTTCAGCATTTACACCAATTCCAGAATCTTTTACTGAAACAACTAATCTACATACATCAAAACTAACTATCGAATTCACATTTAATTCAACAAATCCTTCTTTTGTATATTTGATTGCATTTGATATTAATGCATTAATTATTTGTTTTAGTCTAATTGAATCTCCATATAACATTTCTGGAATTGCCTCATCAAAATTAGTTCTAAATTCCAACCCTTTTTCTGTTGCTTCTTGTTTTGATCTTAATGTTATCTCTGTTAGCAAGTTCGCTACTTTATATTGGTTTTTAACTATTTTAATGTTTTTAGCATCTATTGTTGATACATCCATTACACCTCTTAGTATATAGGCAATTCTTTGCTGTGCATTTCTTATATCTATTACTTTTTCTTTTTCATCATCATTTAATTCATCTTCTAGTAACTGTTCAGTTCTTTGTTCTATCATGTTAAGTGGATGTCTAATCTGTTGAGTAGTATTAAATATAAATATTGATTTATCATTGTTGTTTTTTTCAACTAATGATTTAGTTTTAGTTAATTCTTCAATCATTTTTATATCTGGATTTTCAATTGTAAAATACATTAAAAAGGTTACAAATGTTTCCATAGAAGTCATAAGTAATAATCCTGGATTTAACTTTTGAATTATCATAACAACGGTACCTATTATTATAAAGGCAAATAATGGTAAATATTTTTTATTTTTAATTTCTTTAAAGTTTTTAAACATTTCTATTAGGCAGATACAAATATAGACAGGGATTAATATGTATAGTAGGTTTGCACTTGGCCCAAATGAATAAGCTATTGTACTTTTGCTAAAATAGTTTAGAGGTAGAATAAATACTAATATCGCAATTACTATATAGATTACTGTTAGTATATTAAATATGTTTTTAAAATACTTTTCTTTTGATTCTTTATCTGATTCTTTCTTACTATATGATATTACAAATGTATATGCAGTAAAAAATGAAATCCATGTTAAATAATATATTAATAATGCTTTTGAGATAAAATCATTTAATATTGGAAATGCATCTCTATGTAATATCGATGTATAACAACTTACTCCTAGTACTACGCCTACTAAATTACTTATTATTAAGTAACTATATATTTTGTTCTCTAATGTTTGTATTCTCTTTTTTGAAAAAAACATTATTGTTAGAAGAACACTATAGAAAAAACTACATGCTGAAAATGTAAAACCAGCGCTCATGATTATCACTCCTATCTTACAAAGATTATAACATAAAATATATAACAATTAAACTCATTTTACTTAATTAACCAAAAAAATAACCAATACATTAAGTATTGATTATAATAATTTTATTAACTATTTTATTGTTTTTACAAGTTGAGTTATTTTTACATCACTAGCATTTGCATTTTCAATTCCTGTTGATTCAAGTTTTTTAAAATTTACTTTTCCTGCTGGTGTCATAGGAATTTTATCTGTAAATTCATAGAAGTATGCTACATCTCTTTCTGGTAGATTTTCACTGCATAGCTTTTCTAACTCTTCTTGAATTTCTTTTTCATATCCCTTAAATTCATCTTTTAATACTACTACTGCTTTGGGTAGTTTTCCTTGTTGGTTATTAATACTATCAACGCCAACTACTGCACATTCGCTTACTGCTTTATGAGTTGCTAAAACGTTTTCGATTGTTGATGGGAATACATTGTGTCCGTCTGGTCTTACTATCATTCTTTTACTTCTTGCTTGGTGGAAGAACAATCCATTCTCATCAATGTAACCTAAGTCTCCTGTTTTTATCCATTTTTTACCATTTTCATCATTAAAGAATACTTTTTTATTTTCTTCTTCATTGTTTAAATATCCAAGCATTACACTAGGACCAGAAAAATACCATTCACCAATCTCATTTGGAGTATTAATTACTTCTTTTGTATTAGGATTTCTTATTTCTGCTTCTACTAAAGGTAGTGGAATTCCAACACTTCCTAATTCGTTGCATTCATTTTTTATACAAACACAAACAGCAGATGATAGTTCTGTCATTCCATATCCCTTTGCTAATCTTGTTTCACATTTATGAGCTTCTAAGAATGCATTAATTTTCTTTTCTAGCTCAATATTTGTTGTATCTCCACCGGCACCTGGACTAATTAGGAATGATAAATCTTTTCCTTCTAGTCTTTTTGATGTTAGTAATGGTTCATAATGTGTTGGTACTCCCATAAAATGTGCTGGTTTATATTTTAATAAAAGTTTATCAAATTTTGTAGGATCAAATTGTGGAATTAAAACATCTGTCATTCCTAATGATAATGGCATATGAATTCCAGCAATTAGACCATATGCTAAGAATGGAGGCATAATATCTAAAAATACTTGTCCTGGTTCATTTTTTATTCCACAGTGTTTATATTCTAATGCAACTGAGTTGATGTTTTCATTTGAAAGCATAACACCTTTTGGTACTCCTGTAGTTCCGCCAGTTCTTTCAATAACAGCAACAGCATCTTTTTCAAAGGCTACTTTCTCTGCTTTTGTGCCTTTACCTTGTTTTATGAAATCGTGCCATTCTAAGTACTTACCATTATCTGGAAGTGGTTGTGAAGTGCCTTCTAAATATGACTTCTTTTCTTTTATTTTATATCCCATGTTTAGTAATAAAGGCAGAGAATCTGCGGATGAGACTGCTACAATCTTATCAACATTTATCTCATCTATTATTTTGTCAATTTTTGGATGACACAAATCAATTATTACAACCAAATTTGATTCTGCCTCATTTATTGCATCTTTTATTGTTTTAGCAGGTATTCTTGGGTCAACAAAGTGTGTAACTGCTCCAATTTTGTTTAATCCATATAAAGAATAAATTGTTTCTGGTAATGTCGGCATTACAAGTGTTACAATATCTCCTTTTTTTACACCCATTGCTTTATAAGCGTCTGCAACCGCATCAATATTTTTAACTAAACTTCCATAACTTATCTTTCTGTCAAAATAATTTAATGCAGTTACATTTTTATATCCTTTTGCACCTTCAGTTATATATTCATATAATGTTTTGCTTGGTACTTGTAATTTTAATGCTTCTTCCGAATAAAATTTTTTGTACCTTTCTGTTAATTTGATATTATTAATACTACTCATTAATATTTTCCCCCCTTGGTTTAATTATTTTATACTACTTAATACTACGTTTTGTTATGTTAGCACAATTTTATTTCTTTGTCAATTAGAAGCGTCCGCCTCCACTACCTCCGCCGAAGCCACCGCCTCCGAATGAAGAGCCACCTCCATATCCTCCACTACTACTATCTGAAGAACTTGCAAGCTCATGTGTAGATATTGTTCCTCTTGCGGAGGAAAAGCTACTATTTACTGCATTTGTCATTAAATTTGAAAAATAATAGTTGTCAAAATATAAATATGTAAAATCAATGTTATCACTATAATTCATTCTTTCTAGATTCATTTTCATTGCATTTTGAACTTTTACTGCCAATCCAAACATTGTTGCATATACTAGATATCTTTCCCATAATTTGATTTCTGGTAAGTCTTTTTCATCTAATCTACCAAAGTCCGCTAGAAAGTTTTTAAGTCCTTTCCATTTATGATATTGTTCATTTCCTTTTTTTGTTCTTTTAGTTGCAGATGAGAAATAGATTATTGCTAGTATACCAAATAAATCCATTAGTAATACTCTACCCATGTTCGATCCGCATAAAAGTGCTAGGAATGTAATTGGTATAAATATTAGTGAATACAAAATACAATTAGTTTTTTCTTTTTTTGTATTTTCATAAAATTCTTCTGTTTCCGCTTCTGACTCACATGCATAACGCCAACTGTCATAACCACTTATAAGTCTTTTTGCGTTATCATAGTCTTTTGAAAACTCTTTCATATCTCCCAAGATTACATAATCACCATTTCCAACTGTTCCTATCAATAAATTAAATAGTTTTTTTTCGCTGGTTGAAAGTGTATCTAAATTAAAATTCATGTTTCTTGAAAGTTTATAATCTTTTTGCTGCTTATTTTTAAATAATCCTTTTTTATCTATAGTTACTTCTTCTATTGTAATTGCTTTTTTTCTTATTAAGTCAAGTATTCCTGCATTAAAACTTAAATTGTTAATACTCTTATTCATTAAATAGCTTACTGTTGAAGGAGTATACTCCTCAGGAAAATCTCTAAAGTATTTTCCATCAAACTCGCTTCTATATTCTTTATCATTTTTATTATAAAACTTATATACTATTGCAATAAGTCCAATAAGCCATATTCCTAGTAAGATTTCCATTATTATCGCAAGTGTTTGTAACATTTTTTCTCTTTTTCTTGCAGATTCTCTTAATTTATTTGCATAATTTGCTCTTTCTTTTTCTACTTCAAGTATTTTATTTAGTCCATCAGCATTTGATTTTTTTGTAGCTTTTGTTACTAAACTTTTATCGAACACAACACGGGCATCCACCGGGTTGTTTTTAGGCAATCTTTTATATGTTATTTCTACTGATTTATCATCTATTATTCTATTATTTCCATTTAGTGGTCCATGTGAAAATATTCTTAATTCTTTACTTGAGGATGGAAGATTTATACGAATTATTAAATTATTTATTTCTTCTGCATAATCTGTACCTATAAAGTCATGTGCTATCTCTGCGATATCATTGTGTACTACAACTAAATCTTTTAGTGTGTATGTTATTAATGATGCTCTTGCATATGAAGAAGGTTGATAACTCATTATGTCTACACCCTCGCTGTTTTTAGTTTTTGTGTAGACACCATAATCTCCTTTTTTGGCATTATTTACTAATACAAATTCTTTATTTTTCTTATTAATAACAGAAAAATCTGTTGTAGTAAATTTTACATCATATACTTTTACATTTGTTAATGCACTTGCATTATATATATCACTACCTTCAAAACTTGATTTACTTCCATCAAATTTAGAAAGTCCATTGCTTTTATATCTAATGCTTGTTTTATATCCTTTATATACTCCATCCATTAGCTTTAATTCTTTTATTTCTGCATCTCCAGTATCTAATACATTTACCTCTATATAATATCTAGCTGTTCCATCTGCATATACAAATATGGGTAAAAACATTATAAATATACTAAATAATATTAACCTAATTTTTCTCATAAATATACCTTTCTTTTAAAAAAAAACTTACAAAAGTAAGTCTTTAAAAGCTAACCTTTGGTGCTTTTCTTTCTGATTCATCATCCAACTTAAAGAATTCATTTTGCTTAAATCCAAAGATACTTGCGATAATGTTTGTTGGAAACATTTCAACTTTATTATTATAAGATAGCACTGTGTCATTATAGAATTGTCTAGCGTATGATATTTTTTCTTCTATATCTTTTAAATCTGTTTGTAATGATAAAAAGTTTTCATTAGCTTTTAATTCTGGATATGATTCAGATAATGCAAACAACTTATTTAATGCTCCTGTGATTTGGTTGTTTGCCTCAATTTCTTCAGCTGGTGTATTTGCAGATGCAAATGCGTTTCTAGCGTTAATTACTGCCTCAAGGGTGCCTTTTTCATGTTTTGCATATCCTTTTACTGTCTCAACTAAATTAGGAATTAGATCTACTCTTTTTTTCAATTGAACATCTATTTGTGCCCATTGATCTTTTACCTTATTCCTTGCCATTACCAATCCATTATATGCTCCAATTACATATAAAACTAGTAATACTAAAATTACAATTATGATTATCCACCACATATTTTTCACCTCACTTTAATTATACTTTAATTTTATATTAAAGCAAACCTATTTATTAAACTTTTTTATTATTTTTAATGTATTTAATATTGTTATAAGTGTTACCCCTGTATCTGCGAATACTGCCCACCACATGGTAGTAATACCAAATACACTTAGTGATAATATAATTATTTTTACCGAGATTGCAAAAATTAGGTTTTGCTTTATAATTTTATTTGTATATTTTGATATATCTATACCTTTATTTATTTTTTCAAGATCATCATTCATTATTACTATATCACTTGCTTCTATTGCAGATGATGAACCTATTCCTCCCATTGATATGCCTATATCTGCTCGTTTTAAAAGTGGCGCATCATTTATTCCATCTCCAACGAATGCAATTACATCATTATCGCTCTTTATCTTTTCATATTCACAATATTTATCATTCGGTAGCATTTCATACTCTACATTTTCTATTCCTAGTTTTTTTTGTATTTCTAGAGCAGTAGATTTCTTATCCCCAGTAAACATATATGTAGTTATACAAGCTTTATGTAGTTTTTCTATAAAGCTTTTTGCATTTTCTTTTATACCATCATCTATTATTATAGATGCTATATGTTTACCATTTATATTTACATGTAGACTTGCTTCTTTGCTACAATCATCACATAGTTTTATAGTTCCAACTTTTATATGATTTTCTCCTAGGTCATATTCAATCCCTTTACCAGTTAGTTCCTTGTATTCTTTCACATCTTTATTTGTGTATTTTTTATCAAAGAATTTAATTAGTGATTGTGCGATCGGATGATTTGATAATGATTCGCCTTTTATTAATATTTCAATTATTTGTTCTTCTGTATAACTATCATCATATATTTTTATTTTTTGTACATTAAATGTTCCTGTAGTTAGTGTTCCTGTTTTATCAAAAACTATTTTATTTACTCTAGATAAGTTATCTAAATAGTTACTTCCCTTTACTAAAATACCGTTTTTTGATGATACACCAATACCTGTAAAATATGATAGTGGTACTGATATAGCTATTGCACAAGGACAAGATATAACTAAGAATGTAAGTGCTCTATAAATGCTTTCTCCTAATCCTACATTAGTAAATATGGATAATACTATTACTACTAGTACTGCAATTGTTAAAACTAATGGAGTATATATTTTGCTTAATCTTGATACTAGTGTTTCTGTGTGTGCTTTTTTATCACTTGCATCTTCTACTAATTCTAGTATCTTAGCAACTGTCGAGTCTTTAAATTCTGTGGTTGCCTTTATATATATTATATCCCCTATATTTATAGTGCCCGATAATACCCTGTCTTTTTTTCCTACATTTACTGGGAGCGATTCTCCTGTTAGCGCAGATGTATCAAGCAATGTAGAACCCTCTGTAATTATTCCATCTACTGGTATTTTTTCTCCTTTTTTTACAATTAAGATGTCTCCTTTTTTTACTTGTTCTACATCTACTTTAACTACATTTTCCCCAATTAATTTATTTGTGTAATCTTGTTTTATATCAAGTAAGTCTTTTATAGATCTTCTTGTGTTATTAATTGCTTTTTCTTCTAGAATTTTACCTAGAATATATAGTGCTACTACCATAATACCTTCTAAGTCATCACCTAGTAAAAATGCCCCTAAACACGATATTGTTATTAATGCATTTTCGTTTATTGTTTTATTTCTTATTAATGTTTTTACTGCATTTATAAATGGTCTATATAATAGTAATATATACCCTATAATTACAAGTATTTTATTTAGTTTAAATGGAAGTGTTATTAATGTTCCTAATACTCCTAGCACTACTCCTAATACAAGATTTAATATATGATATTCCTTGCTTTGTTTTACATCTTCTAAAGATGTTATTCTTGCATCTGGTTCTATATTATTTACTAGTCTATTTATTTCTTCTAATGATATTTTATTATCACTTTCAAATGATATTTTTGATGTAGAAAAATTAACTATTACATTATTTAATCTTTCGTCTTTACTTAGTCCTTCTTCTACTTCTTTAGCACAGTTTGCACAATCTAAATTTAATATATTATATTTATATCTATTCAAGTGAATTACCTTCTTTCAATAGTTTTAGAATTACATCTATTACTTCTTTTTTCATAACAGTATAATTAATATTATTATGTCTATGATATACAACTTCATGACAGTAATTATCAACAAGTCCTATGCATATATGAACTTTTTCATTTATATTTTTACTATTTAAGTTGTTCTTTTTTAGTATTTCTACTATTCTTTTTGTCATATCTAATTCATTTTTATTGAATATTTCTGCGATTTCTTGATCAATATGACTCATTGACATTAATTCTTCGTGAGCTTTTTTTGAAATTTTATGAGATTTTATAAAGTTATCTATTATGTTTTCTAGAATTTGTCTTAGATTTTCACTTACGTTATCAATACCTAGAATATTTGTTATAGGTAACATTATTTCTTCAGAATAACGTTTTACTCCTTCCATAAATATATCATGCTTGTTTTTAAAATATTGATAGATAATCCCTGTTGATACTTCTGCATATTTTGCGATATCTACACAATTTACATTGTGATAGCCTTGTTCGCACATCAATTCAAAACCTTTTTCTATTATTTTGTTTTTCTTTTCAATAGAACTCTTTTTAATTGGTTCTCTTATATTTGACATATGCATCACCTTTTTAATACTAATCATATTAATCATACTAATCAAAAATATATAGTTATATAATAAATAATTATAATATCTTCAAAACAATTGTATGTGAAACTTATTTCATATTAATGATATCACAATGTTATATCTTTTTCAATCTAATATTGAAACGTTTTCATAATTTAAATAAAAATTTACATTATCAAGTTGCATTTTAAACTTTTTATTATGTATAATTATATTAAGGAAGGTATTTAGTATGGCAACTATTAAAGATTATTTAAATTATTATAAGGATACTTCATTTGATGAATATGCTTTTAATGAACTTGATAACATTTTATTTTCCGAATTATCTTATATAAATTGGGAAAATATTGTTTCAAATTACTCTTCTAAAATCAGATTAGATCATGCGATTAATATTTTTTTAGGAAGTCTTAATGATTCTACTAGAGAAGGTCTTTCTCCTTTTATGAAGTCTAATGTTGAAAATCTTAAAATTATACAAAATTCTAATAGATATCAAAATTGTTTTCTAGCAAACTTTAGGAATCAAGTTGATGAAGAGAAACAATTTGGTGCATTGTGTATTTATTTTAATGGTGGAGATGTTTATGTTGGTTTTAAAGGAACTGATTCTACATTAGTAGGTTGGAAAGAAGATTTAGCACTTGCATATACATTCCCTACTCTTGCACAGAAAGATGCGATTAATTATTTAAATGAGGTTATAGGTTGGAAGGATAATACTGTATATGTTGGTGGGCACTCCAAGGGTGGAAATCTTGCAATGTGTGCTTACATGTATTCAAACAACAAAGTTAAAAGAAAAGTTAAAAAGGTTTTTAATAATGATGGCCCTGGATTTAGAGATACGGAATATAATTCCTTTCAATATAAGGAAATGCTCGGTAAACTTGTAATGTTTGTTCCTGAAGATAGTATTGTTGGGGTCCTTCTTAATAGTCCCCCTTCGTTTAAGGTAATAAAATCTACATTTAATGGTCCTTATGAGCATGATTGTAATTCATGGGAATGCTTTGGTTCTTTCTTTGTAGAGGGTAGGCTTGGAACTCTTAGTAAAAAGTTCAAAGAAAGAGTTGACGATATAGTTAATTCTTATGATGATAAGAAAAAAGAAGAACTTGTTGATACTTTCTTTACCATACTTCAAAAGGCAGGAATAAAAAGCTTCAATAATGTTTCTTCTATAGAATGGAATCAAGTCCTTGAGATAATTAAAGGCATAAGTGGAATCGATAATACTACTAGAGATTTATTCTTAGATGTATTTAAAAGTTTTATAAATTTTCAAAATAAAGATAAAAAATAACTCATTACAAAATCGTAATGAGTTTTATATTATGCTCCTACATATCTTAAAACTTTTGATTTATTAGGTAGTGCACTTGAATTAATTGTACAAATTAAATTAGATTTATTAAATGGTACCAATATTTTTTCTATTGAAACATGTCCATCTTTTTTTTCTTTTAATACATAATAACATGCAGTGTTTGCCTTTTCTCCATTATATCCCATGGCAACTGCTCTTAATGTTCTAATATTAGTATCATTTAACTGATCTTTCATTTCAAAGTGTACATGTCCTTGAATTACTGCACAATAATCTGTTACTATTTTACCATCAAATAGTGGATTTATCTTTGCATCTTCATAACCTTTCCCTTTGTTTAATCCCATATTAAGTTTTATATTTTCTTCAATTTCTTCTTTCGCTTCATTACTATTGGTATATAAAAATTGCTTGGCTCTAGTGTCCTTATTTTGATTTTGATATGTCCATGTACTATGTACAGTATAATCCCATCTTATATCATTTGCAAAGTGACAAAGTGCAATTTTTTTGTTATTTAAGATTATATCAATAGATGGTTTATAAAGTTTTAATCTCTCTATTCTTGCACTTCCTAATTCTTCATCTGTATATAGTTGATTTTCTATTTTTTCATTATCAAAGTAACTAGCAAATGGCTCTATTCCGAGTGTTGAATAATACTCACTATTACCCGCTATAGATGTTACGTTATATTTATCTAATAAGTCTATTACTTCTTTTGGGTTTGGTCCAAATCCAATATTATCCCCAAGTGAATATATTTCATTAATTCCTCTTTTTCTTATATCTTCTAAAATTGCAAATGTTGGCTCATATAGAGCATGTGCATCTGTGAATATTGCTACCTCTCTACCTGTATACATGTCATCTTCCTTTATTATTTTTAAGTTTGGTTCTAATAATCCAATTATGTTTTTTAGTGGTTCTATGTTATCACTTTCATATTTGGTATTATTATTTGGTGTAAATACTTTCTCTGGAATCGTTATAGAATTTTCTGCTTCTTGTGTAATTATAAATGGCAAATTGTATTTTTCATGCCACATTATTTCAGTCTTATTAGGTGTCTTTCCACCCACTAGTATTATTCCACATGGCTTTAATCCTTCTCTATATAATAGTGTCTCAGGATTATTTTTAAATACCGCGCTTGTTTCAAGTATTCCTCTTTGGTGACGTTTTATTTCTTCTACTTCTGAGGAGTTTGATTTTACTGCCCTATTTGTTCCCATATTTGCGATTGAACTATATATAAAGCTTCCTTCTTTGATATCATCATATGCTAAAATACATTCTCTACCACTCCAATAAAGCTTTTGTCCTTTATAACTTATTGGACTTAATGATATAAAGTTTTTACTTGAGCTCGCAACACCATTTATTAATTCAGCAATATTTTCCGAATCGCTTACCACGTGAGCATATAATATATAATTTTTATTTGAAACATCAAATATTTCTTTTCCATATATTTCTTCTAAGTCACTCCTTGATGTTTTATTCGCTTTAATATCATCTATTTTAGTTAAGTTTTCCATAGAATCCATTTCAAATAATAATCTTACTTTTTCATCGAATTTTAAAAACATATCTTGAGTATTAGAAAGATTTTCCGAATTAAATAATGTCTTTAATGTATTTCTTAGTCCTAATACATTGTTTGTTGTATCAACTATATCAATTATTTTTGCATATAGTAACAATTCTTCACATAAATTATTTATACTTGGAATTTCTTTGTTTGTTGTTTGTAACATTTTTAATCCAGCTGTTCCACCTATATTTTTTAATAATTCTTGTGAGTCTTTTAAAATCACATTATTAAATATATCTTTTAATTCTTCTATACTTGTAGATTCATCATTTATTTTATCAATATATGAGTTATATACTTTTTCTACCTCTACATTTAACTCTTCTAGAGAGTTTATAGTGTGGTTATTACAAGATGACTGTCTAAATTCTAATAAATTTTTCTTATCTTCTTTTGTTAATTTTTGGTTAGTTGCTGATATTTTTTTTAACAGTTCTGGGCATTTTGAAAACAAATCTATTGCCTCTAGCAAACTATTTATTTTATATATTTCATTTTTCTTAATTTTTTCTTTATCATATAGTTCATTAAACAAATAATCTTTAGCAGTTAAAAAATTGTTTATTTCATCATTTTTAATAGTATTAACTATTTCATTAAACCAATTTTTATATTTAGTGCTACCTACTCCATATTGCATAAAGTAATTAAAGTCTATATCTAATAGTTTAATTGCTTCTTTTAATTTATTAAAATACTTTATTACATTATCTACATCAAACTCATTTATTAGTACTAGGACATCAGATGAATCTTGTTTGGAAAAACCTAAACTATCAACTATTAACTTTTTTATTATTAATGATGTTTCATCACACTTTAAGTAATTATATTTTTCTTCTTCACTAATATTTTTTATGTATTCTTCAATTATATTTGTTTTTTTTGTAAGTACCTTATCTCTTATTTTATAGTTAAGTCCTATTCCTTTAAAATTAAGTCCATTTTTTTTGATATGACTTTTTATAATATTATCTAAGAGTTCACTTTTTTCGCTAAATATCATTTCTATTGTATCTGTAAAATATGTACCTGCATTTAATATTTCTATTATATTTTCCTCATTTATTTTTTCTTTTATTATAAGGCTTTTAAATTTAGGGTTACTTACCATTGCAATTTCAATTACAATTTTTTGAATTGGATTACCATCAGAAACACGTTTTCCACATTCTCTTATAATATCTTCTTTTTTTAGTTTAATTATTTCATCTTCTATTTCCTCTGGAAGGTTTGTTTTCTCTTCCATAAATAGATATGAAATTTCACTGTAATCTGTTCTTTTTATTTGTCTTATAATTCTTGGCCTGTTTAGTTTAATCATTAATTTTTTTGTGTAATCTGGGACATATTTACATTTCAACCATGCAAGTAGAGTTCTATCTTCACTTGTTATGGCACCAATTGTTATACCTATTTTTCTCCACTTTAATATTAAGTTTCTTATATTGTCATTATCAATATTTAAATAATTTAAAAGCTCTAATTTTGTAAGTAACAATACTGATAAATTAATACTTAATCTTTTCTTTTCATAAAGCTTTGTTCTATAGCATTCTGGATAAGATGTGCGTTCTAATTCATCAAGTGCTATCCTGCCACTAAGACTTTTGATATGTTTATCTAATATGGCGCTTTTTCTCTTTATTATTTTTTCGGCTTGTAAATCTGATATGTATTTATTTGTGCATATATCAAAAATATTTTTTATATTAATCTTTTTGTCAATTATGTCATCTTTTATGTACATAGGTGTTTCTTTATTTGATAAAAGTTGTGGAATCATATAATTACTATCTTTAGTATCTATTATGTAATCTATTACATCCTTAGGTGGATTTAGTGAAAGCATTTTTGATAACTTATCTGGGGCTTTTACTGAATCAATAACAAGTTTCTTTATTTCAAGTGGAAAGTTTTGATTGCATATTACTTCATATATTTTATCTGAATATAATTTACTCGCTATTACCACTTTTAGACTATGAGGATAGTACTCTTTTGTCAAATCATTCTCTGAATACTCTTCTATTTCATCGAATATTTTTGTAAATTCATACATTTCATCTTCATCTTTTTCTAGACTATCTATATATGAAGAAAATATTTTTTTTACACTTACTGGCATGTTAGGGTTAAGAATATAATCTATAAGTTTTTCTTTTTCCAAGTGTGAAGAATTTTTTATTAATTTTTTATTATTTTTACTTATTACTCTATTTTTTTCTTCATCACTTACATTTTCCGACAGTAAATAGCCTAGCAAATCTAAATCACTTTTTTTCACAATAATCCCCCTCAAATTAGTTTAGTATTGTATCATATAATCTGTATTTTTTCAAGAAAAAAGCAACCCACATGGTTGCCTAAATCTATTAAATTATACTGATGTTCCTGAATAAACACTGTCATCAAATGCTAGTATTCCCATAAATATAACATTTAAGAATATTAGTCCTGCAGCAAATCCAGATGACTTACCAAATGCTTTTGCTAGTTTTATGTATGCCATTATTAGATATACAAATACAATTATTTGTCCTATTATTGGTAAAAATAACCATAGTAATTTTTTTGGATCAATTCCACTTATTTGAAATAATACAACTAGGTTGTATATAGGAATAAGTGCTGCCCATCCTTCTTTTCCAGCTTTTTTGAATACTTTCCACATACTAACAATTGCAAAAACTGAAATTGCTAGCATTAGGATCATATAAACTACCATTCCTCCTGATGAAGAACTTGTTTCTAAGCTAGTATACTCATAACTATAATCCATAAGATTTTCCTCCTTTCTAAAAAATAAACTACGCTCTATACGTTTATTATCTACGATGTCTTATAATTTTATATTAACATAATTATGTATGTTAATCAAATTATTTTTAATGACTAAAATCCACTTTATTAATTGGAATTGATACATTTTCATCATAAAGCATAACTTTTTTATTATAAGTCTGTTCCGTTAGAAATTCATAATTTAGTATATAAGAGCAAAACTTTGATGTGTTATTGATATTCCATGGGTAATAATAATTTTCACTTATGAAGAGTTCTTTTCCTGTATATTCGATTAATGGAATTCTTTCTAAATTTGAATGTATACCAAATGTTCTTAGTTTTGGTCCTCCATAAATATGTTTATTATGCAAATGGTTTTCTTCTATTTTATATGTTCCCTTGTCAATAAATTTGAAGTCTTCTAAATCTGATTCAGATAAATTTTTATTTGAGTAAACCTCAAGTAATATTCCCTTGACAAATGATGCTTTGTTAATCAATTTAAATTTTTCGAAAGCGGTATTTTTATAGTCATCATATATTAATAATTCACTTTGATTTAATATCAGGTAATCATGCGGTCCAAAATGTTCCATAATTTGTTGTTTCCATCCACACATTTTGTAGTAATCATATTCTTCATTTATTTTCCAAAATGAGATGTTAGCTTTTTCTTCATAATTTTTTAATATATTTTCTGAATTATCTACGGAGTTATTATTAACTAACACAAAGTTTTTAATTCCGATGTTTATGTAATGACTTATCCATCTTTCTGCAAATACCTCAAAATTTCTATAAAAACAGATTAAGATTATTCCAGGCTCGAATTGTACTTGTTTATTTTCCTTAAGATTTTTTGTACTTAGCCCTTTTAAAAAATTAGAAAAGTATTGAACTGGATATTCTTTGTTATTAAATTCTTCCTTTGAAAATTTTACAAGACTTCTTTTTAAACTTTTATTTACACTTAATACTTCTATTTTATCAAGGCTCTTTTTTACTACATTTGCTTTTACTTTTTTCAAACTTTTTATGTGGCTGTATAAATGGCAAAAATCAACATCACTATATTTTTCAACCATTCCCATCTTTATATGTGGATTTTTGATATTTAATATTCTTTTCATATAAGAGATTATTGAGCCATGAGAAATAATCATTATTGTATTAGTCTTAAAATTATTTGTGTAAACATGATTTAAGAATTCACATAGTCTTAACTCTATATCATACTTATTTTCCCCATATTCACCAAATCTTGTAAAATAATCCCCTTCGATTTGTTTTAATCTTATCTCATCTAACTCCTTGCTATTCATTTTCCCTGAATATTTTCCATATGTTATTTCATGTAGTCTATTATCAATAATAACTTCAACGCCAGAATATTTTTTTAGAACAAGATGTGCAGTTTCTATTGTTCTTGGAAGCGGAGATACATAAATTTTATCAATTGATTTCGGTAATTGCTTTATTGATTCAGCAACTGTTTCTTTGCCTTTTCGTGTAAGTGTAGACCAGTACACTTCTTTGTCTGAAATTAGTTTTTTTACATTATCTGTTGCTTCTCCATGCCTCATAAAAATTATATTCATATATTACCTCCTGTTCTATTACTTTAGCAAATTTCAGTTTTAATATGATCTTGTGTTTAAATAATTATCTCATAATATTAGTAATATTATATATATTTATTCTGGTGTTATTAATATGAGATTTATTAAAGAGCTGTTACTAACATCTATTGAAACAATTGATTAATCTTTTCTCAACATTTTATTGGGATTAACATTTTTAATCATTGTTGGCTTTTACCTCATTTTTTGTATTTCAACTTTGAACATTCAAATATCATAAAACTTATCATTAATATAAAAATATTGTGTTTTTTGTAATTGTCGGTTTAAAATCTCTAATTATTTTTTTCTTAGTTGTATAATTTTTACTCTTGATTTATGCTTTCCTTTACTAAATACACTATTTGCCATTTTCATATATTGATGAGCAGATTCAATTTCGCCATTTACATCAAGCTTTTGATTTAAATCATATATTCTTTGTTCTTTAGTCAAAAGATGTCTTTCATATTGTGCCTCTGAAAGTTTACTTTTAAATTTAACTGGTTTAATATTAACTCCTTTTAACTCGTTAATCATTTTTATAAAATGTCTTATATTAGCACGGCTAAATCCTCTTACACAAATATAACTATTTTCATTAGCTATAACAAAATCCATAAGTGCATTATAGTTTTCAATAACTTGATTTTTGTTTACCCATTTATTATCAATTTTTGTGTCCAAATATATAGTTGGGTGAACATTTGAACCAAGCTTTTTAATGTAAAAACAATTTTTTAAATTATCTTCAAAATTAAAATTGTCAGTACTAAATAATTTTCTATTATTTATAATAAAATATGTTTTAAGCATATATTCTTTACCATCATATGTATTTAATTCTTTTTCTTTCATTACAAAACCTCCTATTAAATGTTATAAGTATTATATCATAGTCTATTATATTTTTAGTATTTATTAATAATGATTTTAGAGAAATTTTTAAAAAAAATGAGAGCTTTCGCTCTCTTCAGGGGGTTCATTTTTTAGACGAGTTATCTCTTATACAAGAATTTAAAAAGCCTGTAAAATAAGGCTTTGCAAGTACTCTTCAGTTTATTAGAGTTTATAGAAATACATAATAATGTTAATGTAAAAGTTAATGTAAAAAATAAAAACCAGTCATTATTTAACTGGTTTTTATTATTCAAATCTTCCAAAATCCTCTTCGCGTTCTTTTTTTTCTCTCTCCAACCAATAATCAAATTCTAATTGATAGTCTATCAATTCTTTTTTCACAATTTTTTTAATATCAGTATTTCTAATATTTTTCAAATATAGTAATAAATTTTTTCTCTCCTCCAAAACCTCAGAATAATTCTTATCCAAAGATCTAGGATATATGTTATCAACAAGATTTTGAACAACAATAATATTAGAATAATTATCAAACAAATATACTGCTAATTCATTCCAATCGAATAAACCATTATCATTTCTTTTATATGCTTCTAACAGATATGAAATTTCAACATCCTTACCAGATTCCATAAGCCATGATATAACTTTATCACATGGAATTAAATTAATAATATTTCCTCTTAAACCGCTATAACTCTTAAAGAAATTTAATATAGGATATGATGGAACTCCATCATAATCTATAAAAATATCTAAAAATATTTGAGAATATGTTTTAATTAATGGTTCTAAAATATCATGCAATTCATAAAAAGAAACACTTTCTTTATTCAACATATTTCTTATTTTGTTAAAAATTATTTTAACTTCAGGAATAGCATCATTATCATTAAACACTTTCTTTATTAATTCTGATATCGAATATGTTTTCATTCTAGAACCATTATGGTTATATTCCTCAAAATCCAATTCACTTAATATTATTCTAGAATATTTTTTCAAATTATCATCAAAAACATCCAATTCACTTAAGTGATATAAAGAGTCAATAATTACATTACCATTTTTTGTTTTAGTCTTAACTTTTTCAAAAAGTGAGATAATCTGTTCACTATTTAATTTCTTTGTATACGATTCAATTCTATAAATAAAGCTATCATCAATAAGTCCTTGTTCAAGAGCTTTCAGAATTCTCTCAAGTGATTTTTTATCTATATCATAAGAAAGTTGCATAGACATAAAATACCTATTATACCTTTCATTTTCAAGTATATCATCTAAAAATATATTACACCTATTTTCATCTTCATTGTGATACAAACTTATGATAGAATTAAGCATAAATTTCATTGCTCGCTCATTATCGTCATTAATATTATCTAGGATTGTATAAATTAGGTTTTCTTTATCATTGCTAGAATCATATATACCTTTTGCCAAGTAATCTACTCTAAACAAATCATAATCATTATTAATTACTTTTAGATTTTCATTTAAGTCATCATCATTACAACCGATTTCTTTTCCCAGTTCATAAACCATATTATTAACAGCATTAAAATCATCATAAGCGACATCAAGACCTAATCTAACTCTTCTACCACCATATAAATATGTATATAATTTTTCTTTTATATTTGAAGGTTTAACCAATATAATTAAATCATTTATCATTTTCATATATTTCTTTGGAATTTTGTCTTTATCTATTCTTTTCATTGTCAACAATGCAAGCCAAATACTAGGCCAACTAGATTTACTTAAATTTTTTCTCACCAATTTATCTAGAGCTTCTCCAAAACCATTTCGATACAAGTCTACAAATTGATTGGCAACAATTTCCTTAATATCATCATATAAAACATTTTCATCTAATAGTTTATCAATATAATCAAAAACTTCATTAAACCATTCTTTAGGTTTAGGTACTAATCCATAGTCTCTATTTTTTGTTCCATTATCAAATATAGGTGATCCATAGAAGGTATGACCATATTCTAAAGTTTGCTCAAGCAATTTAACCCCAAGTATTTGTTCTTCTTCTTTTTCAGAATAAATCAGATCATCTATAACTGCTATCCTAGTTTCAAGTGGAGCATGAGTACAGGATAAATAAATATGAAATAAGTTATATAAAACAGAATGAATTGAATTAAGATTAGTGTTTTCATTTTCTGATAATGCAAATTTAATAATATTCTCGACCGCAGGTTGAAAATATTCTTTATCATAGGCAGTGTTTGCTAGCATAAGAACCCAATCATAAAAATGAGGATTATCTCTAGTAAAAAATTGATTATCAGTAATATTATTAATTCTATATAAAAGCTTTGACGGATGTAATATATTAATACATTTTAATATCTCAATTAATAAATCACTTGAATTAATTAAGTTATCATCAGATAGTTTTGTCAAATATTCATCTGCTATCTTTAATGCTTTTTCATTATTATGAAGGTTTTTTAATCTTCTAAAAAAAGAAATTAGTAATCTATTATTATGAGATATCTCATGGATAATCTTATCAACAGGGTATTTTTCAATATATTCATCAGCCAATCTATTTGCCAATGCATGAGGTAATACAGCTCTCATATCACTCCTTTTTTGTATTATTAGTCTTTTTCGTAATGTCTCGACATATCTCACTACTTCAATAGCGGGAACATTAGAAATATCAGAAATAATTTTTATTTCATTTGACTCAACATCTTCATAGTTAATATTAAAAGAATAAAATAATGAACAAACCATTCCAACTTTCATTAAGGAATCATCAACTTTTCCACATTGATAGAATAAGCGTTCAAATAATTCATTATCTTTTAATATACCTATATTATCATTTTTATCAATTGATTTAGCCAAATATAAAGCTATTCTGTAATTGCCATCGGAGCATCTGACAATAGTATCAATATTTGCATCAGAAATATAATCAAAATCTCTTTTAAGCATTTCTCTTAAAATTTCTGGTGATGTTGAACCTAAATAAAAATTTTCCGAATCAACATTATCATCTTCTTTAACATCATATTCTATTGTTAATAAAGAAACGTTGCTTCCAATAACTTGGCATAATTTTGTTAATTTGTTGTGCATGGTTGGTTCACAGTTATCAACAATCAATATAATTCTTTTCCTTGAATCAACCAATTTTTGAATATACTCAATTGGATCAGGTTTAGGCATATCACTAATATCTCCATAAATAACAATAGATTTATCAAGTGGACTTTCACCAATACTATTATCAAATAAAGCTTGAGCCAACCTTGTTTTCCCAGTCCCAGATAATCCTGCCAATCTTAAAGAATTCCTTGGCTCAGATAGTTTTTTTCTCATTAAATCAATACCATCCAATAATTGTTTTCTATTGATTTTATCGAAACCATCTTTATAAATAAATGAATTTTCTTTTATAATATATGGCTTTTCTTCTGTAGATAGATTTGACCAATTACAATACCCTTTCCAACCCGATATCCCACGCTCACTAAGTAATACTGCACTACCTCCGCTCAATCTTTTTTCAGCTTCGGCTTCAGCATTTTTTTTCCATTCTTTTAATAATTCGATTGGATAATTGTTCACATCTGAATCAATAAGTTTTGAACAGTTTTGACATAGCCATATGCCATTATCTACACTCGATCTTTCTTCAGAAGTCATTTCATTATCATAGCGTGGACCACCAGGAGCTGCCGCACAAATGTGTGCAGCAACTCCTATATTTATTGTTTTTGTTTCGGTTGAAGATGGGCCAACTGTTGGATTATTGCAATTAGGATTACTACAAATATAAGCAACTCTTTTAGCCAATATATTTTTTATTCGTAACGAGAAATCATCTCTTCTATTATTTACCATTAATAACTCCTCCCTACCATAGCCAAGGTTTTTTAAAACATTCTAATGCTGTATCTGGTAATGTATAAATTTTATACTCTTTATATGATATAGTATGTGGCTCATATAAATTTCTTTGTTGAATAAATAATGGTTGTTCATATAAATTACCATAAGAATCCCTAAAAATTAGTGCTAACTCTCCACTAAACATATTACATATTTTACTGTTTTCCAAATAAGCAATATCTATCAATATAATGTCATTTTTTAGTATCTTTCTATCATAACAAATACTGTAGTTAACAAACTTATTATCAGCTAAGAACTCAACTTCATCTATATCACATAACATTGTATTCTTTTGAGCGGTTGCACAAATATCCAATTGATTAACATCAGCATTTCCTATATTTTTAATATAAAATCTTAAATGCTTGTATTTCTCCTTCTTTAATATATCCTTACTGTAATAGAATTCTACATCCTTTTTATCATTGATAGAAGCTTTAAAATCAGTCATAAACAAACAGATATCAGGTTCTTCCTTTGAATCCCACTGTTTTTCTTCTATATGAAATTCAGCTTTATTCAAAAATTGCTGTTTTCTTTCTTTTTTATTTTCTTGCTTTTCATTATATTTTCTATCGCTCTTCCTAAATGCGATTTGGATTATTGTAGTAATAAATAAAGTAATTAAAGAAGCAGCTATTGCATTATTATTTATAAAATCAAATACATCTTTCATTTTTACCTCCTATAAAGAAAAAAAGATATCATAATAATGATATCTCAACTATAAATATTATAACACATTAATTTTCATTTTTAAATGTTCTTAAAATATAATCATACGATTCTTTTTCTAAAATTATAGAATTTAAATCTTCACATACTTTATCCCAGTCATTCTTAAAATCAATTGTATAGATTTCCAATGTATAATCTTCATCTTTATCATAAAAAATATTGTTACCAGCATTTAAAGTTGTTTTATGATTAAACGGATAAATCAAAATACCTCTTAATCGTTTATTTGATTCTTGATTTTTCATTTTATATACATCTAAATAGGATTTTACTTGATATAAATTTCCTGAATGAAATATTTTTTTTCCATAATATTCAAGTAGTGAATTTTCATAACATTTAGCATCAATTATCAAGTATTGATCTAATGAATTAACTTCAATATCTGTTCTCATCTTTGGAAGATATTCATTTTTAGCACTTAAAATAGGTTCTAAATTCCATTCATATTTTGAAGGCGAAACATTCTTAATATATAGATCTTCTTTGTAGTAATCATAATAATTTCTAATGAATTCTTGATATACCCACCACAATTCAGCATCTATATCTATGTATTTTTCTTTTGTATTTTCGCTATATTTTATACATCCAATAATGTATCTAGATAATAAAAGTAATGTTTCATAATTCATATTATCCTTATTAAGTCTAATCCCTAGAATATCTTTAATTGATACATCTACCAAATCAACATCTTCAAAGAAATAGTATTCATTAATAATTTTTCTACTTAAACTTTTATTACTTTTCAATTGTTCATCTTTATATAGATAATATAATATATATTTTACTATTCTATTAAGTTGATTGTTTAATGATAGTTCTCCAAAAGTACAATTAACTCGGTTGTTAGTATTTAAAACTGTTTTCTTTATATTAATTTTGCCTTTAACATAATATAAATCATCGGTTAATTCATTATATTTTTTAGCTGGCTTTGTCATAATTACTTTTTTTACCTCATCAAGATAAAAATTAGCTATAAATTCATAAACTGTAGATTCCTTTTCAAACGTCATTATATCTTTTTGAAAAGTAAAAGCACGTTTAGATCTAATTGAAAATAGAATCATATTTTTTAAAACATTCGGATTAAATTTTTCTATTGACCCACTATTCTTAATCTTCATTTGATGAATCCATCTCACTTAATAAATCATTAAATATTTTACAATCATTATCGCTAGTACTAAACTTTCTAATTATATCTTTTTCATCCATATCATTCATATATTCGAAAATTAAAGGAATAATATCATACTTTAAAATTCTTCTAAATTTATCGCTATCTATTGTTTCAGGATTTTTGGCAAAATAACTATGTCCAATATCAAAATTATTATTTCCAAATGTATCGGATAAAATCTTGTTAATATGTTTCATAGTTTTAACAATTTGTTCTTTCATTTCACAATTATTTAATGAATTCAAGAATTTATTATTATCAAAAGCAGGTTTTAAATTGAAAAATGAAAATCTTCTTCTAAGTGCGTAATCAATTTGTGCTAATGATCTATCAGCAGTATTCATTGTCCCAATTATATATACATTTTTAGGAACATAGAAAGTTGCTTCTTTTTCAGTATCAGAATACATCAAAGTTACTGCATATTTTGATGATCTCTTATCATCCTCAATACACATCAATAATTCACCAAATATTTTAGATATATTACCTCTATTGATTTCATCTATAATCATATAATAATTATTTTCTTCATCTTTTAATGCAGAATCAACCAAATATTTGAATATACCAATTTTTGGTTCTAATTTGTTATTATTAAGTGTCATTCCTTCAACAAATTCTTCGTAACCATAACTTTGATGAAATTGTGTGAATTTTATTCTACTTTCATAATCACTATCTAGTTTACCCTTATGTTTAAATTCAAGTAATTTTATTAAATCATTTGTAGTAAAAGTCTTACCAACTCCAGGTGTTCCTGTTAAAATAATATTTTTCTTATCGTATAAAACTTCTATTATGTCATTTATCAAATCATTATCTTGATAAATGTTTTCCATTATTGCTTCAGTGCTAACTGAACTAGTATCAATTTGTTTTTCATTCTTAACAGCATTGATTTCAGTCCAAACTTTATAAATTGCCGAACTTAGAATTTCTATATCAGCTGACTTAAAGAAATCATCTTTTTCTTTAAAAGTATCTAATAATAGAAGATTCTTTTGTATTGAATCAAAATTTTTATCTAACTTTATACCTAATTGATTAAAAATTGAATTGTATATTTCATTTGAAACAAGATATAGTAAAGTCCCAGGATAGTAAAATCTAATTAATTGAGTTTTAATAGTTTCATTTGATGATAAAAATTTTAAATCATTAGAATAAGTGTTTTTATCAAAATTAGTTACAAAATTTACTAATTCCTCTTTATATAATTCAAATATATCTTCTACGCTCAATTGAGGATATAAATCTTTAATCCATTTAATTACACTATATTTAGTATCAGCATCATCTGGCAAATTTTTATTATAAATAAAATATTTATTTTTGTTTGCACCAAGAGGTAATCCAGATTTAGATTTTTCTACAAAATACATTAATGATTTATAATACTTTTCTTCATCTAAATACTTAGGATAATCATAATCCTCTAATGTCATATTTTTTAAATGATCTATACTAAAAATGCTTTTAAATTTTTCTAATACTTCTTTTCGATTTTGAAGTTCTTTTTGGAAATCTTCATTTCCTTCTAACTCAAAATATTTAATTTTGATTTTTTCTATTATATCAACATTATCCATTGAATACTCACCTCTATAATCCGTTTTTATATATTTATCTATCATCTTAGCCAATTCAGCATATATATTATCATTAGAATATTTTAACTTTGATATTATTAAACCACTATAATGTTCAAATGGGCTATACATTCCTTTATTTGTTGTATCACTATTAATATTTAATCCATTTAAGATTTTTTTTGTCAAATCACCGTTTTGTGTTTTATCTAATAAAACGACTTCGTTTTCAATATCTCTTAAACTCTTTCCAAAAAATAAATAATTATAAACGATGCTTGGATAAAAATTAATGTAGTCTCTACGATTATGTATTATTTCTGTTTGTGTTGCATTATTTTTTAAAGGAAATTGTATAAAATTAACAAAAGGATCATTAAAATCATAATACTGCTCAGTTGATGGAGCTACATTCTTATAATAAAATAAAATATAATTAATAATTTCCTTATCTACATCAATATTTATATTATTTAAATCAGTAGGCACTTGTAAGCCACTTTCATTAATAACAAGTTGCCATTGCCTATAATATCTCGTACTATTGCTTGATAACTGTTCATATTGAAAATTATTTTTTCTATTATTAATTATCTTTGAAGTAGCACTTTGAATTGTCTCATTTTTATTATCTTTTATAGTATCTAATATATAGCAAAATTCTTCTCTTGAAATTAGCGTTGATTCTCCATTAGCTTTTAATAACTTTGTTACCTTAATTAGTATTTCAAAAGGCCTTATTAGTTCATCATTATCTTCATTACAATGTTTTATCAAAAATAAAAGTGCCAATTCTTTTTCAGAAATTTCTCCGTTTAAATATAATTGTCCAACCTCAGTAATATTTGTATCATACACACCAAATTCTCTTAAGTAAGTAGCTTTATTACGTAAGAAAAAGTTATCTTGATTAGAATCAAAAATTCCTTCCTCTAAAAGTTTTGCTTCCACTAATGGAATAACATTGTTATTTTCTTTAATAATTTGCAAAATTCTTTTTATTGCTTTTGCATCATAATATTTTGCAAGATCAACTTTAAATAATTCCATATAATCCTCCTATTTAAAATCTTCAACTTTTAAAATTTCTTTCATTATTGCAATCATAACATCTACTACAATACTATTTCCAGCCTGCTTATAAGCTTGTGTATCAGATACAACTATTTTAAATGTATCATCATATCCCATTAATCGCATACATTCTCTTGGAGTAAGTTTTCTAAGTTTGTTTTTATATGTAACATAATTATCTACACCAGCTCTATGCATTTTATGCATTGTAGCTAATAAAGGTCTAGCTATCGATAAATCGACTTTTGGTTTCGTATAATAATTCTTTGTTCCAGTAGACATAACATGTTTATATACTAGTTCACTTAGGAAATATTTATCATCTATATCACTAGTTCCCCTACTTAATTCTATTTTACCATCTTTTGAGATTAAATTTCCAAATTTTGTATTAGTTTCTAAAAAATCTTGAAGAGTGTATTTAAGATTCTTTTTTCTTGGTTCTGCAATATTTTTGCTTTTATCTTTAAATCCAACAACTATCAGCCTTCTTCTTGTCTGTGGAATACCATAATCTTTAGAATCCATAACTCTAAAAGAAATATTATAGCCCAAACTGTTAAAAACCTTTTGTATTATCTCCCATGTTTTTCCATTATCATGTTTTAATAATCCTTGAACATTTTCAAAAATAAAAACTTTAGGTTGAATTTCTTTAACTAATCTAGCATATTCATAAAATAAAGTACCTCTAGTATCTTCAAATCCTTTTTGGTAACCCATTATTGAAAATGCTTGACATGGACTTCCCCCAACAAATAGATCAACTTTACCTTTATACTTTGTTCCATCCAAGAATCTAACATCATAATGAAAATCTTTTTCATCAATATCATAATTTTCAAAATATGTTTTCTTAACAAAATTAGTTTTTTTAATTTTACTAAATAATTCTTCTTCAAAACTCTTTTGCTCTTCTATAGTTTTTAAAGAAAACATTTTTTTCTTAACTGCATCTTCATCTATATCCTTTAATTCTATATCGCCATTATCACATGCAAATACTATTTTATAATCTAAATTCATTCTTTTTAGTGCCCATTCAATGGATCCAATACCACTAAATATTGTTGCTAATCTAATCATTATTCTCCCCCTTAAATACATCTGTTTTAAGAATTTCTTTTATTATGGCTTCTAATACATTAACGACTATTGAATTACCACATTGTCTATACATTTGTTGATCTGGAACTACAATTTTAAAATCATCATCATATCCCATTATTCTTAAGCATTCCCTAGGCGTTAATTTTCTTGCAACACCTTTTTCTCCATTGTACTCACCAACATATACATTATTAGGATATTTCTTATTAGAATTAAACTTTTCAAATATCATATCCCCACACCAATTAAATTGTTGATTAGCTGCTTGTGTTCTAGCAATATCTGAATTTATACTTACTCTTTTCTTTAGACTTAAAGGTTTTGTAATCCATTTAAAACCTTTTTCACCATGATAATAACTATAATCAACTTTCTTTTCTAATAAATCTTTCATAGTTTTATCTAATTCTATTTTAGGAATATCAGAAGGTGGCAAAATATTTAAATCGTTTCTAATTGCAACCACATATATTCTAGTTCTATTTTGAGGTATGCCATAATCTTTAGCAGATAACTTAAACATTCTCCATTTATAACCTAGTTGATCAAACACACTTGAAATAACTTTCCAAGTTTTGCCTCCGTCATGATTCAACATTCCAGGAACATTTTCATATATAAATACTTTAGGTTGTATTTCTTTAACTAATCTAGCAAATTCATAAAACAAAGTACCTCTAGTATCTTCAAATCCAAGCCTTTTACCACTTATGGAAAATGATTGGCATGGACTTCCACCAACAAATAAATCTACTTTGCCTCTATATTTATTGCCATCTAAAAATCTTATATCTTGATAAAAACTTTCATTATCAATTTCATAATTAGCCATATAAGATTGTTGCATATAATTGACTTTACCAGTTTTATCATATAAATTATCGATATAATACTTTTTTTCATCATCAGATAATTTTTTTAATTCTTTTTCTATTTCTTCTTTAGTTTCCTTTAATTCTCTTTCTCCATTATCACAGGCAAAAATAAGTTTATAATCTACTCCTATTCTTTTTAATGCCCATTCAGGTGAACCTATTCCACTAAATACTGTTGCTACTTTTATCATCATATCACCCATAATAATAATATCATATATCCGGCTTTTTGTCAGGCATTTATCCGGCTTTTTTATTATTTTTTAAAATTTTAATTTAAATTAATTATAAAATAAGGGGAAATTTGAAAAATTCACCACTCTATACACCTATATAATTCACCACTTGTAATCACATTTTAAAGTGATAAAATATTGTAAAATAGAATTAATTTAACTAAAAGGTACGGAAAAAGTACGGAAAAGGATACCCAAAAGGAAGGGTAAAAAGTACGGAAAAGGACAATTGAAAGGTACTCTACTATCGTGATAAAATTGTATTATATGAAATAAAACTAAAAATTTTCATATGGAGCTAAAAACGACAGTTTTCGGCAAAAAAGTACAAATCCTTATAAAATAAGGTCTTGTGAGCAAAAAAGAACGAAAAAAAAGCAAAAAAAGAACAAAAAAAGAACAAAAAAAAGACTGAAAATCACCTAAAATTCACCAGGTAAATGCACTACCATTTTGAATTTCAATATGGTAAAATAAGTATAATAAGAAAAAATATCGGAGAAGATGAATTCACATCTTCTTTTTTATTGTCCCAAAGATTTGGAGGTATAAAAAATGAAAGAAATAATGTATCCCATATAGTTAACACTATACAATAACGAAATTACAATATATATGATTAATTGAGGAACACAGTTAATCCCCAATTTTGCAAGTGCAAAATAAGTTTGATATCACGAGAAAGTCTTATTTATAAGACTTTTTTTGTTGTGGTGATATCAATCTCTTATGCTCTTACATAATTAGTTATTAAAAATAGCTAATTAGTGTGATAGATAATCCCATACGTGGGATATAGAAAGGAGGTGATTTTATGAATAAAAGAAGAACTCATGTATCAATTGCTTATGATATTGATGATCAAATTCAAGAATATTCTAATTTAAAGAAAATTAGTTACTCTGAAGCAGTTAGTCAATTAGTATCACTAGGATTAAATAATATGAATCTAGTTAAGACAATTGATAGGACTAATTCTCTACTAGATAGAATTTATTCTAAGAGTTGCTACACTGTTGCCCTACTTGAACAAATCTATTCAGATTTTGAATGGGATAAAATAACTAATCCAAAAGAAAGCAAAGCTTTAAATAAATTCAAATCTAAATTAAGCAAATACAAATTAGATGATTAAGGAGGTAAATAATATGCATAAATATCTAATTAGAATTAGAAAAGAAGTATTTGATTTATTAAAAGTAGAAGCTAAAGCTAGAGGAATAAGTATTAATGATTTTATGACTTATTGTATTGAAGTTGCATTAGCAGAATATATGAACGAATCAGCTGAAGCATTTAAAGATTCAGTTAAAGATAAAGCTATTCAAAGAGAAAGGAAAAGATTACAAAGTGAGCAAGAGCCATGGAAAAATGTATTATGATCTTTTGAATGATAATTTGAGTAAGAGCACAATCGTGCTCTTCACTCTTCTATTATCTAATTCAAACCAAAAAGGATATGCATTTGGATCAAATAAGTATTATGCGGATAAACTAAAATGTACTACAAGAACTATATCTACCCTATTAAGAACTTTAGTAAATAAGAATTACATAATTATAGAACATCCTAGAAGTTTTAAAAGGAAGATATATATTAGAAATAAATTTCCTACATGATAGAAAGAATATTCTATCTTGATAGAACAATTTATCTAACATAATAAATAAAGATAATATATAAATATAATAGTTATACAAAGGCCTTAGTAAAAGGTAAAGGAGGTTTCGGTATGAAAGATTTAGTAGACTATATAAAATATCATGGATATATAACAAGTATTAGAGATAATGTAGATAAAGACTATATCTGGTTTGATATATGTCAGAAAGAACAATATAAGGATAAAAATGGTGTGGATAGGACTAACCTATCCTTTTTTAGTGCAAGAATGTATATTGAATATACATACAAGATTGAATTAAGAGTTGGTAAAGATGTTTATGTAGAAGGAATACCTAAAGGTTACATAGATAAAAATGGTCATAGACAAAACTATATCCATATTTTAAAAATAAATGATTTAGAAGTTAATAAAGAACCACCACTTTATGGTGATGGATATTGGAATGGACAAAAAATTGAAAGTGAAGAAGCTTCACCAGAAGAACAAGCATATATGCAAAAATTAATTGATGAAATCACAGGGGGTGAATAATATGAATGCAAAAGATACATTAAAAATAATAACTAAACAATGGTGTAACCTAACTGATCTAATGAAGTTGTTAGGATGTGGAAGAAATAAAGCATTAGATGTAAAAAAACAAATTAAAGATAAATTAATAAACGAGGGATATTTTATTCCAGGTAATGATTTACCTATGCAAGCTGTTGTAGATGTTTTAAAAATAGATATTGATAGATTAGAAAAGATTATTAAGTTAGGACAATAACCTGACTTTTTTTATTTTTGATGCTATACTAGAGTTGTATAAGAGGTAACTCGGTATAGCAATATAAGGAGGTATAAATAATGGCTGTACTACAGTTACCAAAAGAAAGAGCTACCAAAGATGGTAGACGTTGGTATTTTTATGACAAAATAAAAGTTGATGGAAGAACAAAGGCATATATGTCTAAAAGTTATATGACAAGAACTGAAGCTTTAAAAGCTGAAAGAGATTTCTTAGTTGGATATCAATCTAGAGAAATAAATGTTACAAGTATGACATTTAAACAACTATATGAAGAGTTTTATGAATATAAGAAAGATAAAGTTAAAGCTACTACTCTAAGATCATATAGAAGAAACATATTACAATTAAGTGAGTTTTATGAATTAAAGATTAAAGATATAAGACTTGAACATTATATAGCATGGAGAAAAAGAATTGGTAATCTAGATAATGCTGATAAAACAAAGAATGGATATTATAAATTATTAAAAACTATTCTTAACTATGGAACTAAGTGGCATGATTTTAACTTCACCTCTATCTATAACAAAATGGAAAAATTCAATAATCCAAATAAACCACCAAAAGAAATGCAATTCTATACTTGGGAAGAGTTCAAACAGTTCATATCAGTAATTGATGATATTAAGTGGAAAGCACTATTTGAAGTTTTATTCTTTTGTGGACTTCGTAGAGGCGAATTAAGAGGGCTTACATGGGATAATATAGATTTCTTTAATAAAGAACTATCAGTAGTTAAAAATGTTGTTCAAGAAGGTGAATCTGGTGACTATATAGTTACAACTCCAAAAACAAGAACTAGTGTTAGAACTCTACCTGTTCCAGAAAGGGTTATGAAGGATCTTCATGAAGTATATCTTCAAGATAAGAAACAATATGGTTTTAGTGAAAAATGGTATGTGTTTGGAGATAAAGAGCCCTTATCAGCAAACATATTGAGACATCATAAAAATGATTACACTAAACTAGCTGGTGTTAAGCAAATAAGAATTCATGACTTTAGACACTCATGTGCTTCAGTTTTAATTAACAATGGTGCTAGTATCATGATTGTTGCAAAATATCTTGGCCATGCTAAGATTGATGAAACATTAAATACCTACTCTCACCTATTTAAAAATAAGATGGATGAGATAGTAAAAACTATGGATAATTTAGAGTAAAAAATGCTCTACATTAACGAGTGGTTAATGTAAAAGTTCATGTAACAACCTATTTTATAATATATAAAAATACGGAAATCCTTTATTTATAAGGGTTTCCGCTAATTTTAATCATTTTCCCGCCGGGTGCAGGGGGCCAAAATATATTACACATAAAATAAATTATTACTAGTTAAAAGCCTTATATTATAAGCATTTATAAATTATAACTAATTACAATATTTTAAATATAATTATCAAATTTTATAATTTGAGTACTTAAATGGGTACCTAAAATTGATAATACTACTATTAATTCTTTGTAGAAAAGAAAGGATAAATATTATGAATATAACTTATACAAAATGTGATGATTATTTATTACCAAATTTAAAACTTACTGAAAAAGAAAATAATCCTTTAAATAAATATGGATTATTAAGATTAGAATACTTAAAAAGTAATAAGAAAGCATTATATCAAGAATTACTTATGAAAGATAAATTAAATGAGCATCTTTTTTCAGTCAGTATAATAGCTGAAGATAGAATTAGTAACGTAGTTAATAACTTAATAAAATCAGATTCATCAATTACAGAAAAATTAAAATTTGAAAATCAATTACTATGGGTTCAAAAAATGAATAATTGTAAAAGTGTTGCTGAAGAAATTGTTTTAAAAGAAATCATTTATGTAGGCGAAATATGATTAAAGGTAAAGAAGATATCACAGACAAAGAATTTGAAGAAATATTATTACCATTCTACAACAACTATAATGACTATCTTATTAAGTTTGTAATACCAGAGGCTGTAGCATTTTATTTGGCAAATTGACACGTTAGAAATTGTTTACCAGATTGTTCATTAATTAATCATATTAACTCAGCACTAGATATATTTAATGTTAAATGTAATATTGATGAATTAATATCTGAAATAGAACTAATTTTAAAAATAAAATATAATCTTAAAATTATAAAAATTAATCCATTAAAATTAAAATGCTAATGTAAAGGAAAGCACTACCTAAATATAGGTAGTGCTTTAAACTTATTTTGGGATTAACATTATTGTCTAGCTAGCATTGAATTTGTACTCCTGTACGAAATTCATATATAAGAAAAATTCCAAATTCTTATCATCTATAAATTTGACAATTTATCTTTTATAAATTCATCTAAATAGTCAGAATTCTTAGTAACCCATTTATAATCAGAATGCTCTTCACTTAATTTAACATTCACTTTTGATTTATCTACATTTACAATAAAATCAATTTCTAAATTGTGAATCAATTCATTATTCTTTTCTTTCACTTCATCAAAATAATGAGTAATAATTGGATTAAAATCTTCTATAAAACCAATTTCTTCCATAAGTTCTCGTTTTAATCCATTTTTTAATGTTTCTCCATCTTCTAAATGGCCTCCTGGAAATTCCCATGCACCAGGATATAAATCATCATTTTCATTTCTTTTAACCACTAAAAACAAATCTTTATCTCTCAATATACCGGTCAATACTATTCTTGTTTTCATAAATCCGATTTCTCCTATCTTTATCAAATTATATTATATATCTTTATTAAATCATATATTTTTAATAAATCATTTGTAATTAAATATTTATCATTTTTCTTCCCATAACTATCATAATTGTCTAAATTTTCATTAAAAAATATTGAAATACCACCACGATTTTGCCAATCATTCAAATTTTTTAAATCATCATCAATTAAAATGTTACCCTTAACTTCCACAAATTGAGCTTTCGAAGAAATATATGGTACAAAGCACATAGTATTTATTCCATTTTCTAACAAATATTCCCTCTTGGCCTTTTCTTCTTCTTCAGAATTTACTTTTGATAAGACACAAACATTTTGTTTTTTATTCAACTGTTTAATTTTTTCTAAACTGTTATTAATTTCTCTACTATTTTTTAAGATTGATTCCCAGCCGATTTCTAACATTACTTTTTTAAGTTTAATTTCATCTATTTCTTCAGTATTAAATTTTTTTTGATACTTTGCAAATATAATTTCCCAGGTATCAAGTATAACTCCATCAAAATCGATATATATTTTAATATTCATTTACTTTTTTTATTTTGCTAGCAATATATATGTAAGGTGTATCACATAAAGCAATTATAAATTTAAAAATATACATTGATATCATTATTTGAAAAATAACATGAATATCTACTAAACCATAATATGTAATCATACAAAATATTATTGTATCAATTATTTGACAAATCATTGTGCTAACATTATTACTTAACCATAATTTATTATATTTTTTTTGTAATTTTTGGAATAGTATTGTATCTATAAATTGACTAAATGCAAAAGCAATTAAACTCGCAATAGTAATACGAATATTTACAGTAAAAATAGTAATTAAACTTTGTTGAGCAAAATCATTGCTGCTTGGTGTATATTTTAAACATAAACTCATGAAAACAGTCATTACAATCATAGTAAGAAACCCTATTAAAATTGTTTTTTTTGCTTCCTTTTTACCATATTTTAAATTTAATATATCTGTTGCCAAAAAAGTACTGCCATATAATATTGTTCCTAAAGACGATTCAATTCCAAAAATATTAACAAGTTTAACAGTCTGGATATTTGAAACTATTGTAGCAATTGCAATCCATAAAAATAAGCCTGTCTTACCTAAAAATTTATAATTTAATATAACAAATGTAAAACTAATTACCAATGTTATAACGCATAATAATTCATTCATTTTTTTACCTCCTCATTAAATAAAAGCCATCAAAATAGCTAATTTTTTCATCGTATACTCTTTCATCAAATATACCGTTTTTTTTGCCATAATTATTAATAACATACTTAAATGCATCTGAAATTTTTTGTATATCTTCAATAGAAAGGGATTCATATAATGGCAAAAATATACTATTATCTCTTATGTATTGCGAATTTTCAAAATCATCATATTTATTAATAATATATTTTTTAAAATAAACATTTTTTATAATTGTATTATAATTAAATGATCCAATAGGAATTCCCATATTCATAGCACCTAAAATAACTTTGTTTCTATCATAATATTTATTATCCAGTACAATCCACAATGCTAATGGTCCATACTGATCAATATTAGAGACATCAAAATTTGAAATAAAGTGTATTCCTTTAATTTCAGATAAATTTCTACAGTATACTTTTAGTTTTTCTCTCCTTTTAGATAAATAATCATCAATGACTTCCAATCTTTTTAATCCAGTGGAAAATGTTATTGGAGATGGTCTTAAATTTAACCCTTTACCAGAATTAGACAATCCATTAAACAAAAGATCTCTATATGTAGTATTTGAACTAACTGATGATTCTTTAGTAGAATTAAATACCTCCCCTACATGTCTGAAATGCTCTATTTGTTCAAACACATCTTTTTCATCAGTTACTATTGCACCACCTTCGCCAATTCTTAACATTTTAGTATCATTAAAACTATAGCACCCAACTTTGCCAAATGTACCTGCATATTTACCATTTATTTTTGTACCAAATGCTTGAGCAACATCTTCAATAAGTATTATTCCATATTCTTCACATAACTCTTTAATATCTTGAATGTTTAAAGGCATCCCGTACAAATAACATGCTAAGAAGAATTTTGTTTTTGGAGTTATTATTTTTCTTATACTTGCTATATCATAATTGTAAGAATTTGGAAGAAATTCACAAACTTTTAACTTTGCACCACTCATTATAATTGGATAAATAGATGATGCATGTGTAAGATTAGGAACAATAACTTCATCATTTGGTTGAATTCCTAAAGTTTGTAATGTTGCATAGATAGATAATGTGCAATTGGGTAATGCTAACGAATATTTAGTATTTAAATATTTTGATAATTTATTTTCAAAATTAGATATAGTATTACCGACAAAAATACTCGAATCACTTTGTGATAGGCATTGTAAAGCACTTTCTTTTTCTTCATCACTATATATCATAAAATCATGATTAACACTAATTTTTTCCATAACCTATCTCACTATATATTTTTGATATATTACAACTCGGATTTTCACGACCATCTAATTTTAGCACTCTAACTTTTTGTTGTTCTAATTCTGGTATTAATTCTTGTTCATAAGCACTTTTTAATGAAAGTAAAAATTGTTTTTGACTTTCCAAAAATTCTCTCTTATCTCTAGATGCTACTCTAGATACACTTACCTCTATTGGCGCATATACATATACTAATAAATCTATTTTTTTTAAGTTAAAAGCAACAATTTCTTTAAAAGGTTTATAAAAATCCATATAATTACTATAATCACCTTTTAATATTTGCTTTTGATATGCTAATATTGATAAAAAGTCTCGATCATATAAATTAAATCCATCATTATATTTATATTTTTCTTGTCTATAATGCATATCTGCTGCTAACAATAAACTTTCAAAAATTGAAGTAGGAAAGGATTTATCTAACATAAAGAAAGGATCATCACTTAACATTTTGTTTAAAATATCACTTATAGGAGAGTCTTGTGTAAGTTCATCAACATATCTTACAATTTCTTTTTTCTTTTCTAAATCTTCTCTAAAATTATTTATAATGGTTGTTTTGCCAACGCCATCAATTCCTTCAAATATTATATTCATTTTTTTCACCTCATATACATAATTTCCCATTCATTAGCACATTCTTTTGAAAAACATTCTTTCCAATTTCCTCTTTTACCCAGTTTTTTACAATTTCCAGGACAAATTAAATATTGATTAGTACTATCCAAATAATAATATTCTTGATCTGCTAAGCACGGAAAATTATCATTAATACTTTGATTTATATATAAATCATATAACACATCTATATAATCAACATTAAAATAATCACTATAATTATATATAACATCAAATATAGTTTTTAATGTTGACAAGTCTTTTATTTCATGTTTAACTTCAGAATTATAAATATCAAATACAAAATTTACCGACAAATATTTAACACCCATATTTACTAGTCGACTAAATATTTCTTCAATATATTTATAATTAAATTGAGTAATGCACACCTTTACTTCTAGTTTGTTTGCATCTACTTCTAAAATTCTTTTAATTGTATTTATTGTTTGATCTAATTTTTTTCTACAAAAATAATTATCAAAATCAAAAGAATCAAAACTTATTATAAATCTTTCAACATTATTAACAACATTAACTAATCTACCTTCATCATACTTATTTAACATAACACCATTAGTAAATGTTATAACCTTCCCTCTTTGAGTTAATTTTGCAATTATTTCTTCTATAATTGGTGATGTAAAACATTCACCACCAGTTAGATAAAATTCATCTGCAATAGGACACTTTTCTAATAATTCGTTAATATTATCTATGGTTAGATTTTTAGTGGTCCTACCATAATCTCTATAGAAACAGTATGTACAATTCAAATTACATGTTTGATTAACCTCTATTAGAATTTTCTTACATTTTTTTAATTTTTGCATATTCTACTTCTTTACTTGGCTCTATAGCATCAATAATTTCTGCAATAAATTCATCAACATACTCTGAATCTCTAGTTGCCCATACAAACTCTGTATGCTCATTACTTAATTTTATGGGTAAATCCTTAGTAGGAACTTCAATTACATAATTTAATTGTACACTATATTTAGTTTCTTCTGTTTTTCCTGATGAATATTCTGATATTCCAACAATTCTTTGCTCAAAAGGTGCAACATCAATACCAACTTCTTCAAAAATTTCTCTCCTTAATCCTTGAACTACAGTTTCTCCAAAATCAAGCTTTCCACTAGGCATTTCCCAGAAACCAGCACAATCCTCATCATTTAAACTTCTTTTTACCATCAAATACTCATTATCACATTTTATTGCTCCACAAACACAAACTTGCCATTTATTATTTTTCATTATTATTCCCCCTCGATTTTTTTATCTTCCCAAGGAAAGATAATCCATTTATATTTTTTTACTTCTTCTCCACTATATATACCGCCAAATGTATCTTTGTTAAAATTATAAAGAATTGCTACATTAATACTTTTGGGATTGTATTTTTTTAACAAATTAATAGTATAATCTAATGTAATCTTTGAATCTAGAGTATCATCAACAATTAATATATTTGCTCCAGTTATTTTATCACTATTAGTAATTCCTTTATTTATAGGAACTTTTTTAAATTCTGCATTAGGATCATCGTTAATACTTCTTCTAATGTGAATACATGCCATATCTTCAACATTTAACATAGAAGAAAGAAGCATTGCTATAGGCATTCCACCCCTTAATATAGGAACAATTAAATCAATTTCTTTTTTATCATTTAGTATTTGTTCTGCGATATTAAATGATAAATTTTCTATCTCTTCCCAACTCACTTTAACTAAAGGATAATTCGTTTTACTCATTCACATCGCCTCTAATTACATATAAATATTCTCTAAAAAAAGTTTCTTTGCCTAAATTATCTTCATATTCGGCATCTGTTAACATTGTATGTCTTATTTCATAGTTTAAATTATTTTTTAATAAAGCCACTTCCAATAACTCCGGAGTGGGATAATTTGAACTTTGATTTGATAGTAAAACATATTTGGAAACTTTTTTTGCTTCTTTTACTGCTTTTATAACATTATCAATAACATTATTTTTATCCCATATTTCGATATTTTTAATTTTAGAAATTTCAAAAACATTACTATAAATATTTGCAGTAGTATTATATTCTTCGGTTTTACTTCCATCCCTCCATGGCCATGCAAAATCCATAAACATAATATCAACTTTGATATTATCCTCATATAATTTTTTTAGATAACAAAACAAATCTTCATTATAAGATTTATAAGCTCTTACCTTTTTTTCATTAATATTGGAAAAATATTTAATATATTCTTCTATTTTGGATTTTAATTTGTCATCAAGTTCACTTGGTATTTCTGCATTATATCCATAAATATCTACTATACTGGCAAATACAGATGCTCTTTTTATATAAGTATCACTATATTGTTCTAACCATTCATATTTACATGAAAAACCAGTTGGCAAATTATCACTCATTATTGCATTAGCAACTGAAAAACTATATTCGCTTACATCATTAGTAATAACCTTATAACCTTTTTTTGCATACATGTATGCATTAACATTTGAACCGGAATTTGTTTCTGCATAAACACCATTACCATGTAATAAGTCATCCACTATCATTTCAAAAAAACTATAAAATCTTGACTGTTGTCCAAAATATTCAATGTTGATTTCTGGTTTTTTAGAATTTAAAATTATATCCACAATAAAACACCTCCTAGTGATAATTTATCACTAAAAGGTGCAATATATCGTACTATTTAATTTTTATTTCGGCTAAATTGTAAGTTCTTAAATCTTTATCTGTTTTTGAATAACCAGTTACATAAATATATTCTTTGTAAAAACTAAAATTATGAGGGTTTATAACTTTTGTTTTATTTTTATATTCAATTTCAATATCTGAATTATTTTTTAATGCTCTAGATACAAGATTATATTTCTTTTTCATTTCTTCTACGTCTTGTCCTTTTATAAGTGTGGCATCAGAATAAATAACTATTGTTTTGATTTTTTCTAAAAGTTTTTCAATATCAATCTTGTTTTTTTCATCTAGAAATGGCAAGATTTTTTCTATGCGATTAACATCTTTAATACTAAATTGAACATCATAATTATTCTTGTGATTATATACATAACCACCATATATACCATTAATTGTATCTATATATATTCCTGCTTGTTCTAATTCTGCTTTGTATGTCTTAATCATTCTAGGAGAAACTTCTATTTTTTCTGCTAACTCATTAACAGTAAATTTTCTCCCTGTTTCAAGTATTTTTAACATTGCTAAAGTATTTCCTAATTTTCCCATAAAACCACACTTATCCCTTTATATATAATAAGTATAACATTTTAATTGGAATTTTAAAACAATTACGATACGATTTTTACTTTGCTAGAATTTTAAAGGCTTGAGTATTCACATATAGGAATTTATGGATATACAAATTCAGTACTGGCTAGACATATAATTTATACTTATATGAAAGTAATGACACCTCTATCACACCCCATATATCTATAATTTCTTGTCATATTGTCATTACTACCTAAAAAAATCATTCTTAAGCAAGTATTTTTTTAAATCAGCAATTGACTTCCTTGTTTTTTTTATTTTTTTATTACTTTGATAACTATATTTTTATCCTTTTTATATTCAGAAATGATATTTAATTCTTCTAAATCACAATCATCTAACAATTCTTTAATAATCATCTTAACATACAATTCATCCTGCATTTGATTAATTATGTCATCAAGTAGTATTTTCAGGCTTAATAACTATACTAATATAAGAATTATTTACTGTTGAGTCATTTCTTCTTTACTATACTCACATAACTCCATTAACATATCTAAAGAAAGATTTAATACAGAGCTTAACTTTTTTAAAGATAATACATTAGGTTTCTTTCTCTCACTTATTTAAGAATCAATTAAATAAAATAATTAATATTATAGACAAACTAAATTAAAATGGGTACCTATTTGGATACTTAATACATATATCAAATAACTTAAAAGCTTTTAATTACAACAAAAATGGAGCCTTTCGGCTCCTTCAGGGGGTTTTGGTTGAATACACACTCACATTATATGACCGTAAGTGCGTTCAATTATGTATGACGTTTACCATCATACGTACTAATCATAATATGGATTTTGTTAAAAGTCAATTTATATTATTTATTTTTTTTATGGTTTACACTCTAACTATGATTAATTGTATCTATAAGCCTTATTTTTAAAGCATCTGTATTATTATCTTTACACTTTAAGAATTCTAGAGAATCTTTTTTGGCCTGTACAAGAATCTTATAATCTGATTTTAAATTAGCTATTTTAAATGACATGTCACCACTTTGTTTTACTCCAAATAAGTCTCCTGCTCCTCTTAATTTAAAATCTTGTTCGCTTATTTCAAATCCATCATAAGTCGTTTCCATTATTTTTAATCTTTCTTTCTCTGTATTACTAATTAATATACATTTAGACTCAAATTTATTTCTACCTACTCTTCCTCTTAATTGATGTAATGTGGATAATCCAAATCTTTCTGCATCAAATATAACAATCATAGTAGCATTCTCAACATCTACACCTACTTCTATAACGGTTGTGCTTATTAATATGTTTATTTTATTTTGCTTAAATTCACCCATTATCAATTCTTTTGCTTCTGGTTTCATTTTTCCATGTACTATATCTATATTATATTTACTACCAAATGCTAGATTCATTTTATCTCTTAAGTTATACACATTAGTCATATCTGAATTATCACTTTGTTCAATTAATGGCGCTATAACATATATTTGATGATTATTTTTTAATTCTTCATGCATACTAGTTAAAACATCTTTCATTTCTTTTTCTGATTTAACTACTGTTTTAACAGGCTTTCTTCCAGATGGAAGTTGTTTTATGGTTGATATATCCATATCGCCATATATGGTTAGTGCATATGTTCTTGGTATTGGCGTTGCACTCATATATAATACATCTACTGCGATTCCCTTATTTTTTAGATTTGCTCGTTGGTTTACTCCGAATCTATGTTGCTCATCTGTAATGACAAGCCCTAAATTACCATATTTTACATCTTCTTGAATTAATGCATGTGTTCCTATTACTACCGAGATTTCACCACTTTCTAATCTCTTATATATATCTTGTTTTTCTTTTTTTGATATAGAACCTGTAAGTAGTGCTATTTCAATATTTAAATCTTTAAATACTTCTTTTATATTATTATAATGCTGAATCGCTAATATTTCTGTTGGTGCCATCAATGCACTTTGATATCCACAAATTGAATTATAATACATTGCTAAAAATGCAACTATTGTTTTTCCACTACCTACATCACCCTGTAATAATCTATTCATTTTATGATCACTACTTAAATCATCTATTATTTCATCAAGTGCTTTTATTTGATCATCAGTAAGTTTAAATGGAAGTTTTTTAATCACTTTATCCAGTTCCATTTTATTACATTCTCTTTTTATACCAACAGCATTCTTTTTATTTTGTTCTTTTAAATAATTAATCTTAAATGTAAATTCAAACAATTCTTCATATTTAAGCCTTATCATTGATTCTTTTAACTTTTCAAAATCAGGTGGATTATGTACAATATTTAAATCTGTTTTTTTGTTATTAAAGTTATATCTATCTAATAAATATTTTGGTATGTTATCAGTTATTTGATTTCCATATTTTAAAAGTGCATTATTAATATAGCTTGCTAATACTTTGCCTGTTATACCGCTAGTAGTATGATAAACGGGCTCAATTGTTTCTTTGTTTGATAGTGACCCAAACTTAATCTCACTTGCTGTTAATATATTTCTTTGTTTATCATATTTACCAATTGCTATTATACTTGTTCCTATTTTTAAGTTAGGTTTTAGGAATGCTCTATTAAATATAGATACTCCAACTACTCCATCCTTTGTAGCTAGTCTTATGTTTAATTTATTTAAATTACCCTTAAATCTAACTAGTATTGGAATACTTTCTACTTTACCATCAATTATTACTTTTTCTAATGCTTCTTCATCTTTTAAATTACTTCTTTTTAGAATTTCATATCTAAATGGATAGTGAGTTACCAAATCATCAAAACTGAATATACCTATTTTGTTAAGTAAGGTTTCTGTTTTGGGACCAATTCCCTTTACATCTGATAACTTCATACTATCACTCCCTGTTGCATATTATACCACAAAAGCACATCATAAATAAAGTAAAATATAACTAAATAACGCTTAATAAATTTTAATTAATTATAAAAACTTTAAAATTTTTTTAGTTTTTTATTGACAAAATATGCAAATGCAATTATGATAAGAATCACCAATTCACAAATGGCGAATTGGTCGCTAGTATCACACTAGCCAACCCCTTTTTATTCTTTTTTATGAAGCTGTTTCTCAGGGGGAACAGCTTCTTTTTTGTATAATTAAAAGAGACTATTCTTTAGTCTCTTTTTCAGATAAACTTTTATAATAATTATATCTATTTATTGCTTCTTCTTTGTTACCTTCCAACAGGTTTTTATATTCTTTAGGGTTTACTTTTCTTAAAGCACGATATCTATCTTCTCCTAATATGAAATCAAAGTATTTAGTAAAGTCTGCGGTTGAATCTAAGTTAAATTCTTCTGTATCTGGATTATATCTAAATAGTGGGTAGTACCCTGATAAAGTTGCTTTTTTTTCTTCTTCAATACTATTTACTACTCCACCTGCAATTCCTTGTGCAATACAAGGTGCATATGCAATAACTATAGATGGTCCATTATGGTTTTTAGCCTCAACTAATGCTTTAATAGCTTGGTTCATATTAGCTCCTAATGAAATAGTTGCTACATATACATGTGGATAAGACATTGCAATTCTAGCAAGGTCTTTTTTATGTGTTTTCTTTCCACTAGCCGCGAATTTTGCTACACTACCCATTCTACTGGATTTTGACATTTGTCCTCCAGTATTAGAGTATACCTCTGTATCAAGTACTAAAATATTTACGTTTTCTTTACTTGCTAGTACATGATCTAATCCACCAAATCCAATATCATATGCCCAACCATCTCCACCTACTATCCAGAATGACTTAGTTTTTATGAAGTCTTTCATTGCTAGTAATTCTCTATCCTTGTTTTTATTTACTACTTCATATAATAAACAACTTGATGCATAATCTAATTTCTTATAATAGCTTGCATATATTTCTTTTTCTGTTTTACCAACTTTATTTATGTTTTTATATAATATTTTTTTAATTCTTTCTTTATTAACTCTATCTGAGACTGCTAGACCAAATCCAAACTCTGCATTATCTTCAAATAATGAGTTAGCCCATGGTACACTATAAGGGGTTTTTGGTATACTTCCTCCATAAATTGATGAACATCCAGTAGCATTTGATATTACTAATTCATCTCCAAATAACTGTGTTAATAGTTTTAAATAAGGAGTTTGTCCACATCCAGCACAGGCACCTGAGAATTCAAATTTTGGTTTAACAAATTGACTTCCTTTTACTGTGTTAATAGGAAGTGGTTGATGTTCGCTGACGTTTTTAAATAGGTATTTATTCCTTAATATATTTTCCTTAGTTTGAACTTTTTTCTTATCTTCCATTGTTATAGCTTTAACCCCTTTTTTACCAGGGCATATTTTACTACATAACCCACATCCTGTACAATTAGAGTAATCTATTCCTATTGTGAATTTTAGACTTTGGTCTTTGATTAGTGCATCCTTTAGTGTTTTTCTTATCTCTTCTTTTGACAACATATATTCTTTATCATCTAATAAGAATGGTCTAATAACAGCATGTGGACACACTAATGCACATTGATTACACATAATACAATTTTCACTATTATAACAAGGAAGTTTTTCAGCTATATTTTTGGCTTCAAACTTAGATAATCCCCCTGGAAATGTACCATCCATGAATTTTGATAACTCTCCAACAGTTAAAGTATTCCCTTCTTTTCTATCGATTATATCAAAAATGTTATTAGATATCTTTAGTTCTTCTTCATCTAAATCAGTATTTATTTTTACTTTATTTAAATTTTCTAAGCTTTCATCTATTGCCGTTAGATTCTTTTCTATTACTTCACTGCCTTTATTAGTTAATATTGTCTCTAATGACTTTTTAATTTCATTAAATGCAAAGTCAAACGGAATAAAATTACTTACTTTAAATATAATTGTTGTCATTATCATATTTATTTTATTAGGTATCCCACATTCAAATGCAATTTTGCTTGCATCAATTGTGTATATTTTAATTTTTTTATTCTTTATAATGGTTTTTTCTTTATTATTGAATAATTCGTTCAAGTCATCTTTTTTTCTTGATGTATTAAGTATAAAAATACCGTTTTCTTTTATATTACTTAACATATCATACTTTTTTAAATAATCATCTTTGGTACATACCACTAACATTGGTCTTTCTACATAATAAGTAGCTCTTATTGGATTATTACCAAATCTTAAGTGGCATCTTGTAAGTCCACCTGCCTTTTTTGAATCATATTCAAAGTATCCTTGTGCATATGCATTTGTATTGTTACCTATTATTTTTATTATGTCTTTTGATGCACTAACCATTCCATCTGATGCATATCCATATATAAGCATTTCATAGTCATCTGAAGGTAGTTCAAAGTATTCTTCATCTAAACTTAAGTTAGTTACATCGTCTTTTATTCCTATTGTAAACTCATGGTTATCTTTTTTTGATAGATAGCTATATACTGCTTTTATTTGATATGGTGTTGTATTTTTACTTGAAAGACCATACCTTCCACCTACAACGCTTATTTTTGAATTATATGATGAAATTATATTTTTTACATCTAAGTACAATGGACAGCTAGCACCAGGCTCTTTGCTTCTATCTAGTACTGCGATTTTCTTTACTGTTTTTGGTAATACATCTAAAAAATATTTCTCACTAAATGGTCTATATAGATGCACTTCTATAAGTCCTACCGAATCATTTTGACTATTTAAATAATCAACTGTATCTTTAATAGTTCCACAAACTGAACCCATTGCCACTATTACTTTAGTTGCTTTTGGGTCTCCATAATAATTAAATGGTTTGTAATCTCTTCCTGTTATTTTGTTTATTTCTTCCATATAGTTGTTTACTATGTCTGGTAATTCATCATAGTATTTATTTCTTGATTCTGTAATTTGAAAATATATATCGTCGTTTTGATTTGTACCTCTTGTCACATTATTTATGCTTAAAGCTCGTGATTTAAATTCTTTTAGTTTTTTCTTATCGATTAGTTTTTTTAATTTATCTAAATCTATTAATTCAACTTTATCAAGCTCATGACTTGTTCTAAACCCATCAAAGAAGTTTACAAATGGTATTCTTCCCTTTATTGCTGATAAATACGGTACAGCAGTTAAATCCATTACTTGTTGAGGGGAGGATGTTGCAAATATAGCAAATCCTGTTTGACGTACTGAATATATATCTTGATGATCACCTAAAATAGATAATGAATGCGTTGCTAAGCTTCTTGCCGCTACATTTATGACACATGGTAACATTTCACCGGCTATTTTATACATATTTGGAATCATAAGTAATAGTCCTTGACTTGCAGTATAAGTTGTTGCAAGCGTACCATTTTGAAGAGCTCCGTGTACTGCGGCTATTGCACCTGCTTCACTTTGCATTTCTACTACTGTTACTACATCATTAAAAAAGTTTTCTTGTGATAATGATGCATATTTATCTATATATTCTGCCATTGGAGAAGCTGGAGTTATTGGATATATTCCTGCCATCTCACTAAATTTATATGAAACAATGCTGCAAGCTTCGTTTCCATCCATTATTTTGTATTTCATATTATCACTTTCCTTTAGCATTTTATATATATAATTATATACCAAACTATTAAGATTTGAAAGAAAAAGAAACGTTCTTTTTACGCTTCTTTTGTATATATAGTTTTAATGTTTTTATCTATTTTTCTTACTATATCCATATTCTTTTTAAATTCTGTTTTATAATTTGGTAATAGACTATCATTTAACTTATTATATGGATATACTTTATATTTACCTTTTCCACATGTATTTGGCTTACATGTATAAACTAGATCGGCTTTTGTATTTGATAGTTTGACCACGCTTTTGCCATCTATAGTTGTTTTTGTTATATCAACAGCAGCCACTAACCCAGTTAGTTTTTCATTTCCTATTTGTGAAGAAACAAAATTTCCTAATGAGTAAATTACTAAAGTATTGTTAATATACTCAATTGGTTCTACCACATGTGGATGTGTTCCTATTATTATATCAACACCTAATGATGATAAGTATTTAGCAATTGCTTTTTGTTCTGGTGAAACCCCATGTGAATATTCTATTCCCCAGTGCATTGATACTATTAAAACATCTACTTTATCTCTTAATGCTTCTATATCTTTTTTAGCTAAAGCATCACTATAAACATTTAGATAAAATCTCTTATCTTTTGGCATTGTTAATCCATTAGTAAGAGTTGTATATGCTAGTAATCCATATTTAATTCCGTTTTTCTCTTTTACTATTACTTCATCTTTTTCTTTTTGAGTTGCATATGAGCCAGCGGCAATTACATTTTCTTGTTTGTTCCAATATTCTCTTGAATTTTTTATTGTTTTCCAATTTGTTGAAACTCCTCTATCTAATGTATGGTTGGTTGCAAGACTAACTAGGTTAAATCCCATATCCATAAATGCATCTCCTACTTCGGTTGGAGAATTAAATTGTGGATAAGTGGACAACCCAAGCTCTTTTCCCCCTAATATTGTTTCTTGGTTGTAGAATCTAAGATCATAACTAGAGAAAACATTTTTTACCTCACTAAAAATTGGTTTAAAATCATAATTTGATTTTTGTACATTTTGATATATTGCACCATGTATTAATGCATCTCCTACTGCAATTAACGATATCTTTGATTCTTCTACTTTTGGCTTTGGTATTTCATTATACTTTTTTGAATTTACTATAGGGGCATTAACTGAAATTATATTTTTATTTATACCTATAACTAAGAGTGATACTCCAAATCCAGCTAATATAATTACTAGTAATAATCTTCCTATTTTTAATTTGTATTTTTTTTTCATAATTAGACTCCTATTTAATTAATCCAAAACCACTTACTACTCTTCTTCCTCCAGTAACTTTTTTGCCATATACTGTTAGTGGATTATTCATTAATGTTCCATTTATAACTAATTGTGCTGATGTACCACCATCTAGATTAGCTGCATTATATGCGCCGTATTTTGTTAGAAGCTCAATTACTTCAACAAGTGATGGACCATTTGTATGTACTCCTTCAGTAACTAAAAATAATACAACTCCATCTTTTCTTTGTGCTATTGCGACACGAGCTGCCCTGTCGTATCCTCCTGCTGATGATTCATATTGAAGCTTTTTACCATTTACTATTAAGAATGGCCCAAATTCTAGGGCATCTCTCATACCCATAGCTAATGCATCTTGTGCAGTTGATTCAGTTAAAACTAATTTGTTTTCTTTATTAAATCCTATTAAACTCGTTGCTTCACTTGTATCTGACCATATAATTTTTCCGTCTTTTATTAGTGTTCCTTTTGGAATATCGCTACCATAACCAGTTGTATCATTAAATCTACCACCATTTATACATACAATACCATCTGATCTTTTACACATATCTTTTATACGTTCTTGTCCATGTCCTGTATTAAATGTTTTTGATGCGATTAATTTTACGCGTGATGGATCATATATAGCTACTAAGTGTGCATCATATTTTCCAACTTTTACTTTTATATATTTGTAATCTTCATTGTTTGGATCTCTTGTTAATATTTCTTCATCATATTTATTATCATATGAATCCCTTTCTGAAGTATTTATAACTATTTCATCTAGATTTACTTTATCAGTTAATGGAATATATCTATTTTGTGCGGTTACTTTGTCAATTGTTTCTTCATCGTAGAATATATATGCTATATACTTGTGTGTTTTTGTAACCATTGCAGTTGATATAATTTTATTTTTAAATGAAGGTATTCCATATACTAGTACAAAACAAGATGCCACTAGTATATCTACTACAATCATGAAAATTGTAAATTTTTTCATACTATCCCTCCAATGTGTAAGGCTTTGTTAAAGAGCCATCTCCAGTTTTTATTGTTGCTTTTTTAATACAAATTGATGGTTTTATTGCTCTTGCAAGAGTCACTTTGCTTTCAGTTAAATAATCACTATATAAATAAGCCTTACCATCTTTAGTTCCGTTTAATATATAATAATTCTTAACACCTGAATCAAATTTTAAATCTGTTACTGAACTAATTCCTACTTTAGCAGTTATTTTTTCCTTATATATATCTTTATAGCTTGATTCATATGTTCCAGTGTTCCATGTACAATCTTCTAATTTATTTTTATATGACAGTGTGTTCAAATATGTTTCATTTAAATATTTTGCTAGTGAAGATACTTTTGTTGGGTCATATTTATTACTTTTTAGGTCAAATCTATATGTTTTTGTGCCTTTTCCGTATAGAGTAGATAGAGATAAGTACAATTTATTACCTTCAATTTTATAAACTGTCCATGTATCACTACCTAATTTTATATGATCAGAAATCATTACATTATTAGATTTTTCTTCTATTTCGTATGGTTCTTTTTTAGTACCTCTTCCGCCAACATATTTCGTAGTATTTTTTAGTGTTACCACTGGTTTTACATCATAAGTTTTTGCTGGGTCTGTATATGATAGGCTTGTTCCATTTATTGCCCAAACCTGTTTTTCTCCACGAGTTGATAGCCATACACTGCTTCCATTAGAAATAAATGATTTTCCACTTGCCTTACTATTTATGAATTCTCCAATATTTAATAGTCTAACGTAATTTGATGTATCTGTTGTGTTACATTTTATTTTTGATATATCATCTACCTTATCAGTACATACAATTGTATGCGCAAGCGTTTTCTTGTTTAAAATTTTAATAAATTCATCATTTAAATATGTTGCAATATCAGATTTTGAATAATCTGTTATATTACTGTTCCATTTTAGGTTGTTTATAGAACTATCAAGTACAATATCTATTGATTTATCACTATTTATCTTTAAAATTCTCCAAACTAAATTTCCATATTTAATATAGTTGTCTACTTTTTCACCTTTATATGTATAAGTTCCTCCAGTTAAATAGATACCATCACCATCATATACAAATGTTGCTCCTGATGTAATTTTGTTTGCAAGTAATTGCATTGCATTACCATTAGAATCTTTTGGATTGTATATTTTATAGTATTTTACTAATCTTGTCCCATAAAAAATACAGCAACCAATTATAAAAATAATACTAACTGCACAAAAAATAGTCTGGAAAAGAAGTCCTTTTTTTAATTTTCTCTTTCCAGTGGCTTTTTTTATAGTTGATTTATCTTTATTTTTGCTTTTTTCTTTCTTATCTTTTTTCTTTTCTGTATTTTTATCTATATTTTCTTCTTCTACTACTTCTTTTTCTTCTTCGATGTCATCATCTATATCAATTACTTCTAATTCTTCTTCATCGTTTAGTTCGTTTCTTATATTCACGCTACCACTCCTAATTGTAAAAATTATAACAAAAAAAAAGTCGATTTTCAATGTTTTGGGGTAATTATATAATTATATTTTTTTTATCCCTTATAAAACAAAGAAACAACTCTTGAAAAATTATATAGTATTACATTACTTTTATTTATTGCAATTCCTTTACCAAGGGCTTTACCACCAATTGTTAATGCAGCTACTAATCCTGTTGTTAATAAGGTTATTGCAAGTATATTTAAGCTAAGTTTTGTTGATAATATAATCGCAATAGATGATGATAATGCTCCACTTATTATTCCACATATATCTCCAATTACATCATTACAAAAGCTTGATAGTTTTTCTGCATTTTTAATAAATTTAACTGCTACAGTTGCTCCACCAACTCTTTTTGATGCCATTGAATTGAATGTATTTATATCTGCAACTGTTACACTTATTCCAATCATATCAAATAAAACACCTATTCCTATTACTATAAATAGTAAGATTATGCTTAATACTATACCCACATTTGATATAACTGTTTCTGATAAGAATGAAAAGGCTATTGATATTAAAAAAGCTGTTATTGTTATAGTGAGTACCCATTTTAAATCAACTATCTTTTTTGGCATTTTTTTCTTATCAACTTTTCTTGAATATTTTTCCTTGTATTTTTTCTTTTCCATAATAGTCCTCAAAAATAATGAAATGGCAACTAATATGATAAACTCTGTACCTTAGGTCAAGTTGGATTTCCCTTATTCTTACTTACCGTTACCAGTATAGCAGTTCCCTTTTGAAAGAATAAATAGTAGGTTTCCCTATCTATGACTTGATTGCCACTTAGTGCACACTGCAATCTCATATTAGTCTACACTCTAGAGGTTTTCCCAAACAATACCCCCTATTACTAGTACTTTTTTGCAATAAAAGTTTCAAGTAGCAATACTAAAATAATGGTGTACGCCAAATTTTAGCTGTCTCTATTCCCCTTTATCACTCAAGTCAAGCTACTCTATCCATAGCTTTCACTACGAGATAGGTTTAATCCTAAGTCGTAAAAAGTATCATAAAGATCTTTCCACAAGAATAGGTCTCTACGAATAAATGGGTCGGTTGCCGTATGCCGTTACGATCGCCCATAAATTCTTCAAATCCAGCATTCACCCTACGTTGGGCACATAAAGCAAACACCAGACGCTTCACAGATATGCTATTTAACGATATTTTACCCTCGTCTTCGTAATAATGTATTGACTAGAATAATGCGCCATTTCTAGTTGATTATATCATATTTTAAAAAAAAAGAAAAGGTGTTACAAAAGTAACACTTCCTTACTATCTATTTCTTGATACAAATGAAAATAACATATTACTTACATTTCCAGCTTTATCATAGCATCTTTTTAGATAAATAACATATGTAGCCCCATTGGCACATATTGTTTTTTTAGATGTATCAATTGTTTCCCATTTTATCCCATTGTATCCAGTCATTTTATAATTTTCACTTATATTTATATCAAGTGAACTATAATTTCCATAAATTGGGCAAGCTTTTTTATCTCCATCATGCTCCCATACAATATCACATTTACTTGACATCCCTGAGCCCCCAATATCATTTTCAACTACATTTAAATTTAATGAAGATGCAACTTGGCCAATACATGCTGTGTGTTCTGTTGTACTTGTTCCCTTTCCTATTATTTCTCCATTATTTATAATATGACATTCTACTTCTTTGTTATTACTATTGTCAGCTATTTTAGGTGTATATGGAGCTGTTTTATCTATATTTATTTTTACAGTTCCTGATGTTATATTTCCTGCACCTGTTGATACTACAACCTTATAATTTCCACTGCTACCTGCACTATAGGTTTTTGAAGTAGCACCACCAATCTCTTTATTATCTTTATACCATTTGTAGCCATTTATCTTTATTGAACCTGGATTTCTAATTGTTGATGTTATTGTCACATTCTTATTAGTCCATGCGCTTGAGCCACTTATTGTAACTGTTGGTTTTATTTGATCTTTTATTGTCTTTCCAGTAGACTTAACTTTCTTTCCACTACCAGTTGTTACTTCTACATAATAAGTTCCACTTGTTGATGGTGTATAGGTTTGTTTTGTTTCACCAGTTATTACTGCAGTTCCTTTATACCACTGATACTTATATCCACTTGCTGTTGAAGCTGGAGTTACTGTTGCAGTTAGTTTACTTTTAGGTGATGTATTTCCACTTATTGTAACTTTTGGTTCTGTTTTATCTATTTTTGAAATATTAAAATTATATGTTGTTTTGTTTCCTCTTTTATCTCTTACAATTATTGTTCCTTTTGTATTTGATGTAAATGTTTTTTGATTTTCTTTTTGATATGTTTTTCCTCCATCAAATGAATATGCAGTAGAATGTAATCCATTTACAGCAGTAGCGCTTATTTTTAAAGTTACATTTTCAGCAGTCCATTTTGTTGGGTTACCACTTACTTTTACTACTGGTGGTACTTTTTGATTATTATTACTTGGATTATTGTTTTTATTTGGCTTTTTGTTTCCACCACTAGGTTTACTACTACCTCCAGAAGAAGTTGATTTAATCTTTACTATATAAACTTCTGAAGTTGATGAGTTATTGCTTCCTGTTGTTACTACTACTTTGTAGCTACCTGAAGAAGTTGCATTATATGTAATTTCTGTTGCATTTTTTATTTTAGACGAGCCTTTATACCATTGATACTTATATCCACTTGGTGCTGTATCTGGGTTTACAACTGCAGTTAGCAAAACATTTGATCTTGTTTCTTCTCCGCTCTTTGTACTTCCTTCTATTAAAACTGTTGGTTTTGTTGTATCAATATTTTGTATCTCTTCATTTAAAAGCGCACTTTCATTATTCTTTTCATCTCTTACTTTTATTTCAAGTGACTTATTTTCACTAACTTCAATGTAGTTTTCTTTTTGATATGTCATTCCTCCATCAAATGAATATGCTTCTTCATGTAATTTATTTTTGCTTTCAGCTATTACTTCTACTTTTACAGAAGATGAAGTAAACGTTGTTGGGGTCTTCTTAACTTCTTTTATAATAGGGGCTTCCTTAGCTTGTTTACATATTTTAAGTTCATATTTTCTTACCTGTTTAGTTTGGGAAGTAACACTAACTGTATGCTCAACACATTCATCTTGTAAATATATTCTTTTGTCACATCCACTTGTGTATGCTTTTTTATGTTCCGCACTACATTTAATTGCTACTGTATCCTCTGTTGTTGTTACATTATATTCTAGTGTCATTTTGTCAAATTGTGGTGTCATTTCTGCATTAGTTACGCTTAAATTAGAAAGGTAGTTATTAGAACTTTTTTTATTTAATTTAGTACATGCAAACGCAAATATTAATATTAAGATAAGTGCTCCTATTATTGATGCAATTATTATAACTAGTTTGGGTTTTTTATCTTCACCATCGTTATATAGGCTTATATCTTCACTTTTGTTTTCATTATTTGCTTCTTCTTTTGAATTGTAATCATTGTAATTATTATAATCATAGTTATTATTCATAATCTACACCCATCCTATCATATTAATTATAGCAATATTATAACTAAAAAAAAAGAGATTTTTGTAAAATTCTATATTTGTGTGCAAATTATTCATGGTTATTCTAAGGCTATGCTTTTTTCATTTTGTTTTACGTTTTTTACATGCAGTATTTTATGTAAATAAAAGTGTACAATATGTACAATATTTCTGTAAAATTCATAACCGAGCAATTGTGTTTTTATAAGATGTATGCTATTTTTGATGTAGAGTTGTAGTATAAGAAAGGAATATGATTTATTATGAAAAATAAGAGAAATTATTTTTTAGGTCTTTTGATTTTTGTACTTGCATTTTTTACATTTGGGGTTAGGGTTTATGCCATTCCTGATCCAGATCAACCAGAGGTATTTTTATATGGATTTGGTGATGATTATGAAGATGATGAATTTTTAACTTTATATAATGTACGAACGTGTTATGTTGCACTTAATAATATTCCAATTAGTGAAAGAAAAAATGTTAAATTAACTATAGACAACAATGACATTGCCCAAATACAAAGTATTACTTATAGCGATGATAATCATGCTGCTATTACTGCAAAAATTAAAGGAAAGAAACTTGGAACTGCACATATAATTGCAAGTTTAACATATAAAGGAGTTACTTATACTTCTAAAATTACAACTACTGTCCGCGAATCTAATTATCAAATAATTCTTTCTAATGATAGTGTAGCAAACTCAGAAAAAAAGAATATTATGAATAAAAATGAAAAGTGGAAATTAAAGGCAGTTTTAGTTATTGGAATGGCACATCGTGCAGGAGATATCTCGTCAAAGGGTGTAATATGGTCAAGTAGTAATGAAAAAGTTTTAAGTGTTAATAATAGTGGACTTGTTACTGCGATTGGTGAAGGAACAGCATCAATAATTGCTAAATACAAAACTGAAGAAGGCGTAATAATTTCTAACTCATACAAAATAGAGGTTAAAGATAATAATAAAAAAAATAACAACAATGGCAATAATGGTGGAAAAAATAATGTTAATAAAAATCCTCAACCTGTAAAAAGTAAAACTAATACACTAAATAAAGTAGAAATTTCAAATGTAGATAATCTTAAATTTGAAAGCAATGAAGTAAATTATAATATAGAAGTAGAAAGCAATATAAAAGAAGTCGAAATTAAATCCACTTTGACAGATGCAAAATCAAAATATGTAGATGGCTATGGAAATAGAAAAGTAGAATTAAAAGAGGGAAATAATAAAATAGAAATTAAAGTACAAGCGGAAAATGGTGATATAAAAATATATACATTTAATATAACTAGAAAAAGTGATCAATATGTAAAAGATATTAAAATTTCCGGATATGATTTAAACTTTAATTATAAAATAACTAATTATATTCTAAAAACAGAAGAACAAAAAGAATTAGATATCAATGTTTATTTAACTGATGATAAAAATAGCTATGAAATAGTAGGAAATGAAAATTTAAAAGATGGAAGTATAATAAAGATCATAATAAAAGATAAGGATAAAAATGAGTTAATAAATTATGAAATAGTAATTAAGAAAAGTAGTACAACCAAAACTATTCCCTCAAAGCAAAAATCAAATAACTACGCTTTACCAATTGCTGTATTTGGAATTGGAGTTATATCAATAACTGCAGTTATAATATATAAAAAGAAGCAAAGCTTATAAGGAGATTGAATATTATCAATCTCCTTTATCATAATTCCAAAGTCCTAATTTTCCATTTATTTTTATAGGTTTCTCATATTTTTTTACATTTTCTAATTTCCAAGCATATTCTTCTTTGAATATGCTTTTTTTATAAACAATTGGATCAATTTTTCTTAAGCTATTCACTAACTCTTCATTTACTTTTATACAATCTGTTATATATGCTTCTCCTATTATTTCTCCACAACTATAATTTAGATTATAATCTTTAAATCTTTCCTTACCTTTTTTATCAATACTTTTTCCCGCATGTATTAATATTTTGCCACGATAATTGGTTTTCCAACTTCTAAATTCATATTCCTTATAACCTTCTATTATTAATGTTGCCCATGGTTCTTTAATTGTTAGTACTTTCATTTTTTAATGACCTCTTTTTACATTCTTTTATTATCCATTTCATAATTACGTATACTATATAATTTATTTCTGTATCTGAAAGATCTTTATCTTTACTTATTTTATGCCATTTTTCTAAGCATCCTCTACAACAAGTTGCAGTTGCATGTTGTGCTATAAAAACGGGATGCCCTTTTGTGGGCGTTTGTTTACCATCATTTACATTTTTAGTGTTTTTTAATCGTTTATTTACAAAATCATATGCATGAATTTTTATTTTTGTTAGTCCTTTTTCCTTTATATATTGCATATCTTTTTCTTTTAAATGAAAACTACTTCTAAATTTTGATTTTGATAAACTATCTAATATTTTTTCTACTCTATCTTCCATATTAAACCTCTATATAATTATAACATGTACTTATTAAATATTCTCAAAAAAAAAGCCAACTGGCTTTTTTAAACTTATTTGTATTGACAGCAAGAACCGCATTGTATATTTGATACAGTATCTTGACTACAGCAACTATAACTTGGCCTATAAGTGTGACGATAAACATGATTGTTGATTATTCTTGTTCTAATTGGACAAACGTGTGGTACTTCATGCATAATTGTTCTTTGTACTACTCTTTCTTGTACTGGTTCAATTATTGGAGAAGTAACACCGCCTTGCATTTGCATACCCATTCCCATTTCTTGAGCAGGCATTTGAGCATTTTCAACGTTGATATCAACATCCATATTAACGTCGTTGTATCCATTGAAATTAGCATTGAATTCATTTTGTCTATCACAACATTGTTCTCTAAACATTTAAAATCCTCCTATCTAGTTTTATGATATTCATATGAACTAGAAATTGATATATTAAAGGCCTAAGAATTATGTATATTAGAAAAAAATACCTAAAAAGGCATTTTGAATTTTCCATTTGTGAATTGTTTCATCATTTTTTTCATTTGATCAAATTGTGTTAATAACTTATTTACCTCTTGAACTGATAATCCACATCCTTTAGCAATTCTTGTTTTACGGCTTGCTTTTATTATGTCTGGGTTTCTTCTCTCGGCAGGAGTCATTGATAAAATAATTGCTTCAATGTGAGCCATTTGTTTTGGATCTATATTTATGTTATTTAATCCCATCTTTGAAGCTCCTGGTATTAATTTTATTAGATTTTCTAGTGGGCCTAGTTTTTTTATTTGTTTCATTTGATTTAGAAAATCTTCTAGGTCAAATTTACCGCTTTGCATTTTCTTTGCAGCTTTTTCTGCTTCTTTTTCATCAATTGCTTCTGTTGCTTTTTCTACTAGGGATACTATATCTCCCATTCCAAGAATTCTTCCAGCCATACGTTTTGGGTCAAATGAATCTAATCCATCTAGTTTTTCACTCACACCAATAAATTTTATTGGTACATTAGTTAAATGTCTTACAGAAAGCGCTACTCCACCTCGTGTATCACCATCTAATTTTGTGAGAATTACTCCTGTTAATGGTAATTTATCATTAAATCCAGTTATTACGTTTATTGCGTCTTGTCCCATCATAGCATCTATTACTAGAAGTATTTCATCTGGTGAGACTTCTTTTCTTATGTTTTCTAACTCCTCCATTAATTCTTCATCTACATGAAGTCTACCTGCAGTATCTATTAGAACATAATCATATTTATTTTCTTTGGCATAATTAATTGCATTTTTTGCAATCTCTACTGGATTGTTTTTACCTTCTTCATATACCTCAATATTTAATTCTTTTCCTAATTGCTTTAATTGATCTATTGCGGCAGGTCTATATACATCACACGCTACTAAAAGGGGCTTCTTTGCATGCTTTTTTCTTAAATAATTCGCAAGTTTTCCTATTGTAGTAGTTTTACCTGAACCTTGTAATCCCACTAACATTAATGTTGCTGGATTGCCTTTTAAATTTAGAGGTTTTTCTTCTCCTCCTAATAATTCAGTTAATTCATCATTGAGTATCTTAACAAACATATCTCCAGGTTTAATACTTCTTTTTACTTCTTCTCCTAGAGCTTTTTCTTTTACGTTATTAGTAAATTCTTTAACAACTTGATAGTTAACATCTGCCTCTAATAATGCAAGTCTTATTTCTCGCATCATTTCACTTATGTTATCTTCTGTTATTTTTCCGTACCCTTTTATTTTAGATACTGCGTTTTGTAATCTGTCTCCTAAACTTTCAAACATTTTTCTTCACCAATTATTATTTTATCATAAAGAAAAAGAAAAGTATAATAAATACTTTCTTCTATAGTAAATTTTCTACTTTTTCTAAAGTTTGTTCTGAAACTTCATTAAATATTAAATCAATTATTTGTTCTTTTTTCTTATATAATCCTAGAATGTTTTCTAACTCTTCTAGTCTAGTTTCAACTATTTTTACTTGATTGTGTACAGCATTTCTACTTACATTATTATTCTCTGCGATTTCTGAAAGAGATAAGTTATTATAGTAGTACTCTTCAAAATATTCTTGTTGTTTTTCTGTAAATAAACCTTTGTAATAATCATATAAATTATTTAAATAAATTCTTCTATCCATATCTTTATCCATATTAACCTCACATCATATCCTTAAATAAACCATATATATATTTTTCAATATCAAATGGTTGTAAATCTTCTTTTTTCTCACCTAATCCAATATATTTAACAGGGATCCCTACTTTTTCTTTTATTGCTAAAACTATTCCGCCTTTTGCGGTTCCATCTAATTTTGTTAGTACTATTCCTGTGATATTTGTTATTTCTTTAAATGCAATTGCTTGACTTATACCATTTTGACCTGTAGTTGCATCTATTACTAATAATGTTTCATGTGGTGCACCCGGTATTATTTTACCTATTACTTTATTTATTTTTTCAAGTTCTTTCATAAGATTAGTCTTATTTTGTAAACGCCCTGCGGTATCTATTAATACTACATCTATGGATTCTTCTTTTGCTTTTTCTAGCCCATCATATACAACACTAGCTGGATCTGCGCCTTCACTACGTCCTGTAAAAGATGTTCCAACTTTATTTGCCCATTCTTCTAATTGTTTGGTTGCTCCTGCTCTAAATGTATCTCCTGCCACTAGCATGACCTTTTTACCTTCATTTTTTAATTTATCTGCAATCTTAGCAATTGTTGTTGTTTTTCCTACTCCATTTACTCCTACAAATAGTATTATAGTTGGTCCTTCATTTGCAAAGTTAATTTTGCTAGTTATTACTTCATCATTAACATATATTATAAATAGTTCATCTACTATAATTTCTTTTAAGTACTCTGTATCTTCTATTTTTTCGTGCTTTACTCTTTCTTTTAACCTATCAATAAAATTCATAACTGTTTCTACGCCTATATCTGCATTAATAAGAATTTCCTCTAATTCATCAAAGTATTCATCAGTTATTTTCTTATATTTATTAGTTAGTCCAACTAGTTTAGATACAAAATTTTCTCTTGATTTTGTTAGGCCTTTTTCATATACCTTTACATTTTCGACAGTCTTTTCTTTCTTATTTTCTTCTTTTGAATCACTTTTTTGTTGTTCTACATCATTTGTTGTAACTATATCTTCATTTTCTATTTTTTTCTTTTCTTTTACGAATTTTTCTTTTATCTTGCTGAATAATCCCATTCTTATCACCAATAATTATTATATCAGAAAAAAAGAGATTATTATATCTCTTTTTTATAAAAGTTATCTAGTTTTTTACCAAAGTTAGGTTCTACTGCTTCTATTACTCTTATTGATACTTCAAGCGATCTTCTATAGTTTCCTTTGTAGAATAATATTTCAGCTTGATTTAATCCTTGATCTATATTGTCATAACTACTTCTGAATCTATTTCCATATACTATTGACATTTCTGACATTCTTGCAAGTTTAGTGGTTTCATTTGTAGTGTTATATAACTTTAATACTAAATCTCTAGCTGTATCAACTCTTGTATTTAATGTTTTTATTACTATTGGTTTTCTTTCTAATTCTTTTATTATTTCAAGTATTGCATCATTTGCTTCAGATAATTGTACAAAATAATCATTTGTTACTATTGGTAGTTTAAATGCTCTTATTTTTATTTTTGACTGTTTTAATAATTCTTGTATTTCATCTAGTTGTTCTCTTGCTCTTTGTTCATCTTCATACATATTTCCTAATGATTTAAGTGCTACATCTAATTCTTCATCAACCGATTTTAATCTGTTGCTGAATACTTCTATATCTTTAACTACCTGAGTATAAGGAATAGTCCTTTTCTTTAGATTTTTAATTTCTTTTTTATAATCTTTATTAATATCTATTAATGATGTATTTACCTCATCAATTATAGTAACATCTTCATCTTTTAAATCGTATAAGCTTTTTATTTCATCTAATTGATTGTATATATCACTAACCATTTTATTTATTTTTTCTAACTTTCTTTCAAAAAGTGGAGCATCTTCTTCAAACTTTTTTCTTGCTAGTTTTTCATTTTCAAAATCAACAAATAATGAGTCCAAGTACTCAAGCATTGTTTTAAGTTCAAACATACAATCTTCTAGATTTAATACTTTAATTCTATCTATTATGTTACTAACATTTTTATTAGTTTGTTCTATATTATATGGTATTTGTAAGTATTCAAGTGGATAATCTCTTCCTGTCATTTCATCGTATGTTGTATTTATTTGTTCAATTCTTTTTGGAATTAGCTTAGTAGTTAAAAGTACTAAATCAGGTACTTCAGTTATTACTATACCCATATGATCTATCATTGAATCTATTGCTTTTACTATATGAACTACTTCATTGTATTCATTTTTTTCCATAGCACTTTCAAAATCTTGAAATCTTTTTTCTATGTTTTCAAATTGAAGTTCTATTATTTCAGCAATATCACCATACTCTTTTTTATGAGTATCAAATGAATTTGATAATTCTCTGTATCTTGTTTTTAGTTTTGTTATAATGCTTCTATATTTTTCTTCACTTAATGTTATTTCTTTTATTTCATCTAGTAGTGTATCAGTTAACTCTTTTGCTTTTGCAAGTTCTATTTCTACTTGTGCTATTTTTTTAATATACTGATTATATTTCATTCCACCAGTTATATCTAGATCAATTATCATATCATTAATCTTATCTATGTTCTCTGTCCTAATTAAATCAAATCTTTCCATCCAGTTGTTGTATTTTTCTTCTATTTTATCATTTTTAATAATGGTTTCTAGTTTTGAAAGTTCTGAAGGAATAGGTGCAGTTTCAATTATATTTTTTTCTCTATCAAGTTGCTCAATAAGATTCTTTAGTCTTTTCGATCTCTTTCTCTTAGACAAAACTATAATGACAATTAAAGTAATAATTAAAAGTAATATAACTGTAATCAAAATAGTTTTACTTTTCATACAACACCTCTATTCTAAATTCTATACTTATTTTAACATAAAGATTGAATTTTTCCTATAAATTTGTCAAATTTTATTGATTTTTGTTTTTTTATTGCTTTTTGTGCTCTTTTTCCCTTATTCTATAAGATTTTTACCTTGACTATTTACTATACTTATAATATAATTATAGACGCATATTCAAATGAACAGCGTTTACGCTTATTTTAATGTTGTAACGTGTTTATTAAGTTTGATAGTAACCTCGCTGTTGGTGAAGTCATTAAAATAAACTCCCTATAATGTTAAGGTAAGATTCTTTGTTTATGTAATATAAATAAGGAGGAAAATTATGGCAAGATATACTGGTTCTAGTTACAAACAAGCTCGTCGTGTTGGTTTTTCAATATCAGAAACTGGTAAAGAGATAGCTAAACGTCCATATGGACCTGGTCAACATGGAGCTGATAGAAAAGGTAAACTATCTAACTATGGTGTTCAATTAAAAGAAAAGCAAAAAGTTAGATTTATGTATGGTCTTAATGAAAAGCAATTTAAGAAAACTTTCCTTGAAGCTGGTAAAATGCAAGGTATTCATGGTGAAAATTTCTTAAAATTACTTGAATCAAGACTTGACAACTTAGTTTATCGTTTAGGATTTGCTTCTACTCGTCGTGGAGCAAGACAACTTGTTAATCACGGTCATATCTTAGTTAATGGTAAAAAGGTTGATATTCCTTCATACAGAGTTAAACCTGGTTCTACTATAACTTTAAAAGATAAGGATAAAGATTTAAAAGTTGTTAAAGAATCTCTAGAAAAAGTAACTAATAGAGTTGAATTCGTTACATATGACGAAGGTAAAATGATTGGTACTTATGTTAGAATGCCTGAGAGAAATGAATTAAATCCAGACATTAAAGAAACTCTAATCGTTGAGTTCTACAACAGATAGTATTAATATTAAAATTAAAAACCGGATTTCTCCGGTTTTTTTGTTTGTTATTTTAATATTATTAAGTAGTATTTCTTTTTACCACGTCTAATCGCAATATATTTATCATCTATTGCTTTTGAATTATCTATTAAACAATTCTCGTCTTTTACAACATCACCATTTATACTTATGGCACCATTGTTAATAAACTCTCTTGCTTCTCTTTTACTCGATGCGGCATGTGATTCAACTAATATATCAATTAATGTTTTGCCAGGTTCTGTTTCATATGTTGGAACACCTTTGAATACTTCTTCTATTTCTTTTGAAGTTAGTTCTTTTATATCTCCACTAAACAATACTTGACTAAGTTTAAGTGCTTTTTCATATTCTTCTTTTCCATGAATATCAGTAATAACTTCTCTTGCCAAAATTTTATGAGCTTCTCTTAATCCTGGATTTTCATTATGTCTTTTTTCAATTTCCTCTATTTCTTCTTTTGATAAGAATGTTAGCTTTTTTAGGTATTCTATAATCATAGAATCCTCTAGGTTAATTAAGTATTGATATAATTCATAACTAGATGTTTTATTTTTGTCTAACCATAGGGCATTTCCCTCTGTCTTACCAAATTTCACACCATTTGAATCAGTTACTAATGGCATAACCATACCATAAATCTCTTTATCTAATTTTTTACGTACTAGTTCAATACCTGCGGTAATATTTCCCCATTGGTCAGAACCAGCAACTTGTAGTGTACATCCTCTTTCTTCATATAGGTGCATAAAGTCTAATGCTTGTAATATCATATATGAAAATTCTGCATATGTAATACCGCTTTCTAGTCTTGATTTTACTTTATCTTTGGCAAGCATATAATTAATATTAAAGTATTTGCCATAATCTCTTAGAAAGTCAATTACATTTATATCTTTTGTCCAGTCATAATTATTTACAACCTCAAATCCGAATATTTCTTCTGCTTGTTTTTTAAGGCCTTTAAAATTATGCTCTACTGCTTCTTTTGATATCATTGGACGTTCAGCAGTTGGCTTTGGATCCCCAATAAGACCAGTAGCACCTCCAACTAAAAGTATTGGATGATGTCCAGCTTTAGCAAGTCTTTTTGATATTAAAAATGATGAATAATGTCCAATGTGCATTGAATCTGCGGTTGGATCTGTTCCTATATAAAAAGTTAGACCTCCATTATTTAACTTATCTATAAGATCTGGACTACTAATATCTTGTATAAGTCCTCTCCATTTTAGTTCTTCATATAAAGTCATATTATCTCTCCTTCTTTTTAAAATAAAAAGAGATAGTATTCTAAGGACGAGTATTACCCGTGGTACCACCTTAATTCATAGAAAACTATCTCCTTACTATATGGCGTAACCCTATCGCTCCAAACTTGTAATTCATATATTTCTAAAGGTTAGTTTACACCGATCACTAACTCTCTTATGCTTTAGAAAAATACTACTATAATTCTTCATCGCTTAAATATATTTATTATCATAGCACTTATAATTTAATTTTGCAATTATTTTTCTTCTTTTTCAAGACGTTTAAGAACTTCTTTGACAACTACTATTGCTTTTTGTCTTACTTCGTCAGCGGCTTTTTGTAATACAGGAGTTCCTTTTTCTACAGCAAGATTTACTAATTCTTCACTTTTTTTCTTAATATCAGCAGCTTTTTGTTTTGCGATTTTTAATGCTTTTTCTTTATCTAAATCTTCTAATTCATCTTTAATTTCAGCAATTTTAGTCTCTATTGCTTCTTTTACATCTTCTGCATCAATTTCTTTTACCTTTGCAAGCAATTCATTGATTTTTTTCTTTAAATCCTCTCTTGTTTCAGAACCTTTTTTTGGTGCGAATAAAATTCCAAGTCCAGCACCTACTGCAGCTCCTAATACAAATTTACCTAGGCCACAACCTTTTTTTTCTTTACTCATATAAGTCCTCCTCCTCATTTCTTTTCTTTTTCCTTTTGAATTTTCCTAATAATCCAGCAACTGCACCTATTATTCTATCTCCAATTGAAGATATTGCTGATGAAGTCATGTTAATAGCATTGAAGAATCCATCAAGTGTTTTAACTTTTGCTTCTACATTGTCTAGGATTTCGTTTGCTTTGTCCACTGTATATATTAGCTTTATTACTAATATTATTGTTACAACTAGTAATATAGAACCTAATACATACATCATTATTGGAAATACTTGCATTAAGCCATCCATATTATTTATCCTCCTCCTCAGGATCTTGATACATAGAATCAATTAGATCAAAAAGGCTATCCTCAACTTTGGCTTTTTTCTTTGGAGTTTCCTCTTCTATAGTAGTATCCTTATCTTTATTCTTTTCTGATCTTCTTCCTGTTGCTTTTTCTCTACTATGATCCTTGTAATCTATGTTATATTCAAGTCCTAAGTCATTAAAATATTCTTCTGCATCACCCATTGTTACATTTGTAACTGCTGGTGAATCATCATCACTTAAGTCATATAATGCATTATCAACATATTCAACTTCTTCTTTTTGCTCTTTCTTTTCTTCTTTAACATCATCCATCATAGAAGCTGTTATATCGCTTGCTAAATCTCCATATGCCTTCTCTCTTACTGTATCTAAGTCAAGATTTTTAGATGATAATGCAGATGTAAGTCTAACTTCTTTTTTCTGAACTATTTCCTCTTTTTTATAATTTTTGTCTAATATACCATAAATTGGTGAAATAATTGGAGTTGGTCTAAACACTTTTGGTTCTTGTTTAGATGGACTTCCTTCATATAAGCCATGAGAATATTCACTATTTCCATATGGCTTGTCCCCATAAGGTTTTTCTTGTTGATGAAATTCTTCACCTTTTTTTGAGCCATATACATCTTGATATGATGGTTGTTTAACTTCTTCTCTTTCTCTTACCGGTGGTTCTTTCCTTATTGGTTTTTCATCTACAGTGAAGTCATCATCTTCAAATGTCATTGGGAATTTGAATCCTGATTCATTTCTTTCTCTTCTTAATTCTCTTTCGGATATTCCTCTTTTTTCTACTCTTTCGACTACTTCTTCTTCTATTTCTTTTTCTCTTTCTGATTTATCTTCATGAACTTTTGGCATTTCAGGTAAATCAATCTTTTTAGCAATTGTTTGCTTTTCTTTCTTTGGCTTTTTTATTGGTTCCTCGACCTCTACATATTCTTCTTCAAAAAACACATTTTTAAGTTTATCAAAAACTCCCATTTTTTCACCTTCCCTATTCTACAACATCATAATCTAATATGTCGCCATTTTTTTCTTTTTCTTTAGATTCATCATAAGTATCATATTTTTCAACCCATTCTAGGAAGTTACTTTGTTCTCTCTTGGATTCAAAAATATCAAATTTTTCTTCTTTATAATCAAGAACGTTTTCTCCAATTAATGTGTCTATTACTTTTTCATTATATTGAACACTTGATAATATGTATGCCATATTTAATACTGCATCATTTAAATTATCTTTATCTACATAGGCCTCTATTTTGGCATAATCGTACATAAACTCTACAAAGTATTTGTCATCTTTTTCTGTAATATCTATATATCCAATTTTATCATTAAATCTTAATTCCTTTGATAGATAATTTGTATCACTAGGTGTGAATTCTTTCGTAGTTTTATAATAATAAGAAACTACATCAACATACAAATAGAATGTATCATCATTGTACAATATTTTACAGTTGTACTTATTCTTATCTGCTATTTTTAATCCTCTTGGAACATAAAATTTATATCCTTCAAATATATTATTATAAAGATTTATATCTTTTTGTATTACAGTGTTTATGATATTTTCAACTTTATCATCTTTTAAGTCTATAAATGTACATCCTGTCAAAAGGAAAATTGAAAGCAAGATAACTACTATCTTTTTCATATTTCACCTACTTATAATTAATTATATCAAAATTTATTATGTGTGACTATAATAATTAAAATTTTACATTTTAATTATGTAAACTAGACATCTTTTTTGGCATGTAAATAATATATTTTGTTTCCACTTTCACTAAATTTCTTTTCATACTCAGTCTCTATGTTGCCTTCTATTTGGCTATTATGTAAATCTAGTGAGATATCTTCTATTTTATATCCATAGTTTGTTAAATTTATTATTGAGTATTCAAATAAATTTTGATTATCTGTTTTTTGATATATATTTTTTTCGCCTTTAAATATTTCCTCATACTTTTCTAAAAACACACTGCTTGTTAATCTTCTTAGGGCATGACGTTTTTTAGGCCATGGATCTGAAAAGTTCAAATATATTGTACATACTTCTTTATCAAATATTTTGTCGATATCTATCGCATTCATTCTTATTAATTTTAGATTAGTAACAGAATCAGGAATTCGCTCTAGTGCTCTTACTATAACACTATCATATCTTTCAATTCCTATATAATTTATATTTGGATTTGTTAGTGCTTTTTCTATTATAAAATTACCTTTTCCTGTTCCTATTTCTATTTCAATTGGATTGTTGTTTTTAAATACACTATTCCACTTGCCTCTATAATTTTCTTCATCTCTCATTAGGAATTTAGATTTTTCCATTATTGTTTCTTTATTTTTTACATTTCTAAGTCTCATTATATTCACCCAAATAATTATATCATTAAATCTTTTAAATGCATATAATAAAACGAGGAGTGTTATTATGAATAATCAAAGTCCCGGAATGTTTATTCCACTATCACAAAACAATTTTCCACTTATTGAAGAAATTAGAAATATTAATATGCAAATTTCTAATATAAATCTGGAATTAAAACGTCTTGAAAGAAGAATACTAAATATAGAAAAGGGATTAGTTATGCTTCCTTTAGGAGAAAATGTATCTAATTCGCCTAAAAAGGAACCAAATTATACTAATGGAAACTATATGATATAAATCTTTATGTCTTTTTTAGCCTTTGGTAAGATTGACTTTTAGCTTTCTAAATATTATACTTTTATAGAAGATGGTGATAATATGAAATTTGTTTTTGACATAGAAAAAGAAAGGTATGAAGAGTTTGTTAAAAGTAATGTTAAATCTCATTTTCTACAAAGTTATGCATGGGGAGAATTTTCTTCTGTTGCTAAGGGTTTAACACCTCATTATGTTGGTGTTACAGAAAATGATAAACTTATCGCAACTGCTTTATTACTTCAAAAGAAACTACCTCTTGGGTATTCATATTTTTACTGCCCTAGGGGATTTGTAGTTGACTATTATGATATAAATACTCTAAGGTTTTTAACTGAAGAAATTAAAAAATATACGAAAAAATATAAAAGTATTTTTACTAAGATTGATCCGGATATAATTTGGTCATTAAAAGATAATGATTACAATGAGAAAAGTCTTCCATATGATTCTAAAGTTATATTTAATAATATTAAAAGTTTAGGTTTTAAGCATAAAGGTTTTACTAAAAATTTTGAAACTATGCAGCCAAGATATACATTCAGAATTGATATGAATCAATCATTAGAAGAAATTGAATCTAAGTTCTCAAAAACCACTAAGCAAAGAATTAAAAAAGCTACCAATTTAGATACAAAAGTTAGAATTGGTGATATTAATGATATTGAAAAGTTTAGTGAGTTAATGTTGATAACCGAGGCAAGAAAGAATTTTTTATCATATGACTTAGATTACTACAAAAAGTTATATGAAATCTATAATAAAGATAATAAGTTTCTTTTATTTATGGGAAGTGTTAATCCAAAAGAAATTTTTAATAAATATAATAAATCACTTAGTGATATTTCTAATGAATTGGACAAGCTTCCTAAAGAAGGTCTAAGTAAGTCACAAAATACACGAAAAAAAGAACTATTGCGAGAAAAAGAATCTGTTCAAAAGGCGATAGATGAATATACCCCTTACAAAGATATGGATGAAATAGTACTTAATGCTCACGCAATTATTATATATAATGATAAAGCATGGGTATTGTATGCTGGAAATCATAATATACTTACTAATACATTTTCTAACTATAAGACTTATTTTGAACATATAAAATATTGCAAGGAAAATGGTATTAAAATGTATGATCAGTTTGGTACAATTGGAGATTTATCTAAGGATAATCCTAGATTAGGGTTACATGAATTTAAGAAGAAATTCGGTGGTGATTATGTAGAGTTTATTGGTGAATTTGATCTTGTCACAAAGCCATTTATGTACTTTATATTCACAACTTTTGTACCATTCCTTAGGAAAATCAAAAGAGAAAAAGCAAAGAAAGGATTAAAAAATGAAATTTGTTAAATTAGAAGAAAGAGAATTTGATAATTTTGCTTCTAAACATCCTTATAGTAGTTTTTATCAGACTTCGTCATGGGGACATTTAAAAGAAGCAAATGGTTGGAATATGCATTTGTTAGGAGTTAAAGATGGAAATAAAATAATTGCTGCTTCTTTGCTTCTTAGTAAAAAAACTCCTATTGGTTACTATATGTTTTATGCTCCTAGAGGTTTCTTAATTGATTATGATAATATGAAGTTGCTTGAGTTCTTTACTGAAAATATTAAGAAATACGCTAAAGATAAAAAAGGTATCTTTATTAAAATAGATCCATACATATCTTATCAAGAAAGAGATATTAATGGGAATGTAGTTGAGGATGGTAAAAATAATAAGAATGCTTTTAATAATTTAGTTAAGCTCGGATATAAACATTTTGGTTTTAATATAATGCAAGATACATTACAACCTAGATGGATGTTTGTAACTGATACTAAGGGCGAAACAGTTGATTCAATAATGAAAAAGATGGATCCTAAAACCAGACAAATATTACATAAATGCGAAAGGCTTGGTATTTATACTAGAGAAATAGGATTCAATGAACTTCCTAAGTTTAAAGATATTATGGAAAAAACTGGGGAAAGAAGAGAATTTATAGATAGACCGCTTAGTTATTACGAAGAAATGTTTAAACATCTTCATGATAAAGGTATTCTTAAAATTTTGGTGGCTGAAATTAATATCAAAGACCTTGTAAGAAGAACAGATAATGATATTACAAAACTTAAAAATGAAATTGAAGATAGAACCTACAAACATGATAATAATATTATAAAAATGAATGAGGCAAAATACGAATCAAAACAAAATGAGGCTAAAAAAGAACTTGAAAGGCTAGAAGCTAATTTACTAAAATATAAGAACTTATTAGAAAGTGATGGCGAAATTATAACTTTAGGTGGAATTTTATTCCTTATTAATGATAATGAAGTTCTATCATTAGTTGGTGGCTCTTATGCTAAGTATATGGAATTTCAATCTGCCTATGCTGTGCATTTCTCTGGAATGAAATATGCTATAGAACATGGTTATGATAGATACAACTTCTATGGTATAGTTGGAGACTTTAATGAAAAAAATGAACTTGGTGGACTATATACATTCAAAAAAAGTTTTAGTGGATATGTAGTTGAGTTGATTGGAGAATTTGATTTAATTCTTAATAAACCACTTTATTATTTGTATCATATTGCTTTTGGAATATATCATTTTGCCAAAAATTTAAAAGCAAAAATAAACAAAAAAAACGGGTAAAACCGTTTTATTTTTTTATCATTCTTTTAATTCCTCTTAAAAAGTTATAAAACTTGTTGAATTTTGTTATTGGAAGAGTAAACTCTCCAATATATTCTATTACATTACCACCAAACCCACGTTTAAATTCATATACTCCATAAAGTGGATTGTTTTCTTTTTCAAAATTTCCTGATATTCCATAAAAGTTACATGCCTTATATCCATTTTTATATGCATCCTTTATATGTGCATCATACATGGCATATTTTGGAGTGAATTTTCTATATTTCTCCAAGCTTCCAGATGTTAATGTTAGAAATTCTTCACCATTCCACATAGATAGCAAACATGCAATATCTTTTCCTTCAGGATAATTTTTTTGAAATTCTTCTGCCTCTTTTAACTCATTTTCAAGCTTTATTAGTCTTTTATCACTTGCCTCTTTTTGACTTTTTAATTTGGCACCTATCATATCTTTTTCCATTTTATTTAGAATTTCTTTATTTTTTTCCTGCTCTTCTTTTAAATTTTCCTTAGCACATTCCAAATATTTCTTAGGATCTAGATATGCAAAGTATATTGTCATAAGATCTTTCATATATTTATACATTTCTTTATAGTAGTCTAACTTTCTATAAAAGAAATCTTTTCTAGTCGCAGTATCCTTGAATAAATCTTCCATAATAGGGAGGTCTTTTTCTACGCCTTTTCTAACTGATAAACCTTTTTTGTAAGTTGACTCTAGATTCTTTCTAGTGCTTTTTGAAAACTCTTGCTTTTTTACATCATATGGTTCATCTAGCATCATACGATATGCAAATCTTACTTGTCTTGCTTCTAAATATAGGTTGAAGCCAAAATGTTCAAACCCTAAATCACATAAATTTTTAAATGATTCATCATCTTTTTGTGATTTTGGCATTATGCTTCCATCCGCACCTCTTACTTGATATACCAAATTTGGATCAATTGTAAGTTTAAATCCTTTTCTTTTCTTTATATATGTCTTTAAATTGTCAGTAAAGAATTTTAAAAGTTCTTTATTATGATAATCAATTAAAAAACCTCTAGGTGCATAAAATACTTTTTTACCTAAAATTGATGGTTCTTCTTCTAGTAAGGTTGCGCATAGTAACTTACCTTTTTCCTTTACTCCCACATAGTCAATTTTAATACCATTATTTGACTTTAAATCTCCTAAATCTGTTGTCTGCATAAAATTAGCCATCGGATGTTTCATAGAAAATTCTCGAAATTCTTCTTTTGTTAATGTAACAAATTCCACTTAATTCACCTTTTTCTTTTTTTGTATTTTGTTTTTAACAACTTTTTTTGGTTTGATATTTTTAGTTTTCTTTTTTCTACTTAAAAGTTCATTTATTTTTTCTTCCCCAAATATATTGTTTATACTTTTTGTTTTATGTAATATGAATAAGTATACTGCAGCACCTACTACTGCGTATAGTGCAACTACTAATATAGCCATTAATCTTGATGTAGTGTTTATTGGTACCACCAACTTTAACCCAAGAAGTACTATCACCATAGCTATTACTGCAATTAATATATTTAGAGATTCCTTTGCGGTTTCTTCTAAATTGAATTTATATTTTTTTCTTAATACAATTAACGCTATTACGCTTGATGTTAAGAATCCTAATATTGTTGCAGTTATTGCTCCATAGAATGCAGGAAGACCCATTTTATTAAAGCTATGTATTAATGGAATATTTAATAATACTTTAACTAACATTCCAAATATTAAGCTTATAAATACTGTTTTATTTTCTTTTAATAGTTGTACTATCATAACTGTTGAAGTAAATATTGCTGTTGCTAGTGCTACAAATACTAAGTATTGATATGTTAATGGACCATATTTACTTGCTCCATAGAATATTGTCCATACTGGTTTTGCTAAGAAACTTAACCCTACCGTCATTGGTACAGTAAAGAATAGAATTATTTGATATGTTTTGTTTATTTTTTCTGATACACCTTTCATATCGTTTTGAACAAAGCTTGCAGTTAGGTTAGGTATTAAGCTTGTCATAATACCAGATACTACAGATATAATTATCATATTTATTTTTAATCCCCATGTTGAAATTACACTCATAACACTTTCTGCATCTTTTGCGGTATACCCAATGTCATTTACCAATGTTTTAACAAGTGTTAACACATCGACCGAGTTATAAAGCGACCTAAATAAATCAATCATTACAAATGGAACTGCATAGAATAATATCTTTTTCATTATTTCTTTGCTTGTTATCTTAGGTTCTTTTACTTTTATATCTTGCCTTAAAAATTCTTTTTTATTCTGTTTTTCTTTCCACAATAAATATGCATAGGAAACAACTCCACCTATTGTTGCGGCAAATACTGCACATCCTACAGTCGCCTTTAATGACATATGAAATACTCTATACATTAAGAAACTACCAATAACTATTATTAAAACTCTTGTTAGTTGTTCTAATATTTGACTTATTGAAGTTGGTGCAATGAATCTATGCCCTTGAAAATATCCACGTGCTACACTTAGATTTGGAATGATTAGTATAGCAGTTGAAATTACCCTTATTACAAATGCAACATCTTCTTTTGTATTACCACCTTCAACATTTCCCATTATCATATATCCAATTTGATCTGCAAAAATAAATAGTATTAAGAAGCAAATAAATCCTATTATAAATAGAAATCTTTTTGCGATTTTAAATGCTCTTTCTTTTGCATCATAATAACCTAGTGTATAATATTCACTTATTATTTTACTCATTGCAAGTGGTATTCCTGCCTGTGATATACTTAAAAATATTGTATAAATATTATATGCATATCCATATAGTGCTCCGCCTTGTTCACCTATTATTGAATGAAATGGTATCGCATATAGTATTCCCATTATTTTGCATAAAACTATACCAACAGTCGCAATGAATGCTCCCTGCATAAAAGAATTCTTCTTTAACTTCATACTATCACTCTTTCTATTACATTATATATAATAAAGGCATTAATGATAATTAATGTCTTTTATAATCTATCTATATAATTATAATACGGCAGGTGAAATAAAGCAAATTAACTTTTATAAACAATCATTGCGGAAAAACAATAAATTTGTTCTTCTGCAAACATCGAAATTGATACTTCATATTTTATGTCAACAATATCTTCGTCATCTAATTCATCTAAAAAATCATTTACACTTTTTTCCAAATCCTTTTCATGCATTTCATCAAATACTTTTACCTTCATATTATCACCTTTTATATTGTTTCATATATAAAAAATAAAAAGTGTCGAATTGACACTTTTCATGTGAATTTATGTATAGTTTTGTTATTAAAAATGTTATTTTACAACTATATTTACAATTTTCCCTTTAATTGCAATTATCTTTACAATTTCTTTTCCTTCAATATGTTTTTGTACATTTTCTTCTTTTAATGCTTTTTCTTTTATTGAATCTTCATCTTCATCTATATTAATGTTTATAGTAGAACGTACTTTTCCATTAACTTGCACTGCGATATCAATGTTTTTTTCTACTAATTTTGATTCATCATATGTTGGCCATGTATCCTCACATAATGGTTTATATCCTAATTTTTCATTTAATTCTTCTGTTATGTGAGGCGCTACTGGATTCATTAATTTTAATAGTAATCTATAATCTTCTTTTGTGATTGAATCTTTATCATCATATGCATTTGTTAGAATCATTAATGATGAGATATAAGTGTTGTATCCCATTGTTTCTAGATCGTTTGTAACTGATTTAATTGTCTTATTTTGAATTAATTCAAGGTCTTTCGAGAATCCTTCTTCGTTATTTACCTTATCATATACTCTTATTATTTTATCAATAAATCTTTTACATCCTTTTAATGAATCGGTACTCCAAGGGGCATCTTGTCTATAGTCTCCCATAAACATTTCATATGTTCTTAATGTATCTGCGCCATATTCATTTACTATATCGTCAGGATTAATTACATTTCCTTTTGATTTACTCATTTTTTCACCATTTGATCCTAAAACCATACCATGTGATACACGAGTCCAGATCATTTCTTTGTGTGGTACTAATCCAATATTATATAAGAATTGTACCCAGAATCTAGCATATAATAAATGTCTTGCGGTATGTTCCATACCTCCATTATACCAATCTACTCTATTCCAATATTTCATTGAGTCCATTGACGCGAATTCTTTTTCATTGTGTGGATCCATAAATCTTAAGAAGTACCAAGAAGATCCTGCCCAGTTTGGCATTGTATCTGTTTCACGCTTTGCATCTTTTCCACATTTTGGACATTTACAGTTTACCCAATCTGTTATTTTTGCAAGTGGAGATTGTCCATCGTCAGTTGGTTCATATTCCGCGATATCTGGAAGTAATAATGGTAAATCTTCTTCTTTCATTGGTTGCCATCCACATTCTTCACAGTATATCATTGGAATTGGTTCTCCCCAGAATCTTTGTCTTGAGAAAATCCAATCTCTCATTTTGTAATTATTTACTTTTCTAGCAATTCCCATTTTTACAAGTTTATCTGTGATTGCTTCTTTTGCTTCTTCTACTGTTAGACCTGTGAATTCTTCTGAATTAATAAGTTTACAACCTTTTCCTAAATAATCTTGCTTTTCAAATGCTTTTTCACTTACATCTGCACCATCAATTACTTGTATCATTTCAATGTTATGTACTTTTGCATATTCAAAGTCTCTTTGATCGTGGGTTGGCACTGCCATTACTGCACCTGTACCATAATTACCTAATACAAAATCTCCTAAATATACTGGAACTTTTTTACCATTTACTGGATTTATTGCCTCTATTCCTTTAACTAGACATCCTGTTTTTCCTTTGTTTAATTCAGTTCTATCCATATCGGATTTTTTTGCGGTTTCTTTTATATACTCTTCTACTTCTTCTTTGTTTTCTACCCTAGGCATTAATTCTTTTATTAATTTACCATCTGGTGCGATTACAAAGAAAGTAATACCATATATTGTTTCTATGCATGTAGTAAATACAGAGAACTTCCCTCCGCCTACTATATCAATATCTACTTCAACTCCAGTTGATTTACCAATCCAATTTATTTGTCCTAATTTTACTCTTTCTGCAAAGTTAGTATCATCTAGACCTTTTAATAAATCTTCTGCATAGTCACTCATTCTAAGCATCCATTGACTTTTTTCTTTTTGTATTACGGTTGAACCGCATCTTTCACATACTCCACCTGCGGCATCTTCATTTGATAATACACTTTTACATGTTGGACACCAATTAACTGGTACTGTGTCTTTATATGCCATATTATGTTTATAAAATTGTAGGAATTGCCATTGTGTCCATTTATAATATTCTGGATCTGTTGTTGAGAATTCTCTATCCCAGTCAAATGAAAAACCTAGTGTTTTCATTTGTGTTTTAAAGGTTTTAATATTTTCCTTTACTGCTTCTTTTGGATGAATATGGTTCTTTATTGCATATTGTTCTGCAGGGGCTCCAAAAGCATCCCATCCCATTGGATATAGTACATTATATCCTTGCATTCTTTTCATTCTTGCTATTGCATCTTGTGCTGTGTAACTTCTTACATGTCCAACATGTAATCCAGTACCAGATGGATATGGAAACTCAACTAATATATAGTATGGAGTTTTATCTTTCTCTCCTGTTATTGCTTTAAAGCTTTTATGATCATCCCAATACTTTTGCCATTTTTTTTCTACTTCTTTAAAATTATACATCTTTTGTCAATCCTTTCTTTTTAAAATATTTTCCTAATATATGAAAACTAGTTAATGATATTAGTAATGTCAGTATAAAACCAACTAGTAATTGTATCCAGAGTGTTTTTATATAAGTAATTATTGTTACTACTATTGATAGGTCAAACGCTACAACTAAACCCATCAGTTGTAGAAAATATCTAAAATTTATTTTGGATAAATCTACTTTGTATTTAGTAACAAAATATTCTACTTCCGCAGGCATTTTTTGCTTATTATTTTTTTTCTTGTTTTTTCCTTTTCTTTCACCACGCTTGTTGTAGTGAATTACTATCCAGATGTAGTACATTATATATATAAATATAATTGTAAATATAAGATATATCATATTTCCTCCTTAAAAAAAACACGATAATACATCATAAGGACGCATTACCGTGTTACCACCTTAATTCATAGTTAAACTATGCACTCTAGACCTTTAATGCAGGTTTACATTTTACTATTATTAAAGACAAGTTCATAAGTATATTTATATTGCTTACACCAAACGCAACTCTCTTTGATAAATATTACACATTACTACTTCTTTAAGTAAATAAATATTAAATATAGTATAGTAAATTTAATAAATATATTCAATACTTTCTAGTAAATTTTTCTTATTTTTTTTATCACTTTATTTACACTATTTAATCATTTTGTTATAATACTCCAGGATGTGGTTTTATGAATAAATTTAAATATTCAGATTCAAATAAAAGGTATTACACACTTGATTACTTTTATAAAAAGAAGTTTGGTTGTAAAGTTTTTAAGGTTAGCTTAAATGGTGGCTTTAGTTGTCCTAATAAAGATGGTAAGGTTGGATATGGAGGATGTATTTATTGTTCAAAACTAGGTAGTGGTGATTTTGCAGGAGATTTAAATGAGCCATTGGAGGTACAATTTACCACCATTAGAGATAAAATGCTTAAAAAATGGCCTAATGCTAAATACATTGCTTATTTTCAGGCTAATACGAATACATATGCACCTTTGCCAGTTTTAAAGGAAAAGTATGAAAGTGTTTTAAAATTTGATAATGTTATTGGACTTTCGATCGCAACTAGACCTGATGCAATAAGTCCTGAATGTATGGATTACTTAGAAGAATTATCTAAAAGAACTTATTTAACTGTTGAATTAGGACTTCAAACAATACATGATAAGACTTCCAAACTTATAAATAGGTGTCATACATTATCTTGCTTCAATGAATGTGTTAAATCACTTAGAGATAGAAATATTAATGTTGTTGTTCATATTATAAATGGACTTCCTTATGAGACCAAAGAAATGATGCTTGATACAATTAAATATTTAAATACATTAGATATTCAGGGTATTAAAATTCATATGCTTCACATAGTCTCTGATACTGCACTTGCTAGACTATATTTGGATAAACATTTTCACGTTCTAACAAGAGATGAATATGTTGATATTGTTTGTGATCAATTAGAACTATTAAGAAGTGATATTGTAATAAATAGAATTACAGGTGATCCTGACCCTAATGAGTTAATCGAACCTACTTGGCTTATTAAGAAATTCTGTGTATTAAATGAAATAGATAAAGAAATGGCAATAAGAGATACATATCAAGGTATAAAAATAGACAACCAAAAGTGAAGTTGTCTATTTTTTATACATTTATATAAATGATAGGATAAATATAAATAGTGGAATTATATAAAATATCAATCCATCCAGTTATTACATATAGAGATAAATTATATGTTGATAGTCCATAAATAATACTGAAGAAGCATTTATAAAAATCATCTAATTTTTTAAACTTTTATCTAGAAAATAGTTACAAGTAACTGTTGATAATACTATTTTTAATAGGACAATAATATTTACTACATTTGGTATATCGCTTCTTTTAAATAATAAAACTAAGAGCGTAAATGGGCTTGAAAAATTAGGAATAAAACTTGATGCGACGCCTCCAATATAATCAATCAATATAGACTTTCCATTGCGTATAACATCATAAAAATTATAGTACATTGGAACTATTTGTTCATACATATCTCCCCACATTATATAATTTTTTCCAAAAGGATACATTCCCTTTACTAAAAATACAATTAGTAATATGACCGCCACTACTAAACCAGAAATAAAATATTTTTTCTTCATAATATACCTCTACTCATAATTTCGTTATACAAATCACGTATATTAATTTCAAGTACTATAAATCTGTATTTAAAAATCCACTATGGACTAACCACAGTGGATTTCTTATTATGGCGTAATACTTTTAGATAATATCTCTTACCCAGAAGATATTCCCTTCTTAAATTATTCATATTATCACCATTAATATTATCTACAATTGTTTATTAATTATTCAACATTTCATTAAGCTTTTCTTCATTCCAAATTTCTATGCCTAATTTTTGTGCTTTTTCATATTTACTTCCAGGATTTTCCCCGACTATTACAACAGATGTTTTTTTACTAACAGAATCTGTTACTTTACCACCTAATGATTCAATTTTTTCTCTTATTTCATCACGAGCTTTACTTAATGTTCCTGTTATTACAAAGGTTTTGTCAGTAAAGTTTTCATCCTCTATAGATTTTGATAATAAACATTTTTCATTAACACCTATTTCTATAAGCTTTAAAACTTGTTCTTTATTATAGTCTACATTGAAATAATTTATTATACTTTTTGCGATTATTTCCCCAACATCATAAATGTCTTTTAATTCATCAAATGATGCATTCATAAAATTAGTCATGGTTTCAAATTTCTTAGCAAGTATTTTAGCAGTTTTTTCACCTACATTTGGAATTCCTAATGCAAAAATAAACTTTTCTAGTGATGATGATTTACTCTTTTCTATTGCATTTAAAATGTTTTCAACACTTTTTTCTCCAAATCCTTCTAATTCTATTAAGTCTTTTTTATGGTTGGATAATTTAAATATGTCTACAAAATTATTTATAAAATGCATATTATAGAAGTCTTCCATAATTCTATCACCTAGTCCATCTATATTCATTGCTTTTCTGCTTACAAAATGAATTAATCCTTCTATTTTTCTTGCATCGCATCCTGGATTCATACAGTAGTAATCTACTTGTCCTTCTTTTTTGATTAGTGGACTGTTACAAATTGGACATGTTTTTATCATCACAAAATCTTTTTCTGTTCCATCTCTTCTTTCAGGAAGAGCTTTTACAACTTCTGGGATTACATCTGCGGCTTTTCTAATAGATACTGTATCTCCTATTTTTAGGTCTTTTCCTATTACATAATCTTCATTATGGAGTGTTGCCCTTCTTATGGTTGAACCTTGTACTATTACAGGCTCTAATACTGCATTTGGAGTTATTTGCCCTGTTCTTCCTACCGTGAATACTATATCAGTTAGTTTAGTTAGTACTTCCGTTGCGGGAAATTTATATGCGGTTGCCCATTTAGGGTATTTAGCTGTAAATCCCATTTTCTTTTGATCCATTATATTATTAAGTTTTATTACAATTCCATCTATTTCATATGGAAGTGTTGGTCTTGATAATTTTTGTTCTTCAATAAATTGTAGTACTTCATCAATACCAGTCACAAGTTTATTATTAGGATTAACTCTAAAGCCTAAACTTTTCATAAACTCAAGTGCGGCATAATGAGTTGTGATTCCATAATCTTCGGGATTAGGTAAGTGATATATCCATGACTCTAATTTTCTTGATGCGGCTATTTTTGTATCCAATTGTCTAATAGAACCTGCGGCAGCATTTCTAGGATTTTGAAATAAATTAAGTCCTAGTTCTTCTCGTTCTTTATTTAATTTATTAAATACTTTCTTACTCATATAGATTTCACCACGTACTTCTATATCTATTTCTTTTGGTAGAGTAAGTGGTATTGTCTTTATAGTCTTAACATTCTCAGTTATATCTTCCCCTACTACTCCGTCTCCTCTTGTTGCGGCAGTAATAAGTTTTCCTTTTTCATAATGAAGCGATACGCTTAAACCATCTATTTTCAATTCACATACATATGATGGATTTATATTTTCTTTTCGAATTCTACTATCAAATGCGATTATTTCTGATTCATTAAATACATTACTTAATGATAGCATAGGTATAGCGTGTGTTACTTTTTTAAAACTATCTAATACTTTTCCACCTACTCTTACAGTTGGTGAATCATCTCTTCTAAGGGACGGATTAGCTATTTCTAGTTCAAATAATTCTCTTAAATATTTATCATATTCTTGGTCGGTAATAGTTGGATTATCTAATGTATGATAGTTGTAATCTGCTTCATTTATTATTTTAATTAGTTCATCATATCTTTCTTTCATATAATCGCCTCATTAATTAATTTTGCTTAAGCTTTTGTGATTTTTCATTAATTTTCTTATTCCATATGGATGTTTAAACGCTATAGAAACAAGTGTATTTGTTACTTCTACTACTTTTCCTTGTCCAAATATTTCATGATATACATAATCTCCAACTTGGTAATCAACGTCTTCTTCTCTAAAGTGTTCTTCTTTCTTCATCTTTTCTTGTTTATTAAATTCTTTTTCTGTGAATGCTTTATCTATTAATTTATCATCTATTTCTGATAAAAATCTACTTGATGGATTTGCTTGTTCTCTACCAAATAGAGTACGCATTTTTGCGTTTACTAAATAAAGTTTTTTTCTTGCACGTGTTATTGCTACATACATTAGTCTTCTTTCTTCTTCTACTTCATTATTGTCTAATAAAGAATTTATATGTGGGAATATTCCTTCTTCTAGCCCTATTACAAATACATAATCAAATTCTAGTCCTTTTACAGAATGTACTGTCATTAAACTAATTCTATTTTTATCATCTTTATATTCGTTTACATCACTTACTAAACTTATTTCTAATAAGAAATCTTCTAGAGATACCAATCCATATTGTTCTTCAAATGCTTTAGTAATCGATTTAAACTCCTCTAAGTTTTCTAATCTTATATCGGCTTCAAGTGAAGATTCTGCCTTGTATTCGCTTCTCATTCCAGTAACATCTAATACTTTATCAACAAGTTCAGTTAATGTTATATTTTTTGATATTTCTTTTAGGTTCTCAATTATTTTTTTGAATTCTAATTCTTTACCTGATGAAATTACTTCATAAATACTTTTATTTTCTATTGCAGCAATATTTATTAAGCTATTTACCGTTTTATTACCTATTCCTCTTTTTGGAGAATTAATAACTCTAAGTAAGCTTATGTCATCTTTTTCATTATATATAAGTCTTAAATATGCGATTAAATCTTTTATTTCCTTTCTACTATAGAAATAGAAACTACCTACTACTCTATATGGTAGATTTTCTTTTAGTAATTCTTCCTCCATAATACGTGATTGAGCATTTGTTCTGTATAAAACTGCAATATCTTGATAATTTATACCATTTGATAATAATTTTTTTATTTCTCTTATTACATAGAATGCTTCATCTCTTTCATTAAATGCTCTAAAGTATGTTATTTTTTCACCTTTTCCTTTGTCTGACCAAAGGTTTTTTGACTTTCTTTCTTTATTATTTTTTATAACTGAGTTTGCAGCTTCTAGTATTGTATTTGTTGATCTATAGTTTTGTTCTAGTTTTATTGTAGTTGCATCTTTGTAGTCTTTTTCAAAGTTAAGAATATTTCTATAGTTTGCTCCTCTAAAACCATATATTGATTGGTCAACATCTCCAACAACACATATATTTCTATACTTTGAACTGATTAGTTTTGTAAGTACGTATTGTGCTTTATTTGTATCCTGATACTCATCTATTAATATGTATTTAAATCTTTCTTGATATGCATCTAATATCTCACTATGTGATTTAAATAATTTGATCGGTAATACTAATAAGTCATCGAAATCTACTGAGTTATTTTGTTTTAACTTATTTTGATACTTTTCGTATATCTTTAGTACTACTTTTTCAAAATCACTTGCAGCATATTTTTCATATTCGTTTGGCTCTACAAGTTCATTTTTACAACCACTTATTTTATTTTTAATTGCGGATGGATTATATATTTTACTATCTAAGTTTTCTTCTTTTAAAATTCTCTTAATTATAGTTAATGTATCATCACTATCTATTATTGTAAAATTTGAATTATATCCTAGATATGAATAGTTTTCTCTTAGGATTTTAAGTCCAAATGAGTGAAATGTTGATACTTGTGCTTTTTTTGATATTTCACCTATCATTGAAAGTAATCTCTCGCTCATTTCTTTAGCTGCTTTATTAGTAAATGTTATTGCCAAAATATTATATGGATTTACTCCTAAGTTTTCTATTAAGTATGCTACTTTTGTTGTTAGTACTCTTGTTTTCCCACTTCCTGCGCCTGCAAGAATTAAAAGTGGGCCACTGCATGATAAAACCGCTTTTTGTTGTTCTTTATTTAAATCATCTATCTTCATAATTACCTCACTTATTTAGTATTCTTTTTTTCTTTTTCTAATGGTACTAGTCCTTTTGAAAATTCTAGTTCTAACATGCTTGGAAAAAAGTATCTATATGCGGTACCTTTTAACATATTTTCTTTATCGACTTTTGTATAATCAAGTTCTACTTCAAAAGGAAGAGTCTTATTTTTTAATAGTACTACTTCTCTTAAAAATTCTCTTATACTTCTCCCATTACCTTCTCTAAATGGATGAACTCTTATTAAATCATAATAAAATGGTGCAAGTACAAATGCATACTCATCTTTTGTTTGCACCCTATCTATTTCATTTGAATATCTTTCTATTACACTTTTTAATTCTTCCTCTATTAAACTTGGATCTGTAAAATTATATGTATTTTTTCTTAATGTACAAGTTCTATACTGACCTGCCCATGAATATAAATCGGAAAACAGAAATTGGTGTATATCTTTTAAGCCTTCAGCACTCGGAACAGTTAATATTGGATTTAGATGTAAAAATGCAAGGTGTGGAAGAACTAATTCTTTTTCTTTTTGCTCAAGGGTTTCTTTGTCAGTTATGCCTAGTTTATTTTTTAATACATTAGTTCCCTCTATTATGTATTTGTCCCAATTGTTGTCCATTAATATTACCCCCTAAATTAAATTGCTTTATTAATCTTTTTTTTGTATCATCTATATTATCTTTTGTTAATTTAACATCATCTTCCATTTCAATATTAGCTTTTGACATTTCTATTGCTCTTTCTATCATCTCATTAGTTATATTCATTTTACCACCACACTACTATTATATTTTATCATATATGAGATTTTTTTTGTAGTTATTTCATATAATTATTCATAAGGAGATGATAGTTTTGTCAAATATAATTGCTTATGGTGGTATGCCTTCTAAGAATTCCCCTAGTTTTTCTGAAGAAAGTTTTTTACTAGCAGACAAAGCTAAATTTATTGATGGTATTATGGTTGATGCATATCTAACTAGTGATAATAAGGTTGTTATGTCTGATGAATATTTATTAATGAATATGGGGATTGATAAGGAATATATAAATTGTGCTTCATATAATGATATTTTATCTATTAATAGTGGTTCTAAAATAAAAAGAAATCATTTAGTTTTACTGGATAAATTAAATGAATATTGTAATCCTGATACTATAGTATTAATAAATATAATCGGATGTGGTTGTAAAAATAGCGATGTTATTAATTATATTAAGAATTTTGTTAGTAAGTCTAATATGAATATTTATCTTTATTCTAAGTCAAAAGATATCACAGAGACTTTATTAGAATCTGATATTAATGCGAAAATCGGGGTTAAGGTTACTAACAAAGCTAGTTGGAATTATTCTTTTGATTTTTATGTGGTTGACACGTTTTGGGTTAATCAAGAAGAGATAGCAAAAAAATTAAGTGATGGATGTGAAATATTTGTTGGGATAATCAATAATAGTGATGAAGTTAATAAGTTAAAATTAGAATTAGGTAGTTCATTTTCTACCTGTTACTTAGTTAGTAAAAGTCCAAGTGTAATTAAAAATTACCTTTAGGGCTTTTCTTTTTTCACACAAGATAAGTCTTTGCGTATAATAAAATGTAATTATTATACGAGGAGGTTATTATGAAAAAAAGAATAATTACCATTATTGCAATTTTGGGATTATTTATTTTAGTTTGCGCTGTTATTTTTGATTTTAATTCAAAAAATAGTAAACTTACTAAGATAAAAGTTGCTGAAGTTGCACACAGTATTTTCTATGCACCACAATATGCAGCAATTAGTGAAGGATATTTTGAAGATGAAGGATTAGATATAGATTTAACTTTAACTCCAGGTGCTGATAAAGTTACTGCTGCGGTACTTTCAGGTGATGTTGATATTGGATTCTCTGGAAGTGAGGCAACAATCTATGTATATAATGGCGGAGAAAAAGACTATTTAAAAACTTTTGCACAATTAACTCAAAAAGATGGAAGTTTCTTGGTTTCTAGAGAAAAAATAGACAACTTTAAACTTGATGATTTAAAAGGCAAAAAGGTAATAGGAGGAAGAGCTGGCGGTATGCCTGAAATGACATTTGAATGGGCATTAAGAGGTGCTGGCATAAATCCTAAAACTGACTTAACAATTGATACTAGTATTGCATTTGCAGCAATGGGTGGTTCATTTATTGGAGGCAATGGTGATTTTGTTACTTTATTTGAACCTACTGCACTTGAAATAGAGCAACAAGGATATGGATATGTTGTTGCATCTATTGGTGAATTAGGTGGAGTTGTACCTTATACTTCTTATAGTGCTAAAATCAGTTACATTAATAGCCATAAAGACATAATTGAAAAATTTACTAATGCTGTTCAGAAGGGACTTGATTTTGTTCATAAAAATGATAGTGAAACGATTGCTAAATCTATCTTAGAGTTTTTCCCTGACACTTCTTTAAAGGATTTAACTAAGGTAATAGAAAGATATAAAAAACAAGATACTTGGCCTAAGGCAACTAATTTTACTAAGGAGTCATTTGATCATTTACAAGAGATTATGATTGCATCTGGTGAATTAGAAAAAATGGTTGAATATAGTGACTTAATATATAGTAATGACTAATGTAAGTAATAAAATTTTAGAGATTAGTAATTTGAAAAAAATTTATCACGATAAAAATAGTGAAATAACTGCGATAGATAATATTAGTCTATTGGTCAAAGATAAAGAATTTGTTTCTATTGTTGGACCTTCTGGTTGTGGTAAATCAACTTTATTATCAATCCTATCGGGTTTAGAGGAGAAATCAGGTGGGGATATATTATTAGATAAGAACCTAAAGGTTGGTTATATGCTTCAAAAGGATTCCTTATTTCCTTGGAGAACGATACTTGAGAATTGTCTTGTTGGATTAGAGGTTACGAATACTTTAAATGATACTTCTAAAAAAAGAGTTATAAGACTTCTAGAGACATATGGGTTAAAGGATTTTATGAATAAATATCCAGATTCGCTTTCTGGGGGAATGAGACAAAGAGTTGCTTTAATTAGAACACTTGCGACTGATCCTGATATACTTTTCCTTGATGAACCATTTTCGGCTTTAGATTATGTGACTAGACTTGCACTCTCTGATGATTTATACAGAATTATCAAAAATGAGGGGAAAACCGCTATTATGGTTACTCATGACCTTGCAGAAAGTATATACTGAATTAACATACCATTTAAAAAGTGAGTACTTTGTGTACTCACTCATTATTTACTTTTGCCAAATATTGACCTAATATAGATTTTGCATTCTCTATATAAACTAACAATGCTTCTAAATAATCATCTTCTGACTCGTATCCATCTTTCAACTCAGTAACTTCATTACTCTTTAAATAAGATAATTGCATATTAGATTCAGTAGCAAGCATATCAAACATAGCAGTTACCTCGTTTATATTACGAATTATTTCTTTTCTCTTATCAATGGTTTCCATTTGCTTAAAAGCATCTACATATTCTTTAAAAGCAATTTCTACTTCATTCATTATCTAGACCTACCTTCAGTTTGCTTCTCTATAAAACTTTCTACTTGTTCAGAGCTCATTCTATCAACTCTTCCTTCAGCTGCTTCAGTTATTTGCTTCTTCATTTTATCGAAACTTTTTCCTCTTAATGTTGCAATTGCTTTACCAAACCAACTTTTCTTATTATATTCATCTCTTTTTTGTTGAACAATAAGGTTGATTGCCTTTCTTCTTTCAGCAACTTGTTCTCTTCCTTCTCGTTCGATTTGGGACATTCTCCAATCTTCTTTTTGTTGTTCTAATTGTTGTTTATCACGATTTTTTTGTTCTCTATCTAAACCAGCTTGATATTCAGACATTCTTCTTTCTCTTTCATAACTTTCTGCTAACGCATCTCTTTGTTGAGCCTCTACTCCAGAGGGACTATAATCTCTTCTTTCAGGATCATCTGCAGAAGAATATCCTGACTTATAACCATTTGAATAATTATCAATGTATGCCATATTTTATTACCTCCAATTATATATTAACATAAAACCATTAGAAAATCAACAAACTACACGCTTGTACCGTAAAACCTAATATCTAATACTTCGGCTTTACCCTTATGTCTATCTGTGTCACGATTAACTATTGTTATACTCTCCACAAACTCATTTAAGAAGTTTAGTTTTTCTTTGTCTGTTAAGAGTCTCCAATGGTCTACTATATACCTAGAAATCTCTGCTTTATTTATATCAGGTTTCTTTGTATAGTCTTGCTCTAAACGAGATAGTCTAGTTTCATTTGCTTGAATTATGTTATCTAGTTCTTCACTCATATATTTGAATTGGTTATAATCTATCTTTTCTGCCATAAACAAGTTCATAACTTCCTTTTGCTTTGCTCTTTTGATAGTTAATAACCTCTTGATATCGTTTATTTCTTCTAAGTCTGCATCTTCCTCTTCAATAACTACATCTTCAATACTATCAAATTCAGCAATATTGTTTTCCAAGTATTCTATAAAAGCTTCTTCTGCTTTTATATGAGACACATATCTAGCAGTACATATTTGCTTTTCTTGATTAACGCATCTATAAGCATTGAATAAGTTCCTATTACCATCTTTTCTTAATCTTCCAATTGTCCTAGAAGTTGTTAACTTTTTACCACATACTCCACACACTAGAGTACCACAAAAGTACACATCATCCTTTGGTCTATTAGTATGAAGTTTAGTTTCTATTTTTGATATTTTGTCTTGCACCTTATTCCACATTTTCTCACTTATAATTGGTTTATGATGTCCATCACCTATATAGTAATCTTTTCTACCTATACCATACCTAACTTTACCTATGTAAACAGGATTAGATAATATTAATCTAATTAACTTTGGCGACCATACACCTACGAATGTTTTTGTATCAATAACATTACCATCCTTTTTAATGTTGATTGTTTGTCCTGCTCGTTTAGTAGGTATACCTTCAGCAGTTAGAGTTTTAGCAATAGCAGTAAATGGTGTACCCTCTGCATACATTTTAAATATTCTTCTAACAACCTTTGCTTCATCTTGTTTTATTATGATAACTTTATTTCCTTTTTCACGTCTATAACCATATGGAGGGCATCCACAACATAAAGTATAACCCTCACGTGCTTTTCTACCAAATGCATCTTTAATTCTTTCAGCAGTTAACTCTCGTTCGTGTTGACCGAATAATCCTTTTAATAGTGCCATAAACCTACCATTAGAAGATGTTATATCAACTATACCACCATCACTTATTGACCAAACATCAACATTGAACTCTTTAAATAAATCTATGAACTCTTGAGTGTCACTTATACTTCTTGTTAATCTATCAAATCTTTGAAGTAACACAACATCAATTTTTCCATCTTTTATATCTTTAATTAATCTCTTAACATCAGGTCTACCTTCAATGTTCTTTCCACTTATACCTTCATCAGCATAAATGTCATAGACCTTAAAGTCATGACCTTTGGCAAAGTTAGTAAGGTTTTCTTTTTGTGCTGAAATAGAGTAACCTTCTTGTACTTGTCGTTCTGTCGATACACGTACGTAGATACCAGCATTCTTCAAATCCATACTACTTAACCTCCTTATCGGTAGGTTGTAGCATTCTAGGTATTGATGTTTTAGCGAAGAACTCTAACATCTTTACCTGTTGCTCTTTGCTTAATTTAATTTTTATATTTTTACTATTCTTTGATAGTCTTTCTTTCATAAGTATTTCCTCTTTCATTTAAACTTATGAAATCCAAGGCAACTTTTTGCCTTGAATATGACTATAAACGAGTAAATAAGCATACTGCCACAACCGAATGACGATTGTACCAGCCTTTACCCAATAAATAAAGACCTTTTTAGACTTGTTTTCACACATATATGAAAGATTTGTATACAGGAATGTTAGATGAAATGAACATCAATCGTTTATTCTGGTCTTAAAACAAATAAGGAAACCCTTGAGTTTCCTTAATTTCAATGATTACATTTATTTCGTATATATGTGAGGCAATTAGTCTTTCAAATAGAATTGTTGTATTATCAAAAAGACCTGCTAGAGTTAAATGCATATATGATATAAAATTAACAGATAGTTCTACTCCTATAAATAATAGAAAATGTAAGGAATTTAATTACTATTATGATAAGATTTGGAGGGACCTAGATGTACACTTATAGTGAGGAACACTTACTATTTCTAAAGAAAAGAAAAAGAAAAAAATTGTTTGTTTTATTCTTCCAAGTTTTAATAATAATTTCATTTCTGGTTGCATGGGAAATACTAGCTCGTAAAAATATAATTAATACTTTCTTATTTTCTTCTCCATCTAATGTTTATAAATGTCTTATGGATTTATACCATAAAAATGGTTTATTTAATCATATTTGGATTACTACTTATGAAACACTTATTAGCTTTGCGTTAGCAAATGTAATTGGAATAGTTGTTGGTTCTATACTATGGTGGAATGATACACTTGCTAAGGTAGTTGATCCCTATCTTACTGTTATTAATTCGCTGCCTAAAGTAGCCTTGGGCCCTTTAATTATTATTTGGGTAGGTGCCGGAATTAATTCAATAATATTTATGGCACTTATGATTAGCTCAATAATTAGTATAATTAATATTTATAGTAGTTTTGTTAACACAGATAGCTCATTTATAACACTTATGAAATCATTTAAAGCTAGTAAATGGCAAATATATAAGAAGGTTATAATTCCTAGTAATTTACTTAATATAATAAATAATTTTAAAATAAATATAAGTATGTCTTTAATTGGCGTTATAATGGGTGAATTATTGGTTTCAAAAGAAGGACTTGGTTACCTTATTATGTATGGTTCGCAAATTTTTAATATAAAGCTTGTTATTGCATCTGTTGTTATTTTAGGAATATTATCTTACTTTATGTATTATATAATCCACTTGATTGAAAAAAAACTAGGAAAAAAATAAATTGAGGTTTTGAAAACCCCAATTTTTTATTTTTTAACTTGTTCTTTTTCTAACTTTTTAGCATCATCTATTTGTTTTAGTCCTAAATTTATAAAGTATATTATTACTACCCATGCTGCTGTTGTTAGACCTACTCTAAATAGTTCAAATGGTGCTTGAATAGGTAAATCCCAGAACCAATGTAATACTAATGGTATTATGCAAATTAGTAAAAATCTCTTGTCGTTTAAATGCTTTTTATCTAATTTATCAAAGCCTTTTACATACATAAGTGCTCCCCCAAAATTTAGTGTTGCAGTTTTTTGTTCAAAGAATGGTAATGAATAATACAATATCGCAACAAAAAGTGATGTTCCTCCACCTATTATGAAATATTTTAATACCTTGTGAAATCGTAAATTTCTAAACAATCAAATTTCCATACTTAATATTAATACAAAGGACATGTCCAAATATATCGTATTTCATGCATCACATATTTCTAGAATTAAAAATGGAAAAACAAAGCCTTCTGGTCCAAAGGAATTTTCCACAAAAGTTGCTAATTATATAGTCTATAAATATAATTCTTTAGCGTATAAAAACTTACTTTTAACAGTGTTAGATTCTACTGAAGAGATATAAATACCGATGATAAATTATTTCATAAAATATATGATTACCTTGTTAGTAATTATCAACTAAGAATAAAAATTATATTAATGACTTTTTAACTAACTTAGATAACTTTGATTTAAATGATTATATTAAGGCAATAAAATTTGATTAATTGAAGGTTCCTTCCCTACCATTTTATATAGTTAAATCAAAAAATTATTATGGTATTGAAGAAATGAAAAAGGGAGAACTCGATTTCTTTAAAGCTACTGTTTTATCAAAATCTATGGAAGATGTATTTATGTGTAGTGATATGCCTATGGAAGAGTTTTTAGATGATTCTATTGCTTTATCAACTGAGAATATATTTTATGATAAAAAAATTAAATATACATATGAAGATTTTATTAAACATTTTGAGTTAACTATTCAGTATTCAAATATTAATAAAAATTATAAAGTTATAACTAATAGTTATAAAACGTTTAAAAATATTAACATAACTATGGTCGGAAAGCATCATGTTATATTATCAAAATCTGCTAACCCAATTATACATTTTGTTATTAAACATCCAAAACTTGTGGATGCAATTGTTAACTTTAATCCACTTGTTATAGAGTAAAGTAAAAGGTTTGAAATTTGCTTCAAACCTTTTTATTTTGTTAGTTTAATTTTTCTTTTATCTTCTTCTAATATATAAATGTCTTTTTCTATGAAACTTATTCCTGTTTTGGGTACTACTTCTTCTTTTTCTTTTTCATTGTTTATATTTATTTCAAGTACTGGAATTTCACCTTCATATTTAAATTCATTTTCATCATCTACTTCAAAATAGATTTTATTCTTATTTAGTTTATATCCTGCAGGTGCTTTTATTTCTTCGATATAGTATTTCCCTGCAGGTAGATTCTCTATTTCTATTATTCCATTTATGGTTATGAATTCATCTTTATGATCAATTGTTAAATACTTTTCTTCTTGGATATCATATATTTTGAATATAGCACCATTTACTATTCTTTCTCCTGTTTGAGAATCTTTCTTTTTTATTATTATCTTTGCTGAGAATTTTTCATCATGAAGATCAAATCTCTTTACTTTTGTAGCCTCATCTATTATCACAGTGAAATCATCTACGCATTTATAGTTTTTCATACTATTAAGCTGATGAAATTTATATGTTCCATATGGAAGAGTAATGTCTATTTTACCAAATTTGTCGGTTGTCACTACCTTTACTTTTTTACCCTCTTTATTATATATTTCAAATGATACACCTTCTTCTAATTTTTCATCATAATACTTATATATTTCTATTTTTCCCTTATATACTTCATTTTTAAGATTCAACTCTTTATGTGTATTATTTTTATCTAAAACAACCTCATATTCATTTAAATCTAATTTATATCCCTGCATACTTTTTGATTCTTTTATAATATATTTTCCAAATGGTAATTTAATAGATGTTGCCTCATAATTATTATCTATTACTAGTGTATCAACTATTTTATTATTTGAATCATAAATATTATATACACTTCCTATCAAAGCTCCTTCCCCTTGTGGAAATTTTTTATTTGTATCTAAATCTAATTTATTTATTTTTATTGTTCCACTTTTTACATTAACTTTAATTGTAATATCTATCTTAGAAATTTTACCTGGTGTCATTATATTTTGATGTTTATTATCTATAAATACTACACTTGGTCTATTATAATTTTCTTTTCTTTTTAATTTTATAAAAGAAGCTGATTCATCATGTGTTGTTACTGTCATTTTATTTCCGGATATTTTAACATCGATATTATCACTTTTAGATTCAATTTCATAATCTTCTAATACTTTTCCTGAATCAGTTAGAGTATTTGTACTATTTATAGAAAATGTTAAATCATCAAATGAAAAACTTGGTACTTTATTATGCTGCTCTACTAATTTTTCTATCTGTTTTATTTCTTTATCATATATATCTATCTTTTTTCCATTTAACTTATCTGTGAAATAAAATTCTGCATCCGGTTCAATTACTCTCCATATCATAATTTGGGTAATTGAATACCATTTATCTTCTTTATGATTTTTATATCCATATCCATAATACGCAATTTTAGTTATCTTATCCCAAGCTTGTTTACTTATTCCTAAATGCTTTTCTTGATTTTCTGAATATGACTTATAGTTTTCATTATACTTCATTACTTCAAATGGTTCAGTACAATAACCTATTCCATCATCACTTTTCTTTCTTATAAACTGTGGTTGTTTTGCCTGTGTTTTATCTTTACTCACCTTTTTTATATAAATATCTTTTATTTTTTCGGCACCATAGAATGCATCATCATAATTAGAAGCATAAACTCCTGTAATACTAACAAAAAATAACATTAAAGCCAATAATAATTTTTTCATAATCTATTCGATTACCATCACTCATTATTATTATAGTGGATATAATGTTATTTTCCTAAATTTATTGATTATAAATTATTAATTGATGTTGTGTTCTTGTACAAGCAACATAGAACAAGTTCTTTTCATCTTTTGTATATTTATTGTCTTTCTCTGTATATATTATTGCAGAATCAAATTCTAGTCCTTTTGAAACATATGATGGGATTACTAAAAGTTTCTTACTAAACTCAACTGTGTTAGAGTTTACAAGTGAAATATATTCATATTTATCTTTAAGTAGTTCATATATTTTTTTAGCTTCTTTATCATCTTTTGTGATAATTGATACATTTAAATTTTGTTTAAATAGTGTTTCAATATCATTAGTTAATAATTCTAATAAGTTATTTTTTTCTTCTCTAAATAATATTTCTCTATTACTCTTATCTCTTATAGCGGATACATGATTTAAATTTAATATTTTATTAGTATATTCAATTATTTCAGGGCTTGATCTATATGTTTTTGTTAATTCTAGATACTTAGTATCTTCAAATATCTCACTTAATTTATTTAAGCTTTCATACATATAATATGGATTAATAGTTTGATTTACATCACCTAGAATAGTAAAACTTGCAGATTTAAATATTTGTTTAATTATCTTATATTGAAGAAATGAATAGTCTTGTGCTTCATCTATTACAACTTCTTTAATATTTCCTTTGTATCCAAATCCTTCTAATAAGCCTTTAATGTATACAAATAAGCAAGCATCTTCATATTTAATTATTTTATTATCTTTTAAATAGTTTATATCTTCTGGTAATATTTTTCCATTATAATTGTTGATGAAATACTCACTTGTGTAAAAGTCCATATATATTTTTTTATAATCTATATCTACATTCATTGTTCTTTTTAATAGTGCCCTAATTTTACTTTTAGCTGTTTTCTTACCTTTGTAATATAGATAACATAGTTTTTCACAGATTGCATCTATTCTATCATAGAGATTAAACTTAGAGTATCTGTCTTTAAATAAGTAATTTAATTCTTCTTTTGATATTTCAAAATCATGTGTTGATATTTTATCTGTAAAGGTAATATTATTAACAAATGCTTCTACATATTTATTAATGTGATCAATTATTTCATCACTTTGTTTATATTTTACCAATTCTTTATTTGGTTCATTATACTTATAATATCTTTCCACAAAATTTGTGAATGATTCAACATCTTTGTACTCAAAAATAAACGTAGTTAAAAAATCACTAAATGTGGTTTGCATTGTATTGTCTTCGCCAAGTTCTGGTAGAACGTTTGAAATATATTCTGAAAATACTTGGTTTGGTGAGAAAATTAATACATTTTTTGATTGTAAATTTTCAATTTTATATAAAAGAAATGCAATCCTATGAAGTGCAACCGATGTCTTACCCGAACCAGCAATACCTTGAACTATTAGGTTTTTATCTTCTACATTCCTTATTATTTGATTTTGTTCTTGTTGAATTGTGTTAACAATGTTTTTCATTTTTTCACTTGACGAATTCGATAGTACTTCTTGTAGTATATCATCATCAACATTTAAACTATTATCAAATACTCTTATTAATTTACCATCTTCTATTTTAAATTGTCTTTTATTTGTTATGTCACCAGTTATAAAACCTTTTGGTGCTTTATACCTTGCAGGTCCTACTCCATAATCGTAGAATAGTGATGATACTGGAGCTCTCCAGTCATATATTAGATGTTTTTCTCCATCTTCTAGATGAGTTAATCCTATATAAATTTTTTCGGTATCAGAATCACTATCTTTAAATGTTATTGCGCCAAAGTATGGGCTATTTTGAATTTTAAATAATTTTTGGAAATATTTTCCCTTACTTAATGCGATATTTACTTCTACATCATTAATTGCAACCATGCTTTTCATTTCTTGTGGATCCATATCATGTCTTGCATCCCACATAAATTTTTGGAACTCTTGAATTTTTTCCTCTTTGTCATATAATTGCTGTCCCAAATCAGAAATTTTTTCATTGATTACTTTTTTTGTTTGATTAAGTCTTTCTTTTTCTTCTAGCAAGTCTTTTTCACTTATACTACTCATAAAACCTCCTTTATACGCCAAAAAACGAACCTCATTAAAAGTGGATCGTTTTATTTTTTTATTTATCAAGTTTAAACAAAATGCACAAGTTAAATTTTACAATATTTTTTATTTTGTGTCTAGTCTATTTTACATAATTTTTCAATACTTTAATAACTGGTCTTACATAATTTTTATTTGTTGCCTCATCTAACATATAGCTTCCTCTTTCTGTTACCACATATATATGACTATATTTTGAAGTTCTTAACCACCATGTTTTTGTATCTTCACTTGCTAGCCAATTACCTTCATTCCAATCATACCCGAATTCCATTTGATCTCTTAGCGTTATATACTCATCTGAAGTTAAAAGTCTAATTTCTTTTACTCCTGATTTTTCTTCTATCATATTTAATACCGCATTATTTATATAATAACCTATATTATTCTTATCGACAGTTGTATATTCAACTGAGTTTTCGGTATCAAATTCTACTGTATCGGATTCATCTATTTTACCATCTCTATTTAAATCAAATGGCAATTTACTAATTAACTCTACTTCCTTCTCATCAATACCAGTATCTTTTATTACATACCATTCTGTACCACTAAAAGTTACCTTTTCTCCTGCATTAAATGATTTAAATGTAAATATTATTGGTTCTCTTTTAAAAATTATAATTGGTAATATTACAGCAATTATTAATACCGATAATATAGATATCAATATTACTTTTTTCTTCTTTTTATTACCATTTATTTTACTAATGATTCTCTTTATCTTATCTAATACTGTTTTAAATTTAGATTTTACGATATGTAAAACTTTACTTTTCTTAGTCGTTTTCTTGGCATTACATTCAATTTTTTGAGTTTCAACATCATTTTTGATTTCTTTTACCTTATTTACATTATTATTTATAGAAGGTTTTGTTTTAATCACGTTTTTTTTACGTGATTTATTAGACTTCTTTGTTTTAACCTTATTCTGGCTCTTAGTTTTTTGCTTTGTCTTTCCTATAACCATCTTACTTTTTTTCATACTATCTCTTCCTCAAAACAATTATAGCATGATAATTAAAAATTAGAACAAAAAAAGACTATTTCTAGTCTTATTCTTCAACAAGTTCTAAAACTACTAGTAAAGCATCGTCTCCGCGTCTTTCATCTAGTTTTAAGATTCTTGTATATCCACCATTTCTTTTAGCGTATTTGCTAGCTAAATCGTCAAAAACAATTTTAACTGCTTCAGTGTCATTTTGTAAGAATGCTAGTGCTTTTCTACGTGAGATTAAATCTCCCTTTTTTCCATAAGTAATCATTTTATCAACAAATTTTCTTACTTCTTTAGCTCTAGTTTCAGTTGTAACTATTTTTCCATTCTTTATAACATCTTTAGTTAAATTAGCAAGCATGCTTCTTCTGTGTTTATTGTCAACACCTAATTTTCTGTATGCCATAATTTTCCTCCCTACTAGTCGTCATCACGTAATACAAGTCCTAAATCTCTAACTTTGTCTAAAACTTCTTTTAAAGACTTTTTACCTAAATTACGGATTTTCATCATATCATTTTCACTTTTATTTACTAGGTCTTGTAGAGTGTGGATTCCAGCTCTCTTTAAGCAGTTATATGCTCTTACTGAGAAATCCAAATCTTCAATTGTAGTTTCTAGTGCTTTTACTTTTGGATCTTCTGTTTTTTCAATCATCATTCCAGTAACATTTGCAATATTACTTAAGTTAGTTAAAATATTAAAATGTTCAATTAAAATTCTTGATGCTAATGCAACTGCTTCTTCTGGTTTGATTGAACCGTTAGTCCATACATTTAGTATTAACTTATCATAACTTTCATCTTGACCTACACGTGCGCTTTCAACATCATATGAAATTCTTTCGATTGGAGAGTAAATTGAATCTATTGGTATTACACCAACTTTTTTAATATCAAGAAGTTTTTTATTTTCTTCACTCTTAACATATCCTCTACCACTTGTTACAGTCATTTCCATAACTAATTTTCCACCTTTAGCAACATTAGCGATTACTAGGTCTTTATTAATTATTTCAACGTCACTATCACATTCGATATCTCCAGCAGTTACTGGTCCTTCTTTTGTTACATTTAAATGAATTACTTTCATTTCTTCAACGTGTTTTTTAATAACTATTTTCTTTAAGTTTAATATAATAGTTGTTACATCTTCTACTACACCTTCAAGAGTTTGGAACTCATGTAATGCACCTTCAATTTTTACACTACTAATTGCAGCTCCTGGAAGAGATGATAACATTACTCTTCTTAATGCATTACCTATAGTAATACCAAATCCTCTCTCTAATGGTTCAAGTTCAAATTTACCATAGAAATTACTTTCTACATAATCAGTTATTTTATAGTTTGGTTTTTCAAATTCTACCATGAAACTACCTCCTTTATTATTAACCACGTGGACGTTTTGGTGGACGACATCCATTATGTGGAATTGGTGTAACATCGTTAATTGCAGTTACTTCTAATCCTGCAGTTTGAAGTGATCTGATAGCAGTTTCTCTACCAGGACCTAAACCTTTAACATAAACTTCTACTTTTCTCATACCAATTTCATAAGCAGCTTTTCCTGCAGCTTCTGCAGCAACACCAGCAGCAAATGGAGTTGATTTTTTACTACCTTTGAATCCTAATGCTCCACTTGATGACCAAGATATTGCATTACCTTCTTTGTCTGTAATAGTAGTAATTGTATTATTAAATGTTGAATGAATATGTGCTATTCCCTCTGGAACATTCTTTTTTACTTTTCTTTTTCTAGTCTTATAAGCCATTTCTTTGACCTCCTTTTACTATTAAACCTTAATTATTATTTCTTTTTGTTAGCTATAGTCTTACCTTTTCCTTTACGAGTTCTTGCATTACTTCTTGTTGATTGTCCTCTTACAGGTAATCCTTTTTTATGACGAGTTCCTTCATATGAATTTATTTCCATCTTAGTTTTAATATTCATATTTACTTCACGTCTTAAATCTCCTTCAACGTTGTATTTAGAAATTTCATCACGAATTAAATTTAATTCATCATTAGATAAATCACTTACTTTTCTAGATGGAGCAATTTTAACTGCTTCTAGAATTTTATTTGATCTTTTTCTACCAATACCATAAATATATGTTAGTGCTATTTCAACATGTTTATCATTAGGTATATCTACACCTTTAATACGAGCCATATTTTACACTTCCTTTCATTAACCTTGTCTTTGTTTGTGTTTTGGATTTTCACAAATAACCATTACTTTGCCTTTTCTTTTTACAATTTTGCATTTTGCACAAATCTTTTTTGCTGATGCTTTTACTTTCATTTTATCCCTCCTATTATTTCCTATAGGTTATACGCCCACGTGTTAAGTCGTAAGGTGATAATTCTAACATTACAGTATCCCCCGGTAAGATGCGAATGTAGTTCATTCGTATTTTACCAGAAACGTGAGCTTCTACAATGTATCCATTTTCTAATTGTACTTTGAATTTACCACCCGGAATGATTTCTAGAACCTTTCCTTCAACTTCAATTGTATCGTCTTTTGCCATCTTTTCACTCTCCTGTTAATATTTCATATCCATCTTTTGTAACAACAACAGTATGTTCAAAATGAGCAGATGGACTATCATCATCAGTAAGTATTGTCCAACCATCATCTAACATGTATATATCAGCAGTTCCTAAGTTTAACATTGGTTCTACTGCTATAACCATACCTTCTTTTAATACTGGACCTGTTCCTTTTTTACCATAATTTGGTACATCTGGTTCTTCATGTAGTTCTGTTCCTACACCGTGTCCAACTAGTTCCTTTACTACGCCTAAATTATGCTCTGTTGCATATACTTCGATTGCATTAGATATATCACCAATTCTTGCCCCTGGTTTAATTTCTTTTAAACCTTCAAACAAAGCTTGTTTAGTATATCTTAATAAGTTTTCTTTTTCTGCACTTATGTTACCAACAGGGTAAGTCCATGCAGAATCACCATGATATCCTTTATAACAAGCACATATATCTATTGAAACTATGTCACCATTTTTTAATTTACGTGGTCCAGGAATTCCATGTACAACTTCTTCATTTATGCTTACACATAATGTTGCTGGATATCCTTCATAACCTTTACAAGAAGGTATTGCACCTTTGCTTCTTATGAACTTTTCTGCAAGCCTATCAAGCTTTGCAGTGGTAATACCTTCTTTAATGTAAGGTTTTAAATATTGATGTGTTTGATAAACAATATGTCCTGCTTCTCTCAACAATTCAATTTCTCTTTGACTTTTGATTTTAATCAATTTATTCACCTAGTCTTTAATTAACTTTTCAACTTGCTCCAATGTATATTCGCGGCCTTTACTTCCGTCTACTACTTGAAGCACCCCTCTATTTTTATAAAATTCAATAAGTGGTGTTGTACTGTCTAGGTAAGTTTGATATCTAACTTCAAGTGATTCAATGTTGTCATCTTTTCTTTGATATAACTCACCATTACATTTATTACAAATACCAGGCTTTTTAGGAGCCATTTCTTCACTATAGATATTGTATATAGCACCACAGTCTTTACACATATATCTTCCTGTAATTCTCTTTACTAACATTTCTTTAGGAATATCTATTAATATTACCATTCCTAAATCTCTTCCGGATTTCTCCAAAATCTTATCATATTCTTTTGCTTGTTCAAGATTTCTTGGAAATCCATCTAATATATATCCATTATCACAAGCAGGATCATTTAATTTGTTTTCTAGTACAGAGTAAACTATTTCTGGTGTAACTAACTTTCCTGCTGTCTGCATTTCGTTAATTTTTTTACCAAGTTCATCACCTTTAGCAACTTGTTCTCTTAATAAATCTCCTGTTGAAATATGAACATAATTATATTTTTCAAGTAAATCTTTTGATAAAGTTCCTTTTCCTGCACCTGGTGCAGCAATTAAAATCAAATTTTTCATTATCTTCTACTATATCCCTTCTTATAATTTCTTGAAACAAGACTACCTTCTAGTTGTTTATAAGTTTCAAGTGCAACTCCGACAACTATTAGTAAACTTGTACCACCAATTGTTACTGTTGAAGATAATCCAGATAAACTACTGAATATGATTGGTAATCCAGCTATTATTACTAGGAATACACCACCAATTATAGTTAACTTAGATAAGACATTTGAAATATATTTTTCTGTGTCTTTACCTGGTCTAACACCTGGAATAAATCCTCCATTTTCTTTTAAATTCTTTGCTAAATCTTCTGGCTTTAATTGAATGTAAGTATAGAAATAAGCAAAGAAGAAAATAAGTGCAACAAATATTATAAAACCAACAGGTTTAGTATAAGTTAAGTAATTATTAACAAAATTTATAAACTTTTCATTTTTTACCAATTGTGCTATTGTTGCTGGTATTGCAAGTAAGCTTGAAGCAAATATTACTGGCATAACTCCCGCTGTATTTACTTTTATTGGCATAAATGATTGATTACCATAAGCACTAGTAGACTTATTAGCATATTGAATAGGAATTTTACGTTCTGCAAGTTCTACAAATATAACTCCTACTATTATTAGGAAATATACTATTACGAACAATACAAATAGTAAAATACCAAGCCATAATGCAAATTCACCTTTAGTTATTAATTCTTTAAATGCAGTTATAAACATGCTTGGCATTGTAGCAACAATACCTGCAAGAATTATTAATGAAATACCATTACCAATTCCCTTTTGTGTAACCTGGTCTCCTAACCATAGAAGAAATGCTGTTCCAGCTGTTAATATAGTTGCAACATACATATAATCCATAGTAGTTTTACCTGATCCTAAGAACGCATATGCAAATGCAAAACCTTCAATAAAGGCAAATATTATACCCATATATCTAGTTATTTGATTTAATTTTTGACGTCCTACTGGACCCTCATCCTTTAGTTCACTAAAATATGGAAATATATCCATTTGTAATAATTGAACTATAATGGATGCAGTAATGTATGGCATAACTCCTAAACCAAATATTGAAAATTGCTTTAGTGCTCCACCACCCATTACATTTATTAATTCAAGAAATCCTAAATTAACTGTTACATCGGCAGTACCTGGAACTTGAACTCCAGTACCAATAACAAATATCATTAATGCACCTAAAGTGAAAAGTATTCTTAATCTTAAGTCTTTGTTAGTAGGCGCAAATAATTGTTTCATTGTTTGAAACATATTAGATCACCTCAATTTTGCTTCCAGATTCTTCTAACTTTTCAATAGCACTCTTTGAGAACTTATGTGCTTGAACTGTTAATTTCTTATTAATTTCTCCATTTCCAAGAACTTTAATTCCATCTAATTGTTTTTTTACTAATCCAACTTCTTTTAATAAAGCTGGTGTTACTAATGTACCTTCTTCAAAAATATTTAAATCACTTACATTAATAGTAGCATATTTAATTTTAAATTCATGATTTGAGAATCCTCTCTTAGGTAAACGTCTATATAATGGTAATTGTCCACCTTCGAATACTGGATTTACTCCTCCACCACTACGAGAGTTTTGTCCTTTTTGTCCTTTACCACTAGTTTTTCCAAGACCACTACCTGGTCCACGTCCTACAATTTTTCTTCTTTGTTTTGCACCAATATTTTTTTCTAATTCATGTAATTTCATTATCCCAAAATCTCCTCTACTGTTTTTCCTCTTAACTGTGCAACATGTTCTGGTGTTTTAATTTGTTTTAGTGCATTAATTGTAGCGGCTGCCATATTATTTTTAGTTCTTGATCCTAGTGATTTTGATAAAATATCTTGAACTCCTGCAAGTTCTAGTACAGCTCTAACTGCTCCACCTGCAATAACTCCAGTACCTGGCGCAGCTGGTATTAAAACTACTTTTGCAGCTCCTGCAACACCATTTACTTCATGAGCAATTGTTCTATTGTCAGTTAAAGGTACTTTAATTAAATTTTTATTTGCAGCTTGTATAGCTTTTTTGATTGCATCAGGTACTTCGTTTGCTTTACCCATACCTAATCCAACTTTACCTTTTCTATCCCCAACAACAACAGTAGCCGAGAATCTTCTTTGTCTACCACCTTTGTTAACTTTAACAACGCTTTTAATTTCGACAACTAATTCTTCTAATGTTTTTGCTTTTGGGTCATTATTTTTATTTTGCATAAATACCCTCCTATTAGAATTCTAATCCATTCTCACGTGCAGCTTCAGCTAAAGCTTTTACACGACCATGATAAAGATGTCCACCTCTATCAAATACAACTTTTTTAATGTTAGCTTTTTGTGCTCTATCAGCCAATAATTTACCAACTTTAGTAGCAGCTTCAATATTGCCGCCATTTTCTAATTTTAATTCTTTATCGATTGATGAAGCACTCACTAAAGTGATGCCATTTTCATCATCAATAAGTTGTGCAAAGATATTTGAATTAGATCTATAAACACTTAATCTTGGTACAGCTACAGTTCCATGAATATCTTTTCTTATTCTTTCATGTCTAGCTTGACGCATAGCATTTTTTGACACTTTATTTATCATAAGTAACTTCTCCTTATCTTATATTTTTAATTTTAATTTAAGCAGCTAATTAGCTTAAGCGGCTTTCTTTCCTTCCTTACGGCGAATGTGTTCATCTTTATAACGAATTCCTTTTCCTTTATAAGGTTCTGGTTTTCTTACTTTTCTTATGTTTGCTGCGAATTCGCCAACTTGAGCTTTATCAATACCTTTTACAGTTATTTCAGTATTGCTAATTAATTCAATAGTTATTCCTTTTGGAATATCCATTTCTACTTGATGAGAATATCCTGCATTGATTACTAGTATGTTACCTTTTAATGCAAAACGGTAACCTACACCAATTATCTCTAAACCTTTTTGGAATTCATGTGTTACACCATGAATCATATTTGAAAGGTTTGCATTCATAGTTCCATGCATTGATTTGATTTCTTTAGTGTCGTTTGCTCTTGTAAGTTCTAATTGGTTATCTTCTACTTTGATGCTAATTCCTTTAGCAAGTTTAGTAGAAAGTTCACCCTTAGGTCCTTTTACAGTAACAACTCCTTCATTTTCTTCAACTGTAACTCCAGCAGGAATCTCAATTTTTCTATTTCCTATACGACTCATCTTTAGGCCTCCTTAACTTTCGTTACTACCAAATATAAGCAAGAACTTCTCCACCTAGATTTTGACGTCTAGCTTCTTTATCAGTCATGATTCCTTTTGAAGTAGAAATTATTGCAATTCCTAATCCATTTAATACTTTAGGGATTTCATCACTCTTAGCATAAACTCTTAATCCTGGTTTTGAAATACGCTTTAATCCAGTAATTACTCTTTCCTTTTTATCTCCATATTTAAGTGTTAATTCGATAGTTCCTTGAGCATCGTTTTTAACAACTTTATAGTCTTTTATAAATCCTTCTTCTTTTAATATTCTAGCAAGTTCAATCTTCATTTTTGAAGCAGGCACCGAAACATCAGTATAACGCATTGCATTTGCATTACGAATACGTGTTAGCATATCTGCAATTGTATCAGTTACTACAGCCATTATTAATCCTCCTTCCCAATTACCAGCTTGATTTTTTTACACCTGGTATTTGTCCTTTATAAGCTAATTCTCTAAAGCAAATACGACAGATTCCAAATTTGCTCATAACAGCATGTGGTCTTCCACATTGTTTACAACGTGTATATTCACGAACCTTGAATTTTTGCTTTTTGTTAGCCTTTACAATCATACTTTTTTTTGCCATTATTTACCCTCCAATTACTTTCTAAATGGAATTCCAAGTTCTGCTAATAAATCATAGGCTTCTTCATTAGTTTTTGCGGTTGTTACAAATACTATATCCATACCACGAACTTTTACTACATTATCATATTCAATTTCTGAGAAAATCAATTGTTCTTTAATTCCTAATGTATAGTTTCCACGTCCATCAAATGCTTTTGATGATACTCCATGGAAATCTCTTACACGTGGAAGTCCAATAGTTACAAGTTTATCTAAGAAGTTATACATATTTTCTCCTCTTAGAGTAACTTTACAACCAATTGATTGTCCTTCTCTTACTTTGAATCCAGCAATAGACTTTCTAGCTTTTGTTATAATTGGTTTTTGTCCAGAGATAAGTTCAAGATCATGAACAGCAGCTTCTAATAATTTAGAATTACTAGTTGCATCTCCTACACCCATATTAATAACGATTTTTTCTAGTTTTGGTACTTCCATCACTGACTTATAATTGTGTTTTTTTGTTAAACTTGGAACAATTTCATTTAAATACTTTTCTTTTAGGCGGTTCATCTCATTACCCTCCTTCCACTAATCAATCTTTTCATTTGATTTTTTAGTTATTCTTATTTTTTTATTATTTTTATCAATAGTATGTCCGATTCTAGTTCTTTTCTTTGTTTTAGGATCGATAATCATAACATTTGAAGCATGAATTGGTGCTTCTATTTCTAAGATCCCACCAGTTTCATTTTGGTTTGCTTTTTTATGTTTCTTTATTATATTGCATCCTTCTACGATTACTTTGTTTTCATTTCTTAAAACTTTTGTAATCTTTCCTTCTTTTCCTTTACTAGATCCAGCAATTACTACGACTTTATCTCCTACTTTAAAGTTCATAATATCCTCCTTTATAGCACTTCTTTAGCTAAAGATACTATTTTCATGTAATCTGCATCACGAAGTTCACGTGCTACAGGTCCAAAGATACGAGTTCCTACTGGACTCTTGTCATCTTTAATAATTACGCATGCGTTGTCATCAAATTTAATGTAAGAACCATCAGGTCTTCTAACACCAAATTTACTTCTAACAACAACTGCTTTTACAACTTTACCTTTTTTAACAGTTCCATTAGGTGTGGCTTTTTTAATTGTACCAACAACTATGTCCCCGATATTACCAGTTTTTACTTTGCTTCCACCAAGTACACGAATTACTAAAAGTTCTTTTGCACCTGAGTTATCAGCAACTTTTAAACGACTTTCTTGTTGAATCATAATTAATCCTCCTTCACCTAAGAGTTATAAAATAACTGCTTCTTTTATTATTTCTTTTAAATAAAATCTTTTTGTAGCAGAAAGTGGTCTAGTTTCAACTATTCTAACTATATCTCCAACTTTTGCTTTATTTGATTCATCATGTACAGCATATTTTTTAGAGTATTTAACTCTTTTACCATACAATGGATGCTTTTTATAAGTTTCAACTAAAACTGTAATAGTTTTGTTGTTTTTATCACTTACAACTTTTCCAACTAATTCTTTTCTTACCTTTTCCATAGTGCCTCCCTAATCATTTAACTCGCGTTCGCGTAGAACTGTTTTAAGTCTAGCTACAAGATGTCTTAATTCTCTTATTCTTGAAGGTTTCTCTAAATTTCCGGTTGCTTGTTGGAAACGTAAATTGAATAGTTCTTCTTTTGTTTCTTTTATTTTTGCATTAATTTCTTCAGTGGTTAGATTTCTAATTTCATTAACCTTCATTTATATCACCACCATTTTCTTTCATTACGAATTTTGTTCTAATAGGTAATTTATGAGATGCCAATCTTAATGCCTCTCTAGCTGTTGCTTCATCAACGCCAGCTATTTCAAACATTATTTTTCCTTCTTTAACAACTGCAACCCATTTTTCAACATTACCTTTACCTTTACCTTGACGTGTTCCTAAAGGTTTTTGTGTTAATGGTAAATGTGGGAAAATATTAATCCATACTTTACCTCCACGTTTCATGTAACGTGTCATAGCAATACGAGCTGCTTCGATTTGATTTGCTGTAATCCAAGCTCCCTCTTTTGCTTGTAAACCATATTCACCAAAACTTAATGTTGTGTTTCCTTTTGCATGACCTTCATAAGGTAATCTATGAACACGACGATATTTTGTTCTTGCTGGTATTAGTGCCATAATTAATTACCTCCTTTAGCCTTTTTATCTTGAAGAATTTCTCCCTTGTATATCCATACTTTAACTCCGATTTTACCATAAGTAGTATCAGCTTCTGTTGCAGCATAATCAATATCTGCTCTTAATGTATGTAGAGGAATAGTTCCTTCTGTATATCCTTCGCTACGTGCCATATCAGCACCACCTAATCTTCCTGAAACTAAAGTTTTAATTCCTTTAACTCCGTTCTTCATAGCATTTCTAATTGCTCTTTTTTGAGCCATTCTGAATGATGCTCTGTTTTCGATTTGATTTGCAATTGATTGTGCTACTAGATTAGCATCAACTTCTGGTTTTTTAATGTCAACGATTGATATTTGAACGTTTTCACCAACCATTGTTGATATTTCTTTTTTAAGTTTTTCTATTTCTTCTCCACCACGACCAATGATGACTCCTGGTTTTGATGTATGAATAGTTACTTCTGTTTTCTTGTTGTTTCTTTCAATTTCAACTTTACTAATAGATGCGTCTTTTAATCTTTTATCTAAGAACTTACGAATAGCCATATCACTTTCTAAGCATTTAGAAAAATCTTTATTGTTTGCATACCATTTAGCTTCCCAGTCTTTATTTATTCCAATTCTAAGTCCAATTGGACTAACTTTTTGACCCATATTAACCTCCTTACAGATTATCTACTAGCCACTGTAATAACGATGTGACTAGTTCTTTTATCATTGTGTCCTATATGACTACGTGAATCAAACATGTGTCTTTTCATTACAGGACCTGCATCTACTCTTGCTTCTTTAACGTATAATTCCTCAACTTTTGCGCCATTATTGTTAACGGCATTTGCAACTGCTGAATTTAATACTTTTTTTGTTAGCCTTGCTGGCTTTTTATTCATATTATTTAATATGCTTAATGCAACATTAACATCTTTACCACGAATCAAATCAACAACTAATCTTGTTTTGATAGGTGATACTCTAAGAGTTTTTGCGATTGCTCTTGCTTCCATATCATTTTCCTCCTAGTCATTATTTCTTTTTACTATCGCCGTGACCACCAAATTTACGAGTTAAAGCAAATTCTCCTAATTTGTGACCTACCATATCCTCAGTTACATAAACAGGAATAAATTCTTTTCCATTATGAACTGCAAAAGTGTGTCCTATGAAGGCAGGAAATATAGTTGAACGACGTGACCATGTTTTAATAACTTCTTTCTTACCACTTTTGTTTAATTCTTCAACCTTTTTAAGTAATCTTTCGAAAACGTAAGGTCCTTTTTTTAAACTTCTACTCATTTATTTTTCCTCCTTACTTTCCATTACGACGACGTACTATTAATTTATCTGATGCTTTTTTCTTACGTGTCTTATATCCTAGTGCTGGTTTACCCCAAGGAGTAACTGGTCCTTTACGTCCGATTGGCGCACGACCTTCACCACCACCATGTGGATGGTCATTAGGATTCATAACTGAACCGCGAACTGTAGGTTTGATACCCATGTGACGACTACGTCCAGCTTTTCCTAATTTAACAAGTTCGTAATCTTCATTTCCAACTTCTCCGATAGTTGCATAGCAAGTACCAAGAATTTTTCTTTGTTCTCCACTTGATAAACGAACCATTACATAATTACCTTCACGTCCAAGTATTTGAGCAGATGCTCCTGCAGAACGTGCAAGTTCTCCACCTTTACCAGGTTTTAATTCTATATTATGAATAACAGTACCAACTGGGATATTCATAATTGGTAATGCGTTACCAACTTTAATATCAGCGTTTTCTCCACTTACTATTTCCATACCAACTTTTAAATCTTTTGGAGCAATTATATATCTTTTTTCTCCATCTTTATAATTAATTAATGCTATATTAGCGCTTCTGTTTGGATCATATTCAATTGTAGCTACAACACCAGGAATATCTCTTTTATTTCTTTTAAAATCGATAATTCTGTATTTTCTTTTCTCTCCGCCACCTTTATGTCTAACAGTGATTCTACCTTGATTATTACGTCCACCATTTTTCTTAATTGTTACAACTAAGCTTTTTTCTGGCTTATCAGTAGTAATTTCAGTATTTATTAAGGTACTCATTTTACGTCTACCATTGGTAGTAGGTTTATAATTTCTAATTGCCATAAGTAACCCTCCTTCTATCCAATATCGATAGTTTGACCTTCAGCTAATTTAACAATAGCTTTCTTACTACGATTGCTAAGTCCGCTGTAACGTCCTACTCTTTTCTTCTTTGGTTTTTCATTTATAGTAGAAATTTCAACAACCTTAACATTGAATATTTTTTCAATTGCTTGTTTAATTTCTGTTTTATTTGCTTTTGGATCAACTTTGAAAGCATATTTTCCTTCATTTTGAGCCATATTAGCACTTTTTTCAGTAATAACTGGTGCCTTAATAATTTCTAAGTATCTTGTATCCATTATCCTAGCACCTCCTCAATACTTTTTAATGCTTCATCTGTTATTAATATTTTATCTGCAGCTATTAAATCTAATACATTAACTTCTCCAGATTCAATTAATGCTATATTAGCTAAGTTTCTAGAAGCTAATATAATGTTTTCATCTAATTCTTTAACAATTATTAAAGTCTTAGTGTTGTCTAATTTTAAATTAGCAAGAAGATTTTTCATATCTTTTGTTTTAGGAGTTGCAAGTTTTAACTCTTCAACAATTATCATATCAGGTGCTTTAGTTGCTAATGCACTCTTTAATGCTAATCTTCTTTCTTTACGATTCATCTTTTTAGAATAATCTCTTGGAGTAGGCCCGAATGCAATTCCTCCACCTCTCCATTGAACAGCTCTAATAGAACCTTGTCTAGCATGACCTGTTCCTTTTTGACGCCATGGTTTTCTTCCACCGCCACTTACTTCTGCACGAGTTTTTGTACTATGAGTTCCTTGTCTTAAAGATGCTCTAGCTAAAATAATTGCATCATATAAAACATTTTTATTAGGCTCAATAGCAAATATATTTTCATTAAGTTTTCTATCTTTAATTTTTTCGCCATTTAAATTTACAATTGCTTGTTTTACCATTTTATTTCCTCCTTTCATCACATTAATAATTTAATTATTGTTTCTTTTCTGTGATGATTACTCTTCAGTAGTTTCAGTTACTTCTTCAGTTGCTTCTTCAACTGGTGCTGTTTCTTCAACTATTTCATAGCTGATTAATTCTTCGGCTGGATTTACTTTTTCACCTTTTTTAACTGATGTTTTGATCATAACTAAAGATTTTTTTGGACCAGGAACGTTTCCTTTGATTAAGATAACATTATTTTCTAAATCAACAGCAACAACTTCCAAGTTTTGAATTGTTGAGGCAACATTTCCCATATGGCCTGGTAATTTTTTACCTTTTAATACGTGCATTGGTAACATTGTACCTAGAGAACCAACTCCTCTATGGTATTGTGATCCGTGTCCCATTGGTCCACGAGATTGATTGTAACGTTTGATAACGCCTTGGAAACCTTTTCCTTTGCTTGTTCCGCTTACGTCAACGATTTCCCCTTCTTTAAAAATACTTGCATCAATTACTTGACCTAAAGTATATTCTTCAACATTTACTCCTCTGATTTCTTTTAAGAAGCGCTTAGGAGCAGTGTTAGCTTTGTTAGTATGACCGATTTTTGCTTTGTTAGAAACTTTTTCTCTAACAGTTACTGCTGCTAATTGAATAGCATTGTATCCGTCTTTTTCAACTGTTTTAATTTGAGTAATAACATTTGGTTCTACTTCAACAACAGTTACAGGAATTAGTTTTCCACTTTTAGTAAAAACTTGAGTCATTCCAACTTTTTTTCCTAAGATTCCTTTCATTTCTTGTTCCTCCTATAATTATAATTTAATTTGAATATCTACACCACTTGGTATATCCAAATGAGCTAATGCATCAATCAACTCTTTGCTTGGATTTTTAATATCAATTAACCTTTTGTGTGTACGCATTTCAAATTGTTCACGTGAATCTTTATCCTTATGTACAGCTCTTAGAATAGTATATTTTTCAACTTCTGTTGGAAGTGGTACTGGTCCACTTATTTCACTATTCATTCTTTTTGCAGTTTCAACTATTTTTGTTGCTGCATTATCAAGTATTCTATGATCATATGCTTTTAATTTGATACGAACTCTATTTGACATTTCATATCCTCCCTTCGCCTATATCTTAGTATAGACTTGCTCCATGTAAGTAACCCGATTCCAATTAATCAACTTAACCTGGTGTATCGGCAACCTCACACATCTAAGCCAGTCACACGTAGTAGATTATATCATAAGTATATGTAATAAATCAACCCTTTTTTAAATAAAAATAAAAGAAATAATGAGTGCTTTACTTACTCATCATTTCTATTGCTTTTTGTAATTGATTATCGTTTGCTTCTTTACGATTTGTGTAGTATTTTGGGTCTAGCTCTAATTCTACAGTAGGAGCAATTCCTTTTCCATCTATTTCTTCTCCCTTTGTAGTTAACCAATTTTGGGTTGTATATTTTATCATTGCTCCTGTTGATAGCGTTCTTGTCTTCTGTACTTTTCCTTTACCATATGTTGTTACACCTATTACTTCTGCATTTATATTTTCTTTTAATGCTGCTGTTAAAATTTCTGAAGCTGATGCGGTTGACTTATTTACTAAAACTGCAACCTTTAGTTTTATTGATGGATCCTTTTTGCTTTTAATTTTATCTATCTTCCCCTTTGTATCCAATTGATAAATAATATCTCCTTTTTTAACAAACATTTCTGCTATTGATGTTACGCTTGTTAAATATCCACCAGTATTGCCTCTTAAATCTAGTATTAGAGAATCTACTTTTTTATTTTCTAATTCTTTTTCTGCTTTTTCAAATTGTGCATATGTATTGTTAGCAAAAGTTGATATATTAATATAACCTATTTTTTTATCATTTTTTTCATATATTTTAGTTGTTACTGATTGTATATCAATCTTACCTCTTGTAATTTCAAATTCTTTTTCTTCTTTATCTCTTCTTATTGTTACTTTTACTTTAGTACCAGACTTTCCTTTTACTAAAGCTGATACTTCAGTTAATGTCATTCCTTTTACTGCTTTATCTCCAACTTTTATTAATGTATCATTTGCTTTTAGACCAGCTTTTTGTGCAGGACTATTTTCATATACTTTACTTATGTATATTTCGCCATTTCTTCTGAATGTTATTTCTCCACCCATTCCTACATATTCGCCTTCTAATTCTTCATTTAATGCTTCTGTTTTATCTTTATCTAAGTATTTTGAATATGGGTCATCTAAATAATCAACCATTCCTGAAATTGCCGCATTTATTAATTCTTTTTTATCAATTTTCTCATAATACTCATTTGTAATTGATTGATATGTTTCATTAAACTCTAAAAGTTCTGCCTCAGCCATTATTTTCTTTGATGTTTTATTAATCACATAAGAAACCTTTATTGTTAATGTAATTGAACACACCGCTGTTATTACCATTATGATTACTACTTCTAATAAATTAAATTTTGCGTTTGATTTATTTTTCTTATTTTCTTTAACTTTTTTTGACTGTTCCTTTATTTGACTAGTAAATACTTCTTCATCTTGCTTTTTATCTATGTTATCATTTTCAATAACCTGTTCTTCTTTCTCTGGTTCCTCTTGCTTAAATACTTCTTCATCTTGTTTCTTGTCAATATTATCAAATATATTAATATCTTCTTTAAGTATGTTTTCTATGTTTGAACTTTTATTTACGTTTTTTTTTCGTGCTACATTCTTCTTAGCATGATTATTTTTATTACTAGCTACATTTTTCTTTGTTGAATTTACTTTTTTTCGATTGGAATTTTTTCCCTTTTTATTATTTTCTGTTGCCATTTTATACCTCTTATCCTAAATTTTGTGAATAATCCTTAATATCTTCTATACCAGTTACAAATTTTGTTACTTTTCCATTTTTAATTCTTATTAGAGTTGGATTTTCTACTTTTAGTTCATCTATATTTTTAGGTGTTCTATCTATATCTTCTCCATCTGATATATAATTAGTATTGAATTTTTTATCCAAGTCCACTTTATATGTTTTTGTAGTGTTCTCTAATACCTGAGTAATTGTTTCAAGTAAATTTACATCATCTCCACTAAACTCATAGAATAATACAAAGTAGTCATCACTATTTTGTTTGAATGTTGTTTCTGCTAGAATCTCAACATATTGTATTGTTGGTTCTGTTTTCTTATCTTTCTTTAATTTGATTTCTCCAGTTAACACTGCGAATATTAAATAGATTAATACAAATACTATTATTACTCCTATTGCTATTTTTACTATTGTTGATGCCTCTGTTGAATTATTTCCTAAATTTCTTTCAATTACTTTTTTATTTTTATTTTTCATTTATATCACCTACTACTAATTCTAGCACAAAGAAAGACAAAAATAAACACAAAAGTGTTTATTTCATAGTAGGTATTGAACTTATTGAACTTGCAATTTCAATTAACTCTATTTGGCTCATAGCGTCTGATACTATGTAGTAATCTATTCCATTACTTGACCAGGTAATTGAATTATTGGTTAATGCTCCTATTGTATCTATTAGTAAATATGGTTCCCCTAATGTTGGTACTATGCTAAATTCATCACTTACTGAACTTGTCTCTTCTACTAATAAAAATGGTTTTTCTCCATCAAATGTAAGGATTACTCTCTCTCCATCTGTTTTTGATACTTTTTCTTTATCTATTAATGATGTACCTGTTGGAATATATAATGGATATATAATATCATCAATCGCACTTGATTGCTCTGTTGTTTTGTCTTTATTATTGTCTGGCGCTTTATCATTTATATTGTTATTGTTATTATTTTCTGTAGTAGTATTCTTATCTTTAGTTGTTTGGTTATTATCATTATTATCTTTTGTATTATTTTTTAGTTTATCATCCGGATTTTCAATGTTGTCTATAATACTATTTAGGTCAAAATAATTAGAATTAAAATTGCTGTTGTAATCTATGTTATCGAATTTCATTGTCATTTGTGTTATTCCATTGTTATTTTGAACTTCTATTGTTTTTAAATTTAATTTATTATCTAGAGTTATTACTTGTTTTGATAGTTCTGTGTTGTTTGGATAATTTACCTTTGTAGTAAATATGTAATTGCCATCTTTTTCTTCAAATTTTCTTTCTGTATCATTTTTTATGTCATTAAGTATAGATGATAATAAATATATTTGTGAATTATTTTTTGGCCAATCACTTTGGAATTTAAAGCTTTTATTTAGAGATGGTGTAACTACATAAACTCCATCACTGTTTTTTAGAATTATTTGCTCATGATTATTTGATTTATTAATTAAACTTACTCTGTAGTTATTATCTTTTTTATAACTTGCATCTACTGTATATTGATAAGTATCATCATTATTTGTTATCTCTAATGTTCCTGTTACTCTATAACTGTCCGCTTTATCGATTTTTTTCTTAAAATCTTTTATTGCATCATCCTCTCCATATTTTCCACACCCAACTAATAGAAGTGTAAAGAAAAAAATCATCAAAAATAAAATTTTCTTTTTCATATTTCACCCCAACTTTTTATTTTCATTTAATTATATGGTTATCTTTTTTTTATATTACCGAATAAAATAAGAATTTTTGTTTATTATAATAGTGAGTTAGTAAAAAGGAGGAAGATTATGAAAACACTTCAAAGAATAGCTTTAGTTTTAACTATAATTGGAGCATTAAATTGGGGACTTATTGGATTTTTTGATTTCAATCTAGTTACAGCTTTATTTGGTGCGAATAACGTTGTTTCAAGAATAATATATTCGTTAATTGCTATTGCAGGTATAATTAATATTGGTCTATTTTTTGAGGACTAGAAAAGGAAGCTCTTAGGCTTCCTTTTATTCTGCACTTATTCTTACTTTAACTTTCTTTGTTTTAGATGTATATGTTATTTTATTATCATTTCCAGTTACTTTTATTTCAACTTCGTGTTCTCCAACTGATAAATCTGCTAGGTCTATATATGCATTTATTTTTGATGAATCAATGTCTTTTATAACTGATTCACTACCGCTTATTATTACTGTTACACTACTATCTTCTTTACTTAATGCCTGTACCTTTAATCCTGATGCTAAGTTAATTGAATTTATTCTTACATCAGGTATTTCTTTAGTTACAATATTATCAACTACCATATTTACGGTAATTTTAGTTGTACTCATTTCTCTTACACCAGCTGGTTTTTTTAGATTAACGGTATATTTTTTATTACCTTTTATTCCGCTTATATCTATTTGCGCAGTTACATATTCAATATCTTCTAGTGCTTGATCAGAACCATATATAGTTACTGAAGAGACATTAGATGTTAATGATTTGATTGCTTTGTTATCAAGTGAACCTTTTGTTTCAATTTTAATTGGAACTGTTTTACTAGGAGAACTTAGTTTTATGGTTGCATCTACTTTTTCTGGTACTATTTCAACATCTAGTACATTTCCTTCTTGGTCATATGCTACTAATGGAACATCCTTCATAGTGACACTTCCAACTTTAGGATTAGTTAAATTATCAAAATCTATTAATGCTTTTACTGATGCAACTTTGGCTAGTTTATATTCTGCACCTTTTATTATTACATTATCTCTACTTAGAGTAACTGATTCAATGTTTAACTTAGTATCAAGTCTATCTTTATGTATAACATCATATGTAAGTTCTCTGTTTGCAGACATTTTTTCATATACAACAACAGTTACTATAGATGGATCTATTTTATATTCTACAGAGGAAACCTGTTGTTTATATTTAGTTGCTACACGATGAGTTCCGGGTTTTAAGTCTTGTAAGTCTAATGTTATTTCATCTGCCGGATATTGTTTTGCTAAATAAACATCCCATTTTCTACCGATTAAGGTTACATCTGCAGTTTTAGGTACTCCCTCTACTACATATAATTCTTCGTTATATATAGCGCGTACTGGTTGACTATATAAAACTTCTGCTGAATTATCAACAAGTGTTGTGGTTTTTTGATCTACTGTATAAAATATTAAGAATGCTGCTATTAAGGATATTATTAATAATGATTGCTTGTTCATTAATACTCTTTCAATACCTTTTTTATTAGATTTGAAAAGGTTGCCAAATCCCATTATGAATTTTGTTATTGGAGTAATTATGTATTTATCAAAAACATCAGCTATACTTTTAAATATACTTTTTTTATTTGTCTTCTTCATAATTATCATCCTCTTCTACTTCTTCAATATCTTGTTTTGGTCTTAATTCATCAATTAACATCATTCTTATATCATCAATTGTAAGATTATAGAATAGTTCACCCTTTACTGCGATTGATAATCTTCCAGTTTCTTCAGATACAACAAGTGCTATTGCATCAGTTTCTTCTGCTATGCCTAATGCTGCTCTATGTCTAGTACCTAATCTTTTATTTGTCTTTGGATTACTACTAGTTGGGAAAACTGCACCTGCACAGCTTATTTTATCACCTTGAATGATTACACCACCATCGTGTAATGGGTTGTTAGGGAAAAATATTGATATTAGTAATTCACTAGTTATATCACCATATATCTTCTTAGCCTTTTCTATGTAATCACGTAAGCTTACATCACGTTCTATTACTATTAAAGCTCCGATTTTCATTTTTCGTAAATATTCCATTGCTTGTACTATTTCATATACAAGTCTTTCTCTTTCATCTACTGTAAGTACTTTATGCCTTCCTAAAAGTTGGCTTCTTCCAAGCTGCTCTAATACAGTTCTAATTTCTGGTTGAAATATTATTATTAAGGCAAGTGGCCCCCACATAATTATGTACTCTAGTAATAGTCCAATTGTTACGAAATTAAATATATCACTAATTACTTTTAGAACAATTACTATAACCACACCTTTAAATATCAAGGTTAATTTTACACTATTTCTAATGCTTTTTAATATGTAATATAGTACTAGCCACACCAACAAAATATCTATGGTTTTGTTTAATATGGACATAACACTTTCTAAAGTTATACTCATTTTATTCCTCCATCTTCATATAGTTACTATCTTGGGCTTAATATGAAGAATAAATATTATGATTTTCACACTAAGCAAGTATCACTAACTATTCCCTCTATTCTTTTATTATAATATCACATCTTTTATTTTTTTTCTATTACTATTTACCATATTCTTGAACTAATTTTTTAAAATGTTCTCCACGCTTTTCAAAATTTAAGTAAAATCCATAACTTGCGGCCGCTGGTGACAATAGACATGTTTTGTTATCTTTTGTGACTTTATACGACATTTTTACTGCTTCTTCCATATCTTTTACGCAAAATATATGTTTAGTTTGTGTATACTTTTCTAAGAGACATTTTATTCTTTCCTGAGTTGCTGGTAGCAAAATTATGTTTTGAACAGAACTTGTGGATAAAAATTCAGCAAGTGGTGTATAATCTAATCCTCTATCCATACCACCTATTATTATAGTATCAACATCATTTATACTTTTTACAGCATTTATTACAGCTTCTTGGGCAGTTGCGATTGAATCATTATAAAACTTTATGTTTTTAAACCTTCCAACATATTCTAATCTATGTTCCAATCCCTTGAATGTTTTAACAGCTGATAGGGCATCCTCTACTTTTACACCTAGTATATTGGTTGCCATTATTGCGGTAATAATATTTTTTTTATTATGTTCTCCAAGTAGGCTTGTTTCTATTTTAGATATGTCTATATTTAATGGATTATCATCTATATATAATTTATGTGCTACTAAATTATCTATTTCTTCTTGTTTTATGTATTTAAAAATATCGCCATATATTAGATAATCATTTTCATTAAGGTATTTATATATGTTCTTTTTACATCTTACATAAGCATCTATTCCTGTATAATGATCAAGATGTTCTTCATATACATTTAATAATATCGCAATGTGTGGACTTTTTTTCACATATTCAAGTTGGTGACAAGACAATTCATATACAAGTATTGTTTCATCTTTTAATTTGTCAATAACATTAAATGATGGTACTCCTATATTTCCAATCAAATATACATCATATCCATTATTTTTTAATATGTGGTATATAAGTGATGAGGTTGTGCTTTTACCTTTAGTTCCTGTAATACCTACTATTTTATTTGGACAAAATCTTAAGAACATATCTGTTAGAGAAGTTATTTTTTCTTTTTCTTTGTCACTAATATAATCTTTTATTATTATTCCAGGAGATTTTATTACTAAATCATAATCTTTAGTTGAATCTAAATAGTTATCCCCACAGTGTTTTTCTACATTATCTATATCTATTTCATTTTTATCAGCAATACCTAGTGATTTATATTTAATATTGTTTTCCTTTATAAAATTATATGCCGATTTTCCTTCTCTACCGAATCCTAATATTAGGATTTTTTTATTTGTTAGAAATTCAATTATTTTATTTTTCATTTGTATCATATCCCATCATCTTTAGAAAATTTTCATTTATAAAGTTTTCTGTATTAAAATAGTTTTCCACATTATAAGTTTTATTTGGATTATAAAGGTTATCTTTATAGTATTTCAAAAGTTTTGGAAGTTTTTTATATTTTTCTACTGCTAATTTTAACGCATAGTCAACTTCTTCTTTTGTTCCAACGCACTCAAACGGCTTATTATAGTTGTTATTTATAAGTCCTAACAGCATATCTTTATTCTCTTCATTATCAAGCATGTTATTGTGGAAAATTTCTATTAGCTTTTTCTCATCCACAAATGGATATAACATTATAAATACATATAAGCATTTTGAACAAGCTCCACACCATGTATTTCTTTTACTTCCTATGTTACAACTTCTAAATATATCTAAATATTTAGGTGCTTTTAAAAATCTTTGTAATATTTCAAATTCATTCCAACATCTTAGTATACTGAAGTATTCAATATATGGTGTAAAGTACTTCATTGTATATTCTCTGAAATCACGTTCAAACTCAAAACTTTTTGAATATTGGTGATTAATGTTTAGTCCTTCAACATTACCTTCATTTGCACTTGCTTCATTTGATAACACAATATATTTTTTATTATTTAAATATGCCATGATATATGAAGCAAAGGCAAGGCATGAAGAAAATGGTACATGTCCATTATAAAAGCCTTGCTTATTTAGTTCCAACATTAATGGATCAAGTGTTACATTAAAAGATAATATGTCTTTGTCTTTATAACCAGCAGTATGAATTGTATTTAAACTTGCTAAGTCATCCGGATAAATGTTTCTTTTATATAGAAAACAACTATTTTTAGATTTCTCTGGTTTTAATATCTCTAATGTTACGATTGAATCTTTTCCTCCGCCTATTGGAATTAAATTTCCAATAAAGGTGTCTTTTACATTGAATGTACAAGATTGATCTTGAGCTTGAATATCTAGGAAATCATTATATTTAATATCTAGTTTATTTTTATATAATAATTCTCCCAGTCCATTATAAAATAGTTTCTTAAAGAATTCTTTTTGTTCTTTATTCAAACTACCACACTCTATTATAAACTTTTTTGCTATTGTTAATTTGTAGTAGTTTATTGCATTTATTATTCCAAAATTAAAGAATAAGTATTCTAAGAAGTGCTTATCTATATTTTTATTTGTTATATTCTCTCTATATATAGTCACAACTGGTTTAAATTCATAATCCGAAATTTTATATACATATGTTACATTGATTTTATCTTCATTATAAATTACCTTATAATCTTTATATATAAAGGTATTATATTTTTCTCTTATATCAAGCATGTTATACCTCCTTGTTTTTTGAATAATAACTATCAATTGATGCGACTAAAAACTTAGCTTCATCATCTATTACATAATCTAACTCGCTTTTATGGTCATATTTAATTCTTTCAGTTATAAATGATGTACATAATTTATCTACAATATCAGAATCTTCAAATACAACTTTTGTTTTTCCTACACCATATTTTTCAAGGCCAATGTTAATCATACTTATTGTATTGTAATATTCACTATTTTCTGAAGTTTTCTTTTTCCTATAATAATAGTATGTCTTTACCGCATTTTTAATTAATTCCATTCTTATGGCTGTATATCCACAATTTATTAAATCTTCTCTTATATTGTTTTCTCTTGAAAAGTAGTCATAATTTTTATTTAATGCAACTTCTTTTAATGCATTTGTTGTATTTTTTAATGCATAATTCATTGCCTCTTCTCTAGTTATTTCTGTATTACTTTTAAAATATTCTTCAAATGATATTTTAAACATTAGATAACAAGATCTATCTATTATTTCAAGT
>JABLTL010011913.1_pt1 | contig 118046 bp, 92 predicted proteins | sample 7160151 | NCBI WGS metagenome assembly JABLTL01 (sample SAMN14651223, study PRJNA627086) | human gut metagenome | isolation source: feces | host: Homo sapiens | reverse complement strand
CCGAGGAATTCAAAACAGCTTCTTATTGTTCAGTAATGATTCGTACCGGGCCGAGGAGGCCGGAAGGGAGGAGTTTGTCGGTGGACTTGTAGAAGCGGCGGATGGCGGTGACGGGGTGTTTCTCGCCGGGTTGCACATCGCCGATCATACGGTTGCGCCAGACGTTGGTGATCTTGATTTCCAATAGGTTGTCTCCTTCTTTGAGAAGCGGCTTGATGTCGGCGGTTCTGAACGGGGCCTTCCAGAGGACGCCGGCTGGGGTGCCGTTGATGGAAAGGTCTGCGATGTTCTTCACGACTCCAAGATCTATGAATATCCTTGCGCTGGTGGCCAGCTGGGTGGAGTCGATAGTCACCGTGGTCTTGTAGATGGCGGTGCCGGAGAAGTATTTCACGATCGGGTTCTCCTTCCTGGTCCAGGACACCAGTTCTGGGAACTCCTCGTCGGCGGTGCCGCCGTTCTTCTGGTCGAAATGCACCTGCCAGGTCGAGGTGACGGTCTGGATTGTGGTCGCTTCGACAGGCTCGGCGACCGATGTGCGCTGGTCACTGAGCGACATATTCCGGTCACTGAGCTTGCGTTGTGCTGAGCTTGCCGAAGTATCGAAGTGGCCGGCACTCACCAGCGAATCAACCGGGTGAACCTCAGTAGAGTCCGATGTGCAAATCATAGTTGTGTCTGTCGTATTGACAAACACAGTGTCGATGGTCACCTTGATCTGCGGCCTGTTTGACAGCACGACGAACCTTGCGTCGGCGGAGAGCAGCGGAAGCGAGACGGTCGAACGGCCGTTGCCGAACTTGACATCAGCGTCCGTGACATCCCCATTCTCAGGATTGAATATGGCCGCGAACTTACCGCCGTCCCGGAAACTGAGCTCAACATTGGAATCCTTTCCGGAGAAGTTCCTCACCCAGTAGATCTGGGTGCTGTCCGGTAGGGTTCTGTGGACATATTTAAAGTCTCCGTAACTGTCCGGAGCGTTCGCCGGCGCCTCGACAGCATTTTCCTGGTCACAGAGCGACATATTTCGGTCACTGAGCTTGTCGAAGTGACCTGCGGAGCCACCTGTCGCTTCGATGGTTGGCGAGCTATGTCGAACCACAGGCTCAGCGATCTGTGAAGTCACCGTGGCCCTGAAATCCGGCTGAATCCCGCTGCGCCTCAAACAGTCTTCAAGCCCTTTGGCAAATACATTCTTCCTGCGCGAATGCCAGATGTCATCCACAATCGAGGCGAAAGCCCTGTCGTCAGCCTTGAGCCCCGCGCAACTCTTCGGCTCCTTGCCGCAGATGATCACCCCAGCGTCGGCGAACTCCTTTATCTTTTTAAGAATATCCAAGGACATCACCTCGCAGTTCCTGTCCAGCCACAGAACCCTGTATCGCGCTCCCGACGGAGCCACGAGTGTCCTGTTCTCAACCTTGATCCCGGACCTGAGCACGGTCGGATTCGCGAAATCGTAGTTATACCCGTCAGGAACCTGCGGCAGACTGCTGAAAGCCTGTCCACCGTAGAGCCCCGTGATATTCAAGTCCTCTCCGTAGTATAGTAATATGTCAGCGACGGAGTTTCCCTGCTGGAGCATCGAGCTGGAGCGGGCAAGGTAGTCGGTCAGTACCCATGCATATTCACCCCACGTCTCGTTCCGGTGCAGCCACTGCCCGTAGCGGAAGAGCTGGAGGCCCGGGAGATATTGGTCGTTCGGCTGCGAGGCGGACTCGTGGATCACGAACCTGTTGACACCTGCGCTGAGCCCCACATCGGCGATATACTTCATATTCTCTGGGCAATATGTGTACGCCCTTCCTTCGTCCCCGTTCACGGAGAAGGATTCCGCAGCCACGAGCCGTTGTCCGTAAATATGTGACACAGAGGCTGATTCCCTGATGTCGCAGATCGCTGACGGCACGGCCGATCCGGTCGGAGTGTTCTCCATCCAGAACGCCGCCATCGGAATCGTGGCCTTGATCTTAGGATCCATTCCGTCTCCGGTGTAGGCACGGCTTGCCTCGTGGGATTCCGTGTAGCGGCCAGCAAGGTCATATTCATTGACTATCTCATTGATTCTGTCGTAGTTCTCGCAGAACAGTTCGCCGAGAGTGCGGCGCCAGTCCCAGAGGAAACGTTCGCTCATCTGGGAACTGCCGATGATCTCGCCCGCGAGCACCGGCAGCCACGGCAGCAGATCGTAGCCCCGGCGCGCCTTGAACTCCTTGGCGAGCTTCGGTGTCCAGGTATATGCCCCTGCCTCGTAGCTGTCAACCAGCAGATATCGGATGCCTTTTTCGCCGAGCATCCCGTCGGCCGCATCCTTATAAAGATCGAGATAGGTTCGGAAATATCTCATCCAGGCGTCCGGATCAAGCTTGTCAACCTCCAGCCCTGTCGCTTCCGGAGAGGCTGGGTGGTTGATCTTTCCGGTGATCGACCATCCGAATCGGTAGATTCTCCAGCGTCCGGCCGGCAGCGAGCATTCCAGTTTTCCGTCCGCGGTCATCTTCCCGGTGAGGTCGATGATGTCCGAGGTCCTGATCGCGTCCTTTGAATACGGTGTGTGGTATTTCCAGAAATCGTGGATGATTCCGAATCCGCCAAGTTCCTGGCAGTGATTGATTTTCATTACCGTGAACAGCTCCAGTGACTCCAGCTTCTCGCCTTTGACCCTGAAGAATTGGGCGCAGGTAGGAGGAACGTTCACCGTCAGGTATGGCAGTACGGTCGGCTCAATGTCGCAGACCTTCCGCCATTTCAACCCATCGTCGCTGCATTCGAGAATATTCCGGCATTCCGGTTTCCCGGTTCTCGGCCTGTCGCCCATAGCCATTGTCTTTAATGTCAGAGACTTGATTGTCTGCGGCTTCCGGAACTCGACGCTGATTGTGGATTCGCTCTTGCTGACCTGCGCTCCGAGCGCTTTCATCGACTTGTCTGAATATGGCAGCCTGACAGCGAGGACGTACAGATCCTTGCCATAAGGCTCTATCTTGATGCGGTCGTTGTCTGTGTGATAGTCTTGGTACGGGCCGACAACATTGTAGAGGTCAGGAAGTTGCACGGAAATCTTGCCTCCTCTGGTGTCGATTGACCTCCATTCGAGTTTCTTTATCGCATCCTCCGGTTTCACCCACGTTCCGCCGGTCGAGCTCCAGCCCGGTGCACTTGCGATAGTGACATCCATATCCAGCGAGTCGGCCAGATTCAGCGCGAACCGGAAAGCGTCTTTCCAACCGTCGCTGAGGTAGGGGAGTTTGACCTTGGCCGCTCTCGGCATATTCACTCCGCCCGCGTCGAACTGGTGGAAGCCGCCGATCCCGTTGCGTTTCATCCATTCGATGTCCTTGCGGATGCCTTCCTTTGAGACGTTCCCGTCCATCCAGTGCCACCAAACCTGCGGCCTTGCGTCTTTCGGCGGTGTCTGAAAAGACTTTACAAGCGCGGATGTGTCCGCCTTTCTGACCAATGAATATGTCTGTGTGGAGTCCGTGTCCGGAGTGGCTGACAGGGGGTGTGCCAGCAGAAGTGTCAGTGTCGTGAGTGCTATGCCGATCTTCATATTCCTTATTAATAATATTCAAAGATAGGCATCTCTTCCCATTATTTCAAGGTTTTTGGATTTTGGCAGTGTGAAGAATTTGGGACAACCTTTAAAAACTGATGCTTTATGTTTGATTTTTGGCAAAATTGTCAAAATATTCGAAAGGAAAGTCGATTTGGCACTGATAATGCATAAGGAAGGACAAAGAGTTAATTGGTTCTAATAGGATTTTATCTTTCTAATCTATTAGCCTATGGGGACTGTTTATCATACGTTTTATTCATAATTAGGTTTGTATTAAGTGGGAAAGGTCGGGGCTGTGAAGTTCCGGCCTTTTTTGATTTTATCAAAAAAGGCCGGAACTTTGTTCCTTATTCAACCCCCAGTCACTATCGTGACAGCCCCAGAGGGGCACTGGGGACCGGATTCCCCAGACCCCTTGCGTCGCTCCGCTCCGAGAGAAGTGGTAAAAAGGATGGAACTTGTTTTATCGGATCAAGTTCAAAAGCGCTGCCATAGAGTGTCGTCGCATAATGCTGCCGTAAGGAAGTGGTGCGGGAGGTCATGGCGGCCATTCACCCGGACAGGGCGCGCGAAGCGCGTAGGCCGCCATGACCTCCCGGCACCGCTTCCTCCGACCAAAGAGAGCCAATGTGAAAAGATATGCTTTATAGTTTGCGGTTTTTGTAAGAGTCGATGCAGTTTGGAATTATGCGCTTGTAGTGCTCGCTGGTGTAGAGAGGGGAGGAGATGATGAAGTCAGCAGTGCTGCGGTTGGTTGCGAACGGGATGTTGTACAGGGACGCGAGACGGGTCAGGCCCATCACATCGTTCTGATGCCCCTGCATGATGAGGTTGTCACAGAAGAATACCAGCATGTCGATCTTTCCCTCGGCTATCATGCCACCGATCTCGAAATCACCGCCGAGCGGCCCGCTGAGCATGCACACGACAGACGGAGCCTCAGGTCCAAGTTTCTCTGTCAGCGCCTCGGAAACAAGACGGCCGGTCGTGCCGGTGCAGAACAGATGGCAATGTTTGAGGGAACCAGCGTTGTAACGTACCCAATCCAAAAGTTCCTGCTTCCTTGAGTCATGAGCCACCAATGCGATGTTTGTTATCATATTTCTGAATATTAATTGTTTACTTTTTCTTTGATTCTCCTTGATCTCCATCCTTGAAGATGGAGATCCTTTTAAGTTCCCGAGGTCCGTTGTCATAGGCCGCCGCCCTCTGCTCCCGTTTTTTCCTGCCCGTGAACAGATTGCGGAAGAACTCCTTTAGCGTGTTGAACTCCCTCTGGTAGGCGATTCCGACACCGTTTCTCTGCGTGTTGTCCAGATAGGTGGTGTAGTCATCCGCCGAATGTGAGAACAGATTCAGTCTCAGCTGGCCGGACTTGTCAAGCTTGATCTCGATATCCAGATTACCGACCACATCACCGTCCGATGATGAGGAGGATTTGGCATATTCACGGTTCCCGACATTGCCATTGACTATTACCCTGTTGTTGAAGAGTTGCGTTGATACAGCCACATCGAATATGTTGGTGCCGCTTTCGCTGGACTGGTAGTTCAGTCCGAGGTCAAGCGGAATGTCCAGTTTCTGAAGAATGTTGTTCAGCTGTCCGGCCATGATTTCCGCCACATTGGAGTAGAGCATGTTCGTGTTGTTCACGACACCGGACTGCTCTTCCGGCATGAAACTGCCCGAGATCAGGAGCGACAGGAACTGACGCTGCACCTTGTCGTCTGTGTTGAGAGCGCTTTCCACCCTTGATTTCGTGGTCGGATCCAGATCCGGGACTTCGATGGAGAAGGATAGTTTCGGCTCGCGGAGTTTCCCGGAGACACCGATGCCGCAGTTTACGGTCCTCCTTGCCGAAACTGTCGTCGTGTCGGCAAGCAGGGTGGCCACCGAAGCCTTTGTGGAATATATTCCTTTGATGTCCAGGTCACTGTCCATCACATCTCCGTTGAACCTGATCGAACTGCCGTCCGAGATGGTGAAGTCTCTCTTGGCGATGTCCATGGCGTTGAAGTGGAAATTACCGGACCGCAGGGTATAGTCGCCGTTAATCGTGAACAAGTCTCGTCCCGGGCGAGCCTCGATGTCGATTATTCCCTGACCATGGCCGTTCAGCACGTTCCCGGCGGCCCTGTCGATTTCGATGTACGCCTCTGTGCCCTGAGTTGCGTTTACCCTGAGCTTTATCCCGAAGTCGCTGCCCTTGCCACGGTTCCGTTCCATATTGCTCATCATTGCCTCGTAAGGATCCACATAGACTTCCTTGAAGGCCTGCTTGAATGTCAGGAGGTCGTTTTTACCATCGTTGGAGGCGTTGTCTATAGGAATATGTATGCGTCCGTTCTTGTCAGTGCGGACGTTGACATCCAACTGCACTGCATCGAACGGCCCTTTGACCAGGACATCGCCGCTGGCGAAAAGATGACCGTAGAACGCCTGGTTGTCGCTCTCCGTCATGTCGATAGCCTCGATGCCCTGCATCTTTATCCTTGTGTCCAGCCTGAAATCCTTCAGGTGATCGAACAGCAACCCGCCGGAGATTGTTCCGGTGCCGTCGAAACGGTCCTTGATCGTTACGCCATCGAAGAACAAGCCTTGATTGGTGACGGAGAACGGTCCGTTGACATAATAAGGTACATTCGTGAAGCCGACCTTCAGCAGCACATTGTCGAAAGTGGTTCCCTCACTGGACAGGGAGAGCGAGCCCAGCGGGCCGCGGGCATGGACCCTGCCGCTCATCGCACCGCCCATCTCGCTGAATACGGACTCCAGCACCGGGGCTATATATCCGACGTCCATGCCGTTGAAATCCGCGGTGGCGTCTATCGTGTGTCTGTCGAGGAAATAATCCCCGCTGACGCCAAGCGTGGTGATTCCGTTGATGTCATTTCTGGCGATGACACGCATCTTGTTGTCGTCCAACGAACTGGCCAGGCGCAATGTTCCCATTCGGTGTCCGGCCACTTGGGTGGAATCAGAAGTCAGTCTCATCATAAGGCCGGCGTTGCTTTTCCACGGCGAGGAGATGATGGCATGGCCTGTGGCGAGACCGGATATTCCGAAGTTCTCTCCGAGAAATTTGTTGAGGATGCCAAGATCGAACTTTACAAGATTGACTGAAAGCGTGTCTTTTCTGGTTGATGAATATCCTCCGTCAACCTGCACCGATTGATCCGCGCACACGGCTGTCAGATTGTCAACCTTGATGTCTTTCCCGATCACGTTGATCGCTGATCCCGACACATTCCACGCGGCGTCTTCATACCAGATGTAGGAAGGAAGTGTCTTGGCGTTGACCGTCAATTCTCCACCATGCGACCGTCCCAGTTTTCCTGTGAGGTACAGCTCACCTTTATTGGCGCGCTCGGTGCCGTTGTCGTAGGTGAATCCGACTCCGAAACTGTCTCCTTTGGCATAGAGAATGAGGTTGTCGTCCAATAGACTGAGTCCGGACATAGTGATCGCTGAACAAGACGCTGTCGCGTTCAGGCTGCTGTCCTTGTTGTCAAAGCTCAGGTTGACGTCCTTGATGAAATTCTTGTCCAAGGCGATTCTCGGTGATTTTACGGACGCTGTCACATTACCGTCACCGGCCACGTTCAGACGCACTTTCGTGCCTTGGGCGATGTAGAGTCCAGGCTTCAGGAACGACAGGACGTCCCTTGCATCGGCAACATCCAGACTCAGGTCATATTCATCGCCTTTCCAATCGGCCGTCTTCCCTTTGTAGAGCGACGGGAGTTCCCTCTGAACTGTAAGCCCCTGCACGTCTCTGATAAGGCTTGTGAAAGGTTTCGAACCTACGTAACCGCCATTAATGAAGCTTGACGTGACGTTGACCCGGTTGACGTTGTTGTTGGAATGGGATTTCACACAGATGTCTCCGATCTCGTGCCAGCCGTTGTCGTTCTCAAGAGTAAGCCCCAGTACATCGAGGTCCCCGATGAGGTCTCCTCGGCTGATGTTCATGTAGTTGGCGTTGATTCTTCCGGAGATCTTGGAGTTTTCCCTCTTGTCCAGTCTCAATGCATGCAGGTCGGCGTAACCGATTGACGCATAGAATTTATAGAGTCCGTTACGGGTTTTGTCCGAGAGTGTGAACAGACCTTGGAAGAGGAAATTCAGGTTCGGGTCGCCGCACACGATGCGGCCATCGAAAGCGTTGTCTGAATATGTCCCAGCCGCCACGATATTGGAATAATCGTAACCCAACGCCGACAATTTCTCCACGGACAGCGTGTCTATGTGAATGCTGGTCCTTCCTTGCCCGACGGTCATTCCCATGGCACCCCTGAGAGTCACTTCACCTATTTGCTTGACTCCGGCAAGTTTTCCTATGTCAAGGTTTCTGGCGGAGACATTTCCGCCCAGTCCGATGGCCTTTCCTTTTGTCAGGATGTCCCGGATATAGGCATCTGCGGTCAGCGCTCCCAGCGAAGATGTTATGTTGCCTTTTACTTTCAGTCTGTTAAGTGTTCCGTTGGCATTTCCGTTGAACGTGAATCTTGTCCCTGGAGCGAACTTGGACAGATCTATGGACGCGCCTGGAGCGAAACCCCTTATGAAGGTTCCGAGCTCGTCTGTGGTGAACGCCATGTTGTCAAGTCTGAAATCCAGCAGCATGCCGCTCGCGCTCGGGAGCCCGGAAAGTCTTCCGTCAATGGCCCCTGAGACTCCGCTGTACGTCTCGTGAAAGTCGAAGTTCCTGATATACATGTCTTTGACGGAACCATTCACGTCAGCCTTCCTGAGGTTTATCACGGATTTCATTTTGACCAAGGCCGGGGCAAAGTAGGAAATGCTCTTGAAATCCACCCTGCTGTTGAATATGTTTCCCGTCATCACGACCTCTTCTATGTAGTTGGAGAAGGAGGATACACCGGCATATTCCATGGCGTATTCAGTCATGCTTATGTCTGACCACTTGTCAAGAATATGCAGGTTCCGGATGGAGGTCCTGTCTTTCCCGACTGTGGTTTTTCCGGACATGGCCAGAATTTCGTAGCCGCTTCTCTCGCTTGCGCTCAGGTTCTTCACCGTGCCGGCGGTGCGCCCGTCAGAGTAACTGAGATTTTGGACTTGAAGGTCATGAGCGGTGACATCAAGGTTCTTCCAATCTATGCCATATTCCTTAAGCGGGGATGTGCCTGTCTTGTTTACAAGCCGGAAACGGAAATTCTTGACTCTGACCCTGTCCGCGTCAAGCCTGATTGTGAGCGGGGCGCTTTCTTTCTTTTCCTCGGACTTGTTGAAAAGGCGTCCTATGTTGCCGCCCCGTTCGTCTTTCGCCAAGACGAACATGCCGTCGTTGACACTGAGCCTTTTTATGTGGAGCGTCCCGTCATTCCTTAATCCTTTGAGGGAGAATGTGGTGACAATGGATCTGGCTTTGGCGACAGTGTCGAGCCGCTCGCCGTTCCAGTCTGTCACGGGGGCGTTGTCGATTAGGACCACATCATTGAGTACCAACGCAGAGAAAGGCTTCAGGTGGATTTTTGAGAATTCCACGCGTCCGTTCAGCGCGTCTCCCAGAGCCTCCACGGCTTTCCTTGCGGCAAAAGTCTGGACCGCCGGAGTCTGCAACAGAATCCAGCAGGCGAAAAGCACGGAGGCCGTCACCACAATGATGCCCCGGAATATCTTGATAGCCTTCTTCAATAACCGCAAGCCACGGCGATGTGCGTCCGGAGGCTTGTAACAACAAAGATACTAAATATCCGTTGGATTGACGAAAATAGTTGTATCTTTGCCGTTCGATAAAAAGTCTTTGAAGAATATGTCGGATTATATCCTTGGAATCGAATCGAGTTGCGACGACACATCGGCCGCCGTTATCAAGGACGGATTCCTGCTCTCCAACGTTATAGCGAGCCAGCAGGTCCACAAGGATTATGGAGGAGTCGTTCCTGAACTCGCCTCCAGAGCCCACGAACAGAACATCGTGCCTGTCGTAAGCCAGGCGTTGGACAAGGCCGGGATCAAGGCTTCGGACCTCACGGCCATAGCTTTCACCCGTGGCCCCGGGCTTCTGGGATCTTTGCTTGTCGGCACATCGTTCGCCAAGGCTCTTGGTGTGGCCCTGAATATTCCTATAATTATGGTCAATCACCTTCAAGGGCATATTCTCGCTGACTTCGTGAAGCAGGAGGGCAAGGAGAACCGCCAGCCGGCGTTCCCGTACCTCTGTCTGCTGGTCTCCGGAGGCAACTCGCAGATTGTCAAGGTGAACGGCCCGTTGGACTATGAGATTCTCGGCCAGACGATCGATGACGCTGTGGGTGAGGCGTTTGACAAATGCTCCAAGATGATGGGACTTGGCTATCCTGGTGGCCCTGTCATCGACAGGCTGGCCAAACTGGGGGATCCGAACCGCTTCAAGTTCGCGAAGCCGCAGATTCCGGGGCTGGACTACAGTTTCAGCGGGGTGAAGACCTCGTTGCTGTATTTCGTGCGTGACGAGATGGCGAAGGATCCGGAGTTTATGGAGAAGAACAAGGAGGACATCTGCGCCAGCTTCCAGAAGACGTTGATAGACATCCTGATGGACAAGCTGATCAAGGCCGCGGGACAGACCGGGATCAAGGACGTGACCATCGGCGGGGGAGTCTCCGCCAACAGCGGGCTCCGCTCCCGGATCGAGGAGGAGGGCCGCAAGCGTGGCTGGAACACATATCTCCCCGAGTTTAAGTTCACGACCGACAACGCCGCGATGATCGCCATAGCCGGTTGGTTCCACTACCTCGCTGGCGAGCGCACCCCCCTTGACATCGCCCCCGTCTCCCGCATCGCGGATTATTAATAATGAATATGATAGGAAATGTTCCAATGACGAACCTTTCTGAACCACTTGTGGTTCAGGTAAGTCCCTCTCCCGAGGAGAGGGATTTAGGGTGAGGGTAACGTGAAAGGAATTGATCGCTTGAAATTTTGATAATATTGTATAATAGGAAAAAATCTGCTTTTAGGAAAAGAATATGATTGAATTTGAAATGACAGGTAGGGTTGGCCGTGACCTCAGGCCGGATGACGTGAGGATAGTCGCGGCGCGAGAGATGAACCTCCGCGGCAACGCGGTCATCAACGTGATTGACCCGACAAAGTCCTACCAACCGACCTTCCCGAACGCCGACGCGACCTGCGTGATCGCCAAACGTTCGATCGACGCCCGCAACGATGTGATCTACCGCTACCGCATCGAGGGCTACAACCACCGCTTTGAATCTTACGTCCCTTACGAGATTCCTGAATATAAGGATGTCACCGACGCCGACCCCGTGATCATCATCGGAGCCGGTCCCGCCGGAATGTTCGCCGCCCTCAAGCTCCTGACCCTCGGCTTCAAGCCGATCATTCTGGAGAGGGGCAAGAACGTGCGCGACCGCAAGTTCGATATGGCGAAACTCACCCGCGAGGGAATCCTGAATCCTGAGTCCAACTTCTGCTACGGCGAAGGCGGAGCCGGCACGTTCTCCGACGGAAAGCTCTTCACCCGCTCCTCGAAGAGGGGTGACATCAGAGAGGTGCTCTACCAGTTCGTGAACTTCGGCGCAAGCCCTCAGATTCTCGTCGATGCTCACCCGCACATCGGCACGGACCGTCTCCCGAAAGTCGTGGAGAACATCCGCCAGTGCATCGAGTCCAGGGGCGGTGAATATCATTTCGGCACGAAGGTCACCGACATGACCCGCAATGAGGACGGCACGATCGAGGTTTCGGCACTTGATTCTGAGAACCTTACGAAAACCGGCAAGCCGAGCGTCCGGAAATATTCAGCGAAGAAGGTCATCCTTGCCACCGGTCATTCCGCCCGTGACATTTACGAGATGCTTGTCGCCAAGGACTGCGCCCTTGAGGCCAAGGGATTCGCGATGGGAGTCCGTGTGGAGCATCCACAGGCCCTGATCAACGACATCCGCTACCACGGCCAGTGGGAACCGGGTATGCCGGCGGCGGAATATTCATTCACAGAGCAGGTTAACGACCGTGGCGTGTTCTCGTTCTGTATGTGCCCGGGCGGCGTTCTGGTGCCTTCGGAGACCGAACCTGAGACCATCGTGATGAACGGAATGTCCAACTCGGCGCGAAGCGGCAAGTTCGCCAACGCCGGCGTGGTTGTGCAGATCAATCCGGAGGACATCCCGGAGGAATATACCGACAAGGGCGCTTTCGCGGGCCTTGAGTTCCAGAAGGATGTGGAGAGGAAGATGTGGGAATATGCCCACGAGCATTCCGATTCGGAGAATCCTTTCGTCGCTCCGGCGCAGAGGATGGTGGATTTCTGCGAGGGTGAGGATTCGGAGGATCTTCCGGAGACTTCCTACAAGCCGGGTGTCGTTCCGGCTCCGCTGCACGAGATTCTTCCTCCGTTCATCGCTGAGAGGCTTCAGGATGCTTTCTCGATCGTGAACCAGAAATCGATGAGAGGGTACTATACGAATGACGCTCTGTTGATCGGTGTGGAGTCCAGGACTTCGTCTCCGGTCCGTATTCCGAGGAATCCTCGCAACTGCGAGGCGGACGCGTTCCCAGGACTTCTTCCGTGTGGCGAGGGTGCCGGATATTCCGGAGGCATCGTCTCTTCGGCCATCGATGGCATCAACTGTGCCCTTGCCGCGGCCCGCTCCCTCTCCGGAGCCGATGTGGAGGATGAGCCGCATGAAGGGACCGCAGGCGAGACTTCTGAGGCTGAATAGTCTTGATTTATTTAATATAACGATCCCGGCCAGTAGTTCGATAGCTGGCCGGGATTTGTTGTCATCAATCAATCACTTCCCAAGTCTGACTGATGCGCTTGGAATCGAAATTGATGCTTTCCAGGAATGCCTGAAGGTAAGTCCATTTGAATTTTGTCCCAGATTCGTTCAGGAGCATGATGATGTCATAATGAGCGCCACCTTCCTTGATGATGTGGATTCTTGTAAGAGTTTTCGGCTGGAATCCATCCAGTTTGGAGGATTCTTTGGTGAATTCAGAATTCTCGACCGGAAGGTCGTAGAAGCAGACCAGGTCGGCTCCCGTCATTTTCCTGACCGACTCTCCGGTGATTCTGGTGATGTGCTCCTCAGTGTAAAACAGGTCGTTTGAGTCGCTGTCTTCCAGTGTTGTCATCCCGGACTCGTCCAAGATTCCCATGCCCTCCATCATCTCTCTGCTGATCAGGGCCATCTGTCCGTCCATCCGGTCCTCTTTACCTTTCTTGATAAGCCTATGCAATGCCTTTGTGTACAGCAGAACGCAATTGCCGTCATCGCTTTTGGCCATGACATTGATGAAGCGCCCAGAGTGCTTGTGCTCAAAGGTTTTGTTAGGTTTCCAGATCATGTCGGCCTCCTCCGCGCGAAAACCGTCCGGAACCTTTACTGAGATTCCGCACCATTCATATTGCTTGTCCATGATCGAGTCAACCTGACCATAAGCCTGTTGTGTGACTGCAAGTGTCAGTACGAGCGCTAGTGTTGACAGCAGCCGAGCATTTGTCCTAGTCATAGTGTTATAATTTTTTAGTATATTCGTATTATATTATTTGTGTAGAATACGGAATAATCAGTGGCGTTGTTGTAGCCAATACGACCTTGTTGTTTGTCAAAGTATGTAACATAGCCGAGAGAATCAATATAATCAATGTTTACCATGTGTAATGAGTATTGATTTTCTGTGTACATAACCCCAACAGTGGTCATAATGCTTGCTGAAAAATCAATGTCGTTTGTGTCTAAGTAATGAGGTTGTGCTTTGGGAAAGAAATGTCTAATAACGTCAAATATCTTGTCTGCAGGTACTCCATCATTCCCAAATTCGCTTATTATGTATGCGTTAATTGTCTCATAGGATGCTCCTCCCCATAGAGATAGAGATTGAGCTACGCAGTCACTTGGATTATCATAAGATCTTGTTTTAATTTGCTCTTTGTTGATAAACCCCTCTATTATAGTATACAATTCAGGATCGATGTTGATTTGCTGTGCGGATTCAGCTCTGTATTTCAGATCGTTACCGTCGATGTAAATTCCGAATCTCTTAATTGCTAAGGATAGCGTATAAATGTCTTCGGTAGATAGGCAATCAAAACTTTGGTAAGAGGACAATTGCAGATAATTTTCCTGCACATCATTTCTCTTAGAGAGTATTCTTTCATGCTCTGAGCACGAAAGGGTTAGTATGATCAGCAAGAAGCTGATAATAGTTGCAAATATGCAACTTGATTTGTTAATAGAAATCATGGCTAAAACGTTTTTTTAGTTTCTACAGATATAACATTTTATTATAGATATACAAAAATATACAAAAAATAATCCTAAATAGGCAGAATAGGCAATACCTCAAAACGCCAAACTATTTTGTCCGACCAGTCCTCTTGACGGCTTCGCTCGCCTCATTCTCACATCGGCTTGACCATTGATGTTTCATGATGAGACTTCCTGTTTCATTCAGGACACCCCAAGCGATGACTTTTTCAAGTGCGTTCCACGCGTCGGCGCCGCCCAGAGTTGCCTGGGCGGCGAGTTGTCGGGATTTACATCGTCTTCAGGTGCCTTAGCGGACAAGTTCGAGAAAGATTCGCCGTTTAGTGTAGAGGTTGAGCACGTTTCTGCGTCCGGATTTTATCCACTTTGCGGGCACGACAACGAACATTCGCAGGAACCGCTTGAGCCTCGCGGTCCTATCAAGCCCTTTGACCCGTCCGCCGATGACGTCAAGAAGGTGAAGGAAGAAGTTCTTGAGGATGGCGGTGGCGATGAGGAACACGGTGTTCTCCTTCAGGAAAACACCCTCTGGTGTACCAACCTCAACCTTGCTGCCGTTTCGTACAGGAAAGTGACTTTGGGTGTACCGACCGGAAGTGGTGACGGAGGCGGTGCGGTGATTTTGTGCGAAAAGATGAGTATATTTGTGGGTACGAGAGGAGAATTACGTTATGAAACTGAACAAGAGATTTTTCTATGGGGTGCTGACGGCGGTGGCACTGCTGGCGGCTGGGTGTTCGAAGGATAGTACGGATCCGGTGCCCGATCCGGGTACGGGAGAGCAACTTGTCGAGAATCCTAAGGTCAGGGCGGCCGTTAGGACTATGATGTCGGAGGCGGCCAGGACGGAGTCAACCTTGAATGGCGTGGCGGTCTGGCAGGAGGGGTATGCGTCTTCGGGAGAATGGTCCAAGGGTTCTGACAATGACACTCGGCGTCAGATGTGGTCTGTGACAAAGACGTTCACCTCAATGGCTGTCGGGATAGCGGTCGGGGAGGGCAAGCTGAGCCTGTCCGAAAAGGTCGCGCCGATGTTCCCGGAGGAAGTCGCCGAGGCGGAAAAGAATATGACGGACGCGCAGAAGGCAAACCTTGAGGCCTTGACAGTCAGGCATCTGCTGATTATGGCGAACGGCCACAAAAAGGATCCGACGGTTGAATATGCCACTGAATATTTCAAAAAGGATCCGTTCGGCTCACTCAAGTATATTCATAATGAATGGGTTGATGTCTCCGGGCTGCTGACAAAATATGACTCCACGCTGCCGGAACTTTTCTTTGAATATCCATTCGACGCGGCTCCGGGAGAGAAATTCTGCTACGACAGTTTCTCTTCCTGTATGCTTTCGGAGATCATCACAAAAAAGACCGGGGAGACGATGGCCGACTATCTCTACAAAAGGATGTTCAAGCCGATGGGACTGGACAGACCTGAGTGGGAGGATATCCATGGAGTGACAGCCGGTGGCTGGGGACTGCATCTTAGCACTGACGAGATGCTGGTGTTCGGCCGTCTCCTGCTGGACGGCGGGAAATGGGACGGGCAGCAGATCATCCCTGAGGACTATCTCAAGGAGGCCGTCAAAGATCAGATCAAGGACCGGATGAATAATGGTCAGAACTACTCCACGACCGGTTACGGCTACCAGATCAGAACCCGTTCCGATGGGGCGTTTTATATGGCCGTAGGACTTTTCGGACAATATATCGTTGTGATTCCAGATAAGAAGGCCGTGATCGTGATGACCTCTGCGATGCCGTTTGACGCTGACAACATCCTAAAGGATCTGTCAAAGGTTATGGCGCTCCTCAATGGTGATCTTGATTCCAGTGTGAAGCCGCTCGAACTGGCCTGGAAGTACATTGTGCCGGAGCTTTAGTCATGGACTATTTGAGAAAGCGGAACAGGCATATTCATAAAAACTTGAGAATATATTCATAAATGGCTGCGGAAGAGGATAAGAAAGGGACGTTCGCTCCGATGATGGAAAGCGGCGTGCACGCTGGGTTTCCGTCGCCGGCGCAGGACTACATCAATTCGTTCATCGACCTCAACAAGGAGTTGGTGCGGCATCCGGCGGCGACTTTTTTCGCCCGTGTGGTCGGCGATTCGATGGTGGACGCCGATGTGAACGAGGGTGACGTGCTGGTGGTGGACAAGTCGATCGAGCCGAGGGAAGGGGATATGGCCGTCTGCTTCATCGACGGCGAGTTCGCCTTGAAGTACATCTCCTTCAGGGATCCGGCCGATGCATCGCGCTCTGTCAAGGCCTCCAAGCCGGGCGTGTCCTATGATATTCTTAAGCATCAAAGAATATGGCTGCTTCCGGCCAATGAGAAATATCCTCCCATCGAAGTGACTGAGTCCAATGATTTTACGGTCTGGGGAGTTGTAACCTACGTCATCAAGAAGGTGTGTACGCGTTAGTTGACTGCAACAATTTTTTCGTGTCCTGCGAGAGGGCTTTCCAGCCGGAGTTGGAAGGCCGTCCGGTCGTGGTGCTGTCCAACAATGACGGATGCGTGGTGGCCCGCAGCAACGAGAGCAAGGCGATGGGCATCAAGATGGGGACTCCGTTCTTTAAGGTCCGCTATCTGGTGGAGCAGGGGAGACTCGTTGTGCGCTCGTCCAACTACACCCTCTATGGCGACCTTTCCGCGCGGGTGATGTCGCTCCTTGCGGAGGCGGCCCCGCGGCTGGAAGTTTATTCAATCGATGAGGCGTATATGGATATGGACGGTGTCGCGCAGGAGCGTATTCCGGGAATATGCTCGGACTTGGTGACGAAGATCCGCCGTTGGACGGGCATTCCGGTCAGCATCGGAATAGCCGACACAAAGACCCTTGCCAAGGTCGCCAACCATTTCGCAAAAAAGTACAAAGGGTACCGCGGCGTCTGTGTCATCGATTCCGAAGAGAAGATCCGCAAGGCATTGGCTTTGACTCCGATAAAAGAGGTTTGGGGAATAGGTCGGCGAGGCGCTCCGAAGCTGGAGTCCGTCGGGGTCAAGACGGCCTTGGACTTTATTAAGAGGCCATGCGAGTGGGTTCGTGGGATGATGGGAATAGGCGGAGTGAGGACTTGGTCCGAGCTTCAGGGCAGACGGATGGTTGAGGATGAGCGTGACGAGAAGCGCAAGAGCATCTGCACATCCCGTTCGTTCGACAAGATGGTGACCGACATCGACGAGATGACGCTCCGGGTCTCGGACTTCGCCGGAAAATGCGCCGAGAAACTCCGCTCGGAAGGCACTGCGGCATATTCAGTGGGCGTATTCATCCAGACCAACCGCTTCCGGGACGACCTTCCGCAGTATTTCCCGAACGCCAGCGTGAGGCTCGATGTCCCCGCCAACAGCACCCAGGAGGTCGTTGCCGCCGCCCTGCGCGCGTTGAGGATGGTCTTCCGCAATGGTTTTGAATATAAAAGGGCCGGTGTGACCGTCTCCGACATCGTGGAGGCCGACGCCATTCAGACCACCTTGTTCGACTTCGATCAGGAGACCCGCGACCGTGACGACCGCATCTCCAAGATCATGGACTTGGTCAACACCTCCGGCAAAAATGTCCTGAGGCTCGCCACCCAGCGTCCCGGCCACTATTCCGACGGCATCCGCCGCGAATTCTGCTCCCGCCTCTACTCCACCTCCTGGTCAGAACTCCTGGAAATCAAATAGCCTGCTTCATATTACTGAAACAGGCTGTCTGTCGTACGTCGAGAAATAGGATTATTTCACCTTTTCCCTCTTGCCGAGCTTCTCGCGGACGAGGAGCGGCTCGTTGGTCGTGATGCAATCGACACCGAGATCGATCATATCCTGGATGTCCTTCTCCTTGTTGACGGTCCAGCAGTTGATGCTCATCTTGTTGTCGCGGGCCTGCTTGAACCATGTCGGGTTCTTTCCGAAGACCTTGTACTGGTAGTCAACACCGTTGATTCCGAGCTTGGCGAGTTCCTCAGGGCTCTTGTCCTTGTCCAGGTACTGAACCGTGAATCCAGGGCAGAGGGCGGCGAGCCTCTCGCACATATTCAGACTGAATGAGATGAAAATCACACGCTTAGGGTTGTACAAACCGTGCTCCTTGAGAGCCTTGACGCTCTGGTCGACCATATAGTCCTCGTGAGCCTTGTCAATCTGCTTCTTGAGCTCGAACACCAGCACGGTCTTCTTGCTCTTCTCTCCCTGTGCCAGATACTCGTCCAGAGTCGGGATCTTCTCGCCGTTCTTCAGGCGGCAGTCCTTGAAATCAGCGTAGTCGTGATTCCAGATGCGCATCCCGTCGATGTCCGGATCGTGATGCACGAGCATAACGAGGTCGGAAGTGATGTGAACATCGAACTCGCTGCCCCACAACCCGTTCTGCTGCGCCAGTTCAAGCGATTTGATGGAGTTCTCGGCGTACCCGGCCTCCTCGCAGTTCCAAAATCCTCTGTGCGCCGTCACCGCGATCTTCTGCGGAGCGCACGAAGCGGCCAGCGCAACCAATGCACCCACCGCCGCAACTTTAACGATCTTTTTCATATTCATTGAATATTACAGTTTTGAATATTTCAGTGTCCATTCCGGAGGCACACGGGCCCATTGCCGTCAGGCTCAATTCTGTCACGTGCCTCTCGTTCCGGTCCAAGCCTTGGACTTGTGGCATAGTTCAAATCCGGGACAACAAAAGTAGTAAATTTATGCCGATATCTAAAGTATAAAAAGGGACGTTTACAAATTGACAATCTCGGACTTGTACTTTATGCGGTAGTCCGTTGAGTCCGCATCGAGGACGAAGACCTGGTAGTTGTTTCCTTCCGGATAGACACGGACGACAATGTGGCCCCACGGCTTGAATTTGCTCCAGAGTTCCTCACCGAGCTTCTTGCGGGCTTGATCCACGGTTATGTAGTAGTCGCGGTCTCCTTTCCAGACCAGAGGATCGGATATTCTTGTCATCGTGGTAGGCACGGGATGATTCTGGCTTCGGGCGTCGATTATGATGACCTGGGGCGACAAAGTCTGCATAAAGAATGCGTTGCAGGTGTCGAAATAGCCGTGGTGGTTGGCTTTCATCACCGTGACCTTGCCGCAGACCTTGGCGACAGGAGTCTCGAAATCCCTTTCCAGCGACTTGAAGATGGGCCAGTTCCCACCGGAAAGGTCGCCTCCGTTGAAATATGAGAATTTACCGTAGCGCAGACGAATCGCGCAGGAATTCATATTCTCATCGAACAGGGTCGGATCCCCGCTGTACATCTTCACGGATTTCTTGCCACGGCCGGTCCAGACCTCGCCGTTTGCGGCTAAATTCCTGATCTCAAAGTCTTTGGCGAACTTCTTCGGGTTGTGTACCATCGTGAACTGCCTCTTGCTCCCGATGGCGAATTTCTCCACCGTTGTGCCGTGCTCCGCGGAATAGTTGACGAAGTTGATGTAATGCTCGATAAATCCCTTGTTCGCGTTGAGGACATTGTCTCTGGATGGAAAATCGTAGTCAGGATAGTCCCTGTCAACCAACTTGTTGAAATGAATATGCTCACCCACGAGTGTGATTCCGGAAAGCGCATAGCCGTGCGTGCTCGGAATAGCATCCTTTATCGTGCCGATGTGGTCATTGTGAAGATGGGTTACCATCGCATAGTCAAGGTTTTCCTTGTCCGGAAGCTGTGAGAGAAAATGCTTTATGTAGATCGCCTGCCACTCTCCGGGCTTTTTTGTCCCGTTCGGATGTTGGGTGTCCTTAGCCTTGGCGTTGTCGCCCGCGTCGATCATCATCGATGTCCCGTCTGGCATCACAATCAACGCCGCGTCACCCCTTCCCGTGGCAATCGTGTGGATGTCAAGATACCCTTCCTTCCATTCCGGCAGATACTCCGGTGCCTGTGCGAAGGCATTGAGCGCGTTCGCAAGCAGCGCCAATGCCAATAATATCCTTTTCATTGTAATCATTTTTCTTTCGATGAAGTCCAGTATAGTCGTTCTTGACCGGCACTTTGGTGGTGCTCGGCTATTTCTGTGGAATTATCGGCGGATGTCGATCACGAACTTGCCGGCGAAATATGGGTCGGAGAGCCAGGTGGTGACGGGCCAGGTGGAGACGGAGCCTTTGCGGAGGCGCTCACGGGACATCAGGGCGCAGATCTCCTCGTTGATGTCGCCGCCTTTGAGGTAGAGGATGGACTGGGAATATTTCCCTTTCACCCAAGGATAGAAGTCGGTCAGGGAGGCCACGGCACGGGAGACCACGAAGTCGAAACGGCCAGGAAGACTTTCCGCGCGGGCGTTGACGATCTCCACGTTGTCAAGGCCGAGCATATTCGCAATCTCTCTGGCGACGATTGTTTTCTTGCCGACCGAGTCGCAGAGGGTGAACCTCACGTTCGGGAACATCACAGCGAGAGGGATGCCGGGAAAGCCTCCACCGGTGCCGAGGTCCAGAACCCTTAATCCGGCTTGTGCGGCGTTATCTGGCGAGGTGATGGGATCTATGACCGTAGAATAAGATCCTTTCTGTGAGGCGGATGCCACAGAGCCTTTCGGGTGCGGCGCGGTGAACATTGAATATACCTCCGGACGCTGTGTGCGGAGATATTCAGCAATCGCGAGGGAGTGGAGGACGTGGTGGTCATAGAGACTGTCGATGTCCTTGCGGGAGATGACGTTGATCTTGGCGTTCCAGTCGCGGTAGCCTGCGTCCATAAGACGGAAACGCTCCACCATCCCGTCAGTCATGTCCGGGAACGACGCCTTCAGAAATGCCTCGAAGTCGGCGAACCCTATCATGCGCCTTCCTCCTGCTTCCTCAGATCATCGATCATCTTCTTGGCGCGGCGGATGCGAGTCTTGACTGTGTTGAGCTCCATGTCAAGCGCCTCGGCGATCTCGTTGTATTTCATTCCCTCGATGAGCCTCTTGCGGGCTATCTCACGGTATAATTCCGGAAGACGCTCGACATATTTCGCGTGCTCCTCCTCGTTCTCAGTCTTGATCAAGGTGTTGAGCGCATCCTCCGTCTGGTCCGGGATGACCTCCACTCCGGACGGCTTGCTCTCGTCGTCAAGATAGACGATTTGGTTCTTTGGATGAACTCTCTGCTCTTGCTCCAGAGTGTCCAAGGCGGTGTTCTTGGCGATAGTGCAGAGCCATGTCAAAAAACGGCTCTTGTACTGGTCGTAGGACATGATCTGCCTGAAGGCTTTCTCGAAACTGCGGCTGCAGATGTCATCCGCCGCGTAGTCGTCTATATTCTTGAAACGGGCCTTGATGTAAGACCTAAGCTGTTCTATGTGACGGTCCCAGAGAGCTGTGAAAGCCAGACCGTTTCCTCTTTGTGCCAAGATGATCAGTTCATCAGTGGGCTTCGAGCCAGTTTTTCCCATAATTGCATTCTACTGTTAGTGGTACTGAAAGTTTTACAACATTTTCCATCCTGTCAATCACAATCCGCTTCAGATCCTCAATCTCCTCAGGGATCGCGTCGAACACAAGCTCGTCGTGGATCTGGAGAACCATCCGGCTCTTCATGCCGGCTTCGGCCATCGCCTTGTCAACCTCGATCATCGCCATCTTGATGATGTCCGCGGATGTGCCTTGGATCGGAGCGTTGACGGCGTTCCTCTCGGCGAGTGTCCTCAACGTTCCGTTCTTGGAATTGATGTCAGGAATATACCTTCTTCTTCCGAAGATGGTCTCGACATAGCCGGCCTCGCGGGCCGAGGCCTTCGTGTCCTCAATGAACGAGAGGATGGACGGGAAACCGGCAAAGTAATCGTCTATGATTTTCTGGGCCTCCTTGCGGCCGATCCGCAGCCTTTGCGCCAGGCCGAACGCCGAGATTCCGTACATGATGCCGAAGTTGGCGGTCTTGGCGATGCGTCTCTGGTCGGCCGTGACCTGCTCGTGAGGGATGCCGAAAATCTTCTCCGCCGTGGCCGCATGGATGTCCACACCTTGCTTGAAGGCTGTGATCAGATGCTGGTCGCAGCTCAGGTGCGCCATGATCCTCAGCTCGATCTGTGAATAGTCCGCCGAAAGGATCAGACCGTCCGGGGCGCTCGGCACGAATGCCTTGCGGATTTCCTTGCCCTGCTCTGACCTTATAGGAATATTCTGGAGATTCGGATTTGAGGAACTCAGCCGTCCTGTCGCCGTCAAGGCCTGGTTGAAAGTCGTGTGGATCTTGCCATCGGAAGGGTCGATGTACCCTGGGAACGGCTCTATGTAGGTCGAGAGCAGTTTGCGGGCAGCGCGATACTCAAGAATCTCATCGATGACTGGATGCTTCTCCGCCAGATCAAGCAAGGTGGATTCCTCCGTTGAATATGTCCCGTTGGCGTTCTTCTTGGGCTTGTCGGAAAGGTGCAGCCGTTCGAACAATAGCTCGCCGATCTGTTTCGGAGAAGACACGTTGAGGTTCGGTTCCCCGGCCATCTCACGGACTTTGGACTCCCGGGACGCGACCTCCTCACGAAGATGCGCCGTGAAATCCTTCAAGGAATCAAGATCGACCTTGACCCCGTTGCGCTCCATCCTGGAGAGAACCTTCAGCAGAGGCTCTTCCATAGTGTCATACAGGTCCGCGGCCGACGCCTTTACCAGATCCTCGCGTATTCTTTCCTGAAGCGACAGCAGAACGGCTGCTTCTTTGCTCCTGTCCGCTAAGACCTCGTCCGAAGGAATGTCATCGAACAGTGAGCCGGTGGCCGGAGCTGAATCTTTCCCGGAGACACCCTCAAGAGAAACTCCCAGAATGCCTTGCGCCAGCACTTCGATCTTGTGACTCTTCTCAGGGTCAAGCAGATAGTGCATCAAGGCGATGTCGTGAAGCCTGCCTTGAAGCGTCACTCCGCCCGCCGCCAGAATATTCATCTGCCTTTTAAGGTCATCGCCGCATTTCGCCACCGCGTCATTCTCAAGCAGCGCCTTGAACTCCTGAACCCCACCTTCCGCCGCGACAATCCTCTTCCCGGAGCGAGCCCCGACAATGATCCTTCTTGTTTTTGTGAATATGCCCCCGTCGGCTCCTTCCGTGATTACCGAGCACATTCCGGCCTTCACGGCGGCCTTGACCGCCTCCGCCGGACGCACCTTGGCGATTTCAGGCAGCTCGGCGTCAGGCTTTTTCTCCGCCGCGCCGACGTGGCCTATGAATCTGTTAAGGGAATTGAACTCGTATTTCTCAAAGAGATCCGCCAATTCAGGGCCGTATTCCTGATTGACCTTCATTCTCTCGGTCGGGATGTCAACCTCGATGTCTGTCTTGATGGTGACAAGCTCGTGGCTGAGCCCGATGTGGTCCCGGGCATCCTCAAACTGGGCCTTCTGCCGAGGTGTCAGTTCGTCCAGATGCTCGTATATCTCCTTGACGGAACCGTACTTGGCGACCAGCTTGCCGGCACCGACCTCGCCGACACCCTTCACTCCGGGCACATTGTCGGCCGTGTCCCCGCAGATTGTCAGCATATCGATGACCTGTTCCGGAGAATTGATTCCGTACTTCTCACAGATTTCCTTGACTCCGATGATTTCGTTGTCGTTGCCGGCCTTCCCCGGCTTGTACTGCCAGATGTGCGGTTCGATAAGCTGCCCGTAATCCTTGTCCGGGGTCACCATAAAGACATCCAACCCCTCTCCGGCGCAGCGTCTGGCCATAGATCCGATCACATCGTCGGCCTCGAACCCCTTCAGCATCAAGGTCGGGATATTCATCGCCTTGCATAGCTCCATCAACGGCTCAAGGGCATCGATGACCAGCTGCGGTGTCTCTTTGCGGTTCGCCTTGTACTCGGGGTACATCTTATTCCTGAACGTGCCGCCCGGCGGGTCGAAAGCCACGGCCAGATAGTCCGGTTTTTCACGCCCTAAAAGTTCAAGAATATATTTGGTGAATCCGTAAAGGATAGACATATCAGCCCCTTTGGAGTTGATCATCGGCCTACGGAGAAACGCGTAATACATTTTGAATATCAACGCGTGTCCGTCTATGAAGAAAATCTTTCCCGTCATTATCCTTCCCAGTTTTATCTAAGCGTGGCCGCTATCCCAATGGTCACGTGTTTGTACAAAGATACGTAATTGTTTCGTGGTTTCAAAACTTCTCCCTGAGGCAAAATGTTAATTTATTGATAATCGGAATGTGGAATGCCACATTCTGATAGTCAATCAATTCTGAAACGCTGCCCTCTGATTTTGACTGGCAGGATTTGACAACTTGTTGAAATATAATTTGTTAATGGATACGCCGTGGGCGCACACCGACTGATTGGCCCTTGGAAAATTATCCCTTGTAGAGAAAATCTCCGAGCGAGAGTGTCGCGTCGGAGAACCGCGCGCCATCGTAAATGTCGTGCGTGGAGAAGATCACCGTGGCTCCAGTGCCGTGCGCCAGTTCCTGAAGAGTGCGCAGGACCATGATCCGGTTGTCCACATCCAGAAAGGCCGTGGGCTCGTCAAGAAGGATAACGTTGGCCTTGCGGGTCAACGCCGTGGCGATGCAGGCTTTCTGGAACTCCCCGTCGGAGATGAGGCTGATGTCCTTGTCGGCCAATGAGCCGAGTCCGAGCGTCCGGATCGCATCCTCCATCGCCGTTTCCGCCCCGGAGTCCAGTTTCCTGAATATTCCCGATGCCGAGAACAGGCTCGTGCGGATGAACTCTCTGACAGAGAATCCTTTGACTTTAGGAATATGTGTGGGCACCATCACGACCGGGCCTCCGGCCGAGAATCCGCCCGAAAGGGGATGAAGAAGTCCCGCTATCGTCTTCATAAGCGTGCTCTTCCCGCTGCCGTTCGGTCCTTGGAGCATCACGGACTGTCCGTCGGGATATTCAAAAGTCAGTGGTCCGCTGACCTTGAGGCCGTTGTGGCCGATTGTCAATTCAATTGCTTTCAGCATTTTTCACCTCCTTTTCATCAGGATTGTCAGAATGATCGGGATGCCGATCAGCGCCATCGTGCTTCCGACCGGCAGGGGAGTGGGGAAGGCGTTTGAAAGGATGTCGGCGACGAGGGTCAGTCCCGCCCCTGTGAGCATCACCGCCGGGATAACCTTCATGTGCACGGACGTGCCGAGAAAGCCTCTGGCGATGTGTGGAGCCACGATTCCGACAAAACCAAGCGGCCCGCAGAACGCCGTCACCGCCCCGGCCATCAGGCAGCTCCCGATCATCGCGATGCCGCGGATCCGGGAGATGTCCGCGCCCGCCAAACTGGCATATTCCTCTCCGAAAAGAGCGATGTCCAGCCCTTTATTATTAATATAGGTAAGCGTCACTCCGATGAGGAGTGCACTTGCGATGACCGCCACTTCGCCCGGCCGGCTCCCGGAGAAACTTCCCGCCGACCAGCTGTAGAAGACTTTCAGGCTCTCGGCGTTGGCGGAATATTCAAGGATAGATGTCAATGCGCTGAATATGAACCCCAGCATCACGCCGAAGATGAGCAATGTGGTGGCACTCTGGAATTTTGAGGCCACGGTGACAACCAGCATGGAGGTCAGCAGCGCGCCCAGAAAAGCCGCCGTGGCCACTGTCAATCCCGATAAAGCCGCCGGGAGCGATGTTCCGATGAGTAGGGTGGCCATCGCCGCGCCGGTCCCTGCCCCCGCGCTCACGCCCATTATGTGCGGGTCGGCGAGCGGATTGCGGAACACGCTCTGCATCTGAAGCCCAGCCAGGGAAAGACACGCTCCGGCAAGAACAGCGGTCAGCATCCTCGGCAGCCTGAGTTTCAGGAATATGCCCGCATCCAGTCCGGTCAGGCCAGTGCCTCCGGTCAACAGATCGGCGCAGGCGAGCAGCAGTGTGGCGGTTGCCAACATGAATATTTTCGGACTGGCTTTCATCGTCAAATCGGCTTTGTGATTGCAAATTACTTACAATTCTTCGGCTTTTCCCGAAAAATTTCGTTAAATTTACCCCAAATCTTTGAATATTTATGAATAAAAGAACATTTATCCTTGCGTCTGCGCTTCTGGTTCTCTGCGGAACCGGCGCTTTCGCCCAGAAACAGTCCAGGAACGGGGGCATCTCAGCCGAGATGCTGACCGAAATCCGTAAAGGTTATGAAGGCACGGCCTCGGACAAGGCTGTCCGCAACGCCCTCAACGCCGCCGCCATCAATGTCCTCGCCGCCAATTCCGAGAACATCGCGATGATCGACACCCATTTCTCCGACGAGGTGAAGACCAAGGGGCGCACCAACCAGAAATCCTCCGGCCGTTGCTGGCTGTTCACCGGTCTCAATGTGCTCAGATCCAGGATGATCGACAAATATGACCTTGGAGCGTTCACATTCTCGCAGAACTATGTGTTCTTCTACGACCAGCTTGAGAAGGCCAACCTTTTCCTTCAGGGAGTGATCGACACGAAGGAACTGAGCTTTGACGACCGCAAGGTTGACTGGCTGTTCCGCAACCCGATCGGGGACGGTGGTCAGTTCACCGGAGTGTCCAACCTCATTATGAAATACGGTGTCGTTCCGTCCGATGTGATGCCTGAGACCTACTGCGCCAACAGCACTTCCCAGATGCGCGCCCAGATCGCCACCAAACTTCGTGAGGACGGCCTCAAACTGCGTGACGCGGCCGCCAAGGACTGTCCGGCGATGAAGACCGAGATGCTCAAGGAGATCTACAGGATGCTTGTCCTCTGCCTCGGTGAGCCACCGGTTGAGTTCGAGTGGACACGCTACGACTCAAAGGGCAACTTCGTCAGCACCAAGACCTATACCCCAAAGTCCTTCTATAATGAATATGTCGGAGCGGATCTTGAGAACAACTACATTATGGTGATGAACGATCCTACCCGTGAATATGGCAAGGTCTATGAGATCGACTATGACCGTCACGTCTATGACGGACAGAACTGGTTCTACATCAACCTTCCTATCGAGAGGATCAAGGAGATGGCCATCGCTTCCATCAAGGACAACACGGCGATGTACTTCTCCTGCGATGTGGCCAAGTTCATGGATCGCCAGAAAGGTACCCTGGATCTGAACAACTTCGATTACGGTTCTCTTTTCGGGACGACATTCCCGATGGACAAGCGCCAGAGGGTGCAGACTCACGCCAGCGGGTCGTCCCACGCGATGACCCTCATCGCTGTGGATCTCAAGGATGGCAAGCCTGTGAAGTGGATGGTTGAGAACAGCTGGGGGGCTGATTCCGGCTACAAGGGCAACCTCATTATGACCGACGAGTGGTTCGACAACTATATGTTCCGTCTCGTGGTCGAGAAGAAGTACGTTCCTTCGGACGTTATGAATATGCTCAACCAGAAGCCGACCCTCCTCCCGGCCTGGGACCCGATGTTCCTTCCGGAGGAGTAGTCCGAAGCAGACTGAATAAGCGGAGTGTGGCCGAAGGTCTTTCAGCCACACTCTTTTTTTTGATATATTTCTTTAAAAATGGTTGCGGAATCGCTTGTCGGGCAGTATTACAGATGAATATTACTGAAAAACTTTAAGCGATGAGACAATTCAAGATCACTAAATCGATAACCGACAGAAGAACGGATTCGTTGGACAAGTACCTGCAGGAGATCTCCAAGGAAGAGATGGTCACGCCAGAGGAAGAGGTGGAGCTGGCCAAACGCATACATGCGGGCGACGCGGATGCGGCGGACAGGCTGGTGAGAGCGAATCTCCGTTTCGTTGTGTCTGTCGCAAAGCAGTACCAGAACCAGGGACTCGGACTTCAGGACCTGATCAATGAAGGGAATATGGGACTGATGAAGGCCGCGTGGAAGTTTGACGCGTGAAAGGGTGCGTCAGATCCGTGAGAAATCTCTCCGCCGCCTGAGGGCTCCCGAGATCGTGCGGAATCTCCGCCCGTATCTCGGGTAATGGAGCTGTTATTTCGTGTTGTCGAACGTGAACGAATCCCAAGGCAGCTCGGCGTCCTTGCCGTGATCGAGCACGTCATTGACATGAGTCATGAGCGGGAAGTCAGTCAGATCGACCATTCCGAGTTCGGCCTTGCGGTAGATGGCCTTGGCCACACGGCGTGCCACAACCAGAGATTCGAGAGTGACCCCGGCGAGGATATCCAGTGCCTCCTCGTAGGTTTTGCCCTCACCCAGAAGAATGCCGATCTTTCTGGTCCTTCCACCGTACACCGTGACGTAGAGGTCTCCGATTCCGAGGACCGTGCTGTCCTCGTCGGCTCCTTGGAGTCTCAGAAGCTTGGTCATCTCCTTTGTGGCCTGATAGAATGCCCCGGCCTGTGAGTTGTAGTGGAGACCGGCCTCGGCTCCGTGCTGTCTGTTCACAAGACCGATCGTGAGGGCTATCCCGAGGGCGTAGGCGTTCTTCAGCGCCACAGCGCTCTCAAGGCCGATCACGTCGTTGGTCGTGGAGATGTGATAGTAGGAGGTCTGCATGGCCTCTTTCATCATCTTGATGACGGCGGTGTCCTTGCCGCAGAAAGCCACTTCTGTCTGGTCGTGGAATACGAGCTCGTAGGATGTGCACGGGCCGCCGATGGCGTTGACCTCCCTGCGTATGCCTTTCTTGAGAAGCTCGGTCTTCCAATAAGCAGGATAGGAGATCAATGTCCCGTCCTCAAGATTGATTAGACCTTTGGTCACGGAGAGAACCGGCATGGCTGGATCCAGATACGCCAGTACCTCGTTCAGGAACCAGTCCACACCGAACGATGACACTCCGCCGATGACGAAGTCCGCTCCTTTCACGGCCTCCCGCCAGTCCTCGAACTGGAAATATTCAACACCTTTCGGGAAAGGCCTGTCGAATTTCGGATGCTTGCCGGAACGTTTACATTCTTCTATGATTTCCTTGTCAAGCGGAGTGCCGACAAGCCTGACTTCATTGCCGTTTTCAAATGCCGGGAACGCGAGGGCTGAACCCATCATGCCCGAACCTATGATTGTGATTGTTCTTTTCATTGTCTAAATCCTTAAATGAATGACAAAATTAGTAATATTCCTAAGGAATGTCGTAAATTAGCGATCAAAATTACACAGAATGAGACGATTTTTTTGTTTTGCCCTGATGTTTCTGGCACTGTTCACCATGGGTGCCCGGGAACGCATGGAGAATTATCCTCTTCCGTCCAGACCGGACACATTAAGGATCCTTGCTGTAGGCAACAGCTTTTCCGATGACGGTACTGAATACCTGCCAGGGCTTCTGGAGGCGGCCGGAATCCATAATGTGATTGTGGCGAGGCTCTATATCGGAGGCTGCTCGTTGGAGAGACACTGCAAGGAGTATGCGGAGGGCCTGGCCAATTACATCTACTACAAGTCAACGCGGAACAAATGGGAGACCGTCAGCAAGAACGCCACATTGCTTGACGGACTGAAGGATGAGCCGTGGGACATAATCACCATTCAGGAGACATCCGGGCGCACGGGAATATACGACACGTATCAGGAGTGGATTCCCGGATTGGTTGACATCATAAGGAAAGAGGCTCTGAATCCTCACGCGTCCATTGTCTGGCACGAGACCTGGGCCTATGCCGCCAACTCGTCGCATGGAATGTTCAAACTGTACGACAACGATCAGGAACGTATGTATTCCGGCATAGTGGCTTGTGTGAGGCGTGCGTCACAGGAATTTGACCTTCCTGTCGTGATTCCGTGCGGAGACGCCATACAGATCGCCAGAGGGACCCGCCTGAATAATCAGGATGATGTCCCGCAGACATGCAAGGTCTATCAGCTTACCCGTGACGGTTATCATCTGACTCGTCAGTACGGGCGTTACGTGGCCGCGTGCACATGGTTCGAGGCTCTGATCAGGCCGACGCTCGGCAAATCTGTCCTTGGCAACGGCTACCTTATGCGTGACACGGAGTACAGCATAAATTCTAAGGATGCCCGTCTTTGCCAGAAATGCGCCGTTCAGGCGGTGAGGGCTTGGTAAGGGACATCGGGATATTCAAAGAAATAGGAACGAGAATTATGAAATCACTTAAAGAACTTTACAGAATCGGCAAGGGACCGTCCAGCAGCCATACCATGGGACCGAACAAGGCCGCTAAGGATTTTGCCGAGCGGCATTTGGACGCGGCTTCGTTCGAGGTGACGCTTTATGGAAGCCTCGCCGCCACCGGCAAGGGACACATGACGGATGTGGCGATCATCGAAGTGCTGGAACGCATCGCCCCGGTGAGCATTGTGTGGAAGCCGGAGGTGTTCCTTCCTTATCATCCCAACGGGATGTGCTTCAAGTCGTTTGACACCGAAGGCCACCAGACGGATGAGTGGACGGTGTACAGTGTCGGCGGCGGAGCGTTGTCCGAGGGCAGGCCGGACGACAGGTTCTTGACTCCGGATGTCTATGAGATGAACCGCCTTGCGGAGATCCAGAAATGGTGCGAGGACAAAGGACGCAGCTATTGGGAATATGTTGACCTTTGCGAAGGGCCGGACATCTGGGATTATCTGCAGGAAGTCTGGGAGGCCATGAAAGCGTCCGTGGAAAGGGGCATAGACCATGAGGGTGTCCTTCCTGGACCGCTCAACCTTCCGAGGAAGGCTCCGACGTATTACGTCAAGGCTACCGGCTACAAGCAGACTCTTCAGACCCGTGGACTGGTCTATGCCTATGCCCTTGCCGTCAGTGAGGAGAACGCTTCCGGCGGAGTCATCGTGACGGCGCCTACCTGCGGATCGAGCGGAGTCATGCCGGGAGTCCTCTACCATTTGGCGAAGGGGCATGATTTCAAGGATATTCGTGTGCTTCACGCTTTGGCTACAGCCGGGATCATCGGGAATGTAGTCAAACGGAACGCCTCCATCTCGGGTGCCGAGGTCGGCTGTCAAGGTGAGGTGGGGGTGGCGTGCGCGATGGCTTCCGCCGCCGCGTGCCAACTTTTCGGTGGCAGTCCTTCGCAGATTGAATATGCCGCCGAGATGGGGTTGGAACACCATTTGGGAATGACCTGCGATCCGATCTGCGGCTTGGTACAGATCCCATGTATTGAGAGAAACGCTTTCGCCGCCACCCGTGCCCTTGACTCGAATCTCTACGCCGCTTTCTCCGATGGAAAGCACCGCGTGTCCTTTGATCATGTGGTCGAGGTGATGAAGCAGACCGGAAAGGACCTTCCGTCCCTTTACAAGGAGACCAGTACAGGCGGACTTGCGAAAAACTTCAAGGATTTCAAGAAGCCTTTCTAGTCCTTGAATATGTCGTAAATTCGACATAATGACAGCCGGAGGCGACACTTTGTCATGGAATAGTGACATAGTGTCGCCCTTTTGATACCTTTTCGGCATCGGCATGCAGATTGATTGAATCTCAGATGTCCCGCTCGAAAGAACGGGGAAAAGAAAAGATAAAGAATATATAAAAATAGGAGATTTGATTATGTTACCAGTATCAAAAAAGTACAACAACCAGAATTGGTTACCAAACTTTTTCAATGATTTCTTTGACAACGATTGGATGGCCAGGACAAACGCCACGGCACCAGCGATCAATGTATTAGAAAACGAGAAGAGCTACGACATCGAGCTCGCCGCTCCAGGAATGACCAAGGACGATTTCAAGGTCAGCCTCGATGACAATGGTGATCTTGTCATCAACATGGAGAAGAAAGAGGAGAACAATGAAGAAAAGAAGCACGGACACTATCTGAGACGTGAGTTCTCATATTCTAAGTTCCAGCAGACGATGGTTCTTCCGGATGATGTTGAAAGAGAGAAGATTAATGCCTCTGTGGTCAATGGTGTCCTCAAGGTCAACATCCCTAAGCTTCAGAAGCAGGAAGTGCCTCAGGCGAAAAAAATCATAGAAATTAAGTAAAAAAGTTTGCAGGTTAAGAAAAAATGCCTATCTTTGCATCCGCGTTCAGGGAAACAACCAGAAACGATGGATGCAAAGTCGCAGGGTGCGGTAGTTCAGCTGGTTAGAATGCCGGCCTGTCACGCCGGAGGTCGAGGGTTCGAGTCCCTTCCGCACCGCAGAAAGCCTCACAAGAATGTTGGAGTTCAACAGCTTGTGAGGCTTTTTCTTTTGTTCTGCCAATAGTGGCTTCAATGACAAGTTTAACAAGGAAGTTGGTTTAACGCTATATGAAGAGTGTACTTTTCATCTGTCACGGGAACATCTGCAGGAGCCCGATGGCGGAGTTTATCTTTAAGGATATGGTCCGGAAGGCTGGGCTTGAGGAGGTGCGGATTGATTCGGCGGCTGTGTCCTACGAAGAGGAGGGGAACGACATCTATCCTCCGGCGAAACGGACGCTGCATGGGCACGGAATCCCTTTCGGGAGGCATAGTGCCCACAGGGTGACGGATGCCGAAGCCTCTGGATATGATGTCATCATCGTGATGGATGCCTCGAACAGGCGGCTTCTGTCCCGGATCATCAGCCCGATGAATATGTCCAAGGTGCATCTGATGATGGAATATGCCGGGAAGGATTCAGATGTCTCAGATCCTTGGTACACCGGAGATTTCGAGAAGACCTACAGGGACATCACCGAAGGCTGCGCCGGGCTTCTGGAGTCGCTCTCACAAGCGGAACCAATCTCGACAGTCGGCTGAGCGAAGAGGCTGATCCAAGAATGAAAATGTCAAGATCATTCAGGAATATGCTGAATCCAGGGCTTGTTCAATATGTCGAGAGTGAAATAATTCCTCGTTATGCGTCTTTTGACAAGGCGCACAGGGAGGATCACGTCCGCAAGGTGATAGAGGAGGCTATGAATATGTCAGTTCACTATGACGTTGACATGGACGTTCTCTATGCCGCCGCCGCTTTCCACGACACCGGTCTGGTTGACGGCAGGGAAGTGCACCATATGTCTTCCGGCAGGATAATCCGGGAGGATCCCCACCTGAAAGAATGGTTTACCCCTGACAAGATAGAGACGATCGCTCAGGCAGCGGAGGATCACCGTGCCTCGTCAGGCTGCGAGCCCAGAAGCATCTACGGTAAGATCGTCGCCGAGGCTGACCGTGATATAGAACCGATGAGGATTCTGCGCCGTACCGTCCAGTTCGGAATGGAACACTATCCGGAGTTGGACAAGGAAGGCCATTGGAAACGAATGCTGGAGCATCTCGCCGAGAAGTATGACTACGGAGGTTATCTCAAACTGTATATTCCCGAATCCAGCAATGCCGTCGGTCTTCAGGCATTAAGGGACATAATTCACGATCCAGAGCGTCTAAGAAATAAATTTGAGGCCCTTTATGAGCAGGAGAGACTGGACACCCATGTGCCTCCTATAGCCAGTATATTAAAAAAATAAGCTGGCCAGGAACCCTGACCAGCCATATTCATGTAAGACAAATTGTCGATTAGAGCTGAGGACCAGCCTTTACAAGAGCCTTGCCGGCCCTGTTGGACTCGTACTTCTTGAAGTTCTTGATGAACCTTGCGGCGAGATCCTTTGCCTTCTCCTCCCACTGTGAGGCGTCGGCGTAGGTGTCGCGAGGGTCGAGGATGTGGGTGTCAACACCTTCGAGCTTTGTAGGAACCACGAAGTTGAAGTAAGGGATGGTCTTGGTAGGAGCCGAGTCGATGCTATGGTTGAGGATAGCGTCGATGATTCCGCGGGTGTCGCGGATGGAGATTCTCTTGCCTGTTCCGTTCCAGCCAGTGTTCACGAGGTAAGCCTTGGCACCGCTCTTCTTCATCTTCTTGACGAGTTCCTCGGCGTACTTTGTAGGGTGAAGCTCAAGGAATGCCTGTCCGAAGCATGCGGAGAAGGTTGGGGTAGGCTCGGTGATACCACGCTCTGTTCCGGCCAGTTTGGCGGTGAAGCCTGAGAGGAAGTAGTACTTGGTCTGCTCAGGATCAAGGATGGAAACCGGAGGAAGGACACCGAAGGCGTCGGCTGAGAGGAAGATGACCTGCTTTGCGGCAGGACCCTGTGACTCAGGACGTACGATGTTGTTGATGTGGTAGATAGGGTAGGACACACGGGTGTTCTCGGTCACGCTCTTGTCGTTGAAGTCGATCTTGCCCTGTGCATCTACGGTCACGTTCTCAAGAAGGGCGTCGCGGCGGATGGCGTTGTAGATGTCCGGTTCAGACTCCTTGTCGAGTTTGATGACCTTGGCGTAGCAGCCGCCCTCGAAGTTGAACACACCCTTGTTGTCCCAGCCGTGCTCGTCGTCGCCGATGAGCTTACGCTTAGGATCGGTGGAGAGGGTTGTCTTGCCGGTTCCGGAAAGACCGAAGAAGATGGCGGTGTTCTCGCCGTTCATGTCGGTGTTGGCCGAGCAGTGCATGGCTGCGATGCCCTTAAGAGGGAGGTAGTAGTTCATCATGGAGAACATACCCTTCTTCATCTCGCCGCCGTACCAGGTGTTGAGGATGACCTGCTCCTTGCTGCTTACGTTGAAGGCGACGCAGGTGTCGCTGCGGAGTCCGAGCTCCTCGAAGTTGGCGACCTTAGCCTTTGAAGCGCAGTAAACTACGAAATCAGGCTCCTGATCGAACTCTTCCTGGTTCTTCGGACGGATGAACATGTTGGTCACGAAGTGTGCCTGCCATGCCACCTCCATGATGAAGCGTACCTTCATGCGGGTGTCCTTGTGGGTTCCGCAGAAGCCATCGACAACGAAAAGCCTCTTTCCGGAGAGCTCCTGCTGGGCGGTCTTCTTCACAACCTTCCAAACCTTCTCGGACATCGGGTGGTTGTCGTTAGGGTACTCAGGGGTGTTCCACCAAACAGTGTCCTTTGAGTTCTTGTCCATAACGATGTACTTGTCCTTAGGAGAACGTCCGGTGTAGATGCCGGTCATCACGTTGATGGCTCCGAGCTCGGTCACCTGACCTTTCTCATAGCCCTCAAGCTCAGGCTTTGTCTCCTCGTTGTAGAGAACTTCGTAAGTCGGATTGTAAAGGACTTCCTTCACGCTCTTGATTCCGTACTTGCTTAAATCCATCTTAGGCATAGTAAAATGTGTTTTTATAAAGTTAAACTTATTCTCTCAAAAGCGCCGCAAATTTAAGGAAATTTTATTCATTACTCAAAGGAGTGATTGATTAATTTCGTACATTTGCTTCGCCGGCAGTGCTTCACTGCAAATAGTTTGCCAGCAAAATGCGCAAAAGGTTGAGATAAAACGGTTTAACGATTTTTGAACATGTCGCCGTCAGAAGTGTTGAAAGAATATTGGGGCTATGATGGCTTCCGTCCGATGCAGGAGGAGATCATCACGGCCGCGTTGGAGGGAAAGGATGTGTTGGCCATCATGCCTACGGGTGGCGGCAAGTCAATCTGTTTCCAGGTTCCTGGTTTGATGAGGGACGGTATCACTCTGGTTGTGACCCCTCTGATCGCATTGATGAAGGACCAGGTGCAGAATCTGAACGACAGAGGTGTCCGCGCCCTTGCGATCCATGCCGGAATGAGCCGCCACGAGGTGGATCTGGCTCTGAACAACGCGGCCTACGGGGACTACAAATTTCTCTATCTGTCTCCGGAAAGACTTGGAACGCAACTGTTCAGGTCGTATATTGACGTTTTGGACGTAAGCTTCATTGCTGTTGATGAGGCTCACTGCATCTCCCAGTGGGGCTACGATTTCCGTCCGGATTACCTGCGCATAGGCGAACTCCGGGAAAGGATCGACGCTCCTGTCATCGCTGTCACGGCCACTGCCACTCCGTCAGTCGCTCAGGACATCATGGAGCGTCTCGGTTTCAAGGAGAAGCTGCTGCTCAAGAGTGGTTTCGAGAGACCTAACCTCAGTTACATAGTACGTCAGGTCGAGGATAAATATTCCCAGATACTGAACGTCTGCAACGGTGTGCCGGGAACGGGAATAGTCTATGCCCGCAACCGGCGCAAATGCGAGGAACTTTCGGCGTTCCTGAGGGCTCAGGGAGTTTCGGCATCGTTCTACCATGCCGGGCTTGGTGGTCAGGCGAGGGCGGAGCGTCAGGCGGCTTGGAAGAGCGGAGCGGTCAGGGTGATGGTGTGCACGAATGCTTTCGGCATGGGAATAGACAAGCCGGACGTGCGCTTCGTGGTGCATTACGACCTTCCGGAGAGTCCGGAGGCGTATTTTCAGGAGGCGGGGCGTGCGGGGCGTGACGGAAAGCGCTCCTTCGCCGTGCAGCTTTGGAACAGTGTCGATGTGCGGCGGGCGAAGCAGATAGAGGATGTCTCATTTCCTTCTCTTGAATATATAGAGGATGTGTACCAGAAACTCCATGCGTTTTTCGAGATTCCCTACGACACTGGAATGGGACGTCAGCTGAAGTTCAAGATCGAGGATTTCTGCAAGCGGTTCGGTTTGCAGAGAGCTCCGGCGTTCTATGCGCTCAAATACCTTGAGCGGACGGAGCATCTGACATATTCAGAGGAGGTTGACATTCCGACGAAAGTTCGGATCAATGTGGACAGGAAGTCGCTCTACGACATTGATCTGGCGGATCAGGGACAGGCGAATGTGCTGGAGGCGCTGATGCGGAGCTACACGGGAATATTCTCATTCCTTCAGCAGATTGACGAGGAATATGTCGCCCGCCGCGCCGGCCAGACCGTTCCGCAGCTCCGGCAGTCGCTCTATGGTCTCTCGCTCGCTCATGTCATCAGCTATGTGCCGACAGATCACTCCGATGTGGTCGTGCTTCACCATGACCGTCTGCGCCCCGGCAACGTCAATCTTATGCCGTCCCGCTATGCGATGCTCAGGGAGAGTTTCCATGCGCGCGCGGAGGCGATGCTTGAATATGTCAGCGAGACCTCAGAGTGCCGTTCCCGCTACCTTCTCCGCTATTTCGGCCAGACCGAGGCCGCCGACTGCGGCACCTGCGATGTGTGCCGCGCCCGCCGCGCCTCCGCCCCGGTCCATGAGCCTGTCGAAGGAACTGACAAACCAGAGGAAAAGTTCCCTCCGAACCCTCCGGCGCGGACGCTTCAGCAGATGACAAGAAGGAAGTTGATTGAATATATTGACAGAAAAGACGGGAAATACTCCATCGAGGACATCGTGGCGGAGTTCGGGAACCCGTCGAAGAACTATTCTCCTGATTTCCTGGACATTCTCCGCCAGCTCATCGACGACGGTGATGTCCCGGTCTATTCAATGACCAGTCCGTCGTAGGCCGGCCGGACAACTGAACGGATGTGCCTCTCCCTGCAAAGATCCTCAAGATCCTTGGCGAACTGTCCGTGGCGTGGGAAGGTGTGTGACAGGTGGGTGAGCCACGTGTGTTCGGCGCCGATGCGGTCAGCAAGCGAAAGGGCCTCGTCAAGACTGAAATGCGAGTGGTGCTTCTTGTAGCCTACCGTGTTGAGGGTCACGTGCCTGAGACCCTTTAACTTTTCAAACTCACTCTCCGGGATGAAGCTCATGTCGGTGATGTAGGCGATGTCCCCGAAGCGGAATCCGAGCACCGGGAGCCTGTCGTGGAGTCCCCGGATAGGGATGATCTCCACGCCGCCCGTCGAGGCGGCCATCGATGCGGGATCCGCCTTGTCGATGATGTCCTCCAGTTTCCGGCCGGTAGGGATCAGCCTTCCGTCCGGAGTCTTGTAATGGTAGCCGACATCGTGCACCCAGACCAGCTCCATGTCCTTTGCGTTCGGATAGACCAGAAACGGATTCTCGTCAATGACATGCAGATGCCACTCCGGGGCTCCGGGGTATTTCGGGAAGGCGAAGACGTAGGGATATTCCTTGATAAGATCGTCGAGGACGTTCCGCTCGCAATAGATTTCGGCGGCCCGCTTGTCTATGTAGTTGAGCGAGCGCACGTCATCAAGGCCTCCAGTGTGGTCCTTGTGGTTGTGTGTCAGCAGGATGGCGTCAAGGTGGCAGAGATCATGGGCGAGCATTTGCATCCTGAAGTCCGGCCCGGCGTCCACGAGGATGCCAAGCCCCTCATATTCAACGAACACGGATGAGCGGAACCGCTTGTCCCTTGTGTCCGGTGATGTGCACACATCGCACTTGCAGCCGATGATCGGTACCCCCTGCGAGGTGCCGGTGCCTAAGAATGTCAGTCTTGCCTTGCCCATATATTCTTGAATTCCATTCGTTTGATGATTATTTGCCGCCTTACTTCCGTTTGGGACGAGGTGTCAGATTGTGACCTCCTCTATCATGTTCACAAGCACCGGGTCGTAAGGTCTCTCAACGCGGATGTAGTTGCCGGTGTAGCCGCCCATCATCCCGTCCTTCTCGTCGGATTCCCACAGCACCTGCGAGCGTCTGCCCCTGTTCCTTTCCACGAACGCCGTGTGCAGCCCGCCGCACAGCGCCTCCAGCCTTGCCACCCTTTCCGTCTTGACGGCATCCATGACCTGATCCTTCCACCCGGCGGCGACGGTTCCGGGGCGGCGGGAATAGGGGAACACGTGGATGAACGCCGGTCTGACGCGGTCCTTGAGGAATGAATATGTCTCCTCGAACAGTTCCTCTGTCTCTCCGGGCAGTCCGGCGATGACATCTATCCCGAAGAACACGAAGGGTCTGTCGTCCTGCCCGGCCTTCGGATCCATCCTGGAGCGGATGTAGTCGATCCTGTCGGCGAAGAATTCCGTCGTGTAGCGGCGGCCCACCCTTTTGAGGATCGTGTCCGACCCTGACTGTAAAGGAATATGGAAGTGTGGCTGGAATTTGGTGCCGGAGGCTATCCAGTCCACGATGTCCTCCGTTATGAGATTCGGCTCGATTGACGAGATCCTGTAGCGTTCGATGCCTTCCACGTCGTTGAGGCGTTTCAGCAGATCGAGGAAACTCTCGCCGGTCGTCCTGCCGAAGTCCCCGGTGTTGACTCCGGTGATGACAATCTCCTTGATTCCGGCTCCTGCTATCCTGCGGGCCTGCTCCAGCACTTCCGAAATCGGGATATTCCTTGAGTTTCCTCTCGCATAAGGCACTGTGCAGTAGGCGCAGAAGTTGTTGCATCCGTCCTGCACCTTGAGGAACGACCTCGTTCTTTCCTCCGACGAGAACGCCGCCATCGTCTCCTTCGAGATCTCCTTGTATTCCGCCGCGCTCATCGGTTCCAGATCAGAAGAACCATTCATCGATGGCAGGGGCTGTTCAAGGACGGTATTGATGTCAATTGCTTCATTGGTTTGTGAACCATGATGAGTCACAGTCTTGGTGGCCGTGGAGGCGGCAGTGATGGCATTGCCAGCCCCGTGGCCGCCCGTGGCCTCGTGAACGGGTGGACCGCCGCAGGCGGGACGGGATGGAGCGCGAAGCGCGGAAGGGCTGGCTGTGCCATCACTGCCGCTGTTTAGTATCAGTTCCATTGTGTCAGGAACCACACGGGACTTCTCCTTGGCTCCGAACACAAGCGACACACCGTCTATGGCCAGCAGATCGTTCCGGCGGAGCTCGGCGTAGCAGCCTGTGACGATGATCCTGGCTCCGGGGGAGACCCTGTGCATCTTCCGGATCACATTGCGGCACTTCTTCTCGGCCCTCTCCGTGACAGAGCAAGTGTTGATCAGATAGACATCAGCCTGCTCCTCCCACGGGACGACCTCAAGGCCGTTCGCCGTGAAACCTCTCTCGTAAGTCGATGTCTCGGCGTAGTTGAGCTTGCAGCCGAGTGTCAGAAACGCTATCCTCATCCTAAAACCTCCAGATTGGATCGCCATAAGTCACGGTGACACGGGACCAGGCGCACGGCCCGTTCACCGGCGGATTCATCTTTGAAACCCTTATCTTGATGAAAAGGAAGTCCTTGAACTCCTTCTGGACGGCGTCCAGTATCCTGCCGGCGACATTCTCAAGCAGGTTGGACGGCACCGCCATCTGCTCCGCCACTATGTCGTAGATCCTCCCATAGTCAGCCGTCTCCCTAAGGTCGTCGGTCTTCACAGCCTTCTTCAACTCCGTCTCGGCGTGGAAGTCAACCAGAAACGTGTTGCCCTCCCGCCGTTCTTTCTCCAGACATCCGTGATAGGCATGGAACTCCATGCCTTCAAGTTCTATTATTCCGTCGTATCTCATATTCCTTTAATTCTTCTTTTATGGTCACCTTGACAGGCTCGGTGACCGATTCTTGCCATTTATGGTCTCTTCGACAGGGGCAGTGGCCGGCTCTTGCCATTCTGTAGGTCACTTCGGCAGGCTCAGTGACCGCTGCTGGCCAGCAGCAGGAAGACGCATGGCCGTTTTCCGATGGAGATGGGCGACCGCTTCCATTCCTTGACGCTTTTCGTCAGGACCGTCTCCTCCGGCAGGGTGATGTCCGCCGCGACGCAAAGCCTCGTCTGCGGCTGGAGTGTGGCCAGCAGATCCGCCATCATCGAATCGTTCCGGTATGGAGTCTCTATGAATATCTCCGTCTGGTCCAGCTGCGCGGAACGCCTTTCAATCTCCCTGACCGCTTTACGGCGTTCATCGGTCTTCGCCGGAAGATACCCGCAAAACGCGAAACTCTGGCCGTTGAGTCCCGACCCCATCAGCGCCAGCATCAGAGAGGACGGCCCGACAAGCGGAACAACCTGTATTCCATGAATATGACAGAGTGCCACCAGCTGTGCCCCCGGATCCGCCACGGCCGGAAGACCGGCCTCTGAAATCAACCCCACATCGGTCGGTGTCCCGTCAGGGTCAGAGAACATATCAAGCAAGGCCTCCACATCCTTGGCGGAGGAATGCTCGTTGAGTTCCCTCAGCTCAAGTTCTCCTATGTGCCCTCTCAAACCGGCCGCGGAAAGGTAACGTCGCACGGTACGCACCTCCTCCACAACATATTTCCGGATGCTTTTGAGTCTGTCAAGCACCGGTCGCGGAATGACTTCCGCGGGATCATATTCCCCAAGAGGGGATGGTATCAGATAAAGTCTGCCATTTGCCATAATACGGCAAATTTACGAATATTGCCGAATTTAATTTAACTTTGCAGGAAAGAATAACACATAAGATCAGCAGAATGAAAAAGTCACTAGCGTTTATCTTGTTGGTTGCCTTGATGGCGACTCCATCGGTGGCAAGAGACAAGGCCCCTAAGAATGAAAAGGTTAAGAATGTGATTTTAATTATCGGTGACGGAATGGGACTTGGTGCCACGGCCTCATGGATGATAAACCAGAATTATGAGCCTACCTGTTTTGACAGGGCTCAGTACGCCGCCGTGGTCAAGACATATTCGGCTAACAACAGGACAACGGATTCCGCGGCCGCCGCCACTGCGATGGCCACCGGGTACAAGACAAACAACAGCATGCTTGGAATGCTTCCGGATGGCACCAAGCCGGAGAATATCGCTGAATTAGCTCAGAATAAAGGGCTTTCGACAGGAATCGTTGTGACATCCTACGTTCTTGACGCCACACCGGCTGGATTTTATGCCCATGTGGACAAACGTGGAAAAAGGAAGAAAATAGCAGAGGATCTGATTGAATTCAAACCAGATGTGATAGTCGGCGGGGGCAGGAAGTATTTCACGGAAAAGAAATATACCGATGAGAATCTTGTCGAAAAGGCTGTGAACGCCGGATTCACCTACGTGGAGACTCCCGAGAAGTTCTATTCCACATGGACGACCCCGATCCTTGGCCTGTTGGACGAGGGAAAGCAGTTGGATGAGGCGGAGATCAATTCTGATCTTCTGACTGATCTGGCCGGGCACACGTTTGAGATTCTGGAAAAGAACAAGAAAGGGTTCTTCGCCATGATCGAAGGATCACACATTGACCATGCGGCACACGCCAACAATACTGACGAGGTGCTTTGGTGGATGGAGGAATTTGACAAACTGGTCAACTCCGCGTTTGACTACGCTGACACTCACAAAGGAACCCTTGTGATTGTCACGGCCGACCATGAGACAGGTGGAATCACTCTTGTGCCTGGCAGCAAGGATTTCACGAAAGGGGAGAGCGGACTTGAGGTGAACTATTCGGCCACAAGCCACACCGCGTCCCCGGTTATCCTTTATTCCTATGGCGCTTCCGCCTGGAGGTTCGGCGGCGTGATGGACAACACGGACATATTCAAGGAAATTAAAAGTGTCTTGATTGACAAGTAGTTCTACTTACATCAACCAGCTTATGAAAAAGAAACTTATAGTGCTTGCGACGCTGATGGCCATCGTGCCGTCGGCATTCGCCGCTTCGGGGCCACAGGACATCATTCCGGTTCCGGTCAAGTACGAGATATTCATGGAGGAATATTTCCCAAAGGTGGATGGCAGTGACGTGCGTGTCCATCTTGGCGACAAGCGTTTCCTCAAGGAAATCAATTCATTGAATATTCCGGAGTTTGCCAGGAATGAGGCTTATAAGCTGGCTGTAGGAAAGAAGGGCATAGATATTTTCGCCGTTTCCGAAGCTGGTGTTTATCGCGCGAAGACAAGCCTTGGGATGATGATGGATAAGGATTCCATCTTGACGCGATGCGTCATTCTGGACTATCCACGGTTCCGCCACAGGGGACTTATGCTGGACATCTCCAGGAACTTTCGGGACAAGGATTTTATCCTGAAGCAGTTGGACGCTATGGCCGCGGTCAAGATGAGCACCTTGCATCTGCATCTGACCGATGATGCGGGGTGGAGGATCCAGATCGACGCATACCCTGAATTGACCCGCAAGGCGGCCTGGAGGGTAGGAAGGAACTTCGAGGAATGGAGGGAACTGGGGAGGCAATATTCAGAGGAAGGCTCTCCGCTCGCATCCGGAGGCTATCTGACCAAAGCCGATGTGAAGGAGATTGTTGAATATGCCGCCGCAAGGCATATTGACATCATTCCGGAGATAGAACTTCCCGGGCATTCCGGTGAGGTTCTGGCCGCATATCCGGAACTGGCCTGCCTTCGCCATGACGGCGGGCGGCGGATTTCCGGCGACCTTTGCCCTGGCAAGGACAAGACCTTCGAGATGTTCGAGAGGATTCTTGATGAAGTGATAGAGATGTTCCCTTATGAATATGTCCACATCGGGGGCGATGAGGCTTCGAAGAGCGGATGGAAAGAGTGTCCGGACTGCCGCCACCGTATGGAAACCGAACATCTTAAGGATGTGGATGAACTGCAAAGCTATCTCGTGAACCGAATCACAAGATTTCTGGAGTCAAGAGGCCGTCACGCCATCGGTTGGGACGAGATCCTGGACGGAGGTCTGGCGGAAGGCGCGGCTGTGATGTCCTGGAGAGGCACGCAAGGAGGCATAACGGCGGCAAGTATGGGCCACGATGTGATTATGTCTCCGGGAGACTACTGCTACTTCGATTCCAGCCAGGACGCTCCGTTCTCCCAGCCAAAGTCGTTCAGCGGCTACCGTCCTTTGGAGCAGGTCTATTCGTTCGAGCCGACCGGTGGAATAGCTGATGAATATGTCAGGCATCTTCTCGGTCTTCAGGCCAATCTCTGGTCTGAGTTCGTTCCGACAGGGGAGTATATGGAGTACCTGCTGTATCCCCGTGCGTTCGCCATCGCGGAGATCGGCTGGAGTCCGGCCGGAAGCAAGGACTATCCTCGTTTCAGGGAGAATGCCGTGAGGCTTGCGGAGAGCCTTCGCTCAAAAGGTTACAACGCATTTGATTTGAGGAACGAGATCGGTCCGAGACCGGAGTCTCTGAAACCTCTTGACCATCTTGCGGCCGGTGTGAAGATCACCTATAACGGCCGGAAATATTCCAATGGCTATCCAGCCGGAGGAGACAACGCCCTTGTGGACGGGAACCTTGGCGGCTGGTTCTACAAGGACAACCGTTGGCAAGGCTTCCTTTGTGATGTCGATGTCACGATAGACCTCGGAGCGGTCAAGGATATTCATTATGTAGGGGCCACGTTCCTTTCGCACACTTCCGCCGAGGTCGGATTCCCGGTAAGGACCGAGGTCCGCTTCTCCGAGGACGGCGTCAATTTCAGCGATCCTGTCGTCTGCCTGTTGGAGATCCCGGACAACGATTCCTGCGCTCTCCTGCACACCTTAGGCACTACCGTCACCGCCAAAGCCCGCTACATAAAGTACAAAGCCGTACGTGACGACATAACCAAGAACCGCAACCACGCCTTCATCTTCATCGACGAGATTGTGGTGAATTAAGAGACATTATCCTATTTTGGAAAGTGGATGCTTTTTTCTTGTGATGCGGCGTTATCACCAGTAAAAACTTCAAACCTTTGGGATAACAGAATATGTCTTCTGTGCCCAAAGGTTCTTTATTGTGACTGGTATTGGTATTTCGTTACTCGCTTACTTCAAGTATTTTCTGAATATATTCAATACTCTGTCCGGCGGCGGATGCGATGACTTCCGCTGAAACTCCGGCCTTATGCAAACCTTTGATAAATGCGACTTTTTCTTTCTCGCCTTTCTCAAGCCCTTCGGCCAGACCTTTACGGTAGCCAAGTTCGTGTCCGCCTTCGATGTAAGGCTCCATATCTTCAAGAGTCATCATATCGCTGAAATATTCTTTAATTTCCTGTTCGCTGAGTGAGCGGATAGTCATCGCCTCCACAACTCGTTGGAAATGACCGTAGTCTCCGTTTCTCAATGTGACAAAGTTAGTTATATTTCTGAATATTCCGCACCATCCTGCCACCGGACTTTCAAAATTTTTCGTAAGTCGCATAACTCTTGGAAGTTCAAAGAAATAGATTGACATTTGATTCCCATATAATTCTCCGGTCTCAACTTCTGTTGTGCGATATTGGAATATGATCTTGCCATCCGGTACCGTTGTATGAGGTTCCTCATAGTTCATTATGCAAATGATCTTGACCGGGTTAACGTGATACGTCTTACCCCCTGATTTCAACTGATTGCGGATCAATGAAGCCCCATAGTAGAACAGACGATCCCGCTGATCCTTTCTATATGTCTTCTGCATTTCAACAATCAGTTCTCTGCCATCGCTTGTCCTGCACCACAGATCGAATACAACAGTCTTGTCGTTCTCAAACACTTTCGTTAGCTCAGACTCGCGAAACTCAACGTTGGTTATAGTCTCGTCAAGAATGTCATTAAGCAGCAGAACCAACAGATCTTTGTGATTGTAGAACAGGTGTTTGAAAGCCCAATCACTGGTGAGATTGAGGTATTGTGATTGTGAGAGCCGCTGTGCGATCGCATCCTTCTCCACCTCAGGAAGGTTCCTGTACCGATCTTTTTCTTCCATCAGCTCACGACAAAGGACATACCTCATCCTGAACATCTCCTCGGCGCTTAAGTCTGTGCCGCTTCCCTTGCTGCCATCAACAGCTGTTGTCTCAGCAGCCGTGTCATTAACAACGCATAGTTTGTCTGAATCTTTCATAGTTTGATATGTTGAAGTTAAATACATTCGTCTCCGAACCGTTCAGAGACACGTCTGCAATATCGGCACACTAAACGTAAAAATTGAAAAGAAACAGAAAATTCGTCTTAAAAAACAGAAATATTTTTCTTTATGCATCCGAATGATAAAGCATATGGTATTATTGAATTTTTTTCTTGCATCACAATTGATGAATATATGACATATATGCTTATATTTGTTTAATTTAAGTATATGGCAGAGATGGCACTAATCAAATATCACTATGCGTATGATGAAAGTAAGCAGGTCATAAATATTAACGATGTGTCTTCTATTGAACGATCAAAGCATTCTTACTATTGCGTTGGTTGTGGAGCTGAAATGATACCTCGTTTAGGAAAAATTAAGGTAATTATATACGAGTTGACTACTCTTACACATTACGTCTGTTCCCATTGAAGTTTGATCGCATTTCGCTGCCCGTTCCTGTCAGTCGCAACATCCGGCAAGCGCTCCGAGCATGGTTGCCTTTTCAAAGGACTAATGTATTGCCATTTTGTAAAATAGCGGCATACGATCACGCTTCTACGCCATAGTGAGACACGGTAGTATGCCGCCTATGGTTTCCAGATCGGTAGGCGGCATATCCGCGGGCCTCTCGTCGCACTTAGGGCGTGTTTGCGTGCCGCCATATTCACAAAATGCTGGTGTCGCCAGCTCGTAATAGTTCAGTACAGTTTGTGTACTATCCAACGGATAGCGTTTCAGGTGCGTAGGGTTTTACGCACCTGGAAGTCAGGAACACCAACAGGATGCCCTGTACCAAGGACGACGACTCTTAGGTGCGTGAACATCTCCGCACCTGGGACACAAACTCGCTGACTGTCAAACGGATGTCATTTCAGGTGCGTAGGGTTTTACACACCTGGAAGTCCGGAACACCACACCCGGGACAACGTTCCTATAAGATTAAGTTAGTCAACTCCTATATAGTTCCCTTAAATTAAGAGAGCAGGAAATGAAAAAGGATAGTTTCTAATATTCACATTTCAATATTCGTTCAGCTCATCCGGTGGAATAGTGGTTTTGCCGGACGAAGTGCACGATTCGGGCAACTTGTCCGGTATGTAGAGCTTTTACCGGACAAGCCGATCTGTGAGTGAATATTAGGAAAATATTTTCTGAAGATTGATGCAAGGTTTTCGGGCGGCGGGATTATGTTATACGTAGCCCCGCTGCTTGATTTGGACTTAAACTACTCTTTGCAGAGCATTATCTGCTGGATGAGGTGATCGGTGGACTGCATACCGGCGGAGCCGATACGGCCGAGATTCCGGATTGTCTTCTCGATGTCTTTGTCGATGATGCCGTCGGTCTCCTTGATGCAGGTCCCCCTCAGGGCCAAGACACAGGACTGGACGGCGCAGGCCACTCCGGAGGCCACTTTCATCGCACATCCGACCTTGGCACCGTCACAGACCATACCGGTGATGTTTCCGATCATATTCTTGATCGCCGAGCAGACTTGGTCGTAGCTTCCTCCGCGGAGGAACACGATTCCGCAGGCTGATCCGGTCGAAGCAATCACGCAGCCGCACAGGGCTGACAACTTTCCAAGATATCCTTTAATGTGAATGGCGACCAAATTGCTGAGGATGAGCGCCCTGGCCAGCCGCTCGTCATCTACGTCGTATTTCAAGGCGTAAGCGATCACGGGCATACTCACCGTGATCCCTTGGTTGCCGCTGCCGGAATTGCTCATCGCCGGAAGCTTGCATCCTGCCATTCTGGCATCCGAGGCCGCGGCGGTCATCCCCATCGCAAAGCTGATGAAATCATCCCCGAAAACCTCCTGTTGGTTCTCCCTGATGGCCTTGCCGACATTGAGACCATAGTCTCCGCTCAAACCTTCCCGCGCGAGCGCAAGGTTCAAGTCTCTGTCCGCAAGAATGAACTTGATGTCCTCGAATGTGGCGCTTTGGGCGAATGAATATATTTCCTTGACAGTCAGGTTGTAGTCCAGCGTGCATTTCACCGGTGTTGTCTCCCCGTCCCCGCCTTTCCTGAAATCGGAGACAGAGGAGTCGAGTCCTGTCTCGACAATCCTGTCGTGGTCGTCCTCAATGACAGTCCAGGACTTGTGGCCGGCTGAACTAACCGTGACCTTGACGTAAAGGATCTTTGGACTCTCAGCGACCTTGATCCGTACCTTGCCTGCGTCCACCAATCCTTTCGCTGTATCCACATCCTTGTCGGTCAGGTCCTTAAGCACCTCAAGACCATACTCGCTTTTCCCGCAGACCGCTCCGAGGGCGGAGGCGATGTAAAGCCCGACCATCCCGGTCCCGGGGATTCCGACTCCCATTCCGTTCTTGAGAATATTTCCGCTGACCTCCACGTCAACTTCATATTCAGAGAGTACGGGGACTTCTGTTTTCAAGGTTTCCGTGGCTTTGGCGGCGGCCAGCGCGACGGCGATCGGTTCGGTGCAGCCCAAGGCTGGCTTGACTTCCTTGTGCAGGAGTTCGATGAGTTCGGATTCTCTTGTAGTCATAACTGGTTATTTGTCAAGAAATTTCATTATGTCCTTAATCAGTGGTTCAATAGCGGCCTCCCCGCTGATGACCTCGATAGGGAAGCCGATGCAGACGGTCCTGTAACCATTCCCCTCAAAGCAGGTTCCGGCCGAGATGTTCGTGTCTGAGTAGCGAAGGAATGATTTCGACTTATCAGATGATGGCACGATTCCGTCAGGGGTCTCCACGCAGTAGATGAACGGGTTGCGCTCCTTGTGGAATTGGAATTCCGGCACGCTCAGACTGATTGGGCCGTTCTTCTTAACCTTGACAGTGGCGTTGCGGCTGGCGTAGTTTGTCATCCATCTGTAGCCAAGCGTCTTCTCCACAAATTCCTTTGTTGAAGACGTGTATAAGCTGTCCTTGTGCACTGGGTAGATCCCGTCCCAGACATCCGTGCCGATGTTCGCTCCGGAGACGAGCACGTTCCCGCCATCCTCAGTGTAGCGTCTGATGGCTTGTTGTAGGCCAGTAGGGAACACCTGGAACCTGTCCGGCACCTTGCCAGTGCCGACAACGGTAGTGATCTGTTTTCCGCAGATGAGATCCAAGGCCACATCGTTTTTAGCCAAGGTTCTGTCGGCGGAGAACGCCGCCACACTCGAAGAGTGGAAAGCATATCCGGCCGCCATGAGAGCCTTGCCGTGGATTCCGCAGTAGTCGAACGTGTTCCCGGCGAAGACCTTTCCGGCCTCATTGGTCCAGGCCGCTCCGAATCCAGGATTGTCATCGTCCAGCCAAGGCAGCTCGCGGCGGAACTGGTACTGAGGGCCGATGAAATTGATTTCTTTTACGTATGGGACACCGGCATCGAGGCTCGCGTCGAATCCGGCATATTCATTGGTGTCGAACCACGCCGGAGCGGAGACTCTGGTGAAGTTGTTGACCACCAGGACGTTTTTGCCGTTGCCTGATTCCGGGATGCCGACGCTGAGGGTCTCGGAAGGGAAGCTTTTCCCACCCTTGTTGAATGCGGTCACACGATAGCTGTAGATGTGCCCAGGGACGATGGAGACCTTGGTTGAGATCTCGTTTCCTGAGACTTTGCATCCATCCAGCACACGGCCGTTGTCAAAGGCCCCGTCGTCAATCCTTGTCTGAAGAATATATCCGGTAGGGACGGCGGTTGCCTCAAGCGAGTCCACGGTGGCTTTCCAGCTGAGCCTCACGGATTTGGAACCAGTGAATGAAGTAGCGAAAGAGTTGACCGGAAGCGGCTGCACTGCATATTCGCAACCATAGCGGGCGCTCAGGTATTTAAGCATTCCTTTATAGACCGCGCGGCTGACAGTGAAGCGGAAAGACGGATCAAGTCCGAATTTCATATCCGCGAAATTCTGGTGAGACAGTAATTCGAGCAGCATCGCAGGAACTGTCGCCGTGCGGGATTCGCTGTAGGATCGGTCCCACAAGCCCCTTCTGCTCCATTCCGGATTGAATTCCTTGCGGATGTCGTTCACGATCTCTGTCTGGACAAAGTCAGCGTACATCCTCTGCTGAAGCCTGTCCTCTCCGTTGGCGAACTTGTCGCTGCCGTCGCACAGCAAGGTGTATATGGACAGCGTGCCGATGATCGAGTCATTCGGAGTCGTACCGGCGTCCGTGTGGAACGCGAACGAAAGGTCTATCGGAATATTCAGTCCTTCGGCCTTTGGATTTGTCCTTGAACCACCGGACATCCAGCCGACCCACGCGCCACGGTTGCCGTAGTCGGACGTGTAGTCATTGTCGTATTTGCTCAGGATTGTGGAATCGGCCCCGGCCCATTGCATCCAGTAGAGTGCTCCTTCCGTGAAGGACGGCATCCCTGAGGTGGTATATTCATTGACCGGCTGGTCTTTGAGGCCTCTTGCGATCTTGCCCATTCCGCCGCCGAAACGCACTGCGTCCGCTGTGATCACAGCGTTGCGGGTGACGTTGTAGCCTTTCGGGACGCAGTTGTCAAGGATCACGCAACCTTCTGAACCTTTGTCGAACTCGAATGTGCCAATGTAGATCCAGGTGCCGCCGCCCATCTTCTGGTTGACGATGAACTCACTCTCGCCGCCCAGATGCCTGACTGTGTAATGGGCGCAAGGAGTGCTGTGCGGCAGACTCTTATAGGAAATATAGACTGAATATTCCCCGCGTTCCGGAATCTCAGGGGTCCAGCGTGCCTCGGCCGCCTTTCCCCTATGGTTCTCACGGCATTCCGCTTGGCGGGCCGTTCCCATCTGAAACGGATTCTCCAGCAATGAATATGTCGCCCTGGCATCCGCGAATCCAATTCCAGCGTCCGACCAAGTTCCTGTCTCTGAATATCTTCCCTCGATTCTGACACCCTCTCCACGTCCATCCTCGAAAGCTGGATCGTTGTCTGAGATGACCTCGTTGGTCTGCGGATCCCTCTCGCGAGGAGTCATAACGTAGGCTCCGGCGTTCTCCAGCATCGGAATCAGGAACGGAAGCACATAGCTTTGGGTGTACATATCCTCGACGGTTTGGAACGTCGGCGCGCGCTGCCATTCCCAACGGTCGGTCTTCTCCTCGAAATAGCGGCCGTGGCTCTGCCAGAGGGCTATGTTACGTCCTGCCAGACCTTGGGAAAAGTCTTCCTCATCCATTTTGGTGACAAACGGATGGGTGTTACGTAAGTCCTTCGTCCTGAATTTGTTGTCAATGGATTTCCCGTCATTGCCGACCTGCGGCACAACGTATGATTCCAGCCTGTTCTTGCCCACGAACAGATTCCCGATCCCGTACTTGGAACAAGATTCCGGCATCAGATCCGTGAGTGTCTTCCTGAGCCATTTCACGTCCTTTGACCGCCAAGGGAAATCCCCCATAGCCGGTGTGAAATAAAAGTCAAGATCATAGCCTCGTCTGACGACCTTGTTGGCCTTGACCTGCGATGACACACCTGTCCTTTCGACAACAAGGGTTTGGAGTGAGTCAACCGCATCCTTGAATTCCTTTACAGACTGCGCCGCAAGGCCTGTGGAAAATGCCCCGGCGACAGCGAATAGGGTTATTAATCGTTTGATCATACTATCGTTTGTTCTTGAATATCAGCAATTCGGCCAGCAACGTGATCACCGACGTGCTGGCGAGTGCGGTGAAATCCGCCAGAAAATCCATCGGATCCCCGCTTCTGTAGGTGGTGAAAGACTGTCCGATCTCCGTTCCGGCCGCCACGGCGCAACCTATGGCAAAAATGATGGCCACGGCCAGGGCTATCCTCCATCCTTTCTCGCTTTTAGGGCGGAACGCCGCATAGCAAAGGATCGGGAACGGGAAGAATATTATGAAATGGACGACCTTGTCCATCGGGATTCCCCACAGACTGTCCTGTCCGATCTGCGGTAAGTCTTTGAAATGACCGAAGCAGCAGTACGCCACGGCGCAGAGGTACAGGATGAACAGCAGTATAGCCAGAATCCGTTGTTTTCTCATATTCATAGATTTATTTCAGAATCAGTTCTCCGAAGAATTCGGGTCTGTGAAAGTCGGGTTTCGGGGTCTTGATCGGGTTCCAGCTGAGGAAGTGCGGATGAGCGGTAAGGTCTCCGCATTTGTAGAAATTCCCCCGCAGGCTGACCGGAAGGTTGTCCCTGTCGATTCCTATCAGCTCGAACGGGATCAGCATAGCAACCGTCCAGCTGAATATCCTGTCGTTGATCGTGACAGGCTTGCGCTCCAGGGAACTATGCCTTATGACACTTGCCAAGAGTTCCGGCCGGATGAGTGTCTTGTTGATCCTGCTCGTCCTCTTGGACGCAAGCAGCGAGCCGACACAGGTCATCTCGAAATTGTAGTATGTCCCGTCGTACGGATCCGTGACGAAGAACTCGCAGCAGCTGTCCTCCCAACTGTTTCCGTTGTCCTCCATCGCGGTTGCCCTGAGGTCAAGCCCCCTCACGTGGAACATAACCGCAAGATGGGTCTTTGTGCGGGCTATGGAACCGTTGCAATCCGGAGCGTACGGGGCGTCCTTGGGCCAGTTCTGCTCGCAGACGGCGAACTTTGACGCACCTTTCTCCATCGCAAGATCCAGTTCCTGCATATTCATCATCTCAAGTCCTTCAATCAGCGGGACCCTTATCTGTCTGACAACATTTTTCATCGCGGTGTGTTATGAATATTCCTGCGAGGCATTAAAGTGCCTGCATATCATTGAGTTTCCTATAATATCCGTTCAGCGCCAGCAAGTCCTCGTGTCTGCCACGCTCCACGATCCGACCTTCGTCCATAACGATGATCTCGTCCGCGTTTCGGATGGTCGAGAGCCTGTGGGCGATGGCTATTGTGGTTCTGGTTGACATCAGTCTGTCAAGAGCCTCCTGCACAATCTTCTCAGACTCAGTGTCAAGCGATGCGGTTGCCTCGTCCAGGATCAGGATAGGCGGGTTCTTGAGGATTGCCCTTGCGATGCTGATTCTCTGCCTCTGGCCGCCGGACAGTTTGATGCCGCGGTCTCCGATGTTGAAATCGTAGCCGCCTTCCTTCTCCATAATGAAGTCGTGGGCGTTGGCGATCTTCGCCGCCTCGATCACGCTTTCCATCGTGGCGTTCTCGACACCGAAGGCTATGTTGTTGAAAATCGTGTCGTTGAACAGAATCGATTCCTGATTGACGTTACCGATGAGGCTTCTAAGATCCGCGATCCTGATGTCCCTGATGTCCGTCCCGTCAATCGTGATGGCTCCGCCGGTCGGGTCATAGAATCTCGGAATGAGGTCCACCAAGGTGGATTTTCCCGCACCGGAGGCACCCACGATCGCTATTGTCTTGCCTTTAGGAATATCCAGACTCACATCATCCAGAATCATCCTGTGCCCGTCCGGATAGCGGAAGTTAACGTGCTCGAACGAAAGTTTCCCGTTGAATCCGTCCAAGGCTTTCGGCTCCTTCGGCTCGATGATGTCGTTCTCCGCGTCCAGAATCTTGTTGATCCTCTCCATCGAGGCCATACCCTTAGGGATGGCGTACCCAGCCTTCGCAAAATCCTTGATAGGGTTGATGATGCTGTAGAGGATCACCATATAATAAATGAATATAGGCGCGTCGATTGTCGATTTTCCTCCGAGGATCAACGCTCCTCCGAACCACAGCACGATCATAATAAGCACGGTGCCGAGGAACTCGCTCATCGGGTGGGCGAGGGACTGGCGGATGGTCACCCGGTTGTTCTTTCTCCTCATTGCCTCGGTGACGTTGTCGAACCTGTCGGACATCTTCTTCTCGGCGATGAACGCCTTGATGATGCGAAGACCTCCGAGAGTCTCCTCCACCTGCGCCATCACATCGCTCCAAAGCTGCTGGACCTCAAGCGATTTCCTCTTCAGGTTCTTTCCCACGACTCCCATCACCCACATCATCACAGGGGCGAACAGGATCGTGAACGCCGTCATCTGCCAGCTGATGACAAGAAGGGCGACGAAATAAAAAAGGATGAGAATCGGGTTCTTGATCAGCATCTCGATCGACCCCGTGATTGAGTTCTCGACCTCCTGCACGTCACCGCTCATCCTGGCGATGATGTCTCCTTTCTTCTCCTCCGAGAAGAAGCCGAGCGGAAGGGCGAGGATCTTGTTGTAGATGTCCATCCTGATGTTCTTCACCACTCCGGTCCTGATCGGAACCATCACAGCGGATGAGCCGAAGTAGCAGGCGGTCTTCAGCGCGGTCATCACAACCAGGAATATGCACAGGAACAGCAGCACGGTTGACGCTCCGAGCGCGGAGATCTGCTGCTCCAGCATCCAATAGACGTTCGCCATAAACGCGTCCCCGAGATCCTTGAACGGCATATTCCAAACCTCGTTCCACGGGGTGAATGAATATACCGTCTCGTTGATCTTGAACAGGATGCGCAGGATAGGCACGATGATCGCGAACGAGAAGATGTTGAACACCGCCGACAGGATATTCAGAATTATCGAGCCGGCGAGATATTTCTTGAAAGGCGCGACATAGCGCTTTATCATTGACCAGAATTCTTTCATTGTCAGAGTATTTTTTCCAACCAGTGGAAGATCAGGAATATTCTTTTGCGTAAAACTTCGTAGTCGAGGGTGTCGGCGGTGTCAGTGACCTTGTTGGTCAGCATCGTGATGCCAGAGGTGAACACGGCGCAGACCAGACCGTTCTGGACGAATATCTTCTGGTCGCCGAACCGGCTGTGGAACATCTCGGTGAAACTCTTGCTGCCGTAGTAGTTGGTTGATATGTCAAGCCCCATTCCCTGTCCTTCGTTCGCCCTTGTGAGGTCAAAAGTATATTGCCCGTCACTGAGCATGATCAGGAAATCCTTTCTGTCCTTGTGGATAGGCTCAAGGGTGCTTCCGAGAATGTCGAGCACAACGGTGGAGCGAATCCTGTCCATCGTGATCGTCTCGCCGTCCACAGGATCTTTCAGTCTGCCGTTCCTGATGTCGTCCATCAGGGCCTCCGCACCGGCAGAGTTCTTTTCCTTCGCGTCGGTCGCCACGAAGATTATATTCTTTCCGTATGAACGTCCAAGATCTTTCATCTTGCGGAACATGTCCGCCACGCTGAGCATGGCCACAACCCCGGACGCGTTGTTGTCAGCACCTGGGTAGAGATTTCCGTCGATGATCCCATGACTGTCATAATGGGCGGCGATGATGACGTACATTTCTTTGGATGCCTCTCTCTTTCCAGGCAGGAAACCGAGAATGTTACGTCCCACGGCATCCCCGACTTTGAACGATCGGCTCCAACTGCCGTCAAACGGCATTAGCCCGGCGTTCTCGTAGCGTCTGGAAATCCAAAGGGCCACCTCGGCGGCTCCGCGTGAGCCTGTCGCCCTGCCTTTGAATGTGGTGTCCGTGAGGAATTCAACCTGCATCCTGAGGTTGTCTGAGTTGATGACTTTCTCGGCGTTGCGTCCAGAGGGCACCATCTTGACCTCCGATTGCTGCGCGAAAAGCTCCCTGGCGGTGACCGTGAGGAGAATCAATGCGAAAATTTTACTTAAAAGCGTCTTCAAGGCACGATAAATGTTTATCTTTGCAAACGACAAAATTAGGAATTTTAAGGATTAAAGTGAAATATATTTATATGAAAAGATTCGCGCTGACTCTATTTTTCCTGTTGTGCCTCGCTTTGGTCTCCAACGCGCAGTACGATAAGGACGTGTTTAATTTCAGAGGCCGCGCGGCTCTTGCGGACGGAAAATATTCAGAGGCAATCAGCCATTTCAACATCCTTGCGCGTCTGGACACGACAGACTGCTGGACTTTTTTCTACAGAGGCATCGCGAAATACAACCTTGGTGACCTTCGTGGCGCGCAGGCTGATTTCAACACTTCAGTAAGGCTCAATCCAGTGTTCACCAACGGCTACCATTTCAGAGCCATAACCCTCAGCCGTTTCGGGAAGTACGACGAGGCCTTGAAAGATCTGGAAAGGGCAATGGAACTAAGGCCCGGGCTTGACGGATTGTATTTCAGCAGGGGAGTGACATATTTCCTTGCCCAGCAGTTCGACAAGGCTGTGGCCGATTTTGACCGCTATATCAGAAAGGAGCCGAAAGATCCGTCCGCATATCTGAACAGGGGAGCCTCCTATCTTTTCCTCAATGACACGACAAAGGCTTTGGAGGACTACAACAGAGCCATCAGGCTGGATCGCTTCGATCCGGAAGGATATATCCGTCGTGGCCGCGTCTATGCCTTGAGGAAAGACTACAATGATGCGATAGCCGACATGGACAAGGCGATCGGCCTGGACACGACCAACACTTTCGCCTATTTCAACAGGGCGCTGATGTACTACGACCAGAACAACTACAACGCCGCGATGAGCGACCTGAACAGAGTTTTGAGGGATGAGCCGGGCAACGCGCTTACCCTTTACAACCGAAGCCTTATCAACGCGCAGGTCGGAAATATGGAGGATGCGCTCGCGGATATGGACCACGTCATCAACATCAATCCGGAGAACGTGCTCGCGTACTACAACCGTGCCTCGTACTTTGTCCGGATGGGACGCTGGATGGATGCCCTTGACGACTACGACAAGGCCATCGAACTGTACCCTGACTTCGCCAAGGCCTATCTGAACCGCTCGTATGTGAAGAATATGCTCGGCCGTACAAAGTCCTCGAAGCAGGATTACGACACGGCTCAGAAGAAAGTTCAGGAGTACCGCGCGAAGAATGCCGCGGACGAGGGGTCGTTCGCCGACACGACCAAGAAGTACAGTTCCCTGATCGCGTTGGACGCGGATTTCGCCAAAAAGGATTTCGACAACGAACTTCTTCAGAACAGGGACATCAATATCCGTCTGAAATCACTCTACAAGTTCAGCCTTGCGGCACGGCGTGACAACCAGAACATCGCTCTGAGACACCGCTACGAGAACCCGCTGATCGACAAGTTCATCTCGGACTCTCCGATCGTGATGACGGTCTCCAATTCCGACTCGCTTGTCAAACCTGAATTCGCGCACGGAATCGACGCGTCGCTCTATGGTGATTCCTATCTTGCCGCCGGGGATCCTAAGTCCTTGACAGATGCTGACAGGGCTTTCATCAAAGGACTCTACGATGTGCAGTCAAAGCAATTCACTTCAGCCTTGAACCAGTTCGACGCCGCGGTGAATTCCGAGAGCAAGGGAAAATATTCAGAATATTACAAGGCTTTCTATTATTTGAACAGGGGTGTGCTCCGCGCCGAGATGATCGATTTCATCTCATCCATCGAGAGCAACGTGCAGACCTTGACCATGGATGACAAGGGTACCACCAGAGCCCGTGTTCGTGATCAGGTGAGCCGGACGTATGACTATTCGGAGGCCATCGAGGATATGCTGGCTGCTGACAGGATCCTTCCTGGAATCCCGTACGTCTATTTCAACCTTGGCAATCTTTACTGCTTGTCCTCGAAGTTCGTGGAGTCGGTTGACAGCTACACCAAGGCGATCAATGTCTATCCTTATATGGGAGACGCGTACTATAACCGAGGTCTTGTACTCATCTATCTGAAAGACAAGGAGAAAGGTTGCATCGACCTTTCGAGGGCCGGTGAGCTCGGTGTCGGTGATGCCTACAGCGTGATCTCGAAATATTGCGAAGAGGAGAAGAAGTGATGCTGAAGTTTTTTAGTCTTTCCAGCGGCAGCTGCGGCAATTGCTATTTCCTTTCCGACGGTAGATCGGGGCTTCTCATCGACGCTGGAGTCAGCCAGCGGCGTTTGAAGAAGACTCTGATGGAGCACGGCTTAGGTGTGGATTCCTTTCAGGCTGTGCTTGTGACACATGATCATCTTGATCACATCAGACAGCTGGGTTCGTATTGCAAGCATCTGAAAAAGCCTGTATATGCGACCGCCGTGCTGCACGAGGCTCTTTCGCATCACACATTCACAAGGGACTACATCTCGGATTACCGTTGTGTCCTTCCGGATGAAGGTCCTGTCAGGATCAGACTGCGTGGGGATATTCCGGAAGAGGAACTCCCGTTGGTCAGTCATTTTGTGGTGCCGCACGACGCGACCCAGACCGTAGGTTATTTCATCGAGTGGTCAGGGGTAAGGTTCTTCCTGATGACCGATGCCGGCAGGGTGACTGACGAGGCTATTGAATATGCCCGGAAGGCCGACGCGGTTGTCTTCGAGTCGAACTACGATTCCGGAATGCTGATCGGGGGCCCTTACCCACACGAACTCAAGATGCGTATATGTCAAGGCAACGGTCACCTGAGCAACGATGAGTGCGCCTCGGCCATCCGCCGTTTCTGGCATCCCGGCCTCAAGAACATCTTTCTCTGCCATCTAAGTGAGAACAACAACACACCGTCTCTCGCCTTCGACTCCGCCGCCGATGCCCTTAGGTCGATTCGCCTTGACGGTCACCTCACCGCAAAGGAAATCACCAACCTCCAGACCCTTCCCCGCACCCGCGCCTCCCAGATGTTCACCTTGTGATAAACGGCTAAGCCTTCGAAAGACTAATACAGACTCCGGCAATATAATTCAGGAATATGCCTCTTGGTGTTCAGGGTGTGAATATATTTGCGCACCTAAGAAAGGAAGATGTTATTGAAGGCGGGATGCGTTTGGCTACTTGATTGATTTGTAATAGATAGGAGTACGGTTGTCTTCGCCGCGGAATATTCCGATGAGGTCGCGGAGAAGGAGGTCGGGGTGTACCACACCACTTTCCCAGAAATCGTTGCCACCCTTGGGGTTGAGGCGGTTGTTGTCGTTCCAGACCACGCTTGCGGAGGTGTCACTGGAGTTCGTGGCGTTCCCTTTGGCACCGGAATATCCTCTGGCAGAGGCGTTTCTCTGAATATTCCTGAGAAAGTCCTCGAACATCGGGTTGACAGAAAGAAGTTGCTCCAGCGTCTGGCACCAACCGACATTCATCCAAAGATCCGCTTCCTTTGACAATGAATATGCCGTCTCGACCGAAATCTGGCCCGATACTGAACTTCCTGGCTTGGCTCCGAGAATCTCGCCGCCGGCATCCTTGAACAGGGTGGTGAGATAACTTTCCTGTCCGGGAATGAACCATTGGTCCTTGTACGGGATGTTGACCAGAATCTTTCTTTGTTTGTGAGTCGTTCCTTTGGAATCCAGTTCAATATTTCTGTTCAGATTACTTTGAACTGAATCACGTAAGTTTATGTAGTTCTCCGAAACGATCTTAAGCACCGAGTCAGCCGCGGCCATATTCCCTGTCAACGCTCCAAAAAGGCGTATGTAGGCGGCTCTGGCCAGAGGGTGTCGCTCAAGATGCTCATTGACAATGAAAGTCTTTATTCCCAGCGACTCAAGTTTCGAGAAGAACTGCGACTTCACAGGGGAGACTGAATATGTCAGGAGCAGGTCCGGCTTCAGAGCCATTATCTTCTCGTAGTCAGGGCTTGCGTCATAACCGATGTCTTCTACGCTTCCGTTCTTTAGACCAACAGTCACAGAAGAGTCACAGACATATTCTCCGCCTGACACACCGACAATCACCGAATCCGCCCCGAGGGCATCCAGAAATCCGATGTGGGAAGTGCTCATAACAATCAATCTGCTAAGCGGTTGGCTGATGACTGTTGTGTCCTGACTTCCATCAAACGGCGAGATCGATACCAATGAATATCCCCCATCCGCTTCCGGGATTATATTCATAAATTGCGGTTCGATAACGTCCTGCGGCAAGTCTCCGCTGACATTTCGCACGCATCCGCAGGCGCTTACGGCAAGAGCGGTGGCCAGAAAAATATATTCGTAGAATTTCATATCATCGCAAATTTAATTGTTTTTTGCTATCTTTAAAGTTTGTTCTCCCGAAATTGCTCGCTTGTGTCAAGGCAATGACCGATTTTAGGAAGATGAATGTTCTGATTCTCAGGTAGAAAGCAATTTTTTTGGCGGGAACGGGAAATTGAAAAATGTAAATTGTAATATTATGGGAAAATATAACTTTGACGAGATGACGGTAAGGCGCGGCACGAACTGCGTCAAGTGGGACGCTGAGAGTCCGGTCGGACCTATTTCTGAGGATGTGATTCCGCTTTGGGTGGCGGATATGGACTTCAAGGTGGCTCCGGAGATTGTGAATGTGCTGAAAGAACGTGTGGATCAGGAGATTTTCGGCTACACTCACGTGCCAGATTCGTACTACGAGGCTGCTGTCAACTGGTGGGAGCGCCGCAGAGGGTGGCACACGGAGAAGGATTGGTACCTCTACATCGCTGGGGTCGTTCCGGCGATGTCTGTGGTGGTCAAGGCTTTGACGCAGTACGAGATCGTGGACGGAGAGGTTGTGGAGAAGCCTAACCGTGGACGTGGCCCTCACGGTGAGCTGCCAAAGATGATCATCCAGAGTCCGGCGTACAACTGTTTCTTCTCCACCGCGAAGAACAATCTTTGTGAACTCTCAATCAACAAACTGATCTACGACACGGAAGGTGATCAGGCCACTTGGTACATTGATTTCGAGGATCTTGAGAGACGTGCCGCCGACCCGATGGCCAAGGTGCTGCTGTTCTGCAATCCTCACAACCCTTGCGGACGTGTCTGGCCTCGCGAGGACCTTGAGAGGGTAGCCGACATCTGCCGCAGAAACGGTGTGATCGTCATAAGCGACGAGATCCATTGCGAACTGGAAATGCCTGGCTATCACTTCACTCCGATGGCTTCCATCTCACAGGTGGCCCAGGACAATACCGTCACGATGAACTCTCCAAGCAAGTCGTTCAACATCGCCGGTTTGGGAATATCCAACATCATCACCAACAATCCTGACTGGAAGAAAATCATCGACCGGGTCATCAACATCAACGAACTCTGTGATGTCAATCCTTTCGGCGTTCTCGCCCTTCAGGCGGCCTACAACGCGGGCGAGCCGTGGCTCAAGGAGCTTAATGAATATCTTTACGGGAATTACCGCACGTTGCTGTCGTTCTTTGAGGAGAACCTTCCGGAGTTCCCTGTCAGCAAACTGGAAGGAACCTACCTTGTGTGGGTGGATGTCAGCGCTTTGAATATGTCCGCTAACGATATAGAGAACAGCCTTTTGCTCAATGAGAAGGTCTGGATCAACTCCGGTGTGATGTACGGCCTTGATGGCTTTATGCGCATCAACATCGCCTGCCCTCGCGCCCGTCTCCAGCAAGGCCTTGACCGCATCGCCAAAGGCTTCCGCAGGCTGATGAAATAGCTGGTCGCTGAGTTTGTCGAAGCGATAAAAATCAATATGTAGCCGAAAAAAGCTGCTGAAAATAGCCACCGAAAAAAGGCAAAAGTCAAATTTTGCACGTTACCAAAATTTGACTTTTGATTTTTCGGCGGCTTGCGTGTTTATGTCAGTTTATGCATAATTATATCATATTGCTATGCGATGACATACTTTATTTTGCTTTGTATTGCTTTGTATTGCTTTGTATTGCTTTGCATTGCTTTGTATTGCTTTGTATTGCTTTGCATTGCTTTGCATTGCTTTGCTTTGCTTTGTATTGCTTTGTATTGCTTTGCATTGCTTTGCATTGCTTTGCATTGCTTTGCATTGCTTTGCATTGCTTTGCATTGCTTTATTTAGCCATCCAGGTTCAGTGAAGTGCCATCACGAACCTTAGCCACCCGCGGCTATAAGCGGGAGGGACCCAAGCGCAGCTTGGGAGGGACGGAGCGCGAAGCGCGGAGGGTTTGTGGTGACACTTCACTGAACCCTGTTCATCACGAAATGTCGTTTAGAATATTATCTGAAAATCAAGGACTTTGTCTTGGCCGAAAGTACCGGTGATGTTGGTGATGGCATTGTTGCGGGTCGTGAGCGGGGTCCGGGCGGACAACTCTATGGCGATGAGGTCGCCGGTGCGGATGTAGAGTAGCTTTGTGGCTTCAACGATGGCATCCTCGATCATATTCAACGATGGTTGGTCAAAAACAAAAAGGTCATGTTCGTTCCGGAACAGGCGGAAATGACCGTTTTTCTCCAATCTTTCTGGAGGAAACATTGGTGACGGGAGGAAGGAGGTGTGGTCGAGGCAGATGGCCTGGGCGTAGCCTTCCGGGGTGCCGTCAAGCATATTCTCCGGGTAGAGGAGGACTCCGAAACCGATTGAGTCGTAGTACCTTGACGCGAATTTCCTCCCGACGCTGCGGCCTGGCTTCAGGATGCGGGCGAAAAGGACGGGGGAATATGTCAACTCGTCCACGAACTCTGGAGGGTAAAAGTCCTCGTTGTCTTTCTCCCACGTTGTGTCCGGGCGAACGGTGATGTGGCCGGATGATGTCTTTACTATTATATTCATAAATCAATTTCCCGCAGGAAATGCCGCATTCCGCCGACAGTTAAAAGAGTTTGCCGGAGAATTTGTCCTTCAGACCGGCTACTGCACTGTCAAACGCTTCACCCTCAAGTGGCTTGCTCATTTCGGCCTCTCTGGCTTTGGCGGCTTCCTTTTTCTCCTTGTCGAACTGCTCCTTCAGGCGGGCGAACTGACGTTTGGTGTCCATCGTGAACTCTCCGTTCTCGATCCAGGCGAAGTAGGTCGGCTCGGTCTCATATACCTCCCTGGCCGTGTGGCCCTTGTGCTTTCCGAAACTGATGGTCGGCTCGTCATTCTTGCCGAGGATCAGTCTGCCCGCATAGTCAACGGTGCGTGGACGGCCGGCGACTCCGGACAGGAACTCGACATCGTTCTTGAGAACCTGCTCGTGGTACTTTGTCGGAGTCTGGTACATATCCAGTTGGCCCTTAAGCACTTCATATGTAGCCATAGTGTCAGCCTCGGCTGAATGGGCGTTCTCGAAATCCTCTCCGCCGCAATAGAAACGGTATGCGGCCTTGAGGTTGCGTGGCTCCATATAATGGTAGATCGTCTGCACGTCGATCATCTGCTTGGAGTGCAGGTCGATGTCCGTGGCCTCAAGGGTTGCCTGGGCCTTGGCCTTGTTCTCCGGAGTGTTTCTCGGATCCGCAAGCCTGCGCATACAATAGGCACGCACTCTCTCAAGTTCCTCGGACAGCATAGGCAGGTCGAATTTGGTTGAGTTGTACCCGGCCAAATCGCTGTCCCTCAGCCAATCCACGACCTCTGCCGCAATCTCGATGAACTTCTTCTCGCCGGCGACATCCTCATCCTTGATCCCGTTCACCTGACTGGCTTCGGGATTGATCGGATGCTGTTTGCGGAGAGTGTAGTCCCAAGGACAGACCCTCCAGGTCTTCACATCATGGTGTCCGTCAGGGAACACCTTGACAAAACTCAGTTCGACAATGCAGTCATTGACGATATTAAGCCCCGTGCTCTCAATGTCAAAGAAAAGCAGAGGCCTTTCAAGAGAAAGTTCCATAGCTTTGATTCTCCGAAGGTTAAACCATGATAGGCATCAGGATTCCGCAGATCTTTCCGCTCTCATCATCCTCTTCTGAAGGAATGATGAGGGCAGCCCTGCGCGCGTCGGCGAACTTCATCACGACTGTCTCGCAGCTCATGTTGGCGAGGATCTCCGTGAGGAATGTTGACTTGAATCCGATGGTCAGCTCGTCACCGCTGTAGTCGCAGTTGATCTTCTCGTAGGCTGCGATGGCGAAACCGAGATCCTGTGCGGTGATCTCCATCTGTCCCGGCTTGAGATCCAGCTTGATGTGGTTGGAAGCCTTGTTGGCGCAGACGGCCACACGCCTTACCGTGTTCAGGAACATCGCCCTGTCGATCTTCAGCACGCTGGAGTTGTTCTGAGGGATCACATCGCGGTACTTAGGGTACTTGCCGACAATCAGCCTGCACACCATGGTAGTCTTCCCGAAGGTGAAGAGGACGGTGCTGGAATCGAACGCGATCTCAACAGTTCCGTCGTCTTTCCCGAGGATGGACTTCAGGACGGCCGCCGGCTTCTTGTGAAGAATGAACGAGCATTTCTCCGGGGTCTTCACTTCCTTGGCCGTGTAGCAGATGAGCTTGTGCGAGTCTGAGGCCACGAGAGTGGTGGATTCCGGTCCGAAATCAAAGAATATTCCGTTCATCGCCGGCCTTATCTCGTCATCTGCCGTGGCGTAGATCGTGCTGTTTATGCCTTCTATCAGGCTTTCGGCCGGGAATTCAAGTTTCTCCGCGTCGTCGCTCGTCCCCTTGATCTCAGGATAGTCCTCGGCAGGAAAGAAAGGCAGCACGGAGTTGCCGCTGGCCCACTTGCACTCGATCGAGCTGTCGCTGGCGGTGCAGATCGATACAGGCTGGTCAGGAAGTTCCTTGAGAAGGTCGATGATGTGCCTTGCGGGAACGGCGATCCTGCCTTCCTCTTCGGTGGTGTCCACTTCGATTTCAGTCCTGAGGGTGAGCTCCGAATCCGATGCGGTGACCTCAAGGATGTTGCCTTTGAGGTCAAACAGGAAGTTTTCCAGAATCGGAAGGGCGGACTTGGCCGGGATGGCCTTGGAGATGTCCATCAGTCCTTTCAGAAGCTCGGAGCTTGATACGTTGAGTTTCATATTCGTGTGTTTTTTAATTCATTGTTTTCCGGCCGCCGGAGGGTGGCCTCTGTAAAAGGCAAATATACGAATATTCCCTTAATATTATGGCATCATATTTGATTTTTTGCCTAAGGCTTCGGAAACACCATCCGGATGCTTGTGATTGAATATTGATAAATTTAATTAATATGTCAGAAATGAAAAAAGGTTTGTTAACAGTGGTGCTGTCAGTATTGTTCAGCGTGCTGGCGGCATACGGTGTCGTCAAGGCGGCCACCGTGAATGATGGAGACAATGTGACAAGTACAGAGAACGGAACGGTCACAAAGACTGTCAATCTGGCACAGTCGGACTATCCGGATCTGACTTACGCCGCGGAGGCTGCGGTTGATGCTGTTGTTTATGTGGAGGTGACGGTGACTCAGCAATATCAGATGACGGATCCGTTCTTCCGTTTCTTCTTCGGGGATGAAGGCCCTCAGACAAGAGAGCAGCAGGGTAGCGGCTCTGGAGTGATCATCCGTCCTGACGGCTACATCGTGACCAACAACCACGTGGTCGCCAACGCGACGAAGGTACAGGTCACCCTGAATAACAACAAGGTATATGACGCCAAGGTCATCGGTACTGACCCGGCTACGGATGTCGCTTTGATAAAGATTGACGCTCAGGGACTTCCGACGCTTCCGTTCGGGGATTCCGACCAGTTGAGGCTCGGTGAGTGGGTTTTGGCCGTGGGCAGTCCTCTTGGCTATCAGCTCAGGTCCACCATCACAGCCGGCATCGTCAGCGCCAAGGGACGTTCGATGGCGCACGATCCTCGTGAGAGAAACAATGGCGGAATCCAGATCGAGTCCTTCATCCAGACCGACGCGGCTGTCAACCCTGGCAACTCAGGTGGAGCGTTGGTCAACAAGACCGGCGAACTGGTCGGCATCAACACCGCTATTGTTTCACAGACGGGAGCATATTCGGGATATTCATTCGCTGTGCCGGTGAATATTGTGAAGAAGGTTGTAGAAGACTTGATTGACTTTGGGTCAGTGAAGAGAGCCGTTCTTGGAATCGCTATGTCTGATCTCAGCGAAGGTCTTGCCAAGAATCTGAAATATGATTCTGTCGATGATATGTTGAAAAAATTGAAACTTTCTTCTCCGGAAGGCGTATATATCAGAGAGGTTGCGAAAGGCAGCTCCGCTGACAAGGCCGGAATGAAGGAAGGTGATGTGATTGTGGCCATTGACGGAACCGATGTGAAGAGTGGCTCCGCAGTTCAGGTTAAGGTCAATACCTTCCATCCTGGTGACAAGGCTAAGGTCAAGATCATCCGTGACGGCAAGGAGAAGGAACTTGAGGTCACATTCCAGGGCAGCAGCACCGAGAACGGTACTGTGGTCGGTGACGGAGAGATCGCTTTCTTCGGCACGACTCTTAAGGAGGCTTCCAAGGAGACTCTTGCGAAGTTCGGTCTGAAGAAAGGTGTCGAGGTCACATCCGTCGGAAGCGGCAAGATGCTTGAGGCAGGCGCTTCGGAAGGAATGGTCATCACCTACGTCAACGATCAGCCGGTCGGCACACCTCAGGATGTTTTGAACATCGCCAAGTCCGCAAAGAGGGCGGTTTATATCGAAGGTGTCACAGCCAACGGTAGAAAAGCCTTCTTCGGATTCAGTAAAGAGTAGTTGATGAAGGTTATAGGATAGTGTTTCCCTGACGGAAACGGCTCCGCGCCTTCCGTCAGGGAAATTTGTGTATTACAAGATATGAGGCAATTAAAGATTACAAAGTCAATCACCAACCGCGAGAGCGCGTCCCTGGACAAGTACCTCCAGGAGATCGGCCGCGAGGAGTTGGTGTCTCCGGAAGAGGAGGTAGAGCTTTCCCAGAGAATCCGCAAGGGTGACCAGAAAGCTTTGGAGAAACTCACAAGGGCCAACCTTAGATTTGTGGTTTCTGTTGCGAAGCAGTATCAGAATCAAGGGCTTAGCCTTCCGGATTTGATTAATGAGGGTAACCTCGGCCTGATCAAGGCCGCCGAGAAATTCGACGAGACAAGAGGCTTCAAGTTCATTTCATACGCTGTGTGGTGGATCCGTCAGTCAATCCTTCAGGCTCTCGCCGAGCAGTCCAGGATCGTCAGGCTTCCGCTCAACCAGGTAGGATCCTTGAACAAGATCAACAAGGCCCTCTCACAGTTCGAGCAGAAGAACGAGAGAAGCCCTTCCAATGAGGAACTCTCCGAGATGATAGACATCCCGCAGGACAAGATCTCCGACACCCTCAGGGTGTCCGGAAGGCATGTGTCTGTGGATGCCCCGTTCGTAGAGGGCGAGGACAACAGCCTTCTGGATGTGATTCCTAACGACGACTCCCCGATGGCCGACAGAGGCCTTGTGAACGAGTCCCTCAGCACCGAGATCGAAAGGTCTCTCCAGATTCTGACGACCCGTGAGCGCGAGATCATCAAGTCGTTCTTCGGCATCGGCTGTCAGGAGATGACCCTTGAGGAGATCGGCGAGAGGCTTGACCTCACAAGAGAGAGAGTCCGCCAGATCAAGGAGAAGGCGATCCGCAAGCTAAAGAAACCATCCGCAAGCAAACTTCTTAAAACCTATCTCGGTTAATGACCCCGGAACTTTTTATCGCCTCTAAGGCTTCAGAAGCCATCAAGGCACTCTATAACGCCGACATCGAACCGTCGGCGCTTCAGGTCTCCGTCACAAGGAAGGAATTCACCGGAGACTTCACGCTCGTCGTCTTCCCGCTCCTGCGTCTGTCGCACTCCACTCCGGAGAACACGGGCAACGCCATCGGAGAATGGCTGAAGGCGAACGTACCGGAAATCTCTGAATATAACTGCGTCAAAGGTTTCCTTAACCTTCTGTTCTCCAATCTCTTCTGGAACGAACTTTTCGGAGAGATCGTTGCGGACAAGGACTTCGGTGACCTGCCGACGACCGGCAAGAACATCATGGTCGAGTTCTCGTCGCCGAACACCAACAAGCCTCTGCACCTCGGCCACATCAGGAACAACCTTCTGGGTGACTCGGTGTCAAGGCTTCTGAAGGCCAGCGGCAACAACGTGATCAAGACCACCCTTGTCAACGACAGGGGAGTCCACATCTGCAAGTCCATGCTTGCATGGCTGAAGGTCGGCAACGGCGCGACTCCGGAGTCCACGGGGATCAAGGGCGACCATCTTGTCGGGGACATGTATGTGGCTTTCAACAACATCTACAAGAAAGAGGTGGATGATCTGGTGGCCGGGGGAATGGACGAGGAAACCGCCAAGAAGGAGGCCCCTTGCCTCAAGGAAGCCCACGAGATGCTCCAAAAATGGGAGGCCGGCGACAAGGAGGTCCGCGACCTTTGGGCCAGGATGAACGGCTGGGTGCTCAAGGGCTTCGACGAGTCCTACAAGGCTCTCGGAATCACTTTCGACAAGGTTTACTACGAGTCCCAGACCTATCTTCTTGGTAAGGAGTTGGTTCAGAAGGGACTGGATATGGGCGTGTTCGTGAAGGATCCGGACGGCTCCGTCTGGTGCGACCTCACGGCCGACGGACTTGACAGGAAACTGCTCATCCGTTCCGACGGAACGTCGGTTTACATCACCCAGGATCTGGGAACGGCCGAAAGGCGTTTCGCTGAATATCACCTTGACTCGCACGTCTATGTGGTCGGCAACGAGCAGAACTACCACTTCCAGGTGTTGAAACTGATCCTCAAGAAGTTGGGATTCGAATGGTCTGACAACATATTCCATCTTTCCTATGGCATGGTCGAGCTGCCGGAGGGCAAGATGAAATCCCGTGAGGGAACTGTTGTGGATGCCGATGACCTCATCCAGAAGATGTACGAGGAGGCGAGAGCCACTTCCGACGAGTCCGGAAAGCTGGCCGACATGAGTGAGGAGGACAAGGCGAAACTCTATCACATGATAGGTCTCGGCGCCCTTAAGTACTTCATCATCAAGGTGGATCCGAAGAAGACGATGCTCTTCAACCCGAAAGAGTCCATCGACTTCAACGGCAACACCGGCCCGTTCATCCAGTACACCCACGCCCGCATCCGCTCCATCCTGCGCAAGGCCGCGGAGAAGGGCATTGAATATGCCGCCTCTCCTCTGCCGAAGGTTGAGCTCAGCGCCAAGGAGATCCGTTTGATAAAGCTGCTGAACACATTCCCGGCTAAGATCGCCGAAGGCGCGCAGGCATATTCACCGGCCGTCATCGCCAACTATGCCTACGACATCGCCAAGGAGTTCAACCAGTACTATCACGACACTCCGATCCTGAAGGAGGAGAACGAGGATGTGCTCAAGATGCGTCTGGTGCTGATCGACACGCTTTCCGCTGTCCTTCGCAAGGCGATGGGCATCCTCGGAATCGAACTGCCTGAAAGAATGTAGGAATATTTCCGATGTCCGAAACGGATTATATGTTCCCGACCTCCAAAAAGGAGGTTGAAGCCTTAGGGTGGGACTACATCGACATCATCCTTTTCACGGGTGATGCCTTTGTGGACCACCCTTCTTTCGGCACGGCCTGCATAGCCCGCTGGCTTCAGCATTTCGGCTACCGGGTCGCTGTCGTTCCGCAGCCCAACTGGAGGGATGACCTCAGGGATTTTAAGAAGTTAGGCGCTCCGAGGCTCTATTTCGGAGTGAACGCCGGTGCTATGGATTCGATGGTGAACCATTACACTGCCGGCAAGCGTCTCCGTCACGATGACGCCTACACGCCGGAAGGCAAGGCCGGACAGAGGCCGGATTATGCGGTCAGTGTCTATACGAACATATTAAAAAAACTCTATCCCGATGTTCCGGTCGTCATCGGGGGAGTCGAGGCTTCGCTCCGTCGGCTTACCCATTATGACTATTGGAAAGATGAACTTGTTCCGTCCATATTGCAGTGGTGCAAGGCTGACTACCTTTGCTACGGGATGGGGGAGAAGCCGATGATCGAGCTGACAAGGGCCATAGAGGCGCAGAGGAATATTCATGAAATACATCGGATTCCGCAGATCGCGTTCCGTATGAGCGGGAAGTGGAAGGTCAAGGATCCGCTGGTGCTTCATTCCTTCGAGGAGTGCAAGAGGGACAGGACGGCGTTCGCCGAGAATTTCCATCTGATTGAGACTCATGCGAACATGATGCATCCGGCGACGATCATTGAGCCTGTCGGGAATGGTTATGTGCAGATCAATCCGCCATATTCACCGTCCACGACCGAGGAGATGGACTCGTTTTGGGATCTGCCTTTCACCAAGTTGCCGCATCCGCGCTACAAGGGGAAGAGGATTCCGGCCTACGACATGATCAAGGACTCCATCATCACGCACCGGGGGTGCTTCGGAGGGTGTAATTTCTGCACCATCGCCGCGCATCAGGGTAAGTTCATCCAGTCCCGTTCGCAGGAGTCCATAGTCGCTGAGGTTAAGAAATTGGCCAAGATGCCAGGCTTTGCGGGGAATATCTCCGATCTCGGGGCCCCTACGGCCAATATGTATATGATGCGTGGCAAAAACCCGGACCTTTGCGACAAATGCCGCAGGAAATCCTGTCTGTTTCCGGCTCCGTGTCCGAATATGAACCGCTCTCACAAACAGGTGCTTGAGTTGTACCGGAAGGTCGATGCCGTGCCGGGAATACGCCATTCCTACATCGGCAGCGGGATCCGTTACGATTTGTTCCTCGATGAGAAAGGCTTTGTGGACGAGACATCCAAGCCTTACCTCAAGACTTTGATTCTTGACCACACTTCCGGCCGAATGAAGGTGGCTCCGGAACATACCGAGGACAAGGTGCTCCAGTACATCGCCAAGCCGTCTTTCAAGCTCTTTGAGAGATTGCGCTATGAGTTCGACAAGATCTGCGCCCAGAACGGACGGCGCACCGGAATCGTTCCATATTTCATCTCCTCGCACCCAGGCTGCACGATGAAGGATATGGAGAACCTGTCCAAAAATCCTGCTTTGAAAGGAATATATATGGATCAGGTGCAGGATTTCACACCGACTCCGATGACCACCTCATCCGTGATGTACTACACCGGAATCGATCCTCGAACGATGAAACCGGTCTTTGTGGAGCGTGATCCGGAGAAGAAGAAGAGGCAGAAATCATTTTTTTTCAGAAAATAGTTCGCGGATTGCTTCTCAATTCGGAAAAATGTCTTAATATTGCACCCGAAAACGATAAACAATCTTTATTTGGTTTATATGAGTATGGCACCAGATCAGAAGAAAAGACACGTGGTAAGCTACGAGAATATGTCCGAAGCGCTTGCCGCAGCGTTCAATGAGAAATATCCAAGAGGTTTCAGCGACTATCTCCCTGACCTTGTCAAGTATCCAAAACCTGACGGCACCAGTTTCTATGCTGTTACCGTCGAGACGGATGATTCCATCAACCTTGTGAAGATCAAGGTGAAAACCGATGATGCCGAGGCTCTTGAGAGATGGCTTGAGGGAGAGGAGGACGCCGAGAACGAGGATGTTGCAGGATCTTCAGCTGACGCTCCGGCCGACACCACCCTTCCGGATGACAACATCTCTCAATACGGCGGAGATGACGATTCCGCTGAATAGTCAGGAATATAGTTTATAACAATTCAAGGCCTGGATTCCAGTAGGATTTCAGGCCATTTCTGTATCCTTTCCCTTATCATCTCTTCCCATTCTCGCCAAGCGTGTTTCCCCATTAAAACCGCCCGTGGAGGATTTACACGTCTGCCACAAGCGTTTTTCACTATTAATCACGCTCGTAGCGTGCAAATCATTCTTCCACAGGCGCCCTTCGCCGTTAATCTTGCTTCTGGAGAACCGCTTTAGCGATACGTTTAATCATCCAAAGAGCTTTTTCAATATGTCGTACTCAATTGAATTTATCTGATTATGATTTATGTGTGGGGTGTTTTCGTTATTTTTGTGTCCGGAAAAATGTAATGATGTTGAATTATCTTCATAAGATATTGGAAAAAGCACTTCTTTTGGTGCTTGCCTTTGGCGTTGTCGCATGCTCAGAAGGCATTACAATCACTGATTTGAGGAATGGGGACCTGTTGTTCGTGGTCAATGGCCAAGGGAACAACATCACGGATGTGACGGACGGGGTGGATGGACTTGGAATCGATCATATCGCGGTTTTCTCAGACGGGAACGTCGTTGAGGCTATTCCGGAATATGGAGTTGTGGAAAACCCGTTGGACAGTTTTCTGGTCCGATTGAGTGATAGGGAGTCAGTGCTTGTGGGGAGGATTGAAGGGGTGGACGTTGAAGAGAGTGTGGCGAATGCGAGAAAGTTCCTCGGAAGGCCCTACGATGACATATTTATGCCGAGTGACAGCGCGATCTATTGTTCGGAACTCGTGCAGAAGTCGTTTGTTTTCAAAGACAGGTTAAAAGAACGTGACCATAATGTGAAAGGAATGGCGGTGGTGCGTGATGATGTGAAAGATATGAATCCGAAAGTAACAGGGAGCGGGGGTAAGCATTTTGTTTTCGGCACGATTCCGATGTCCTTTCACGACAGCGCCGGAAGGGTGACTGAATTCTGGACAAAATTCTATGAGGTGCGTGGGTTGACGGTTCCTGAGGGAGAGCCCGGGACGAACCCCGGCCAGCTTTCCCGTGACCCTAATGTCAGGATTCTTGGTTATTTACAGTAATTTGGCTAGATTGTCGTAATACTGCTTGCTGACGGGAATATGCCCGACTCCGTCGCGGATGAACTCCGTGTAGATGACACCGTCCTTGTCTCTGCTCAGTACCTTGATGTGGCGAGGATTGACGTAATATGACCTGTGGCAGCGCACGAATCCGTGCTTGAGGGCGTCAGTCTCAAGGCTTTTCATCGAGTTCCTCAGCTGGTATGTCTTGACACGGTCGTTCTCCAGATAGTGGATGTTGATATAATTGGCTTCCGCGCTGACATAAAGCACGGCCGAAGGGTCTATCGTCAGTTTCAGCCTTTTGTGCTCATCGTAGAACTTTACCAAAGACTCCTCCGGAGCCTGCCCGGCGTTGGCCAGATCGTAGTTCTTGTTGGATATGATCCTCAGCAGAATGCAGAGCAGGTATGGATAGACCAGCGTCAGGCACACGACTTCAAAACAGTAGGAAAGTGCCGTGAAATATGGCATACCTCCGGCTTTCTTGTAGAACAGCGAGGTGTAGAGCGCGAAGAAGAACGACGTTACCAGCACTTCTCCGAAGCACCAGACCGCATAATGCCACCATCTGAAAGGAATATACTTGTAGAGGAACGAGAAAACAAGCCGTGTCAGGGCCAGTACACCGATCATAATGCAGGACAGCATCAGCAGATGGAATGTCCACGATTTTCCTCCGATGTCGTAAAAATCCGACAAAGAGAACGGATTATAGACAAAGCAAAACACGAAGAAGAACAGCGGCATCAGCACCGCGTATTTTACTTGGCTGGCGTAGCCTTTCGAGACCCTCAATGGTGTGTTCATAGCCTTAAAACTTGTCCCGATCCCGTCAAAACCGTCCCGTGATATGCCGGGACGAAATTCCAGAGTCTGGATTTTCGTCCCTAAAATACTGCAATTTTTCCGCCAAACAAGGGTTTTGTGACATTTTTCATACCTCTGAAAACACTTTCTTCGTCACAAGGAGCAAATACGGTACTTTTGCAGACGAGAAATCAAACACAATGATTATGGAACAGATCATAAACACTTTTGAATATTCCGTGGCTCCGGAGAACATAGACTATCAGGGTCAAGCCACCGTGCCTTCCATCTGTGGCAGCATCATCAACGCGATCGGACAGAACATCCGCAAGGAAGGCTGCGGAATCGATGTGATGAGAAAAGCGGGGCGTTCGTGGGTCCTGCTCCGTTCGGCTTTCGAGATAGATGACCGGCCAAGCCTTTACGACAACTATAACGTCAAGGTTTGGCCGGTGAAAGGCAAAGGTCTTACATATAACAGATGCGTCAAGTTGACGGACGCGGAAGGAGAGGAGATCGGCCGAGGGACAACTGAGTGGTGCGTGATCGACATACACACCAGAAAGCCGATTTTCCCTGAGCTCGGGCTTACGGACGTGGATATTCCTATTCCTTGCAAAAGTCCAAGGCGTATAATCGATTTCCTGCCGGATTTCATCAAGCACAAGGAGGTCGGTTACAGTGAGTGTGACTTCAACGGGCATCTGAACAACACCCATTACATAGAGATGTTCTATAACCTCCTGCCGGAGAGCGTGTTGTCAAGCGGGCTGTTCACCAGGATAGACATCAATTTCCGGCGTGAGGTTCATCGCGGCGATGATGTGTCGTTCGGAATCCGCAAGGCCAGTGACGAGGAGTACCTCTTTATGGCAAAAGCGGGAGACGCGACACTTTGCCACGCCTCCCTGCAAGCCCTTTAGCGGTAACTTCGACAGCCTGAAATTAATTGACCCTCTGAACCGAAGCAGATCTTCCGATCGATTTAATCATCACACCAAGATCCTTAGGAGCCTTGTAGTTGATGCTGGACACACCGGTCGCGTCCTCGATCATTATGGAACGGGTTACGTTCACACTGCAATTCGCCGTTCCGGATGTCTCAAGGATAGCGTTCTCGGTCTCGGCGTCCATAGCCTTTACCTTAGATACTCCGGACGCGTCAACCTCCAGTGTGCCGACTTTCCCGTTCAGGTTGACCTCGCTTGTCCCGGAAGCGTCAAGTTCGACTTTACCGAACTTCCCGTCAATGTTGGTCTTGGTGGCTCCACTGATGTCAACCTCAAGTTTGTCGGCGTTGATCTGGAAACTGGTTTTGGACGTTCCGGATAGATCGAGTTCAGCCTTTTCGGAAAAGTTTCCGGACAACTTGCAGGTGCACACTCCACTGATCTCTGCATCCAACTTCTTTGCATTGACACTCAGTGATTTGATCTTGCTTGCCCCGCTGATGTCCAACGAAAGCTCCTTGTCCCCAAGATCAAAAGTGTCATCGCATTTCAAGCTTGTGATTCCTGACATATCCAACTTTCTCAGTTCCGGCATCGCGATCTCTGCCTTGCACGTCCAGTTTCCCAACTCTTTCTGAAGCTTTGCCGGAATATTTTTGTTCCACCCGATCTTCAGAACACCATTATTGACATACACTTGAAGATATTCCTGAAGCACGTTCGGCAGAGTGATCTCAACTTTGTACGAGTCTGATTTGACAAGGTTGACCTCGACTATCCCGCTTAATTCCAATCCGCTGAAATCCTTGCAGTTGAACTTGCAAGTGGTGTATTCCGCATCAACCTTTGAGGTTGTTGTCAGATACATTGATTCGGCCTGATACCCCACGGGGGCGGTAAAGCCGGTCGCGGTGAACATTGCGAGCGCGGCGGCTCCGATAAACATAAACTTTTTCATAACTCTTTTATTTTGTTGATTTTGTCTAATCCATTAAGTAGCTCTCCATAGTATTCCTTCAGAATATGCGCCTTGGTCTTGTCGTCAAGCTCATCCGGCAGCTGGTCAATCATCGCCACATTCTCATTGGTGATGCTTCCCACCGTCGTCTCCCACCTCTCATCCAGATCCTTTGTGAATATCTCTTCGTACATCACCGCGATTTTCTCTGAATATGCCATATACACCGCGACAGGGTCATCAGCCACTCCGGCGAACCAATCAACCTCACCTTCTGCCGGGCGGTCTATGAATATCACAGCGGCCACAACGGCTGCCGCCACGGCTGTAATCGCACTGAATATGCCCGTGAACAGCCTCTTCCGATGGCAGGTCTTGCGTCTGGAGTCCAGCATCGCGTCCAGTCTTGCCTCGAACCGGGCCTCGTGTCCGGCCGGCAGTTCCTGATCATTCAGGATCTCCGGATTATTGTCGATATATTCTTTAAAGTCTGTCATATTCATATTTCTTTAATTTTTCGGCCAGTTTCACCCTGCCTCTTGAGTACTGCGTCCTGATAGTGCCTTCCCGTTCTCCTGTCAGATTGGCGATCTCCTCGTAGTCAAGGCCTTCCAGAAGCACAAGATTCAAAACCAGCCTGTAGTTGTCCGGCAATTCCTCTATGGCCTTGCGTACTTGGGCGACGGCGGTCATAGTCCCGGGAAGCTCGAACGGAGTGTCGCTGTCATATTCAGAAGCGTCGGCGGCATATTCATCAAGGAAGAGCCTCTCGCGCTTTTTCCGTCTGACTGCGTCGATGGATTTCCTGATGCAGGTGCGGCTGAGCCACATCGCCACTTGCGCCTGATCTTTGGGAGCGATGTCGGATGAGATGAACTTGAGAATGGTGTCCTGCATAATCTCCTCGGCCTCGCCGCTGTCGCGGACTATCCGCAGGCTGGTGTTGTATAGCCTCCGGGCGTGCGCCTTGTAGAATGTTATGGACTCTTCTCTTGTCATCGTTTCTCTTTCGTTTCACAATATAAACGAATATTTCCGTTGATTGTTACAGAAAATTTCAAAAAAAAGCCCGGAGTCTCTCGACCGCGGGTCTTTTTCATTTCATTTGGCTTAAAAGATTCTTGTTTTGTGACGATAATCACTATCCGACCGCAAAGTTACCGCCAGACGCCTTCTCTCACAATACCAACATGTAGGTAAACTGTCTTGTCCCTATCGTGAATCGTAGGTACCGGACTTGGAAGTCAATATTATTTTGTAAATTTGTTGTTTTGAAAACATAAGCAAGTATGAACTTCAGCGGAATAATCGTCGGTGCGGCGACCTTTCTTATAATAGGGATATGTCATCCTATTGTCATCAAAATGGAATATCATTGGGGCAAGGGCAGCTGGTGGATCCTGCTCGTGGCAGGACTGGCCTTTTCCGTCGCTTCGATATTCGTGAATCATGAAGTCGCTTCCACAGTTCTTGGCGCCGCCGCCTTTTCCTGCTTCTGGGGCATCCTGGAGGTTTTCGAGCAGGAAAAACGCGTGTTGAAGGGGTGGTTCCCTGAGAATCCGGCCCGCCATGATTACTATGAGAGGATCCGCAAGTCAGGTCACTGAGCCTGTCGAAGTGACAGATCAATCCAACAAGTAAAAACAGATTTAAGAATATTATGAATTTCAAACCATTGCCATTACTGGCGATTGCCGCTCTCCTGTCTGGAGTGACAGAAGCGTCGGCTCAGAAGAAAGAGATGGACCACGGTGTCTATGATTCGTGGCAGAGCGTTTCGGACATCCAGAAAAGTGATGACGGCAACGTTCTGGTCTGGTGCGTCAACCCTCAGGAAGGGGACGGAACCCTCTATGTCAGGAATATGACCCCGGGGCGGAAAGGCAAGCCGGAATGCCGTGAGATCAGCATACCTCGTGGATCGCAGCCGTCCCTTGACCCTAAGGGCAAGTGGCTCTACCTGCGAATCAAACCTCAGTTCGCCAAGACCCGTCAGGAGAAGATTGACAAGAAGAAGGCCGAGGATATGACGAAGGACACACTCGCCGCCGTTGATCTCACGACTATGACCGTCAAGAAATACGGCCGTGTGGATTCCTACACTACAGGCGCCCTGGCCAAGCCTTACGTTGCCTATAAGTCCACCTGGAAGCACTACAAGGACACTTCCGACAAGAAAGGCACTGACAAGTCCGGACTCATCATCCTTAACCCGGCCACAGACAGGAAGGACACTCTCAAGTACATCGATGCCTATTCGTTCAACCAGGACGGCACCGTGCTCCTGATGACCTCGAAGAAGGACAAGAAGGATTCGCTTTCCGCCACGGCTGTGATGATCGCGCGCGCTCCCGCTTGCCTTGACACTTTGGCCAAAGGGGCTGAGTCCTACAGCCGCCTGACCCTGAACGACACTGAGGACCAGCTGGTTTTCCTTGGTTCCAAGGACAAGAGCAAGAACCGCAACAAGTGCCAGGCCCTCTATCTGACAAGCATCAAGGCTTTGAAGACCGGAAAGAAGACCGCTCCTGTGGCCACAGACAGCACGACCGTCATCAGCAAGGACGGCAGATGGGCATATTCAACAAAAGAGATCATCGCCGAGGGAACGAAGGTTGACGGCACTCCGGGCTGGACTCTCAACGAGAACACCGAGCTTTACTTCACCCCTGACGGGAAACGTCTATTCCTTGGAATCGGTGCCATCCGCCCTCCGAAGGACACCACAATCGTGGATTTCGAGACAGCCCAGCTGGACATCTGGAACTGGGACGCTGTCTATACTCCTCCGCAGCAGAGGCTGAATGTCAACAAGAAGCTGAAGAAAACATATTCAGCGACAATTGATCTCGCCGAGCCTGGAAAGATCGTTCCGCTGGCGACATCGTATTTCGCGAGCGTCCGCCTGATGAACGGAGGCCTCTCGGAGTGGGTGCTGTCGGCTGACAATTCCAAATATGCCCGTACCGCCGTATGGGACTACAACAACCGCTATGACTTCACCCTTGTGAATGTCAAGGACGGTTCCACAAAAGTTGTGGCCGAGGGACTTAACGTGGGACGTTTCGACATGTCACCGAGCGGCAGGTACCTTGTCTGGTTTGACAACGACGAGATGAACTGGTTCACCTACAACACCCTGACAGGCGAGAAGGTCAACCTGACCGCCCAGACATGCGTTCCGTTCTACGATGAGGAGGACGATCATCCGACCGCCGCTCCGGCGCACGAGTTCTCCCCGAAATGGTACAAGGATGAGGAGGCCGTGCTGATCATAGACCGCTATGACATCTGGAAGTTCTCTCCGGACGGCAAGACAGCCGTCAATCTCACAGGGGGAGTGGGCCGTCAGACCCACAACCGCTTCAAGATCATGGATCCGAAACCGGACACCAGAAAGCCTAACGAGCGTCGCTGCGGAGTCGCCAGACCGCTTGACCCTAGGCAGACTGTCTATCTCAGTGTGTTCAACGAGGAAAGTCAGGAGAATGGTTTCGGCCGTATGAATCTTGCCAAACCGTCAAAGACTCTTGAATATTTCACCGACACTGTCAGCTTCAAGTACGTCGCGGGAACTCTGACCACCGACAGGCTTTTCTTCCAGAAAGGCAATTTCCGCGACTGCTATGACCTTTATTATACTGACGATTTATTTACAAGCTCGACGAAAGTTTCCGCCATCAACCCTCAGATGGAGGATTACCGCTGGGGGTGCGCCGAACTCTTCCGTTGGAACGCCTACGACGGAACTCCTTTGAAAGGTCTCGTCTTCATCCCGGACGGCGTGAAGGAAGGCGAGAAGCTTCCGGTGATGATCTACTTCTACGAGAAGAACGCCAACAATCTCTACTCGTTCTGGACACCTGCCCCTTCACGCTCGACCGTGAATATTCCGTTCTACACATCAAGAGGCTACATAGTCTTCGTTCCGGACATAGTATATAAGGTAGGACACCCTGGCGAGAGCGCCTACAACTGCATCTGCGCCGGAGCCGAGGCCCTTTGCGAGACATATTCCATCGCCGACAAGAGCAGGATGGCGATCCAGGGCCAGAGCTGGGGCGGCTACCAGACAGCCTGGCTCATAACACGTACGAATATGTTCGCGGCGGCAGGTTCCGGAGCACCGGTCGGGAATATGACATCGGCCTACGGTGGCATCCGTTGGGGCTCGGGCATCACCCGCGCCGGACAGTATGAGCATGGCCAGAGCCGTATCGGAAAGAGCATGTGGGAGCCGGGGGCGCTTGACCTTTACATCGAGAACTCTCCGGTGTTCCATGTTGACAAGGTGCAGACACCGGTGCTCATCATGCACAACGACGCTGACGGAGCCGTTCCGTGGTATCAGGGCATCGAGTTCTTCTCGGATCTCCGCAGGCTCGACAAGCCGGCATGGCTGCTCCAGTACAACAAGGAAGCCCACAACCTCGTTCAGAGGCGCAATTGCAAGGATCTCTCAATCAGGTTGCAGCAGTTCTTTGACCACTACCTGAAGGGAACTCCGATGCCGGCGTGGATGAAGACCGGTGTCCCTTACGAGGACAAAGGAGAATATTCCGGCTTCGAGAATGCGGAATAGGATATGACAAAACTAGCGATTTTCGACCTTGACGGCACCCTCCTGAACACCGTCGAGGATCTGGGCAACGCCACCAATTATGCTTTGGAGCAGTGCGGCTTCCCGATTCATCCGAAAGATGAATACTACCAAATGGTCGGCCGCGGAATCTACAACCTCTTCCGCGCCGCCATTCCTTCTGAATATGCCACTGAAGACAACGTACAGAGGATGGCATCATATTTCATTCCCTATTACGACGCTCACAAATGCGATTGCACCAGACCCTATGACGGCATCCCCGAAATGTTGAAGACAATAACTGACAGGGGAGTGCGCCTCGCTGTTGCCTCCAACAAGTATCAGGACGGCGCGGAGAAACTCGTCAGTCACTTTTTCGGTGAATATGACTTTGTGAAGATTCTCGGCCAACGCGACGGCCAGCCGATCAAACCCGATCCCGCGATTGTGGATCAGATTCTGGCTGATGTTCCAAAGGTCGCGAAAGAGCAGGTTGTCTATGTCGGAGACTCGAATGTGGACATGCAGACCGGAGCGAACGCTCAGGTACGCACAATCGGAGTCACTTGGGGATTCAGGAGCAAGGAAGAACTTGCTGCCTACACTCCTTCGGCCATTGTGGATACACCTGAAATCTTGTCAAAAGTGATTTTGGAAGGCTGAATCAGGTTCATTTAAGGTTCATTTTGATGTTGTTATTGAGGTGAATAGAAGATTAGTGCGAGTCGGTTGTGTGGGGTGTAACTAATTGATAGTTATATTGTTAGTTCGTATGGGGGGGGTGATTCATGATTGTGAAATGCTGTCCGCATATTGAAATTATCTTCACTTCCTCTTGTTTTAGAGTGTGAATTATGCTACTTTTGTCCCGTAAAAGGCAGGTTACGAAAGCGGCTCTTGGATTGGAGTCCTTCGAGATCAGAATTCTTATGCTGACAACCGTAGAACAACTTACCCTTGCTCATCGGCTGAGGGGATAATTTTCGTATTACATTTTGTAACTGCTTATGCATCTTGTTTTTAACCAATGACACAATTGGCTTTTGATGGGTCTAATCCATTAGATGACGTCAGACTTGCGTATAGTTCGATTCCTAATTGGTATGCGCTTCGCATTTTTTACAATCGGATTGAACCGCTGAGACAAACCTTGGACGTTGCCGCGATCCGCTATTTCTACCCTCATCATTTGGTGGAGAAATGTTAGGATGGTGGTCTTGATTATGTTCAGGAGCCAATTATCAAGTCGTTGATTTTCATAAGATCAACTTGTGAGAGTCTGGACATGATCCGACTGAAACATGTAGGCAGCGTATCTCCGTATTTTGACCATCGGACCCGAAAGCCATTGATCATTCCGGATGAACAAATGGAACCGTTCATAAAGCTCTGCGACATTAAGGACTCGGGTCTTGAGTATCTGGGAGAGGATGGCCCGCAGTTCCACAAAGGTGACCGCGTGAGAGTCATTGACGGCATATTCAAAGGTTATGAGGGTCACATCAAGCGCATCAAACACGACAGGCGCCTTATAGTTACCATTGAGGGTGTTGCCGCTTTCGCAACCAAATTCATTCCTCCCGCTTTTTTGGAGAAAGTGGAGACAGATAAGTAATAGTCTAATAGTCTAATAGTCGAATTATAATCTTTCATAAGAATAAGAATATGAAAAGAATTTCACTACTGTTATGGCTTCTGGCCATAGGCATTTTGGCAGTTCCATCCTGTTCTACGCCGAAGGAGATCAGTTACTTCCAGGACCTCGAGTCGGTGGAGGGCCAGCGGATCGGTGGCGCGGAAGGGATCACGGTGCGGCCCAAGGACAAGATCTCGATCATCGTGAACTGCAAGAGCCCCGAGCTGACGGCGCTGTTCAACCTGCCTTACGTGACGCAGCGTCTCGGTGAGAACAGCCGCAGCACGATCTCGTCGGGCTACAGCCAGGGCTACATCTCTGGCTACACGGTGGACGACCGGGGCTGCATCGACTTCCCTGTCCTTGGCGAGGTGGCCGTGGCGGGGCTGACACGCGACGAGATCGCCTCCGTGATCAAGAACGAGCTCAATGAGCAGGGGCAGGCGACGGACGCCGTGGTGACCGTTGACTTCATGAACCTGTACTATCAGGTGCTTGGCGAGGTTGAGAAGCCGGGGCGCTACGCCATCGACAAGGATGCCGTGACGATTCTCGACGCCATCGGAACCGCCGGTGACTTGACCATCTACGGAAAGCGCGAGAACGTGAAGGTGCTGCGCAACGAGAACGGCAAGATGCTGACCTACGAGGTGAACCTCTGCTCAGCCGCCGACCTGATAGCCTCGCCGGCCTACTACATCCGCCAGAACGACGTGATCTACGTCGATCCGAACGACGTGCGGGCAAGGCAGTCCACGGTGAACGGCAACAATGTCCGCTCCACCTCGTTCTGGATCTCGCTGACGTCGCTCGCGGCGTCCATCACCAACACGATCGTGATCATCGCCACGAGGACCGGGTCGGGGAAATGATCCGCCTTGGAACCTTGTGAAGAAACACTATAACATCAAAGCGATTCAAAATAATGGAGAACAACATCAACACGGATAACAATACCCGGCAGCAGGAGGAGACCGTGCAGATCAGCCAGCTTGTGCGCCGCTGCCTGTCCAGATGGAACTGGTTCGCCCTGAGCCTGGCGGTCTGCCTTGCTTTAGGTGTCCTGTACATCCTCAGGTCAACCCCTACGTACAACACCTCCGCTGACATCCAGATCAAGTCCAACACCAAGGGCGCGTCCATGCCGGGGGACATCGGCGAGTTCGGCAACATGGGCCTCTTCGCCGTCAAGTCAAACGTCAACAACGAGCTGCACGCCTTCGGATCCCCGGACATCATGAGCGAGGTGGTGGCCAGGCTTCGCCTGTACATGAGCTACACGGTGGACGGCACCTTCCACAGGAACGTGCTCTACGGCACGTCGCTGCCGGTATCCGCCGACCTGCTCGACGTGGACGAGAACGTGGGGGCCGGATTCACCGTCAGCGAGAAGGGCGGAGACATCACCCTGGATGACTTCGTCCATAAGAAAGAGAAGGTCGGCGGCAAGCCTGTCGTGGGACACTACGGCGACACGCTCCAGACCCCTGTCGGAAGGATCATCGTTCAGAAGACGAAGGACTACTCCGAGGAGGCGATGAAAAAGCCGGTCAATGTCAGGAAGTCGAGCCAGCGCGGCGTGACACAGTCCTACCTGAACAGACTCCAGGTGAACCTCGCCGACAAGAACTCCGACATCATCGCGCTCTCCATCAAGGACGTGTCCACCCAGCGTGCCCAGGACATCCTGAACACCCTGATCGCCGTCTACAACGAGAACTGGGTGCGTGACAAGAACCAGATAGCGAACTCTACCTCGGTGTTCATCAACGACCGTCTCAGGGTGATCGAGGGCGAGCTGGCGGGCGTGGACTCCGACATCTCCGCCTACAAGTCGGAGAACATGATCCCTGACGTGGGTGCCGCCGCGACGATGTACATGCAGCAGAGCACGGTGCTGAACCAGCAGCTCCAGGACGTGAGCAACCAGCTCTACATGGCGCGCTACATCAAGGACTACATCGGCAAGGAGAACAACCGCAACCAGCCGCTTCCCGCCAACATGGGATTGAGCAGCCAGACGATCGAGAGCGGCATCTCCGAGTACAACTCCAAGATCCTGCAGAGGAACAACCTTGTGGCGAACTCCGGCGAGGAGAACGTGCTCGTGAAGGATCTCGACCAGGCTCTGGCCTCGATGAGGGGGTCGATCTCCCGGTCCATAGACAACGAGATCCTTGCCCTCAACACGAAATACGAGAATCTCCAGGGCACCGCCCGCCAGAACACCGCGCGCATCGCCGCGAATCCTAACCAGGCGAAGCGGCTCCTCTCGGTCGAGCGCCAGCAGACCGTGAAGCAGGCCCTGTACCTCTACCTCCTGCAGAAGCGCGAGGAGAACGAGCTCTCGCAGGCGTTCACCGCCTACAACACGAGGATCATCAAGCATCCTATCTCAGGAATATTCCCGGTCTCCCCGCAGTCCATGAAGATCATGATGATGGCGTTTCTCCTGGGTCTGATGATTCCTGCCGGGGTCATCTATCTGCTGATGGCGACCGACACTAAGGTGCGCTCCCGCCGCGACCTCAAGGGAGTCTCCGTGCCTTTCGCCGGCGAGATCCCGCTCTCCGCCGGGGCCGGCTCCAGGGCGTTCGGTAGGCGGAAGGTCCTCGGCGGGGCCGACGCCGTCGTGGTCCGCCAGGGCTGCCGCGACGTGGCCAACGAGGCCTTCAGGGTGCTCCGCACCAACCTTGAGTTCATGATGCGCGAGCCCGGGAGCAAGGTCGTCGCCGTCACTTCGTTCAACCCGGGCTCGGGCAAGTCCTTCGTGTCGTCCAACCTGGCCGTCAGCCTCGCCATCAAGGGCAGGCGCGTGCTGGCCATCGACGGCGACATGCGCCACGGCTCGCTCTCCGAGATTGTCGGCTCGCCGAGGCAGGGCCTCAGCGACTATCTCGCCGGGATCGCCGCCGATGTGCACGACGTGATCGTCCGTCCGAAGGACACGGCGGCGCCCGACGTCCTGCCTGCCGGCGCCATCCCGCCGAACCCGGCCGAGCTGATAGCCGACCGCCGCTTCGCGGACATGGTCGCCGCGCTGAGGGGCGAGTACGACGTCATCATCATCGACTGCCCGCCGGTCGATATCGTCACGGACGCGAGGGTCATCAACGACCATGTGGACAGGACACTCTTCGTCCTCAGGGCCGGGCTGTTCGAAAAGGCCATGCTCCCGGACCTCGACGCGCTCTACCGCGACGGGGAGTACAGGGGCCTCTGCTGCGTCCTCAACGGGACCGCGTCCTCCGACGGCTACTACGGCCGCTACGGCACCTATGGCCATTACGGTTACTACGGCCACAATGGCGGCTCCTACTACAGCACCGACAACAAAGCCAGGTAAATCCGCCCGCTGACTTCGCCGGCGCACCGGCCCCTCCGGCGCGCCGGCGAAACCATAACCCAAAACACATATCTTATGCGAAATCTGAAAGAGTTGAGGATCGCCGTGGCCGGTACTGGCTACGTCGGCCTCTCCATAGCCACCCTGCTGTCCCAGCGCCACAAGGTGACTGCCGTTGATGTGATCGCCGACAAGGTCGATAGGATAAACCGTCGCGAGTCCCCGATCCAGGACGAGTACATCGAGAGGTTTCTCCGCGAGAAGCCACTCGACCTCACCGCCACGCTTGACGGTGAGGCCGCCTACAGGGACGCGGACTTCGTGGTGATCGCCGCTCCCACTAACTACGACCCGAAGAAGAACTTCTTCGACACGTCGCACGTGGAGGAGGTGATCGACCTCGTGCTGAAGGTTAATCCCGATGCAGTGATGGTCATCAAGTCCACCGTCCCTGTGGGCTACACCGCCTCTGTGCGGGAAAGGTTCTCGTACAGGGAGCGCCTCGCCGACGGCACGATGAGGGTGGTGGTGCCAAACATCATATTCGCTCCTGAGTTCCTGCGTGAGTCCAAGGCGCTCTATGACAACCTCTATCCGAGCCGCATCATCGTCGGCTACGACAGGGGAGACTCCTCTCTCGATGAGGCTGCCGGCACTTTTGCCGCACTCATCAAGGAAGGCTCTCTGAAAGAGGATGTTCCGGTGCTGTTCATGGGTTCCACGGAGGCGGAGGCGGTGAAGCTATTCGCCAACACCTACCTTGCTCTCCGCGTCAGCTATTTCAACGAGCTGGACACCTATGCGGAGATGAAGGGACTTGACACGAGGTCCATCATCGACGGCGTGTGTCTGGATCCTCGCATCGGCTCGCACTACAACAATCCGTCCTTCGGCTACGGCGGCTATTGCCTCCCGAAGGACACCAAACAGCTGTTGGCGAACTACGCCGACGTGCCGGAGAACCTTATCCAGGCCATTGTGGAGTCCAACCGCACCAGGAAGGACTTCATCGCCGACCAGGTGCTCCAGAGGGCCGGCTATTATTCGGAGAACAGCCAGTACGACAGCGCCCGCGAGAAGAAATGCGTGATCGGGGTCTACCGTCTCACGATGAAGTCCAACAGCGACAATTTCCGCCAGAGCGCCATCCAGGGCATCATGAAGAGGATCAAGGCCAAGGGCGCCGAGGTCATTGTCTACGAGCCTACGCTGGAGGACGGCGCGTCCTTCTTCGGCAGCAAGGTTGTCAACGACATCGCCGAGTTCAAGTGCCGCGCCGACTCCATCATCGCCAACCGCTACGACCGCGCCCTGGACGATGTCCGGGCCAAGGTCTACACCCGCGACCTCTTTGAGAGAGACTAGCCGCCTACTTCACCGGAATACCTATTAATCAAAATTATTTTCCATAATGCTGTCGATCCGCAAGATAGTTGACTCGTACTTCTCGAAGCGCACGTTCCCGTACTGGTGCGTGCTGCTTCTGGACAGTGCCATTCTGTTTTTGTCCGGAGTGTTCGTCTACTGGTGCTTCAACCGTGGCACCGCCCTTCAGCTGAACTTCTGGCCGTTGACCTACCTGATGCTGCTATGCGTCGGCGTCCACTTCATATTCTTTGCCATCTTCCGGACATATTCGGGAATCATCCGCTACTCATCGTTCAACGACATCATCCGTGTGGCGCAGGCGATGGGATGCTCCGCATTGGCGGTGATAGCCGTCCATTTCTTCACGAACAGCTGCCCGTCTCGGGTGTTCGCCCACGTGCAGGTGCGGCATATCCTGATTGCGGAAGCCATCGCGACCGGTTTGATGTGGCTGCTTCGCGTTTCTATCAAATGGGTCTACGACACCTATTTCCGGACGGAGGGTGCGAAGAATGTCTTCATCTATGGCATCCGCGCCGGCGGCATCGGACTCGCGAAGGCGATCCGCAGCGAGAAACCGATGCACTACCGTCTCCGAGGCTTCATCTCCCACGATCCGGCGCTTGGAGCCAACGGCACGCGCCTGATGGGCGAGCCGGTCTACGAGGTTGACGCCAGTCTGCCGGATGTGATCCGCCGCAAGGGGATCGCCGCCGTGCTGGTCGCTCCGGGCAGGATCGACAGGTTCCGTAACGACACGGCTCTTCAGGACTACATCCTGCAAAGCGGAGCAAGAATATTCTCGGCCAACAATGTCGTTGACACCGAGCATGATGCGATCAAGGGAGCGCCGACCTTGAAGGAGGTCAGCATCGAGGATCTTTTGCCGCGTGACAAGATCCGCGTCGACCTCGAGTCGGTCGCGGAGTCCCTGCGTGGCCGCCGCGTCCTGATCACGGGCTCCGCGGGTAGCATAGGCAGCGAGATAGTGCGCCAGGTGGCGTCGTTCAGCCCGTCGTCCCTTATGCTGATCGACTCCGCCGAGACTCCGCAGCACGACATCCGCCGGATGATGGCGCGTGACTTCCCGTCTGTGCCATGCGCCACCGTGGTGACGTCGATCACCAAGGCTGACAGGATGGAGAACATATTCAAAACCTTCCTTCCTGAATATGTCTTCCACGCCGCGGCGTACAAGCACGTTCCGATGATGGAGGACAACCCTTGCGAGAGCATCCAGAACAACGTCCTCGGCACGAAGATCCTGGCCGACCTTTCGGTCAAATACGGCGTTCGCCGCTTCGTGATGGTGTCCACCGACAAGGCGGTGAACCCGACGAACGTGATGGGATGCAGCAAACGGATATGCGAGGTCTATGTTCAGAGCCTGAACAAGGCGGAGCGTGACGGCGTGGTGAAGGGGCAGACCCAGTTCATCACCACCCGCTTCGGCAACGTCTTAGGCTCCAACGGCTCCGTGATTCCGATTTTCGAGCGCCAGATCAAGGCCGGCGGCCCGGTGACCGTCACTGATCCCGACATCACAAGGTACTTCATGCTAATCCCAGAGGCCTGCGAGCTTGTCCTTGAGGCCGGCACGAAGGGGGAGGGCGGCGAGATCTTCGTCTTCGACATGGGCAAGCCGGTGCGCATCGCCGACCTGGCGCGTCGCATGATCGAGCTGAGCGGGGCGAAGGGCGTGGAGATCAAGTACACCGGCCTGAGGGACGGGGAGAAGCTCTACGAGGAGTTCCTGAGCGAGTCGGAGGCGACGAAGCCTTCGTTCCACGAAAAGATCCGCATCGCCTGTGTCCGTGAATATGACTGGTCCGATGTGAGCCGCGAGATAGACGCCCTGATCGCCCAGTCCCACACCTACGACGACATGGCCGTGGTAGCCTCCATGAAGCGCCTGGTGCCGGAGTACATCTCCAACCACTCCAAGTACACCGTCCTTGACCACAAGGCGTGAGTTTGGCTCTGTGTGCCATAGGATATTGTTTCAATAAGCAATTTGGAATCTATTTAAAAACATTACGACTTTGAAATGATATTTTAAACCATTAAGTATACTTTAATGTTTTTTCTTATATTTGCAAAGTAAACTTTGCTCTTATGGATAAACAGATTATAAAAAAACTAATAATTGAGAAGCAAAAGGCCATTCCGGAATTCTTTATTATTCGAAGGGAAATCCAGTTTGATACTCATGCAAACTATGTGCTTGTCGGTTTAAGGCGTGCTGGAAAATCCTTTATGATGTATCAGGATGCCCAGAATATGATGAAGAGTCCAGGGCTGACACAAGAAAACATACTCTACATAAATTTCGAGGATGAAAGGTTGTCAGATATTTCTTCAGACAGTTTGGGAGAAATATTGGATGCCTATTTCGAGTTATATCCAGAAAAAAAGCCACTGATATACCTTGATGAAATACAGGTTGTCTACGGGTGGGAAAAATTTGCAAGAAGACTTGCAGATTCTAAGTATAGAGTTATGATTACTGGCAGCAATGCCAAGATGCTCAGCAGTGAAATAGCGACTACACTTGGTGGCAGATATATTCCAAAGGAAGTTTTTCCATTTTCTTTTAGAGAGTATCTAGAGTACAAAGGCATAGAATTGGACAGAAATTGGATATATGACCAAGGTGCTTGCTCTCAGATATCAAATACTTTCGATCATTATTTCACTAATGGCGGCCTTGCAGAATCTTTCAATCTTGAAGATAAGAGAGAGTATCTGAATTCGTTATGTCAGAAGATACTGCTTGGCGATATAGTGGAGCGGAATAAAGTGCGCAATGCACGTGCTTTTCGTCTTCTCACAAGAAAATTGGCAGACAGTGTGATGCAACCATCATCCCTCAGCAGGTTAAAACATATTATTGATTCCAGCGGAGATAGCATAAGCCTGCCTATATTGAAAGATTATTTGGAGTATTTAGAGGAATCCTACCTGTTTTTCTCTATCCCGAATATGAGTTCATCCATATCGGAGCAGTCCACAATCCGGAAAAGATACATTGTGGATAATGGATTGCTTAACTTGTTTCTTTTCAGTGGAGAAACGAAGTTGTTGGAGAATATAGTAGCTTGCAAATTGATCAGAAAATACGGAAACACCACCGAAGAAACGCAGGTTTACTATTATAATAAAAACGTAGAGATAGATTTTTGTATTCCGTCTGCCAAAATGGCTATCCAAGTATCTTACAGTTTGGGAGACGATGCGACCTATAGACGAGAAACAGGCGCGCTGGAAAAGTTCTTGAACGTTTATCCGGATTTTACCGCAATAGTCATCACCAGAGACAATGAGCAAACTATCGACATCAATGGGCATCACATCAATGTAATACCTATATGGAAATGGTTATGTCTGGAATAGTGCACTCAAACAGTGCAATTTTAATATAGAACCTGCACTCAAGGAGTGAAATTTGTTATATCTGCGGGCAACGTTCTTCTATAATCAGATGCGAGTAAGGAATGATGTAATATCCTCCCGTATATCTGATTTTGTCATAGGGAAATACACCTTCGAAGTAGGCGGCAGAAAGAAAGGGCAAAAGCAGATTGAAAATATCGCTGACGCATATATGGTGAAAGATGACATCGAGTTAGCCCAAGGCAACGTCATTCCTCTCTGGGCTTTCGGGATGAACTACTAGATGGTAGGGCTGGAACTTTTTTTTGTTATTTTTGTAAGTAAGTTCAGGGGATTGTAACGAGTAGTTCAGAAGTATTAATTGATTAAAATGCCCAACAATATAAGACACTTGGTCATAAAGAATTTCGGTCCGATTCGCAATGCGGACCTTCAACTTGGACAGGTAAATGTATTGATAGGTATGCAGAGTTCCGGCAAGAGTTGCGTACTTAAGACGGCGTGCTATTGTACCTGGGTTGAAAAACGTCTTGAGTTGTCTCAGAAGGTCAACGGTTTCGGCAAGGGTTCATCCTTCATTGACACCATGACCAGCTATTATCAAATGGCAGGATACGTCCATCCAGATACCTACATCGAATATGAAACCGGACATGTATTCTTCTCATACAGCCATTCTGAAAAGAAGTTTACGATGAGATGGAAAAATGATCATTGGAACTATAAGAGGCCAAAGGTAAGTTATGTCCCCGCCGACAGAAATTTGGTGGCTTCAATTCCAGGGTGGAGTTTCCTTCCATTGGATGGCAACATGCTTGACTTCATGTCAGACTGGGACAGGGCCAGGAAGTTTGTAAAGAGCGAGGAGAATTTCTTGAATCTGGGCATGTCTTATACTTATGACTCCCAGACAAATACGGACAACATAAGACTGGAGAACGGAACTCCGCTGAAACTGAAGGAGAGTTCCAGCGGTATCCAATCGCTCCTCCCTATGTATGTGCATCTCGATTATCTTACTGCAGGCCAATACAATGCAGAAGCAGGCAAGATCTCGTATGAACAGAAAGAAGAGCGCAAAAATCTATTGTCGAACATTTACGCCAATCTCTACGAAAAGGATTTCAACCATGAAGAGACGATTGAAGTCGTCACCATTGGTGGCGTAGATTATTCGTTTTCCAAGCCAGACCAGGCGAAGAAGTTCAAGTCGATTTGTCAGGAGTATATCAATGTTGATCATAGCGAGATATTCCTTGAGGAACCAGAGGATAATTTGTTTCCTCCGACTCAATGCCAATTCGTGAATTGGATGCTGGAGCAGATAAAAACGCACGGAGACATGCTTTTCATCACGACGCATAGTCCGTATGTTCTGAATCAGTTGATCAAGGCAGCCCCGAAAGAATTGTCAGTAATGTTCACTCATCCACAGAAGCCTGCCAGCAGAGTTTTTTCCGTAAAGCAGCTCAATGATGAGGAGATACATGAAGCTTACGATAACGGTGTAGATATGTTCTTCAATACTATCCAAGTCAGTCACCTCCAACACGGATGAGCGCTTCAAGAACTTATTCGCAGCAATTAACGGCAACTCTGAATTCAGAGCGTTAAAGATGACTTTGAAATATTTATTGGACAAGCAGTACAATACGGATATTTCTGAACTGACACGGATTTTTGGTGGTGAAGCACGTGAAGAAAATCGAATAACGGGTGAAGTGTAGACTTTCTTAATGATATTGCACTCATTGAGAGCATAATTATACATATTTTCGCTCTCATGCAGTGTGTTTTAATCAGGCCACAGATATGTGGAGACTGGTTGCGGCTTGGGGCATATTGAAAACATTAAACGACGATTATTAATTTTAACATATCATGAGCATTTTTGCTGGAAAGACATTGATGATTACCGGAGGTACCGGTAGTTTCGGAAACGCAGTATTGAAGCGTTTTCTCAGAACAGACATTGCTGAGATCAGAATTTTCTCACGCGACGAGAAGAAACAGGACGACATGCGCCACGAGTATCAGGCGAAATTCCCTGACGTTGCACACAAGATAAAATTCTATATCGGCGATGTCAGAAGTCTGGAAAGCGTGCGCTCGGCGATGCCAGGCACAGATTACATCTTCCATGCAGCCGCCCTCAAGCAGGTCCCTAGCTGCGAATTCTTCCCGATGGAAGCAGTGAGGACCAATGTGATAGGCACTGACAATGTTCTTACGGCAGCTATCGAAAACAATGTCGGAGCAGTCATCTGTCTCTCTACCGACAAGGCGGCCTATCCGATCAACGCTATGGGCATCACCAAGGCCATAGAGGAGAAAATCGCTGTCGCCAAGAGCCGTAATTCGCACAACACAAAGATCTGCTGCACGCGTTACGGCAATGTCATGTGTTCTCGTGGTTCCGTGATTCCTCTATGGATCGAGCAGATTCGCAGCGGCAACCCTATCACTCTTACGGAGCCTAAGATGACACGTTTCATCATGTCTCTCGAAGAGGCTGTGGACCTGGTGCTTTTCGCGTTCGAGCATGGCCACAATGGCGACATTCTCGTTCAGAAAGCTCCGGCATGCACCATCCAGACACAGGCAGAAGCTGTCTGCGACCTTTTCGGCGGCAGGAAAGAGGACATCAAGGTCATCGGCATCCGTCACGGCGAGAAGATGTACGAGACACTCCTTACCAAGGAAGAATGCGCCAAAGCCGAGGATATGGGCAACTTCTACCGTGTCCCGGCAGACAACCGCGACCTGAACTACGACCAGTACTTCACCAAAGGTGATGTAAAACGTGCCACCATAGATGAGTTCAATTCTGACAACGCTTACCGTCTGAACTTGGAAGAAACAATCGCCAAAATAGGTGCTCTGGAATACATTCAGAACGAATTGAACGGAGTTGAAAATCTCGCGAAATAATGAAGATTCTGGTTACCGGAGCCAAAGGATTCGTGGGAAAGAACCTTTGCTGCCAACTGAACAACATAAAAGAAGGCAAGGCCCGCTGCTATGGAGACCTCCAGGTCGATGAAGTATTTGAATACGACATTGATTCGACTCCTGAGCAGCTGGACAGCTGGTGCGGCGAATGCGATTTCGTCTTCAACCTCGCGGGCGTAAACCGGCCGAAGGACAATGACGAGTTCATGAAGGGCAATTACGGTTTCGCATCCACGCTGCTCGATACATTGAAAAAGCACCACAACACTTGTCCTGTGATGCTCTCAAGCTCACAACAAGCCTCATTGACAGGACGTTTCGGCAACAGCGAATACGGCAGGAGCAAGAAAGCCGGCGAGGATCTTTTCCTGGAATATGGCAAAGAGACCGGTGCCAAAGTTCTCGTTTACCGTTTCCCGAACCTTTACGGAAAATGGTGCCGCCCGAACTACAATTCGGCCATCGCCACGTTCTGCAACAATATCGCCAATGACCTCCCAATCCAGGTCAATGACAGAAGCGTACAGATGGAGGTCCTCTATATCGACGATCTGGTCGAGGAGATGATCTGCGCGCTCAAAAGTCAGGAACATCATTGCGAATTCGAGGGACTTGACGTGCTGCCATCCGCTGAAGGACGTTATTGCTATTGTCCTGTCACTCACAAGACTACGCTTGGAGAAATCGTTGATACCATATATGAATGCGCACGTGCAGTACGTGCCGTGCCGGATTCTGCGGAAGGACCTTCGACGGCTCTCGAAATGCCGCAAGACGGTCTGCGTTATCGCCTGATGTCCACATTCCTCAGCTACCTGCCGAAAGAAAAGGCGATTTTCGATTTGAAGATGAACGTGGATCCGCGCGGGTCGTTTACCGAGATGGTACACACGCTGAATTGCGGTCAGGTAAGCATCAACATTTCCAAGCCGGGCATCACGAAAGGCCAGCATTGGCACAACTCTAAATGGGAGCAGTTCATCGTGGTTTCCGGCCACGGCCTGATCCAGATGCGCAAGGAGGGAAGTGACGAGGTCATTGAATATGAAGTCAGCGGTGACCGCATCCAATCCGTCATCATGCTACCTGGCTACACGCACAACATCATCAATCTCTCCCAGACTGAAGACCTCGTGACCGTAATGTATTGCAACGAAGTGTTCAATCCTGAAAGACCAGACACATATTTCGATAAAGTGGAGAAATAAGGAAATGGAAAAGACACCTAAATTCGATTATTCAGATATTCACTGGAAGGAGAACGGCAAACTCAAGCTCTGTATCGTAGTAGGTACGCGCCCTGAGATTATCCGCCTGGCAGCGGTCATCACCAAATGCCGCAAATATTTCGATGTCATCCTCGCCCATACTGGCCAGAACTACGACTACAACCTGAACGGCATCTTCTTCAGGGATCTCAAACTCGCTGAACCTGAAGTCTATATGGATGCAGTCGGTGACGACCTCGGTGCGACATGCGGCAACATCATCAACTGTTCATACAAGCTTTTTGCACAGACCAAGCCGGACGCAGTGCTGGTTCTCGGTGACACGAACAGCTGTCTCTCAGTCATTGGCGCGAAACGTCTTCACATTCCGATTTTCCACATGGAGGCCGGCAACCGCTGCAAGGACGAGTGTCTCCCGGAGGAAACTAACCGCCGCATAGTTGACATCATCTCGGATGTCAATCTGGCATATTCAGAACACGCGAGAAGGTACCTCGCCGAGTGCGGCCTGCCGAAGGAGCGGACCTACGTGACCGGGTCGCCGATGGCCGAGGTGCTGCACCAGAACCTCGCCGAGATCGAGGCCTCGGATATTCATAAGCGGTTGGGGTTGGAGAAGGGAAAGTATATTCTTTTGTCCGCCCACCGCGAGGAGAACATCGACACGGAAAAGAACTTCCGGAGCCTCTTCAATGCGGTAAACGCGATGGCAGCCAAGTATGACATGCCGGTTTTATATTCATGCCACCCGAGGTCTCGCAAACGCCTGGAGCAGAGCGGCTTTAAGCTCGATCCGCGTGTCATCCAGCACGAACCGCTCGGATTCCACGACTACAACTGCCTCCAGATGAACGCCTTCGCTGTGGTCAGCGACTCCGGCACCCTCCCTGAAGAAAGTTCATTCTTCACCAGCGTAGGCCACCCGTTTCCGGCCGTGTGCATCCGCACCAGCACCGAGCGCCCCGAGGCCCTTGACAAGGCCTGCTTTATCCTCGCCGGCATCGATGAGAGGAGCCTTCTGCAGGCCGTGGACACCGCCGTGGAGATGAACCGCGCCGGCGACTTCGGCCTTCCTGTCCCGACCTACACCGACGAGAATGTCTCCACCAAGGTAGTCAAGATCATCCAGTCCTACACCGGCATCGTCAACAGGATGGTCTGGAGGAAGTCATAAAACTCATGCAAAAGTTGTGCACAATATGGGTGCATGATACACGGGAAAATTGCACTTTTTGAGTGCAATTGCTATCTTTGCAATAGTATTGCATAGATATACAAAATTAATTGAGTATGGTTGACGAGGCGTTATACGAATACATGCGTTTGCAGCTGGAACTTACGACCAGCAGTTTTCACAGGTATCTTTATGAACGTGTGAACTGGACTTCCCGTATGATCGCGATCACAGGGGCAAGAGGAGTCGGCAAATCCACGATGATCCTGCAATATCTTAAGGAACAGGCTTCGGATTGCAAGTTTCTATACATATCCGCTGACCATACATATTTCAGCACTCACTCTCTCGTCGAGGTTGCGGATGAGTTCTCGAAGGATGCTGGCCATTTGCTCGTCATAGACGAAGTTCACAAGTATTCTGACTGGTCCCGCGAACTCAAGCAGATATATGACACTCATCCGGACATGAGGGTGATTTTCTCAGGATCTTCCATACTGGACATCATGGACGGTGTCGCTGATCTCAGTCGAAGGTTACTACCTTATACGCTGTATGGTTTGTCCTTCAGAGAGTATCTGGAACTGTTTCACAACATAAACGCATCTAAGTATTCACTTGACGAGATACTCGCGGGCAAGTCACGTATTGACGGTGTGCTTCATCCTCTCCCTCTTTTCAGACGTTACCTTGCAGAGGGCTACTATCCATTTGCATTGGAGGGAGATTTCCCGATGAGGATGCAGAATGTCATAACAAAAACGATAGAATCAGACATCGCACAGTATGCCGAACTAAAGGCACCGACAGCAAAAAAACTGAAAAAGATGCTGGCTGTTATCTCGACACTTGCTCCGTATAAACCTAATGCGGATAGCCTCGCGTCTGAAATCGGAGTCAGCCGAAACAGCGTCTCAGACTATCTCGCGTTGCTGGAGAAGGCTCAGCTGATAGGTCAACTTAGGGACGATACGGGAGGAATGAGGGGACTGGGCAAAGTGGAGAAGGTCTATATTGACAACCCAAGTCTGATGACAGTCTTGTCCGGAGGGAAATCTGACATAGGGAACATGAGGGAAACTTTTTTCTACAACCAGATGCGTGTGGAGAATGATGTGGTTTCCTCACGTCAGTCTGATTTCGTCATCGGTGACCGCACATTTGAGATCGGTGGCAGGAATAAAGGAAAAAGACAGATTGAGGACCTTCCGGATTCCTATGTCGTAAAGGATGACATTGAATTCGCTCACGGCAACACGCTACCCCTTTGGTCTTTCGGCCTAAATTACTGATAGCAGACGCGGCTATTTTGACCACATGGATCTTTAAATATATTAACACAATAGCAATGGAACTTAATGGTTAGTGGTCAAATTTTGGACCCGGAGAAAAGCCCCTTACCTTAGCCGGAAAAACGAGACCAATGTACAGCAGCGAAGACTTCTTCGAGGACGCGGTGACAGGCGGCAGGAAACATCTTGGACACCTGAGGCTGTCGCCAGCGTAGAAAAAGTAAAAAAAATAATCAACAAGAAATACCAAAAACGGACAATCATTGGCCTGGCGACGGGTCGAGCGGACGCTATGTCTCTGACTTTGAGCATAGTCCAAAAATTGACCACTAACTCATGGAAGAAAGTAGAGGTTTTCGAATAGCAAGGAATACAATACTATTATACGGGCGAATGTTACTATCGATGATAGTAACGTTATATACATCAAGAGTTGTATTGAATGCCCTTGGTGCTTGTGACTATGGAATTTATAATGTAGTTACAGGTTTTGTTGTATCTTTTGGTTTTTTAAATAGTGCGATGCACGCCTCAGTTCAACGTTTTTTGACAGTTGAAATGAAGGAAAATAACCATGAGAGACTCAATCAAATATTTAGTATGGGTGTTACTATTCACCTTATCTTAGCATTTGCTATAATTATTATAGCGGAACCGGTTGGTTTGTATTTTGTCAAGAACAAACTTGTTATACCTATAGAGCGCATGGAGTCAGCATTATGGATATTTCATTTATCTATAGTTGTGTTGTTCTTCGGAATAATGAATGTTCCATATAAGGCCTTGATTATAGCAAGAGAGAGAATGGGAGCGTTCGCGGCGATAAGTTTAATAGAGGTATTCGCAAAACTAGTTATTGCCATTGCTCTTGTATATAGTTCTATTGACAAATTGATTTTGTATGGTTTTTTACTAATGGTAGTAGCAGTGGCAATTCAGTTCTTCTATATGTGGTATTGTATTAGTCATTTTGAAGAAGGAAATTTTAAGAAATTCTGGGATACGAAACTATTTCAGGATATGAGTAGTTTTGCTGGATGGAATTTGATTGGGGTTTTTGCCGGGATTGTCTATAATCAAGGGGTGAATGTAGTTCTTAATATATTTGGTGGGCCAATTGTAAATGCGGCTAGAGCTATTGCATTTCAAGTGAGTGGGGCAGCAAACCAACTAGTTACTAATTTCCAATTGGCCGCTAATCCACCTATTATGAAGGCATATGCAACTAAAGATAAGTCCGTGTTTCGATTGTTATCATCGTCCTCTAAACTCTCGTATATATTACTATTATACATTGTTGTCCCTTTTATACTGGAATGTCCATATGTTTTAAAGCTTTGGCTAAAAGAAGTACCAGAGTATTCAATCATGTTTACACGATTAGCAATGGTTGATATACTCGTATGTTGCCTTGCGGGGCCACTTCATACTTTGATGCAAGCTACTGGTTCCATTAAGAAATATCAAATGACTGTAAGCGGAGTATTACTAATGAATCTCCCTATTTCATATTTAATGTTAAAGATGGGTTTAAGTTATGATTCAACTTTCTATGTGTCTATAATGCTTTCTTCTACATCATTGATTATTAGATATGTTCTATTACGTTCATATGTGGACTATGCTGTGAAGGAGTTGATATTCGGATTAGCGATACCAATTGCTGTTTTAACGATAGTAAGTGCAATTATTCCTGTTATGGTGTTTAGTTGTTTTGAACAAAGTTTCATTAGATTATTTTCTGTATGTATATCATCTTGGGTTTCTATTACAATAGTATCTTGGATATGCGTATTAGACAGAAATGAGAAGTCTCTATTATTGCGAATCATAAAAAGAAAGTAATGAAGGTGGTTGTAATAGCGGATAACCTTGGCAATAATGCACCAGGAGTTGTTTTTAGAAATATTCTATCAGGCATATCGGGAAAGATAGAAATTGATATTGTGACTTCTACAATGGATTATCAAATTCCATTTAATCATAGAGGCCTTGTTAAATATGTCCCTCAGAAAAGGATTCCTTCTTGGAGGATTAGGACATGGTTGTTTGACATCTTTGGCTTTTATCATACACAGAGGAATTGGGCAAGAGGCATACAGGATATATTAGATTCAGGTGCGTACGATGTTGTTATTAGTTTGATGTCATCTACATTTTATGCATCACTTATGGCAGCAGATTTATACGTGGCAAAAAGAGATGTGAAGCATATTTGCTATTGTGTCGATGCAGTACCTCCGCCACCACCATGGGAAAAAAGAGGGATGTATTCATATGCAATGAAGCGATGTATAAAAAGGTATATGCAGAGGGTTGATGTTTTGTGTATGACTAATCAAGAAATGCTAGCACATGAATTAGGCATTATTGGGAATCCGAAAATAAAATCAGTGGTACTTCCAAATCCACCTAAAGAGACATCGTTTCAAGTGTTGCCTTTTGACGATATAACGCCATCATTTGCATATGCGGGGAAAATGTATGGGCCTCGTAACCCGGATGCTTTGCTGAATGGATTTAGGCTGTTCATGAAAAAATATCCTTTGGCTAAATTTTTTTTTGTGGGATCTGGTAAACTGGATATATATATAAAGAAGCACTATTCTGATCTTTTAGGTAATATTGAATTTATATCCTATTCAGCAGACTTAAGTCATATTTTCAGTAAGTGTGTCGCACTGATAGATGTAAATGCAAATATTGACAATGATATCTTTCTATCAAGTAAAGTAATTGGCTATTTGCCTTATAATAGGTTAATTATATCTGAATCAGGTAATGGCAGTCCAGTTCGTTCCTTATTCAAGAATTCAAAGACTGTTATACATGTACATCACAATCCTGAGGATTATCTTGATGCAATGGAATTCTGCTTAAATAACACAATGACAATTAATTATTCCGAAAGAGAAGAGTATCTTAAGCATATGGATGTTAACGCTGTGACAGAAACTCTAGTAAAATTAATTTACGACAATAATGAGAACTGAAGGTCTTATTCTCAAAGTGTTACTTTATTTTAATATATTTACACTTGTGATGTATGTCATCACACCTTTTAGCATAAATTCCGGGTATCGTATAATTAATGTATTCTATATTACATTGAATATATTAATGATGGCTTTAGGATTCCGTCAAGGGAGGTTAAAAACGAACAACCTAATTCATCAATCTGGAGTAAATGTGTCCACAAGAATATTCAATTTTGTGTTGTTCTTCTACGTGTGTACATTTACAATACGATATTCGTATATGTTGTATTTGCCTCCTTTTGATTTTAATGCTCTGATAAATAGAATATCAATAGGTGTTGCAGATCCTTATTTGGGACGCTCTTTTATTCATGGAGTAAGAACTATCCCTTGGACTATATTTTTTCTAACTTCTATAATTGATTCTGTATTTTTCATATATGCCTTGATATGTTGGAATCAATTAAAGAGATTTTCTAAGGTTATTATTGTTTTACTTCTCGTATTTGAGTGTCTATATTCATTGGGTACAGGCACTAATTTCGGAATAATAATGCTTGTCGCTTGCGTTTTTTTGGCCATTTTGATGCAAATACCTTATGAAACATTGTCAAAAAGGATAGTCCTTAAAATATGTTTATTGGGATTTATAGCACTTACCTTTGTTATCTATATATTTTCATACAATATGGAGGGACGTAGTGGAGGTAACTTTGAGAACCTTTCAGGCGGGGATTATTTAGCTTTAGGTTCATCAGTATCAATTAATACAAATGCTTTTATAGATGCTCTCCCTTATAGGCTTCAAGTTTTATTACTGTTTATATTTAGTTATTTAACACAAGGATATATGTTCTTGGAGAATATATATGAATTGGATTTTCATTGGGGTGGTTTCTTCGGAAACAATCCCGCACTTCAGTCTTTAGCTCAGGATTTTCTGTTCTTAAATCCAGAAATGAATAGTTATCAAATGCAGATGGAAAAGTTAGGGGTGGATTCTTATGTAAATTGGCATTCGTGTTATCTCTGGCTAGCTAATGACTTTACAATATTATTTGTTCCTTTTGTCGTTTATTATATTGCAAAGTTTGCCAGTGCTGCTTTACATATGTTTAGAACAAGTCGAGATTTGAGTTCTGGAATTGTGTTTGTGGTTTTGGCAAATATGCTGTTATTCATGTTTGCGAATAACAACTACCTATCATCTGTGTTCTATTCTTTTATGTTCATTTTTCCATATTGGTATTTCAGAAAATATAGACGCATAGGATAATGGTAGATTTTATGTATAAATTATATTCTCTTTTCTGTAATAATTTCTCCTTTTTAGAAAAGATAAAGTTCAATTCTGCTTTCAGGTATATAATCCGGATATGCTCAAATATTATAGTCCCTTATTGGTATAAGAAAACTTCTGATAACCCCCAATATAGAATTGATCCTACCCCAAAAACGGAGAATCGTTTGATAGCATCGCTAACGACATTCCCTGCACGTATTGACAAGGTATGGATTGTAATAGAGAGTATATTGAGGCAAAATCAAAAACCGGATATGTTGTTTCTTTGGTTGTCAAAAGAACAATTCCCCTCATTAGATGTATTGCCAAGACAACTAATAGACCTTCAAGGTCGTGGACTCTGTATTCGTTTATGTGACGATGATTTGCGTTCTCATAAGAAATATTATTATGTATTAAGAGACTATCCGAAAGATAATCTTTTTACATTGGATGATGATTTGATTTATCCGTCAAACACAATATCTTCTGTGATGTCTGTAGCAGCAATGCATCCACATTGTATTGTCGGACGGTATTCAAACCAGATTGGCTTAGATAAGGATGGTAATGTCAGTTTTATTCGTAATAAAAAATGTAATATTGCTTTAAAACCTTCTTGGTCTACTTTTATAGGAAGTGGAGGAGGTACATTATTTCCCTCTGGATCTTTGCCTGAAATAGCCAAAGATAAAGAAATGTTTATGTCTATTTGTAGAACTGCTGATGATATATGGCTGAATTCAATGTGTCGTTTCTCTGGATATAAGATAGTCGCAATTATGAATAAATGCCCGTTGCTTGAAATTATTAATAGATATAATACAACTCTAACTAGTATTAATTATGGTGAAGAGAACTATTGTCAGCAAATGGCGGTTAGAAATTATTGTATTGAAAATGGCAAAGACCCGTTTGAATCTCTAAAAGATATTTGACGAATCATGGAATCAATAAATATTATCATATCTAGAATATTATCAAAATACTCTCCGAAGTTGCATTTCTGTTTGGCATATTACCATCATCGGCGCAAGTGGCCTAATCTGAAAGAACCGAAAGATCTCTCAGAGTTATGGATTAAGAGGCTGTTGGATGGAAAAATAAACCAATATTATAAACTTGCTGATAAATATTTAGTTCGAGAATATGTGAAAGAATGTGGCTGTGGGGATACTTTGGTGGGACTTGTTAATTGTTATTTAAGGGGTGAGGATCTTGTCTATTCTGATCTTCCAGAGCGTTTTGCACTTAAGGCTAATTGGGGTGCAGGCATGAACCTAATTTGCATGGATAAGTCTCTTTATGCAGAAAAAACACTTAGAAATCAGATAGATGACTGGCTTTCTTCTCCCAAGTATGCATTTTCTGAACGTCATTATAATTTGATTTCGAGAAAGATTGTATGTGAAGAGTTTATTGATGATGGTACAGGAGGATTTCCAATAGATTATAAATTCATCTGTCTAAAAGGAGAAATCATGGCTATTCTTGTATGCAATGATCGTGAATCTGGTCATGCGGATTATATCCCTTATGATATAGATTGGAATCCTCTGTTTGATTATTGCATAGCAAGTCATGAAGTAAGTGAGTTAGTAAGTAGACCTGCCAATCTTGCTCAAATGCTTAGTTGTGCAAAGAAATTGGCCGCAGGTATTGATATGGTTCGAGTTGACCTTTATTCAAACGGAAGTAAAATATGGTTCGGAGAAATGACACTTACACCAGATGGATGCATTTTCCGAAGATGGTCTCAAAAGGCAATAGATGAGATGGGAGAGTATTATAGAACGCACTGAAAATGTATTATTGCTGAGCAATAATATACTCAAAGATAGGGAATAAATAAAGTTTTGGAACAATGAAAAAACTTTGTATTATATACAACACAGCCCCTCATTATCGTGAGTCTGTATTTCGTGCAATTGACAATGAATATGATTGCGACTGGTACTTTGGAGAGACGAATAATGACATAAAAGAGATGGATACGTCATTGCTTAAGAATGTCGATTATTACAAGATTGTTGGTAATCCGTTAAAGATATTTTGGAAACGAGGCATATTGAAGTTACTCTTTATGAAAAAATATCAGAACTTCTTTATGTTGGCAGATGTTCGTTCAATTACAGATTGGGTCTTTTATTGGTTGGCTTTTACGTTCTTCCCACATAAAAATATTTATTTATGGACACATGGGTGGTATGGCAAAGAATCTGGTCTTAATGCTAAGATGAAACTTTGGCTATATCATCATGCTACCGGTATATTTGTTTATGGCAATCGTGCGAAGAAACTTCTAATTGAGCAAGGTATCCCAGAAAAGAAACTTTTTGCTATCCACAATTCATTGGATTATGTTACTCAAAAAGCACTAAGGAATGATATGCATCCATCAGGCATATATACTAATCATTTTGGTAATGTCAATCCAACCATTATTTTCATTGGACGCTTAACAAAAGTTAAGAAGTTGGATATGGTTATTGATGCGGTTGCAAACTTGCGTGATAAAGGTGAACTATATAATCTTGTGTTTGTTGGCGATGGAAAGGAGGGTGCAATACTAAAAACTAAAGTCAATGATCTTGGTTTGGCGTCTCAAGTATGGTTCTATGGTGCTTGTTATGACGAGATGACCAATGCTGAATTTATATACAATGCAGATCTATGCGTATCGCCAGGAAATGTTGGTTTGACAGCTATGCATTCATTGGTTTTTGGATGTCCTGTTATCACGCACAATTGCTTTGAATGGCAGATGCCAGAGTTTGAAGCTATTCAACCTGGTATTACGGGTGACTTTTTTAAGATGGATGATGTGGCGGCTCTTACTGCTGCAATTAGCCATTGGTTCGCTTGTAAACAGAATCATCGCGAAGAGGTGCGTAAGGCTTGCTTTAATGAGATTGATACTAATTGGAATCCATATTATCAGATGAGAATGATAAAAAACAATATTAAACTTGTGTGACACTTATGACATTGAGTTATTTATATTCCAAATGTTTCAAGAAATTTCTACGCGGTAAATCTGTTCTTAACAGTCAGATTGATAAGACTGCGAAAATATATTCTGGAACAGAGTTCTACGATTCTTCTATAGGACGCCATTCATATGTCGGCTATGATGGTGAGGTGCATTCATGTGATATTGGTTCATTCTGCAGCATTGCAAACGGCTTTGTGGCAGGTGGCGCTAAACATCCTTTAAATTGGGTAACCACTTCGCCCGTATTCTGTAACGTGTGCGGGGGAACCGGAAAACACCTTGGCTATCTTGATATAGAACCGTTGAAGCGAACTACCATTGGACATGATGTGTGGATTGGTAGCCGGGTGACTGTCTTACAAGGAGTAACTATTGGTACAGGTGCCGTCATAGGTGCGGGATCGATTGTAACAAAGGATGTACCCCCGTATGCAGTTGTGGTCGGTTGTCCTGCGAAGGTTATAAAATACCGTTTTGATGAACTGACTATCTCTCGATTATTAAAGTCAAAATGGTGGATGCTTGATGATAATGTGCTAAGGGGAAAAGCCGAATTAATATCCAATCCTGGGAAATTCATTACAAGTATACATGCATAAGCTCAAGAATTATTCTATTTAGTATTTCTTACATTTTATGCGAATCTTAATCGTAACGCAGTACTATTACCCGGAACAATTCCAGATCAATGAGATTGCGCCGGAGTTAGTGAGACGTGGACATGAGGTGACAGTACTTTGTGGCGTGCCGAATTACCCTAAAGGAGTTGTGTTTGAGGGGTATGATAGTAAAGAAGGTCTTGAAAGGAATGAGAAGGATTATTTCGGGAAGACAAGCGTGCGTGTGGTGCATGTGAATCAGGTGCCTAGGGGGAATAGTCCTGTTAAGCTTGTGTGCAATTATGTTACATTCGTCAAAGAGAGCAAGAGGAAGGTGAAGGAGATGGTCGCGGATGGAGAAAGATACGATGTTGTCTTGGGATATCAGCTAAGTCCAATAACCTCTATGTATGCTGCATTGGATTATAAGAAAAAGACCGGGGTGCCGGTTGTGTATTATACTCTTGATATTTGGCCAGTTTCTGCTGAAGGTTTGCTTAAAGGCAAAAATCCTTTGATGTGGCTTATTAATAAGATGAGTCGTAATATATATCAAGGAGCGGATAGAATAGTGGTGACGTCGCGTCCTTTTATTGATTATTTACACCGTGTGAACGGCATTGACATGAAGAAGATGGCGTATTTACCGCAGCATGCTGACACAGGTATGTTGGATATGGACATGACTTCAGTGGATAATGGCGTTGCGGACTTTATGTTTGCAGGAAACATCGGAAAGGGCCAGTGTGTGGATGTGATAATAAAAGCAGCGAAGATTCTTGGCCGACGCAAGGATTATAGGATTCACATGGTGGGGGATGGCCGTATGCGTCAGGAACTTGAGAATGTGGTTAAGTCAGAAGGGTTGGAGGAGAATATAATCTTCTACGGTAACCAAAAGCGAGAAGAAATGCCACGTTTTTATAAAATGGCGGATGCGTTGTTGATTACACTTCGTGGCAACAATGAGGTGGGCGACACTATACCAGGCAAGATGCAGATGTATATGACGGCTGGAAAGACTATTTTGGCTGCCATCAATGGTGGTTCGCAAGAGATTATCAATGAGTCTAAATGTGGCAGTTACGTGCCTGCTGGCGATTATGAGGGGTTGGCGCGACTGATGTTGCTTTACATCGAACATCCACACGACTTTGATTACTGTGGTGAAAATGCTCGTGAATACTTTAAGAAACATTTCACACTGGAACGCTACATGGATGGGCTTGAAGCAGAACTCGAACGAGTTGTCAATAACAAAAAATAATAGAAGCTAATGATTTTATTCAAGAAGCTGATGAATGGCCGTGCTCTGTATCAGGAGAAGGACAAAATATGGGTGGCATATGGTATGACGTTCTTTGCTACTGATTATAACGGAAAGCGTGTGAGTCGAAAGTATCGTGTAGGTGGTCTGAAAGAACGCATTTTGAGTTGCCACCGTTTATCATCACAATTGCTGCGTGTCGGCATTCACCATATTCTGCCATTGAAAAATGGCAGTTTGCTAGTAGTCGTAAAACGCAGGTTGTATATACTTTCGCACGAAGGTGATGTGATGAATGAATGGAATGAGTTTAGTGGAAACAAACCTGCGCATCAAGGGGTATGTGTAACCCCCGATGGCTCCATATTCTTTGGCGAGTATGTGCTGAATCCGAATCGTAATATGGAAGTGAAGCTGTGGCGGTCGTTGGATAATGGAATGTCATTTCATGTTGTGAAGTCATTTGCCCCTGGGGTAATTCGACATATACACTTCGTCAAGTGGGATGTCTACGAAAAATGCTTATGGATGGGAACTGGAGACTATGGTGAGGGTAACAAGGAGTGTTGTTTGTTCAGAAGTGAGGATAATGGTGAATCATGGGATTTGATTGGTAAAGGTAGTCAGGATTGGCGTGCAATAGGTGTTTGTTTCACAGAGGAAGCATTGCTATGGGGAACAGATGCCGGTAGTTGTTCTGATACGGTTCATTTTATACGTATGGATAGAAAGACCAGACAGATTTCCATAGTGGCTGATTTTGAGGGACCTTGCCATGGTTGTGCTTCATATATGGATGGCAGGTCGTTCTTCTCGACAGGCGTAGAGGGAGGCGAGAACGAGAAAGATTGTTACAGCCGCATGAAGCAGTTGGTGGATGGAAAACCTGAAAATGTATGGCAACTGAAGAAGGACATTTGGCCGCTGATATTGCAGTATGGTGTGATGCGATTCCCCTTGGGCAGCGACCAGTGTGATAGAGTGGTATTTACGACATTGGGACTTGCCGGTGGACATGGTGAAGCTATAATGGTTGAAAAGTGATGAAAGACTACAAAGACATTAAAGTTCTGTTGATCGAGGGCAGGGCAAGGCAGGTGCTGCCTATGGCTAAATCGCTTCGTGCTTTAGGTTGTGAGGTGACAACATACAATGGCAGTAGGCTTGACCCTGGCTATGCGTCAAAGTATCCGCATCGGAAGTTGCTGGCATATTGTGACGCTCATGACCCAGAGGGCTCGTATATGGCTATTCGTAAGGAACTTGAGGTTTATCATTATGATTTAGTGATTCCGATGAATGATGATGTGGCAATTATTTTGGCTCAGCATAAGGGGGCATTGAAGGAATTAACCACTCTTGCGGTGGAGGACTGGGATACATTCCAGATGGCTTCGGATAAGTTACAGACTATGCTTGTGTGTATGGAGCATAATCTACCATGTCCGTTGTCGTTTGCCGACAAACAGGATTACCTGACGAATGAGGACAAAGTGAAGTTCCCAGTTGTGGTCAAACCACGTACGGGGTGTGCTGCAGTAGGGTTCCATGTGGCGAAAGATGAACAGGACTTGATGGAGTACTATGATAAGGCAGAGCAAAGGTATGGCAAAATGCTGATACAGGAGTACATCCCACAGGATGGGCTTCAGTACAAATGCGAAATGTTCATTGATCGCAATGGTAAATTGAAAGGCGCTTGTGTGTTTGCAAAGGTGCGTTGGTACCCGATCAATGGAGGAAGCAGCACTTTGAACGAGACTGTAAATCGTCCGGACATAGTCGCTGATTGTCAGAAACTGTTGCAAGAGATTGGCTGGAAGGGCTATGCCGACATTGACTTGATAGAGGATACTCGTGATGGAAGGACGAAGATTATGGAGATTAACCCTCGTATTACTGGCTCTGTGAAGATTTGTTTTGAGGCAGGAGTAAACTTCTCGCAATTGATAGTGGATGATTTTCTTGGTAAGGATGTGAAGTCTCAGTTTGAAGTTCAGCACAAATTCCTTCGCTATATGCATACAGATGTGCTTTGGTTTTTTAAGTCGCCAAACCGATTTAAGTGCACACCTTCATGGTTTTCGTTCAAGAATACTACCGATCAGATTTTTTCTTGGGCAGATCTTTGGGTGTTCTTTGCTTTCACTTTACAAGGCTTTGCGAAATTGATAAAGGATAAAAAGAAAAGGAAAGTTTAATGCGCTTTTTTGATCTGTTCTTGATTTAAGTAATCCTTAAAAAATAACTTGGTAATCTTAGATTGTCTTTCCGGTCTATATATCTTTTCTCATCAGTCATGTGCTACCGGCACACTCCTACTTCAAAAAGACATCTATCCTCGAAAATACTGCCAATTCTTTATCAACTTTTTTAACGCTTACTAAATAGGATTGACGACCAATTATTCTATGAACTTAATGAGGAACGTTTTATTGATTGAGAGAATATAGTGACTCAAGTGAAGATTGTTGTATTGTAATCATTGCTTATATGTCTTACAAGCATTTGACTTTTTATGGTGGTTACAACGCTCGAGGTAGTGTTCATTGCATTTGCGTCATAAAGAACACGGATGCAAATAGATTTGATAAATAACATGTATGGTATATAATGTTTCAAAGCGCTTTTTCGACGTTGTTTGCGCCATTTTGGGCATCGTCGGCACGTCACCGATATGGATTGTTTCTATTATTCTGACGGAAGTCAGCGATCCCGGGCCATTGTTCTATTTCGCCAATCGTGTCGGGAAGGATAACAGGCGGTTCAAGATGTGGAAGTTCCGTTCCATGCGTGTGGCTCGTGGCGCAAGCGAAGCTTCCCTTCGTCCGGAGCAGGATCGGATCTTTTGGTGGGGAAGGATCATGCGGAGGCTCAAGATTGATGAGCTGCCGCAATTGTTGAATATTCTTAATGGGACGATGTCGATTGTCGGCCCTCGTCCGGCGGCGGTGGATCAGGTTGAGGTCACCCGTGGTGGAGAGAATGCGGTCGCCTCAACAGTGCCTTGTGGACTGACAAGCCAGTCAAGCCTTTGGGACTACATCTATGGTGATCAGTTCCCGGATGAGAAGGAGTACAATGAAAAGGTTCTGCCTGTCCGACTGAAACTTGACGTTTATTACGTGAGGCATGCCTCTTTCTTCGGAGACATGAAACTAATCCTTTGGACAGTCATCGCGATAGCCTACACCGCCTGTGGAAAGTATCCTCAATGGATGCATGATAAGTTGGTGGGATATTCGAAGACTGTTTAATTGTTATCTTGTTGGACGTAAGTAAATGAACGATTTCATCGCTTCCATAATGCTCATGGGTGCCATGGCATCTTCCGAGGGTTATTTGCCGTACTGGATGACGACCAACCAGTATGGGCTGATGCCGGAGAGGAATGGCGGGTTGGCGCTGCTGCAGGCAAGCACACAATTTGATCAGTCCAAGACTATTCAATACAGGTTTGGCGCTTCTTTGGCGGCGAATAGTTATAAAAACCCGCTTGGTCTTTCATCAAAATCTGTGAATATGATGGTGGATGAGCTCTATGGCTCGATCAAATGGAAACCGTTTACATTGGATGTCGGGATCAAGCATCGGGACAATGATTTCATGGGGGCTTCACAATCGCTTGGTTCCTTGTCAGTGACGGGTGGGCATCTTGTGGAAACGGGCAACGCCCGTTCTATGCCTGGGTATCTTGTCAGCATGGATCCTGTGGCGGTGCCGTTGACTCGTAAGCATTTGTGGATTTATGGTGCATACGGGGATTTTACGACTACAGACAATCGCTACGTTAAGGATGCGCTGGTGCATAGGACAAGAATAGGGCTGCGTTTTTCACTGACAAAGAGGCTGTCATTGGATGCGGTGTTGGATCATTATGCCATGTGGGCAGGAGAACATCCTACGGATGTGAATTACCCAGTTTCGCTAAAGAATTATATAAAGGTCGTGACAGGTAGCAGCGCCGGTGGCGACGGGACGATGAGCGACCGGTTGAACGTCATTGGTGACCAAGGAGGAAGCGAGATCATTCGAGTGTCTTACCAAGGTGAGAAATGGGTCTTTGTAGCCCAACATGACATTCCCTACAACGATGGATCTGGGATGGGATTCTATAACTTTCCCGATGGTGTGAACACGCTATCCTTTAGCTTTCATGATAAGAACAAGTGGATTAGTGATGTTGTGTACGAACATCAGTATACCATGTATCAGTCTGGGCCGATTAATGGCGAGGCTTTCGATAAGGACGGGCATTCAATCACTCCTCCCGGAGTGTCCACAGTAGGTGTTGATAATTATTTCCATAACTCATATTACAAATCTTGTTGGACTCACCACGGAAGGTCGATTGGTGATCCTTTGTTCTTGCCCAAGGGTGTGCATGTTGGCGAATGGTCGTCTGCCTTGGTTAATCTTGGCATAGAAAACAATCGAGTAAAATCGCACCATCTTGGTATAGGCGGGAAATTGTTCCGCAAGTACCCTTACAAACTGATGCTGACCTATAGTGAAAACTATGGAACATACGTTACTCCTTACACGGGTGAATCTCAATACCAGAAGCCTTGGGGAACGGTCAAAGAGACTGGCTTAAGGCAGTTTTCGGGTGCGTTTATGGGGCAAGTAGATTCCATTTTCAAAGTTAAAGGTCTTACTGTTTTGTATGGTTTATATGCCGACAAAGGACAATTGTATCAGGACTCTGTCGGTGTTACATTCGGCGTGAGATATTCAATAGGAAAATCTAATTAAAAATATTCACAATGAAATATTTACTTGTAGTCGCCCATCCTGATGATGAGGTGCTTGGGGCTGGTGCGTCCATGTTCAGATGGAGTCGTGAGGGACATCAGATTGATGTCGCCATCATGTGCACGGAGGCGAAGGCGCGCGCTTTCCGCCCGGAGGATAAGGAGTTGGATGAAGATTTGAACGCTTCGTCGGACTTCCTTGGAATACACCGAAAGTTCGAGGCCACATTCCCGAACATCGAGATGAACACGGTTCCTCATCTGAAACTTGTTCAGTTCATCGAAAGCGCTATCCGTGAGAGCGAGCCGGACATCATCATCACCCATCATCCGGCGGACACGAACAATGACCATCTTCAGACCTCAATGGCGTGCCAGGAGGCGGTGCGTCTGTTCCAGCGCCGTCCAGAGGTGAAGCGCGTACGGGAACTCTGGTACATGGAGGTGCCGTCATGTACGGAGTGGAAGATCAACAGTGCGATGGTGACATTCAACCCTAATTGTTACGTTGAGGTGGGAAAGGAGGGTATAGATGCCAAGATCAAAGCTCTCTCCATGTATCGTGGTGTGATGCGCCCATACCCACATCCTCGCTCTTCTGAATATATCACTGGTCTTGCTGCAATGAGGGGCGGCCAGTGGGGACAAAAATATTCCGAAGCGTTTGAGGTGGTCTTAAGAGCGTATTAACATTCTTAGTTTTTCAATTTCTTGTACCCAAAAGTCTTAAATATTTGAAAATAAACTCCAAAACTGTTGCGTATGTCAATATTTATGGGTATATTTATATCTGTTAATATGATTATGACATGGCACTCGGAAGACCGGTAAACAAAGACACGCGGAACAAGGTTATTGTTCACACGATAGGCGATCACAGATATGCTTCGACGAAAGTTTATACCGTGGATGCGGATGGAAAGAAGCATTACGCATACAAGCATTGGGGCACGCTTGTGGACGGAAACAGATTCCACCCCGGGACCAATTATTTCTACGCTCCTGTAGCGGAGCGCAACAAGCTTATCTTTCCTTCAACATGGGACATGAGTGAGGTGTCCGAACTGTCAAGTACGAGACGGAGGGGCAGGGTGTCTTACCAGGAAGAGGACATCGACCGCCAGTATGGCGCCACATGGCTCCTTGACAAGGTCGCTGAAGCTACCGGCGTCAAAGACGACCTTCTGAAAGTTCTGGACGGCAACCATGAGATGGTCAACGACGTGCTCACGATGGCCTACTTTCCGTTTGTCGACAACCTATCATACAACCAGTTGAGCCAGTGGCAGAAGGAGGTGAAGGCCCCCTCGGAGCATGAGCTCAACAGCGTCAATATCACCCGCCTGACGCAGAGCATAACCGAGAAGCACAGGATGGACCTGTTCAGATGCAGGGCCGGACGGGTAGGCAAAGGTGAACTTTGCGCGGTTGACTCCACGTCAATGTCGACCTACGGCTTCAACCTTGTGGACATCCGATGGGGCAAGAACAAGGAGCGTCTGCCGCTTCGGCAGACACTGGAGGTCGTAGTGTATTCATTGACCTCGCACATGCCCATCTACTATAGGGAGCTGCCGGGCAACATGCCGGACTGCAGGACAATCGAACTCATCATGAAAGAGTTGGAGCATGCCGGGTTCAGGAATCTCGTGCTCATTACGGACAGGGGATACGAGTCCATGAAGAACCTTGAGACGTACATCGCGAAGGGTCAGAGGGTCATCACAAGCGTAAAGGTCTCCGGCAGTGATGTCCTGGGCAAGATAAGGGCGATAGACATGAGTCGCGGCTTTCCTCAGGGCATGACGATCGCGCCAAAGGACAACCTCTACTACGCCCAGTATGACATGGAATACTCGGTCGGAGGCAATGGGGACAATGTGATAAAGGCCGACAACTATAAGCTCAACCTCTACTACAACCCGTCAAAGCACGGTGAGAAGATATGCGACATCCAGCACGCGGTATCGGAGCAATCCGCGGAACTTGACATCATGATCCAGACCAAGGAACCGGTCGCGGACCGCGAGGATACGATAAAGAGGTTCAACCTGCTCGATATTGCCTTCAATGCCGACGATACCGTCAAATCATACGGAGTGAACCAGAAGAAACTGGACACGATGTTGCTCACGGCCGGCTTCTTCGCGAGCAAGACCATCGGCGTGGACTTCGACCCCCTGCAGGCGATGGACAACTACGGCATGCGTGACGAGCAGGAGAAGTGCTTTGCGCTACAGAAAGGCCCTCTTGGGCACGACCGTCTCAGGACATGGTCCGAGGGAGGCAAGAGAGGAAGGATGTTCATCTACTTTGTGGGCCTCATCCTGGCTTCGTACGTACGTTCCGTATGGCAAAGCGATGAGGTGCTCCGCAAGAGGTTCACGTCGACAGAAGCGGTCCTTGCCGAGATGCGCACGATCAGATGCGTGGAGCACACCGGAAGGATGAAGTTTATCACTCCGTTTGTCGGCTCTCAGGTTGACATATGCAAAGCCTTTGGCTTCAGCATCCCCGACAACTGCGCTCCAGTCTACGTCTCCAAAGCCAAGAGCTTGACCAGAAGGAGAGGCCGCCCAGCCAAGGCAAAAACCGAGAATCTGGAATTATAGGTATATTAAATTGAAAAACTCAGAATTAATTAGTCGCTCGAATGGTGGCAATCTCGAAAAGACTGTAATCAATGCGAATCGCTCGGTGGATGCGAAACTAAAAAGTGACAGAGACTGTACTTGCTTTGAGCTAGGAAGGCTGATGAAGAAATTGGAGTTTATAAGAATGGTTACATTATTAAGCAATAAAAAAGTAATCTATGAGGTATGAAATAGAAATGATAGACGTAAATGCAGCAGATGCTTTTTTAATCCATTATGTGGAAGATAATGGAGAAAGTCACATCATCATGGTGGACTCAGGAAACTATGATGATGCAGAGAAAATGCTGACACATATCAGAACACACTATGATAAAGTGAAGAGGCTAGGATGGTCAGGGTATGTAATTGATGCTGCAATCGTTACACATCCTGATGACGATCACATAGGTGGTTTTGTACATATGTTGGAAGATTTACAAGCAGGGAAATTATATGATATCTGCTTCAAGTGCTTTTGGGTAAATGACCCAACGAAGCATGAGTTTGTACCTAATGATATTCAAAGAATCCAAACACAAAAGTCATTAGACGCGAGGCTTAAATGCGTATACGATTATAAAGAAGATTCAAAAAAGAACCTGCTGGACTTGATTGATTCTGCTGGGATAGAAAGGATAGAAGTATTCGCTGGCAAATCTCTTGACGAGCCGAAAATAACGATTATAAGCCCTACGAAAGATTACTATGAGAGCCTCCTGCCAAAGTTCAGGAATAGACTGAATTTCCATTGGGTATGGGAGGCTTCCGAAGAAAATATGTATAGCACGGAAGGTGATGCCTCGGACGAAACAACGTTGAGCAAAACACTAGATGATGCTATAGATGACGCATCTGCTCACAACCAGAGCAGTATTGTATTTTTGTTAGAAACAGATAAAGGGCAAAAATTTTTGTTTACGGGAGACGCTGGCAGAGATGCGTTCGACCACGTACCGCAAGATTTACTTGGTAAATTTAAAGGTGTTACATGGATGAAAGTGCCACATCATGGCAGCAAGCACAATTTAGACTCAACCATCATCAGGCATGTAAATCCCAAGACCGCCTATATTTCTACTGAAAAGCAAGGGAAGTATCTTAACCGCTCCACAGTCTTCGCGCTTAAAAAGAACGGAACTAAAGTTTATTCTACTAGTCAAAATCGATCAACTATTAGACATGGAGCTATTAAGGAGAGAGAGGGATGGACGAAAATTGATCCGATGTAGAACTATTGCTTACTCTTGCCACTCACGGTTTACCATACAACGAGTGACTTTCTCCAAAGTGTTCTTCCACGGTTCACGTTCGATGATTTTGATCTCGCCGCAGAATGTTTTATTCATGAAGGCATCACAGATTTGATTATTTTTATTGTAGGTCTTGTTGTTTATGGTGGTGAATGAAGAGCATCCTGTGCTCTTGTCTTTCTCAAAGAAACGGATAGCATCTCGGCGCAAGTTTTCCCATTTCAAAAGAGTCAAGGCTTGTGAGGCCATGAACACTTGAGCAGTATCTGCTGACTTCAAGAAGAAAGAGAGAATGAACTCAAGAGCCTTGGGATGGATGCTCTGGGCACATTCGTCGATGGCGATGGGCGTGCCCCGCCAGATAGAATCAAATAGTACAATGATGAGACGTATGGCCTCCAACGTGCCTTCAGATTCTAACGTTTCAGGCAACCATATAGTATGAGAGAAGACCGCTTGATATACAAAACAATTAAAAGCCTTGAGGATTTCAGCGAAGGGCAGAAGGTGACCTCAGTACAAGTACACGAGGCCATTAATGCTTGTCATTTACCTCAGTGGTTGAAAGCGGCTCTTATCTGGTTATCTGCATGGACTCTTAAAAAGAGAGGTTTTTTCTCTTTCTTGCGAGCATATCTTGTTATTGGCGGGACCATACTGATAACCAGGACAAGATTATGGGCGGCTATCATTAAGTTCTTATTTGATGATGGAAGCCACGTGTCAAAGTTTTTATTGTCAATTGTTGATTTCTTTGACGGAGCGTTAGATCAAGTTGTCTTTTGGGCTTTGACAGCAGTGGTTGTTTTGGTTGCCACTTATCATGTCATCATTCAGTGTCAGAAATTCAAGGTAAATAAACAGCTTGCTGCACTTTTAAGTGAGATTAGTTTCAATCCCGAGAAGGACTGGTTTGATAAAAAATGCAAACAAGCCATAACCAAATTGGGTGAACGTTATTCAAGCGAGATAAATTTCAAAAACATTCGTTTAAACAGCGTATATAAGGCGTTAACAAATCCTGGCCATTGGGATAAGGGCTTTAAAACGGCCATCCAGGAGTTTGTGAAAGAGAGCAGGCACCTTTGTAAAGATTGGTCAGGAGATCTTCAAACGGAGAAAAATGGAATTGACGCCAAACTCGACCAAGTCATTGATATTTATAATAATAAACAGAGTGAACTATTCATCACTGTTTTCAATAACGCTCGCGAAATAGAAAGCACATGCCGAAAACTAAGGTACAGCCATCGGGATACTATATTATCGGATAAATACAAGAAGATAGCGGAGAAACTGGCGAGACTTGAAGACTATGAGGCAATATGCCAACTTTCTAGTAATCATGTGCTGTATATAAAGGGTGAAGCTGGCACGGGTAAATCACATCTTCTGGCAGACATAGTCAACCAAAGGATGAAGAGGAAAATGAAATCCATGCTGGCGTTAGGACTGGATTTCAATGAGATTAAAGATGTCAAAGAAAGGCTCCTCGATATTTGGAATGTCAAAGGGACATGGGATGATTTTCTTGTGCGGCTTGATGAGATTGCTGAACTGGAAAAGCATCGCATCTATATTTTCCTTGATGGTATAAACGAAGGATTAGGCAACCAGTTGTGGCCCTCTGCTGTCGGGGAACTTGAAGCAGATATCCTACAATACAATCATTTGGGTTTGGTGGTTTCAGCCCGTACCTTCTCCAAGACAAACATACTTGATAAAGTATCGCAAGGGAAAGCTACAATAACCTTGGAAGGGTTCAAGGGAATGGAAGATGAGGCCATTTCTTACTTGACTGGAAAATTTGGAGTTACTCTCCCGAATATTAGTAGATATAAGAAAGAATTTTCTAATCCTCTTTTCCTGAAGCTATATTGCAAGGCGTATAATAGTACGGCACAACCCGTGCCGGATTCATTCCTCGATGTTGTAAAAAACTATATCAGCAAGGTTAATGAGAAACTCTCTGAAAAATACGGGTATCAGTCAGCATTGTATAATTATGCACAGCAGGTAGCAGATGCAATGACGGGTTTATATGTCGGGCAGCAAGCAAAGCAAATGGTGAAGTATCAGAAATTGCAAGACTTGTTGACGAAAGCAGATGCATTCTTACCCCAAGGGAAATCTCACGATTATATACAAGACCTCATCAGCGAAGGCGTACTTATGAGTTATAGCAACAGTCATGGGGACGTGCTTGTTGACTTTAATTTTGATTTGGTGGGTGATTACCTTTATGCGGAATCTCTACTTGAACATAATTGGCGAGAATATGCAGGCAGTATTTTCGATGAGGGTATATATGAGGCGACCAGTGTATTGCTACCCATTATGAAAGGGGTGGAGATTGTTAATTACGACGGGACGAACCTTAAGCAATCCTATAAGGAGTGTCTGTTTGTTGAGACCCTTAAGCAACGATTTACTATAACAGATGAAGCAATAGATGAGATATGCAAAATCAAAAGTGTGGATTTGGATCTGTTTTATGAAGTGGTTCCCGTACTGACCTCACACCCCGAGTGCATCAATGTTATAGAGGCACTGAATGAAGAACTGAAATCATTGTCTATGGTGGAGCGTGATAAGCAATGGTCTATGCACTTTACCATAGACTGTGCTGATCCTTCATGTACAGAACTGGTAAGATTATCTTCCTGGGCAGCTTCATTGGGAAGGAAGTCAGCCCAAACTATGGCAGACACGGTGTCGTACCAAATGGCTTGTGTGATGAGCTGGGGATTTACCAGTCCTTGCAGACTGCTACGCGACGTTGCCACCAAAGGAGTTATCAATATATTGCGGGATAAGCCGCAGGTTTTGATTCGCATTGTCGATTTGTTTGATGATGTGAATGACCCATACGTTCAGCAAAGACTTTACGCCGTTGTACATGGATGCACGTTTCGTGGAGAATGTTGTAAATCAGAGTTGCTTGGTAAAAAGATTTACGATAAAGTATTCAAAAATGACCCTGTAAGAACGGATATTCTGTTGCGAGACTATGCCCGTTGCGCGATTGATTTTATATCCCAGCATGTGAATTTGGGTGATGTGATTTTAGAGAGAATAGCACCGCCTTATGGTGTTCCGTTTGATATTGGCTCATGTCCAAGCAGAGATGTTGTTGAGGCTAAATATGCTATTGATGAGAAGATGGGGTATGACAGGGATGTCGTATATACCCAGAATAAGATACTCCATAGCATGGAAACTGAATACAGTAACGGGACTGGTGGATATGGAGATTTTGGCAGATATACCTTTGAATCTTCCATGCATGGGTGGGAAGATTGCGAAGGGTTCAATGCCCCCTTGCTAAGAAACTATGCTTTGGAACTTATCTTTGATAAGTATCATTTTGATTCTACGGTTTATGCCCGCCATGACAGCATAGCACCATACGGGCGCGGTAACCGCCCCGTGATGGAAAGATTTGGCAAGAAATACCAGTGGATAGCCATGTACGAGATACTGGGGTTGCTACAGGATAACTACAAAATGGAGCCTTGGGAGAATGACCGCAAGGATGTGCAATGTGTGGGTTCATGGGACCCGCATGTAAGGGATATTGATACAACTAATGGCTTTGCCAATTACTATAATGATACCCCTCTGGCGAGAGACGAAGAACAAGAGTGGCTGCATTTGAGCAAATTGCCATTTATTATTAAGAAAGAGAACGACTGGTTGCGAAGCAAAGAAGGACTTTCAAAGAGCGTGGTCAAAGAAACCATTGAAGTGCGGGATGAAGTCGGGGATAGTTGGATAGTGTTATATGGATATAATACAATGACTCCAGCCAATGAATCTTTGGTGTTGGATGATAAAGAAATGGGGTTGTGGGAATTTGTCCAAGCATATACAGTGCCAAGGGAGAAAAGAAATAGCATAGCCAAGTTTATCAATAAAATAGGAACCCAAGGCCGGAATATGCCAGAGTATAGAAATAATTTTTATGAACTGTTTTATAAAGATTATTACTCGTCAGCTTCTTACCGTGACTATTCTGAATGGTCAGATTTGGATAGATGGTCAGATTTGAAGGACGGTGGTATGCCCTATAAGATTAGTTATCTCCCTTATACCAGCGAAGGCGAGTTGACGACCATAAGGTTAAACAAACTACTTTTTGACATCCTTGAATTGAGGGATGGTGAACATGTGGGGGAGTATGTTGATGCTAATGGAAAGGTGATAGCATACGACCCATCTGTAATGAATCAAAATGACGGCCAGTTGGTGGTGAGGAAGAAAGAATTGGTCAAGGCATTAAATAAGAATCGTATCTCACTGGTTTGGCCTGTACTTTTCGAAAAGCAAGTAGGCTCTTCAATAATAGGTTGTCAAATGGGAGGTTCCGCATATTTGACAGAAAGAGGAAGGATAAAGGTGAGATTGAGGTTGTATAAGGAAAGAAGAGAAAACGCCAAACGCAGATACGGAAATCAGAAAATGAAGAATTATGCCAAGTTGGCATGGTATTCTGTGACGTTTAATAAAGTGGAAAAAGCCAGAATACAAATGAAGATAAAACTGGCTGCAATGTATGAGCACTGGGGTAACTGAGTCTGCGGGCGGCATCCGGCGCATGGTGCTGCCGTCCTTGCGGCTGCACCATGCGTGTGGGGAGCTTGGAGGGTCCAGTCGGTATGGCGGTTTCTCGGGGACTTCTTCGAGGATATGGTGACAGGGTGGGAAGAAGCATCTTTTGCTTCTGAGTCTGTCGACCACATAAAAACAAAAAATACGGAAAATGATTAAAAATTGGCTCGGCGACGAGTCAAGCGTATGCTATGTGCTTGATTTGTAGACTAGTCCAAAAATTGACCACTAACAGATAATAGACACCAAGAATAGTTTGCCAATGGGAAAGACGTACACAGAATATCTGGAAGAAATATCGAGTGATGAACTTTACGAAGGACTGCTTGGTCATGGAATGTTTGCTAACAAGCTGCCTCCCATCTTCACATCAGTTCCTTTCTATGATTATTGCCAAGTGAATAATCCAAAGTTTTCTGACAAATGGCAAGATTATATATGCTATAGTTCTATGAGGAATCTGAATATTCCTAGAACGTTTGGAATTCCAACTCCTATGAAGTACCAACGGCTTTGTCTTACTTTAAGGGATAATTGGGATGCTTTGAAATATCATTTTCACCAGCAGACGGATTATCAAGAGTATCGTGTAAGTAGAATTCATCTAAGAAAATTGTATGGAAAGAAAGAGGTCTTTGAGATGAATTACAAGAATTGGCGCACCGATGGTAATCCAGAGACAGACCTTCTTTTCCTAAAGGCTCAAGGAGCAAGCAAGTACATCGTTAAGGCAGATATTTCCACCTGTTTCCCAAGTGTTTACAGTCATTCTCTTCCATGCGTGAGTTTAACATTAAATTGTATAATTAATCCATAGTTCTTATTGTAATAAGTTGGGGAACAATTAAATATCCCCGCTTTTTCCCTTG